>Ga0207668_10002562_pt1 | contig 10621 bp, 9 predicted proteins | sample KBSS43metaG_FD_184323 | JGI IMG/M metagenome (GOLD analysis project Ga0207668, IMG submission 184323) | Switchgrass rhizosphere microbial communities from Kellogg Biological Station, Michigan, USA - KBS S4-3 metaG (SPAdes) (version 2) | ecosystem: Host-associated > Plants > Roots > Rhizosphere >... | reverse complement strand
GCGCGTTAGTCCCGCGTACAGCTTCCCAAGCTGCTCGTGCGGGTTCGATTCCCGCTGTCCGCTCCAAGACACACCTCACATTCGTTGCGCGGCGCAAAGCCGGGTCCCGAGCCACCGTCAGTCACGGGCTAGGCGGAGCGATCGACGAGATCGGCTTTCGGGCGCCCCCTGCGCGGTCATGTCGCCTGTCAGGCGAATGGCTTAGGTTGATAAGTAGCGCTGTGTTCAGTGAACGCGCGTGGTTCACGGCTCCGAAAGGCTTATGCGGCAAGGATCAGCAGGTGTTCAATTTTACTCCGGAGCATTTTGACCCGATGGCCGCCCCGGCGCTGACCTTTACCGCGCGCGCGCCAGAGGATTTTCCGAACTGGACCTTCCCGACGCTCGACGTTGAATATGACGCGGAGTCCCAGGCTCTGTGGATGTTCTACAAGGAAGATTCGACCCCTTATTTCTCCCTCGACACCCTTCAGGACGTCGGCGACGTTCGCGCCTCGGTGCGCGAGTTGTTCGCCTCGGACCGGGTCGCCACCCACCCGATCCGCTATTTCCTGATGGCCTCGAAGAAGCCGAACGTGTTCAACCTCGGCGGCGATCTGGCGATGTTCGCCCAGTCGATCCGCGACGGAAACCGCGCCAAATTGCGGCTCTATGCGCGGACTTGCGTGGACCTGGTGCACAGTCTCTCCATGGCCTTCGACCTGCCGATGGTGACCCTCTCGGTCATCGGCGGCCAAGCGCTCGGCGGCGGGTTCGAAGGCGCGCTGGCGGAGGATTTCATCGTCGCCGACGAGGACGCCCGCATCGGCGTGCCGGAGGTTTCGTTCAATACCTTTCCGGGCATGGGCGCCATGACCCTGCTGTCGCGCCGCTTGGGCGCGGCTGGGGCCGAAACCCTGATCGCGTCGGGCAAGGTCCACTCCGGCCAACAGATGTACGATGCCGGCGTGATCGACATCATTGCGCCGGCGGGCCGCGCCCAGGAGACGGCGCAGGCCTGGATGCGTGACGGCGGCGGCCGCCTGTTCGAGCGGCGCCTGGCCATGGCCGCCGCCCGCCGCCGCTTCTTCCCCGTCGCGGCCGGCGAACTGGAAGCCATCACCGATCTGTGGGTCGAATGCTCCTGCAATGTCACGCCGCACGACATCCGTCACATGGAGCGGTTGGCCTCGGCGCAGAAGCGACTGAACGCCGCAAGTGCGAACTTGCCTTAACCAAGCTGATTTACTCCGTTTCAAGGTCGCGGCCTCACTAATGGATCCTCGTTGAGTCCGGCTTCGCGTCGGACGTTGGGGGTCGCCATGACTCGAACCAGTGCTGCAGTGTCGCGGGCCAAGCTGCCCGCCGACGTCCATGCGGCGCTTGTCGAAACGCTGTTCGGCACGGTCGGCGCCTTCATTTCCGGGATGGTCGGCGGCGTTTTCATTCCCGCGATCGCTTGGGCGCGCACTGGCGACAGCGTCTTTGGCCTGTGTATCGCCGTCCTTCTGGCCTTCGCCGTCTTCCGCCTGGCGGTTCATTTCGCCTATCGCCGGGCCAGCCCCGAGAGCCTGCTGAACGAGGCGCCGCGCTGGGAAAGGCTCTATGCGCTCGGCGCGCTGGGCTTCATGACGTCGGTGGGCATCACCGCCGCGATCCTGTTCCACAAGCACGTCGACGAGGTCACCACCCTCTACGGCGTGATGATGGCCATGGGTTGCGCCTGCCTGCTCGGAACGCGCAACGCCGGTCGCCCGATGATCGTCTACGGCCAGGTGTTCGGCGTGTGCGGCCCGTTGGTGCTGACCTTCATCTGGGAATTCGACGCCTGGTACTGGGGCCTGGCGGCGGTGCTGGTCCTGATCATGGTCTCGGTGAAGTCATCGACGCGGTTCTTGAACGCGATCATCGTCTCGGCCCTGCTGACCGGTCGCGAAGCAAAGATTCAGCGCGGGCGTTTTTCCACCGCGCTCGATTCCATGTCGCACGGCCTTTGCATGGGCGATCCGTCCGGCATCGCCGTCATCAATCGCCGCCTACGCGAATTCTTCCGTCTGGAGGGCGAGCCCGAGGACATGACGGTCGAAACCCTCGCCGAAATGATCGCGGCGTCCGGCCGCATGTCGTCGACCGAACAGACCGCCTTCAAGACCGCCTGGGGCACGCATATCGCCAAGCGCGACGCCTCGGTGTTCAGCCATGCGATCGGCGGGCGCATCTACGACTTCCGCTGCGAGCCGATGGACAAGGGCGGCTTCGTCGTCGTGGTCGAGGACGTCACCTCCGCGCGCCTGGCCTCGCGCGAAATCGAGCGCATGGCGCATTTCGACGCCCTCACGGGCCTGCCGAACCGCGTGCAGTTCCACAATCGCCTGCAGGCCAGCCTGGAGCGCCCGATCAAGACCGGCCAGCAACTGGCCCTGTTGAGCGTCGACCTCGATCAGTTCAAGGAAGTTAACGACACCCGCGGCCACCCGACGGGCGACGAACTCCTGTGCATGGTCGCCAAGCGGCTGCGTCAGAGCGTCCAAGGCGCGGATCTCGTCGCCCGTTTCGGCGGCGATGAATTCCAAATCCTCATGCAGGCGCCCGACGATATGGAATGCGTCGAGCGTATAGCCCAGCGCATCATCGATGAGCTGTCGGCCAGCTACATGATCGACGGCAACCCGATCACTATCGGCGCCAGCATCGGCATCGCCAGCTGCCCGACCCATGCGGCGACCGCCGACGAGCTGCTGCGCTGCGCCGACATGGCGCTCTACCGCGCCAAGGCCGCGGGCCGCGGGGTGTTCAAGACCTTCGAAATGGAGATGGACACGGCCATGCGCCGCAAGCGCGAGGTCGAGCACTACCTGCGCGAAGCGATCACCAACGAGACGCTCGAGGTGCACTACCAGCCCGTGGTCGACACCCGCACCGGCCAGATCGTCGCCTGCGAGGCCCTGGCCCGCCTGCGTCACCCGGTGGAGGGCATGATCTCGCCGGCCGAGTTCATCCATGTCGCCGAGGAAACCGGCCTGATCATCACCTTGGGGGACTGGATGCTGCGCCGCGCCTGCCGCGACGCCATCGCCTGGCCCAAGGGCGTGCGGGTCGCCGTCAACTTCTCGGCCAAGCAGTTCGTCATGGGCAAGAACGTCGTCCAGAAGATCAAGGACGCCCTCGCGACCTCAGGCCTGGAGCCGGGACGCCTTGAGGTGGAGATCACCGAAAGCACGATCTTCGAGGCCAAGGATGCGCTGGGCCAACTGCGTGAAATCTCCCAATCGGGCGTGAAGATCTCGCTCGACGATTTCGGCACCGGCTATTCCAGCCTGTCCTATCTGCGCCAGTTCCCGGTCGACAAGATCAAGATCGACGGGTCCTTCGCCCAGGACATCAAGTCGCGCGCCTCCCAGGCCGTCATCGGTTCGGTGTCGGTGCTGGCCCAGCTGCTCAACGTCGACCTGGTCATCGAGGGCATCGAGGAGAAGGAACAACTCGAAGCCGTGAAGAGCTGGAACGTGCGCCTGGTCCAGGGCTACTTCTTCTCCAAGCCCAAACCGCTGGAAGAGATCCTGCCCCTGCTGCACCAAGCCGCGCCCTTCGCGCCCGACCGCGTCAAGAAGGTCGCCTAGGCTCCGTGGGCTAGGCTCTCAGGCTGTCGTGCACCGGGCGCATGGCCATGCGCTGGGCGCGATAGATACCGTAGGAGGCGTTGTACCGCCGCGCCATCTTGGCGATGAAGAGGTCGAGGCCGTCTGGGCCGCCGTCGACGTCCAGCACTTCCTTCAGCAGCATCAGCTCATGCATATGAGCCGCGCCGACGATCTCACCGGTTTCCATCAGGCGCTCGGCCCGGACGAAGCCGATCTTCTGCGCCAACAGGCCGTAGGTGCCGACCGACGCGGCGATGTCGGCCGCGAAGGAGAAGCGCTTGTCCGCCTCTGCGACGGTCATGCTGCAGGCCAGCGCGAATTCGAGATCGGCGCCGGCCAGGTTCGCCCGCGCACAGGCGATCGACACCACCGGGGCCGCCAGGATCAGGGTTTCGATCTCCGCGACGAGACTGGTGAAGCCGTCCGCGGCGATCGACAGCGGAAAGCCGTCGTGGGCGAAGTCGAAGACCAGAAACTTCAAGACGCCCAGACGACCCGCGGCGGCCTCGGCGACCAGGGCGCGCAGGCCATCGACGGCCGCTTGATCGAAACCCGGGGCGGTCTTGGTGATGACAAGGGCGTCAAACGCGTCGACCCGACGGGCGCTCAGGCCCTCGACCGACGAAAGGAGCGTCTTGGCCGGATCAACGATGGCGGGCCGCCATACGTCCGGCGCGTGGCCCAAAACGGCGGACTGAAGCGCAACGCCTTGTGTGCCGTCCATCACAACCTCCGGTGCGGGATACCCGCCCTGTACGAGAGTGACTTAACACAAAATCAACCAAATATGGAAGTGGCCTCGAGCGGGATTTTTTCAGTCTTCGTTAACTATAGGCGAATTTGCAGCAGAATCGGACGCGCTCCGAAGCCGCAAAGTCAGGCCCGAGAAAATTAACTATAAATATCCTCGGCTGGCTTGCCTTTGGCCGGCGGACGCACTGAGTCTTCACGAAGATTGTGACGAAGTGTCGCAAGATCTGCCCCGTCATGGTTACTGTGTTTCAGCCTGCGAGTGGCTCCCCTCGCTCAATCGCGTCCCGCTACGCCCGGCCCTTGTGCGCCCCTCCCCTGCCGGTTAGCGAGAAGGGGATGTCGCACGGCCCCGTAAACACCTTCGCTGGCAACCCCCTCGATCGGGCGGGCGACAAGCGCATGGACCCCGCTTGGATCGCCGCGGCGGGGCGAAGACCCGACGCCCTGACGGTGATCTTCCAACGCGGAGAACCTCTGCTCGAGAAGGTTGGCGCGGAGGGGCGCCGCGTCGCCTATGCGGGAGCGGACCTGCTGCGGACGTTGGATGGCGACGAAACCGTGTTCCTCGGATTGTGGAAGGATACACCGGTCTTCGCCGCAGATCTCAGCGATCAGCCCGACGCGCACCTCACGTCCCTGGCGGCCCTTGGCGCCTTCGAGGATCTTCGCATGGCGGCCCTCGCCATGCCGCCCGAGGAGGCGGCGATCTGCGCCACGGCCAGGGCGATGTTCGAATGGCGCCGCCGCCACCGCTTTTGCGCCAATTGCGGCGCGCCCACGCGTTCAGCCGACGGCGGCTGGAAACGGATGTGCGAGACCTGCCAGGTCGAACACTTCCCGCGGACCGATCCGGTGGTGATCATGCTTGCCGTCCACGACGGCCGTTGCCTCGTCGGGCGCAACCCCAATTGGCCCGAGACCATGTTCTCCGCCCTCGCGGGATTCGTCGAACCGGGCGAGACCCTGGAAGAGGCCTGCGCTCGCGAGCTGAAGGAGGAGGCCGGCCTGACGGCCACCGCCGTCCGCTATGTGTCGAGCCAGCCTTGGCCGTGGCCATCGTCCTTGATGGTCGGCTTGATCGCCGAGGTGGCCGACGACCACGTGACGCCGGATCTGACGGAGGTCGCGGCGCACCATTGGCTGACCCGCGACGATGTCCGGGCGATCCTTGCTGACGCGAACCCCGAAATTCGCGCGCCGTCCAAGCTCGCCATCGCCCGCTCGCTGCTGGAAACCTGGATCCAGGAGTAGAGGCCGCTAGCCCTGCTGCGACCTGTAGGGGTCGGCGGCATAGGTCCCGAGGACGGCGAAGTGGTCGGAGTAGAAGACCAGTTCCTCGAACGCCCGCGCGAGCGCCGGATCTTCCGGGCGGCCATCGACTTCGCAATAGAACATGGTCGCCGCGAAGACGCCGTTCTCCATATAGCTTTCCAGCTTGGTCATGTTGATGCCGTTGGTGGCGAAGCCGCCCATGGCCTTGTAGAGCGCCGCGGGAATGTTGCGCACCCGGAAGACGAAGCTCGTCACGCAAGCCGTCCCGGACGGCGGCGAGATCGGCGTCGGCGCCATGACGAAGAACCGCGTGGTGTTGTGCTTCTCGTCCTCGATGTCCTCTTTGAGGATGTCGAGGCCATAGAGCTTGGCGGCCAGGCGGGGCGCGATGGCGGCGCGGGTCAGGTCGGGATGGTCCGCCAACGCGCGGGCGGCCCCGGCGGTGTCGCCGGCCGATTCCTTGGTGACGCCGAGTTCGCGCAACACCTTGCGGCATTGGGCCAGGGCGATCGGCATGGAGGCCACGGTGCGGATATCCGCAAGCTTGGCGCCCTTGTTGGCCATCAGATGGAAACGGATGCGCTTGAACCGCTCCCCGACGATCGAAAGACCGGAGGAGGGCAACAGGTGATGGACGTCGGCAACGCGGCCGGCGACCGAGTTTTCCACCGGGATCATGCCCAGGGCCGCCTCGCCCGAACGCACCGCCTCGAAGGCCTCCTCGAAGGTTGGGCAGGCCAGGGGCTGGTAGTCGGGAAAATATTCGCGGCAAGCCTCGTCGCTGTTGGCGCCGGGCTCGCCCTGAAAAGCGATCTTGGGCGTCATGGGCGCGCCTTCGCGGCCAGCGCCCGCGCCGCCGCGAGGTCGGCGGGATTGTCCACGGAGATCGGCGCTTCGTCCGTCACCGCGGCCCAGATCGTCATCCCAAGTTCCAAGGCCCGCAATTGCTCCAGCTTTTCGCGCTGCTCCAGCGACGACGGCGGCGCCGCGTGGAAGGCTGCCAGCGCCTCGCGCCTATAGCCGTATATGCCGATATGGCGCCAGACGGGCGCATCCCCGTAAAGCGTTCCACGGGTGAAGTAGAGCGCCCGCCCGCTCTTGCCGTCGGCCTCCATCGCCAGGATCGCCTTGACGACGTCGGGGTTGGCCCGGTCCGCCGGCGAGGCTTCCGGCGCCACGACGGTGGCTATATCGCCGTCGCTGTCATGCAGCAGCGAGGCGCAGGCGGCGATGGTGTCCTTGGACACGAACGGCATGTCGCCTTGCAGGTTGATGACCGCGTCGTACATCAGCCGCGGATCGACCTCAGCCAGGGCCGCGAGGATCCGGTCCGAGCCTGAGGGCAAGTCAGGGTCGGTCAGCACCGCCCGCCCGCCGGCGGCCTCCACGACCTCGACAATCTCCGGGTCGCCCGCCGCGACGATCACCGGGCCGATGTCGGCGCTCATCGCCAGACGCATGACACGGACGATCATCGGCTCGCCGCCGATGTCGGCCAAGGGTTTCCCGGGCAGCCGCGTGGCCGCCATGCGCGCTGGAATAAGGATGATCGGTTTCATCGCTGTCTCGGCCCGCCTCGCCCCCGCAAAACCGCAGCAGTCCCACGCGCACCGGGTCGGTCGCGCGCACTGGCTGGTTGCGCCAGCGCCGGTAGCGTGTAAGAGAGCCCGACGCAAGAAAGAGGCGGGGATTCTCTGGTTTAGGGACCCTGCGCGCAGGGGATTACCGGACCTTAAGATGAGCGACCTGAGCCTTAACAAGATCTTTGGCGCGGTGCTGGCGACGGGACTTGCCGTCGTCGGTCTCAACGTCGCCTCGGAAATGGTCTTCGAGCCCCACCATCCCAAGACCCCGGGCTACAAGGTCGAAGTCCAGGAAGAAGCCGGCGGCGCGGCTGCGGGCCCGCAGCTGCCGCCCGACTGGGGTACGGTCCTGCCGGCGACGGATGTGGCCAAGGGCCAGGCCGTCTTCGCCAAATGCCAGTCCTGCCACAAGGTCGACGACACCAACGGCACCGGCCCTGGCCTCAACGCCATCGTCGGCCGCGCGCCGGCCAGCCACGCGGGCTTTGCCTACTCCGACCCGATGAAGGCCTTCGGCGCCGCCAATCCGCGCTGGGACTACGATCACCTGAACGAGTTCCTCGCCGCGCCGGGCAAATATATCCCGGGCACGAAGATGACCTTCGTCGGCTTGAAAAACGTCGACGACCGCGTCGCCGTCATCGCCTACCTGCATACCCTGAGCTCGAGCCTGCCGATCCCGGCGCCCGACCCCAGCCGCGCCCCCGGCGCCGCCGCTCCCGCGGCGGGCGCCGCGCCGGCCGCCACCGCGCCCACGGAAACCGGCTCGACCGCCCAGGCCGGTCAACCGGCTCAGGCCCCCGCCTCGGGCGCGGCGGCTGCGCCGACGCAGGAAAAATCCAACCCCGCCGCCGCGGGCCACAAGTAACATCAGACCGCTCATCCCGCTTTGGCGGGGATGAGCGGACTATTCCAGCCGCTTGAACGCCGTAGGCTGACCAACCCCCGCGCTAGAAATCCGAGCGATCGCGTCCGCGACCGGCTCGACCGCCGTCATCATATGGTGCGCGTTGGCGTGGAGGAGCCGAAACTCATCCACCATGATACCGACATGTCCGCGCCAGAAGACGAGATCGTTGCGTCGCAGTTCATTGCGCTCGATCGGCTTCCCCAGAGCCGCCGCTTGCATGTCGGTGTCCCGTGGTCCCGCCTGGCCGCAGGCGTAGAGCGCCTGCTGGATCAGGCCCGAGCAGTCGAGGCCCGCGCTCTCGCGACCGCCCCATTGATAGGGCGCGTTGAGGAATAGGGACGCCACGCCCGCCGGGTCCGACGCGTAATCGCCGATCGGCGAAAGGTGGCTCGCAACCACCCAGCCGCCGTCGCTGATCTTGGCGAAACGGCCGTCCGTCTGCTCCACCGCGACCAGGCTGTTCAGGGTATAGAGCCCCGTCGTCGCCGTCTTCAGGTCCGGCTCGGCGAAGGCGTAGGTGCGAAGGGCGCTGACCCAGTGGCTGGGCTCGACCAGGCCCTGGGCGAGAGCCGCCAGCGCGACGAAGCCGACATAGCCGTCGCGGCGCGCCTGGCCGAAGGCGAAACCCCCGTCCTCGGACAGGATGTCGAAGGCCTCGCCGAAGATGATCTGGTCCTGCTGTTCGGACCCCGCGTCCGCCGCCTTGCGGATCGCCGCGGCAGCGACGACGCAGCGGGCCGCGGTGGTCGGCGTGTAACGATCAGCGCGAACCTGGCCGAGCAAGGACAAGGCCGCGACCCCGTCGCGCATCAGGGTCAGGCGGGGATCGCTCATGCGTAGCGCGCCTTCAGCATGGCGTAGAGCGCGCGGATCGCCTGCACCTCGCCGCCGACCGGAAAACCCGGCCGCGCCTTGTTGTTCCAGGCGAAGATGTCGAAGTGGACCCAGGCTTTCGTCGGCGCGAACCTTTTTAAGAACAGCGCGGCGGTGACCGAGCCGGCCTGCGCCCAGGGCGCCGGATCGTTGGCGACGTCGGCGATATCGCTGTCCAAGGCCTCGGCGTAGCCGGCCCACAGCGGCATCCGCCACACGGGGTCGGCTTCCGCCACGGCGGCCGTCGCGATCTCGGCGGCGAGATCATCGTCATCCGTATAGAAGGGCGTGATCTGCGGTCCGAGCGCCGCCCGCGCCGCGCCCGTCAGGGTGGCGAGGTCGATGGTCAGGTCCGGCGACAACTCATCGGCGCGGGCCAGGGCGTCCGCGAGGATCAGACGGCCCTCGGCGTCGGTGTTGCCGACCTCGATCGTCAGGCCCTTGCGCGAGGCGATGACGTCGCCCGGCCGCATGGCGTCGCCGCTGATGGCGTTCTCGACCACGGGCACGAGGATCGCCAGGCGCACCGGCAAGCTGGCGGCCATGATCATGCGGCCGAGCGCCAGGGCATGGGCGGCGCCGCCCATGTCCTTCTTCATCAACCGCATTCCCGACGACGGCTTGATGTCGAGCCCGCCGGTGTCGAACACCACCCCCTTGCCGATCACAGCGATCAGCGGCCCTTTCCGGCCCCAGCTCAGCTCGATCATCCGAGGCGCCCGCGCCGGGACCGCGGCGCGGCCGACCGCGTGCACGGCGGGATAGTTCTCGGTCAGGAGATCGTCGCCGCGCACGACCTTGATCTTCGCCTTGAACTGCTCGGCGATCTCGCGGGCGATGGTCTCGATCTGCAGCGGCCCCATGTCATTGGGCGGGGTGTTGATCATGTCGCGCGTCAGGGCGCAGGCATGGGCGAGCGCCAGGGTTTCGGCTCGGTTGACCGCGCCGTCGACCACCAGGCGCGGCCAGGGCTCGCCATGCCTTTGCTTGTAGCGGTCGAAGCGATAGGCCCCGAGCGCCCAGTTCAGCGCGATCCGCGCCGGATCGCCCCCGCCCTGGTCGATGCGATAATCCCGCGCCGGAAGCCTGCCCGGCAGGGCGCGGAACAACACAGGGTCGCCACCATCGCCAAGGCCGAACAGCACCTTGCCAGGCACGCCCGCCGCCGTCGGCACGATCAGCACCTGTCCGGCCTTGGCCTTGAAGTCGGATTGATCGGCGATCTCGCGGGTCAGCGGCGATGCCTTCTTGGCGAAGCGCGGCCAGGCCTCCGCCGTCAGCGCGTGGATGGGAACGGCGCTGTCGGCGCTCTCGATCAGGACGTCGGTCATCGGCCTATCCGCGGCCAAACATGCTTAACGGTTCGTTGACGGGGCCGGGCCATGCTGGGTTCTCTAATCGTCGGAGCGCCTACCCATGTGTCGCAAGCTTGCCTTCGCCGCAACCGCCCTCGCCCTCTGCTCACGGTTCGACCGTAATGCCGAACGGAAGGCTGTACGGTTTGAGGTACTTTGACCATGATCGAGACGGCAGGGTGACGTGCTGGCTGACGAGGACGGACCGACGCCGGCCGCGGCCGCCGACCGACGGCTTCGGCTCGCGGCCGACTT
>Ga0207668_10002560_pt1 | contig 10623 bp, 10 predicted proteins | sample KBSS43metaG_FD_184323 | JGI IMG/M metagenome (GOLD analysis project Ga0207668, IMG submission 184323) | Switchgrass rhizosphere microbial communities from Kellogg Biological Station, Michigan, USA - KBS S4-3 metaG (SPAdes) (version 2) | ecosystem: Host-associated > Plants > Roots > Rhizosphere... | reverse complement strand
GAAGACGTTCGGGCTCTTGCCACCCAACTCCAGCGTCACCGGGATCAGGTTCTGGGAGGCGTACTGCATGATCAGCCGGCCCGTGGTGGTCTCCCCGGTGAACGCGATCTTCGCGATCCGATTGCTCGAGGCCAGCGGCTTGCCCGCCTCCACCCCAAACCCGTTGACCACATTCAGCACCCCCGCCGGCAACAAATCGGCAATCAACGACACCAAATACAGGATCGAGGCCGGGGTTTGTTCGGCCGGCTTGAGCACCACGCAGTTACCCGCGGCCAATGCCGGAGCCAGTTTCCAGGTGGCCATCAGGATCGGGAAGTTCCACGGAATGATCTGCCCCACCACCCCGAGCGGCTCGTGGAAGTGATAGGCCACCGTGTCCTCGTCAATCTGGCTCAGCGAGCCTTCCTGCGCGCGGATCGCGCCGGCGAAGTACCGGAAGTGATCCACCGCCAACGGAATGTCGGCGGCCAACGTCTCCCGGATCGGCTTGCCGTTGTCCCACGACTCCGCCAACGCGATCGACTCCAGATTGGCCTCGATCCGGTCGGCGATCTTGTTCAAGATCACCGCCCGCTCGGCAGGCGCCGTCTTACCCCACCCGCCCGCAGCGCCGTGCGCGGCATCCAACGCCAACTCGACGTCGACCCCAGTCGAACGCGGAATCTCACAAAACGGCTGACCCGTCACCGGAGTCAGATTCTCGAAATACTCCCCACCAACCGGAGCTACCCACTCCCCACCGATGAAGTTGGCATACCGCGACTCGAAAGCCATCAAGGCATCTGCGGAACCCGGACGTGCGTAGACGGTCATTGCGTGACTCCCTGACTTGTGGTCGGTGTAACGCAGCTCACACTACGCTCGCGGGCCACAATGCTTTCGTGGACGACGACCCCAAACTCTGGCTCGAAGACGTCACCGGCGAGGACGCCCTGGACTGGGTGCGACGGCACAACGAGCCGACGGTGGCGACGTTCTCCGGCGAGCGCTTCGAGCGGATGCGCGCCGAAGCGCTTGAGGTGCTCGACACCGATGCCCGCATCCCCTACACCCGCCGCCGCGGCGAATACCTCTACAACTACTGGAAGGACGCCGACCACCCGAAGGGGCTCTGGCGGCGGACCACGCTGGAGAGCTACCGCACCGACGACCCGGACTGGGACGTCGTGCTCGACCTCGACGCGTTGGCGGCGGCCGAGGACGAGAACTGGGTGTGGGGCGGCGCCGACGTCATCTATCCGGAGCGCACGCGGGCGATGGTGACGCTGTCGCGCGGCGGCGCGGACGCCGCGGTGCTGCGCGAATTCGACATGACCACACGGCAATTCGTCGACGGCGGCTTCGAGCTACCCGAGGCGAAGTCGAGCACGTCGTGGGAGGACGAGGACACGCTGCTGGTGTGCACCGACTTCGGCGATGGCTCGATGACCGAGTCCGGGTATCCGCGCATCGCCAAGCGTTGGCGACGCGGGCAGCCGCTGGACGCCGCGGACACGATCTTCACCGCCGAGCCGACCGACGTCCGCGTCATCGCGGGTGTCGACCGGACACCCGGCTACGAGCACTTCCGGCTCGGGCGGTGGACCGACTTCTATCACCGCACTCGCTACGAGGTGCGCGACGGCGAACTGATCCACATCGAGGTGCCCTCGGATGCGTCCATCTCGCTGCACCGCGAGTGGATGCTGATCGAATTGCGAACCGAGTGGACGGTCGGTGACATCACGTACCCGCCCGGTGCGCTACTGGCGACCACGTTCGAGGACTTCTTGTCCGGCGGCCGCGAATTGCACGTCGTGTACGAGCCGGATTCGCATACCTGCCTGAATCACTACGGCTGGACGCTGAGCAAGCTGGTGGTGGTTACGTTGCGGGACGTCTCAACCGAGGTGCGCATCGTCACGCCCGGCACGTGGCAGTCCGAACCGGCGCGCGACATCCCGCCGGCCGCTACCACCGTCGTGGTCGACGTCGACGACGAAGGCGACGAGGTCTTCTACGACTCGAGTGGATTCACCACTCCATCACGGCTGCTGTACGGCACGGCAGGCGGCGAGCTCACCGAGCTCAAGTCGGCGGAGGAGTTCTTCGACTCCGAGGGCATGGACGTCGCACAGCACTTCGCGACGTCCGCCGACGGCACGGCCATTCCCTACTTCGTCGTCGGACGGTCAGGGGACGGCGGGCCGAGGCCGACCCTGCTGTACGGGTACGGCGGCTTCCAGAACTCGATGACGCCCGGCTACGGCGGTGTCGTCGGCTCGCTGTGGCTGGCCCGGGGTGGCACGTACGTGCTGGCCAACATCCGTGGCGGCGGCGAGTACGGGCCGACGTGGCACACCCAGACCCTGCGGGAGGGCCGCCACCTGGTGTACGAGGACTTCGCCTCCGTGGCAAGCGATCTCGTCGACCGCGGCATCACGACGGTAGATCGGCTGGGCGCCATGGGCGGCAGCAACGGGGGCCTGCTGATGGGCGTCATGCTGACCAAGTACCCCGAGCTGTTCGGGGCGTTGGTGTGTAGCGTTCCGCTGCTCGACATGCGGCGCTTTCACCTGTTGCTGGCCGGCGCGTCGTGGGTCGCCGAATACGGGAATCCCGACGATCCCGGCGACTGGGAGTTCATCTCGAAATACTCTCCCTACCAAAACCTCTCGGCCGAGAAGCACTACCCGCCGATTCTGTTCACCACGTCCACCCGCGACGACCGCGTGCATCCCGGCCACGCCAGGAAGATGGCCGCGGCACTCGAAGACCTCGGCCACCGCGTCTACTACTACGAGAACATCGAAGGTGGCCACGGCGGCGCCGCCGACAACTCGCAGGCCGCGTTCAAGGCGGCGCTGACCTACGAGTTCCTGTGGCGGATGCTGGCCGAATAGCCGCACCCCTCATCGCCGAGACTGCGGGGAGATCACAAAACTCGCCGAAAAGGCGATCTGGCTGCAGGCTCGGCGCGTCTGTAACGCTCGACGCTCGTCCCGACACTGCACCTCCGAACGATCCCATTCGTCGGAAGGATGCACCATGACCACGATCAACGAACACACGATCGCCGCCGTAGAGGACAAGGTTGGCCGAGTCGGGGCGCTGCTCGCCCGCTACGGCCTCGTCGTCGTCATCGGCTGGATCGGCCTGCTGAAGTTCACCGCCTACGAGGCGCAGGGCATTCAGCCGCTGGTGGCCAATAGCCCGTTCATGAGCTGGGTGTACGACGTGTTCTCCGTGACGACGTTCTCGGCCCTGCTCGGCGTCCTCGAGGTGGCGACGGCGGTGCTGCTCGCGGTCAAGCCGTGGTGGCCAAAGGTGTCGGCCGTTGGCAGCGTGGTCGCCATTGGGCTCTTTCTCGCCACGATCAGCTTCCTGTTCACCACGCCGGGCATCGGTGAGGCCTCCGCGGGCGGCTTCCCCATTCTGTCGTCGACCGGCCAGTTCCTGATCAAAGATGTTGCACTGCTTGGCATTGCGGTATGGACGCTGGGCGACGCGCTGCGTGGCTTGCGGGTTCGTCATGGCTGAGCATGCGCTGGATTTCTCCGGCCTGCGGGCGCTGTTCATCAACTGCACGCTCAAGCCGTCGCCCGAGCCCAGCAACACCCAAGGCCTGATCGACATCTCGTCGGGAATCATGGCCGCGCACGGGATCGCCGTCGACGTGGTGCGCGCCGTCGGCCACGACATCGCCACCGGCGTCTGGCCCGACATGCGCGAACACGGATCGGCGACCGACGACTGGCCTCCGACCTTCGAGCAGGTGCTGGCCGCCGACATCTTGGTGCTGGCTGGCCCAATCTGGTTGGGCGACAACAGTTCCGTCATGAAGAAGGTGCACGAGCGGCTCTACGGTGGCTCGCACCTACTCAACGACGCGGGCCAGTACCCGTACTACGGGCGAGTCGGCGGGTGCCTCATCACCGGCAACGAGGACGGCGTCAAGCACTGCGCCCAGAACGTGCTCTACACGCTGCAACACATCGGCTACACCATCCCGCCCCAAGCGGATGCGGGCTGGATCGGCGAGGCGGGTCCCGGTCCGTCGTACCTCGACCCAGGGTCCGGCGGGCCGGAGAACGACTTCACCAACCGGAACACCACATTCATGACGTGGAACCTCATGCACTTCGCGCGGATGTTGCGCGCCGCCGGCGGGGTCCCGGCCTACGGAAACCTGCGCTCGGGATGGGATGCGGGATGTCGCTACGACTTCGCGAACCCCGAGTACCGCTGAGCGTTACGATCTTGTTCGCCATGACGAGGACGGCGGGAAACGAGGCGGCACTGGTCGCCGCGCTAAAGGACGGTGACGAGTCGGCCTTCGCCGAACTCGTCGACCTCCACACGCCGGCGATGCTGCGGGTGGCACGTGGTTACGTACCAAGTCGCGAGATCGCCGAGGAGGTCGTACAGGAGACGTGGATCGCACTGCTCAAGGGGGTCGGCTCGTTCGAGGGCCGATCCTCCTTGCGTACTTGGCTGTTCACGGTGCTCATCAACATCGCCAAGCGCAGGGGGGTGCGTGAGCGGCGGGACCTCGACATGGCCGTGGTGGCGTACACCGGTGGCACGGTGGACCCGGCCCGCTTCCGCGATGCCGACGACCGGTACCCGGGTCACTGGCGGCCCACCGAAGTCCCGTCGGCGTTCCCAGACACGCCGGAGGGTTCCGTGCTCGGTGACGAGCTGATCACCTTAGCCCGCCGGGAGCTGGACAAACTCCCCGAAAGACAACGCGTCGTCGTCACCATGCGGGACATGCTGGGGCTTGACTCCGCGGAGGTCTGCGATCTGTTGGACATCAGCGTCGCCAATCAACGCGTGCTACTGCATCGGGGCCGCGCCGCAGTCAGGCAGGTCCTCGAGGACTATCTGAGGGAAACGACATGACGACCGAACCGATGAACTGCAACGAACTCGTCGAGCTCGTCACGGCGTATCTCGAAGGCTCCCTCGACCTCGAGCAGCGAGCCCGGTTCGACGTGCACCTTCTCGAATGCGACGGCTGCGAGAACTACCTGCAGCAGTTTCGCGCCACTGTGTCGACCGTCGGCAAGGTACCCATCGAAGATCTGGACCCGGGATTTCGGAACCGGCTCCTCGATGCATTCAGAGATTGGCGTTAGTTCGGCGTAACGCGAGGCGCGGGTTGGCGCACTACCAAATCACAAGCGCACCACACGGTGTCGCTACCGACCCGAAAGTAGGAACCATGAAGACCGCCCTGACCACCATTGCAGGCACCGCCTTCGTCGCCGCAGCATTCGCGCTCGCCGGGACCGCCAACGCGGCGCCCGTGGACCCCGCGAACGCCTCCGAGATCGTGATGCAGTTGCAGGCGCGCGGCAACACCGTGATCGTCAACCGGACTGGCACGCAGCCACTTTCGGAGTGTACGGTGACCGGAGTGCGGGAAGGCCAGACGTACTCGCGCTACGACTCCGGCTACCCCGGCGCGCAGATGGACCCGATGAACCAGGTCGTCTCCATGACGGTGTTCGTCGACGCGAAGTGTTAGCTCAGGCGTTGAGCACTCCGCGGCCCATGATCGTCGGCAGGTCGAGGAAGGTGCGAATGCCGGGCGCCGCGGCGCACACCGGCGCGATCGCGTGGACGGCGTGCATCGCGGTGCCGAGGCAGCCCTGTTCCGTCTCGTCCTCGCCGTGCGTGGCGATGCGGGACTCGAGCACCATCGACGGCCGACCCTCCACCGTCACCTTCCAGCCGCGACCAGTCGGCCACTCGGGCGCCTGCTCGTCGCCGAGCCTGGTGATGTGCTCGATGGTCAGTGCAGGCCTGCCGCCGATGATCGCGGTGCAGCTGAACCGTTGTGCCGAAACGGTTCCCGCCTCGATGCGGCCGGCCTTGACATCGAACGGCTCGTTGGCGACGGCGACCTGACGGTCGTAGGCGAAGTCGTCGATGGTGGCGCCGAGCCCGTCGGCCACCAACATCAGCGAGGCCCTGAACGTCGACCCGGCGAGTACGGGGTCGGCCAGCGGCACGGGCGCATCGGGCGCCATGCCGAAGCCCATGATGTCGAACAACATGTCGACGCTGTCGTACGTCGTGTAGTCCAGTAGCTCCTGCACCAGGAGCGAGTCGATCCGCCCGAACAAACCAGACATCGTCAGCGGCAAAACCTCTGCCGCCCAACCGGGTTCGATGCCCGTGGCGTGAAACGAGCTCCCGCCCTTCGCGCAGGCGGCCTCCAACTTCTCGACCACTGCGGGGCCCAAGCTGGCGGGGTAGATCAACGCCGTCACCGCCGTGGAGACCACGTTCTTACCGGATGCCAACAGTCGGCAGATGTCATCGAGCGCCCCCATCGGGTTCATCTCACCCTGCGGCATGTACAGCACGCAGTCGGCGTCCAACGCGACGATCTCGTCGGGATCCTTCGTCGTGACGACGCCGACGTCGTCGATACCGCAGAGCTCACCGACGTCGCGACCGGCCTTGGCGTCGCTGTAGACGAGCGCGCCGACGAGTTCGAGTTCGGGATGATTTGCGATGGCGGCGACGGCGTGACGGCCGGCGCTGCCGGTGGCCCACTGCACGATGCGCAACATGCCGATGAGGTTACGGTAAGGGTGACTAGTAGCGGTTGGATTTGACCACTCGGCCGGACAATTGAGCACGTGATGAACATCGTGGCGTTGCGCGCGATAGGCCTTGCCACTTCATCGAATCCAACCCGGATCCACCAGCCGGCCTGGGTTGCGCGTCGCGAATCGACCCGTCGGTCCTTCGCCAGTCGCACGCCCCTCGGCTCGCCACCCGCCCGGAATGCGCGCCTGGCCCCACCGATCGACCAGAACGGCCCGGCCTCCTTACTCCGGCGACGCCGGTGGTTGAGGTAGACACATCCTATGGATCAGGGACTAGCTGACGTGCGCTTCCGCTGGGCGGCACGGGCGGGCTACCGAGTGGCGACGGGGTAGTCGATGATCAATATCATCTTCGCCGCCACCACCGTCGTCGGGCTAGCGCTACCGGTGCTGCCAGCGAAGAGTGCCAGCGCTAAGCGACACCTGTACTGGACCGGAGCGCTCGTCGCCACGGGGTCCGCATTCCTTGCATTGTTCCCCCCTGATTGGCGTGGGGGCCTCGCCCTGGCAGGCGCGCTCGCTGGAGGCTTGACGCTCCGGGCGTACATGTCGACGCCGTACCTCAGGATCCGCGGCAGGACTTATGCCTTCAACCTACGCAACAGCGACCCCGACGAAGCCGAAGCCGACGCCGACTCCCGGCGGCCCGCCTCTGACTCGGACCGCGACCCGGCGCCCGATTCCTACGGAGGGTTCGCCGGCGCGCCGAAGGCGTGGTGGCTATTGGTCATCGTCATCAGCGCGTGCGCCTTCATCGTGGCAATCTTCGTGGTCAAGCAGGAAGGGCCGTGGTACGCGCTCGGCGCGGTGGCGGCAGTGACAATCCTCGCCATCAGCATTGGTCACCAGGACGGTTCCTGGGACTACCGATTCGCACGTGGCCAACTCGTGCTGTACGGGATCGCAGGCATTGCGACGCTCGGCGTTTTCGCCACCTTGTACTACTTCGCGTACCTGGCCGGCAGACGTTGGCCGCTGCGGCCCCAGGGGTCGATGGAGTACCGCGCCCACCCACACCTACAGCGGAAATTCCCGGAGTAATCCGCCGATAAGGCTGAGCGGTCCTGCCAGACTGCACGCCATGACGCATGCCTTCGAGACCGTGCTCTACACGACGGAGCCGCCGGTTGCGACCATCACGTTGAACCGGCCCGAGCGCCTCAACACCATCGTCCCGCCGATGCCCGACGAGCTCGAAGCCGCCGTCGGACTCGCCGAGCGCGACCCGAACGTCAAGGTCATCGTGCTGCGCGGAGCGGGCCGCTCATTCTCCGGCGGCTTCGACTTCGGCGGCGGGTTCGAACACTGGGGCGAGGCGATGACCACCGACGGCCGGTGGGATCCGGGCAAGGACTTCGCCATGGTGTCCGGGCGGGCGACCGGCCCGACGCCCAAGTTCATGTCGATCTGGCGCGCGACGAAACCTGTGATCGCGCAAGTCCACGGCTGGTGTGTGGGCGGGGCGAGCGACTACGCACTGTGCGCCGACATCGTCATCGCCAGCGACGACGCCGTCATCGGCACCCCGTACAGCCGGATGTGGGGCGCGTACCTGTCCGGCATGTGGCTCTACCGGCTCAGCCTGGCCAAAGCGAAGTGGCACGCCCTGACCGGGGAACCGTTCACCGGCAAGGAAGCCGCCGCGGTGGAACTGATCAACGAGTCGGTGCCGTTCGAGCGACTGGAGGCCCGCGTGGCCGAAGTTGCCGCAGCCCTGGCTCGGATTCCCTTGTCGCAGTTGCAGGCTCAGAAGCTGATGGTCAACCAGGCCTACGAGAACATGGGGCTGGCGTCGACGCAGACGCTCGGCGGCATCCTCGACGGGCTGATGCGCAACACTCCAGAAGCATTGGCGTTCATCGACGTTGCGTCCACCGACGGCGTGCGCGCCGCCGTCGAACGCCGCGACGGTCCGTGGGGCGACTACAGCCAGGCGCCACCAGAGCGGCGCCCGGATCCGTCGCACGTGATCGAGCCCTAGGGCGCCGGGGGACGAAAACCCGAGTGCGCCAACGCAACGGCCACGCACGTCCCGACTGGTCCGCGCGCGTCGACGAGAGTGGCCGATCCAGTGGCCACGCCGGCATCGCTGTAGTGACTATGCGATGCCAAGCCAAGCACGGGCCCTTCCGGTAGTCGGCTCAGGGTCACCGTGTAGTCGGCATTGATGAACTCCAGGCCTCGCGTCCCCCAGTTGGCCAGCGACGCCGTGATGTCCCCGGCCATCGCGGCGCGCGTAAACGCCGTCAGCGGTTGGCCGTCGACCAGCGGTTGCACGAGGTGCAACCACGTGTACTTCGCCCCCGTTTCCCCGACCCACCCCGGTTGCGGATTCTGAACGGGGGCGCCCCAGCCGTACGTTCGGACGAACAATGCTGCGTCGGCGACTTCCCGCTCGGGTGGAATGGGCGGCATCGACACGTCCTGCGACCACACCTCCCCTGCGGGTTGCTCGCATCTGCGGAGGAACAATGCGCTCGCGCGGGCAACTTCGGTACCCCGCTGATCGAGCGTGGCCTCCACTAGCCGCAGGCGCCGGCCGTCGCGCAGCACGCGGGTGTGCACCTCGATCGGTTCCAGAGCAGTCGGCCGCGGCAGATCGACGGTGAGCCGGGCGGGTTGCCACTCCGGGTCGTCGACCGCGTCCTCGGCCGCCCAGCCCAACAGCCCACCGACGACGTGGCCGCTGAGCGATTCACCCCACCCGCCCTTGGCCAACCGGCGCGGGATGAACCGCTCGCCGTCCCGAGTGAAGTACGCCGTTGCTGGTCCGGTCCCGACAGCCTCCGACGTGATCCCTGGATCGGCCAACGTGTTCCTCCGTAGTTCGGCGACGACGCTCGTCGAACGTATCGTGTGGCGGCATGATGGACTTCCCTCGGGTCATCGGCTTCGCTCGCGCTGCATGCGATGGCATAACCCGACTTATGTGAACGGGGGTGTCCACCACCGTCACTTGACCATCGGCGCATTTTGCGCCGCACCGCGACGCCGTTCCGTACGCTCCCGCGCATGACCCGGTTGTCGAGCGTCGACTCCGCCTTCTGGTTCGCTGAAACTACGAGCTGGCACATGCACATCGGCGCAGTGGCGATTTGTGACCCGTCCGACGCGCCCAACTTCAGCTTCGACGCGGTCCGCGACTTGGTCGCCAGCCGGTTACCCGAACTGCCGCAGCTGAGATGGCGGGTGGCGGGCTCCCCGATGGGGATGGACCGACCGTGGTTCGTCGAGGACGAAGACCTCGACATCGACTTCCACATCCGGCGAATCGGCGTCCCGTCACCCGGTGGGCGCAAGGAGTTCGACGATCTGGTCGGCCGGTTGATGTCGTACAAGCTCGACCGGTCCAAGCCGCTGTGGGAGCTCTGGTTCATCGAGGGGCTCAAAGGTGGCCGCGTCGCGATCGTGACCAAGATGCATCACGCCGTAGTCGACGGGGTGTCCGGCGCAGGCCTCACCGAGATCCTCTTCGACGTCACGCCCGAGCCACGCCCGCCCGCAGTCGACGTGGATCGGTCACTGGTCGGTGTCGGGCTGCCACGTCCGGAGCTGCGCTTCGTCAACGGGTTGATCAACCTCGGTGTGAAGACGCCGTACCGGATCATGCGCCTAGTGGAGCAGACGGTCCGTCAACAGATCGCCGTTCGCAACATCGAGAACAAACCGCCACGGTACTTCGACTCCCCGAATGTTCGCTTCAACTCCCCCATTTCGCCGCACCGCCGAGTTGCCGGGGCTAGGGTGCCGCTCGACCGGGTCAAGGCGGTCAAAGAGGCCTACGGCGTCAAACTCAACGACGTGGTGCTGGCCCTCGTCTCGGGAGCCATGCGCGAGTACCTGAGGCAGCGCAACGAACTGCCGGAGAAGTCGTTGGTCTCACAGGTGCCCGTGTCCACCCGTTCCGATGCTGACAATGCCGTCGGCAATCAGGTCTCGGCGATGACGGTGGTGCTCGCATCCGACATCGCCGATGCCGGCGAGCGCATCAAGGCCATCTACACATACACCCAGG
>Ga0207668_10002553_pt1 | contig 10635 bp, 12 predicted proteins | sample KBSS43metaG_FD_184323 | JGI IMG/M metagenome (GOLD analysis project Ga0207668, IMG submission 184323) | Switchgrass rhizosphere microbial communities from Kellogg Biological Station, Michigan, USA - KBS S4-3 metaG (SPAdes) (version 2) | ecosystem: Host-associated > Plants > Roots > Rhizosphere... | reverse complement strand
GCACGTACAAGAAATCGGCTGCAACGGAAATCACAAGGCCGTGCGCATGTGTTCGCTGCGATTGGAACCTTCCGCTGCACGAAGCTTGTGGCATCCCTATGCCGAGAGGGCCGCCCGCCCTTTCTTCTGGAGCTGGCGCAGATCGCTTGCGGCTTCTGCCAGCAGCCAGTCGCGAAAGGTCACGATTTTTGGCAGTACTGAGGTCGCCTTGGGGCAGAGGATCCAGTAGGTCCGGGCGAGCGGTAGCGATTGCGGAAATGGCCGTACCAGCCGGCCATTGATGAGATCCCACGCCGCCAGCGTCGTGCGCGCCAGCGCGATGCCCTGCCCATTGATGGCGGCGTCGATCACCATGCTGGCGCGATTCAGCACCGGGCCGTGCGTGACGCCGGCATCGTCGATACCTGCCTCCTGCAACCAGTTTTTCCAGTCAGCCCGGCTGTCCATGTGGATCAGCGGAAATTTGAGGATGTCGGCAGGCTTGCTCAGGCGGCGACGCCCGGACAGCAGCTTTGGACTGCATACGGCGAATAATTTCTCCGGACTCAACCTGACCGTATCGAGGCCCGGCCAATTGCCGTCGCCATGGCGCACAGCAAGGTCAACTTCCTCGCGGGCGAAATCGACGTGATGCAGCGTCGCGGACACCCTCAGGTCGATGCCGGAATGCGCCTCGGCAAAATGACCGAGCCGGTGCACCAGCCATTTGGCGGCGAAATCTGGCGAGGTGCTTACCGTAAGGACCCCGGCATTTTGCCGTTCGAGAAGGCGTTCTGTGCCGATGGCGATGCGATCCAGCGCGTCTCGCACGACGGTGAGGTAATCACGGCCTGCTTCGGTGATAATGAGCCGCTGACGCTCCCGATTGAAAAGCTTGATGGCGAGTTCGGCCTCGAGCGCCTTGACCTGGTGGCTCACTGCGCCCTGCGTGACGCAAAGCTCTTCGGCGGCACGTGTAAAGCTTTCATGCCGCGCGGCGGCTTCGAAGGCTTTCAGGGCGTTCAATGGTGGTAGGCGCGGGCGCATCGTACGACTTCATGAGAAAAACTAGGGCATGCAAGAGAAAGGATGCTTTGCGGGCAATGGCCCGCTGACTCTATTTGAATGGCTCCAACGCAGCATTTCACGAGATTTGGAGCTTGTCGATGTCAACCTTCCTTACGGATCCCCGCTCATTCCCGGTGATCCTGGCTGGTGACCCGGCCGACCGAGGTCATCAAACAAATTCCGGACCGGCAACAGCCATTCAATGGCATCGATGGTTCGACTGGGCCGAACGACGCCGGCAGCGCATCGCGCTGCGGGCGCTTGCTGACGACAAGCACTTCCTCAACGACCTGGGCCTGACGCGAGAGCAGGCACTGGGCGAGGCCACCAAGCCGTTCTGGCGCTGACAATCAAAATCACAGGGAGAAAACGGATGCCCGATCCGATCGTCTACGGCTTTCCGCGCAGCACTTTCGTCAACATCGTTCGCCTGATCCTGACGCACAAGGACGTGGCCTACAGCTTCCACGACCTTGAGCCGGTGATGGGCAAGGCTGACCATCTGGCGCTGCACCCGTTCAACCGCGTGCCGATCTTCACGCATGGCGATCTCACCGTCTACGAGACGAGCGCGATTGCCGCCTATGTCGATGAAGCCTTCGACGGTGCGCGCCTGACGCCAAAGGATGCCCGCGCGCGAGCGCGCATGAACCAGTGGATCAGTGCGGTCAATTCCTATTACTACCCCTACATGATCTACCACGTGACGCATGAGCGCCTGGTGTTCCCCGAACTTGGCATTGCGTCCGACGAGAAGGTCGTGGCGCACGCTCTGCCCAGGGTCGAAAACGCCCTTGCGGTCGCCGAGCGCCAGCTTGGGCACGGGGAAAACTTCCTGCTCGGCCCGGAACTCACCATCGCGGACTTCTATCTGCTGCCGGCCACCTTTGCGTTCAGCCTGACCGCCGAGGGACAGTCGATGTATCCGAAATTCCCGGCATTCTGTCGCTGGCGGGAACGGATGGACAATCTGCCGGCGACGCAAAAGGTGCGTGCGGCCGTGCCGCGTATGCCGATCGAACACGCCCGTGAATGGGCGAATTCGCACCGCCCGAAATATTGAGCGTGCCAGAACTGGGAAACCTTGCAGCCGAAGACTATCGTCGCTAGGTTCGCAAATACGGGGGAAACACAGGCTCCCCGCCAGACGGCCCGCCGTCCAAGCCCTGTGCAACGCTCCGCATTTCGGAGGAGATTGCACGTGGACGGACCCCAACCGACTATCAGACGAACGCTGCGTAGCGACATGAGGTTGTCATGTCGCTGAAAACCGTGAGAGTGATCGAAATACCGGGCGCGACCGGCAGCGCGTTCGATCACGGCGTCTTCGATGCCAAGAGCCGCCGCGTCTTTATTGCGCACACCGCGCGCAGCACGATCGAGGTAATCGATCACGACGCCGGGCGTCACGTTGCGACGCTGCCGGGCTTTCCCGGCGCGGCCGGCGCTGTTGCCGACGATGGGGAAATCCTCGTCACCAACCGCGGCTCGGCGTCCCTTGCCTGGCTCGACGCCTCGAGGCTGCAAACCAAAGCCGTGCTCAAGACAGGCCCGAAACCGAATGGCGCGGCGATCGTCAAATCGCTGTCGCTCGGCATCGTTGCCTGTATCGGGGACGAGCTCAACCCGCCGACCCTGCAAGCATTCCATCTGGATGATGGCAGCGGGAAAACACTGAATCTGCCGGGGCGTCCACGCTGGTGTGTCACCGATGCCGCGGCCGAACGGCTGTTTCTCTGCATCCGCGAACCCTCGATGATTCTCGTCACGAGCCTGCCAGACTTGAGCCCGATTGCTCAATGGCGGCTGCCTTCGGGAGGCGCGCATGGTCTCGACATCGACCATGCAGCCGGCCGCCTTTACGCGGCCTGCGACGACGGCGCGCTGGTCGAAGTCGACAGCCACTCGGGCGAGGTCACCAACGTCTGGCCGATCGCCGGCCCGCCGGACGTTACGTTCTTCAATCCCGCAACCGGTCTGGTTCACGTCGCGATCGGGGAGCCTGGGCTCGTCGAAACCATCGATCCTCGCACCGGTCACGGCATGCAGACCATTACCGGCGCCGACGCTCATACGACTGTGCTGGTGTCACCGGACCGATTGTACGTGATCTCACCCGCGCATGGCGGAATTCTCGTCCTTTCGGACACCTGACGTTCGTGCGGACACAAGCACTATAAAGGAGACTCAGCATGAAATGGATCACCCGCGAAAAGGTCAAGGTAGATCGCGTCGCCTGCCCATGGCTCATCAAGAAGTTCGTCGATAAGGACGCCGAGTTCGTGTTTGTGCCTGCGGAGAAGGTGATGACGGAGGCAACGCGCCTCGATGCCATTCCCTATGACGTCAAAGACGTTGAGCTTGGCCATCACGGCAAGGAATGCTCGTTCGAAGCAATCCTGAAGAAGTACAAACTCACCGGCGACCGCGCTCTGGTGTTGCTGGGGCGGATCGTTAACGGCGCCGACACCGACAACACGTTGTACCATCAGCCGGAAGGACCGGGCCTGGAAGCTGTCGCCGAAGGCTTCCGGCATCTCGGCTTCAAGGATGACCACGCACAAAATGCGGCGGAGTGGATCGTTTACGACGCGCTCTATGCGTATTGCCAGGAGATGATAAGGCGCGGCAAGCCGCACGGCGACTTCATGACTTGATGCTCGCTTACTATCGCTTGAGCACCAGGGGTGGGTACGTGCTTCGAGCTTCGCCGGACAATTCGCTAACCCACCCTGCGCACTGCGCTACCGCCCCGTGAAGTTCATCTTTGCGCGGACGGCAGCGGAAGGGGCAGCCCGGGAAGCGGAGCTGGAAGGCTCGATGGCGGCGTTGCTTTCGGACGCAGTTTGAAGTTTGAAAAGATGTCCCTGAGCAGCCGTCGAATGGCCGGCTCTATCTTCGCACAGATGAACCAGCACGCCAGGACAAGCATGCCCAGACTGGCCCATACCGCCAGGGAGGCATCCAGGCCGGCATCGGTCAGGACACGGATCATCGCAGTGCCGGTGACGTTGTGGGTCAGATAGAGCGGATAGGTGATCAGCCCGAGCGTCCTCAGATAAGCCGGCGCTTCAGGAGAAGTGGTGCCGGCGGCCTGCCTGTTCTTGTTCGCGGCGAAGCCAATGAGCAGCACTGCCGCAGACCAAACGAGGACCGGCAAGAAGACCGATTCATCCGAAATGGCGGGTATGGCTTTCAGAAGGAAATCGGAGAAATAGTAGATCTCGGCACACCCGGATAGGCAAGTCACGGCCACGGCGACCCATTCGCGAGTCGTCAGTGTTCTATTCGCCGACATGAACAGCCAAATTCCGAGCGCGAAGAAGCAGCCATGGTTCAACATCCATGTTGCACCCGGCACGCGGAACATCATGACCATCCAATAGAGCATGTTGGATTCTAACGCACCCGATAGCACCACCATGGAGAAGGCGTTGAAAGCGGCGCTATAGATGGTGAGGCCCCAGGCCAGATGCCGTAGCGTGACCTTCTTCGTAAGCAGCGTGCAAAACACCAGCCCATAAAAGGCCATTTCCGCCGCCAGCGTCCAATAGACGGCGTCAAGCCACTTGCCGTTGATCCCCTTGGGAATGAGCAGCATTGCCTGGAAGTAGGGAAGAATGAGTTCGGATGCCTTGTCACGCAGAAAGATGAGCAGAATGAGCAAGCTCAAGGTGGAGGCAATCCAGACCGCCGGATAAAGCCGCAGTGCACGCCCGAACAGAAACTCTGTCGGGGAAGACTTGCTCGCGGAGTTCGCGATGACGAAGCCGGAAATGACGAAGAATATTTCAACGCCCACCCAGCCGAACCACGTGTAAGGCGCGGCGTTCGGAAATTGAACGTCGGCGGCGAAGAAATGTTCAAAGCCTTGAGGGGCGCCGATCGAAGACCCGGCCCAGGAGTAGAACATCAGGTGAAAAACCGCGACGCCGAGAGCAGCCCCGAAGCGCAGCGGATCCAGCAATGAGAAGTAGTTTTTCACGGGAATTCACCAGGTTCATGGATCAATCCCGTTGCAGATACTGGACCCGCTCAGCACGCTCGTTGACGAAGGTCACACAGCGCTGGATGAGGCAAATGAAGGCGCTACGCGGAGGCGCGAGTGGCGCTGGTCGTCGGCCGGCAACACAGTCAACGAGCCTGCGCGCTTCCTAAATCGTTCCCGAACACAATGACGCATCGGGCATGTCTCCAAGGTGCCGGCTTTCAAACCTGACGTGTGATTTGTCCACCAGCCAGTGGATTTCCACACCAGCGTGGGATGCAGTCAGTGTCAGCAAACCCCGGTTTTGGAGTGTCAAATGCATACCTCGCGCCGCTTGGACTGTGATAGATTAAGCGAGGTAGAGGATTGTCGAAATGTCAATCAACCCGCTTTTTAATCCAGTGTTTTTTGAAACGGCCTTGGGACGCGCTCGTCCAATTTCCTTTGAGGTGGACCTGGCGCGCGCGCGTCGAATCCTGGGTTCATGGACGTCCCTCAAGCGGCTCTCAAGCGATGAAGTTGAGATTATCGTAAGGATGATTGCGCAAGGCATTGCGGAGGGTCGTAGACACGGTTGGGAGATGGCAGAAGCCGAACACCCCACTGACGATACCAACAACTTGAAGCGCTGAAGGACGGTCTCGGCGCCAAGGCAGCGCAGCAAAGTCGGGGGCGATCGCTGATAACGGCGGTGAAAGCGGAAGAGATAGGAACTTCAAACGTCGTTTTGGCGGCGCTAGCTGGAGCGCGCTACCGTTCAAAATTAACCCGTCACGATCGCTTCACCCACCGGCCGCCTTCGCACACCAGAGGACCGACCCGCGATCCCTCGGCATAGCTCTTGCCGTTGTATACGCAATCGGCGGCTGCGACGGTCGGGATCAGAAGCAAGCTCAGGACGAGGATTGCGCGACAAGTGAGCATGGCGCACCTTCATGAGGACGACGGAACGACTTCATTGTCCCGGGACATCGGGAATGAGATTCGCCGGCAGCGGAGTCAGGATCGCGTGAAGCTCCTGGCCGCTTCCGATTGTTTCGTTGCCGATCAGGTTGTTCATGTCGGTCGACGAGAGCCAGACGCGGTGGGTCCCGCATGGCTTCGGCACCCCGATGCGCAGGCCGATCACAGGCCCTTGATCGTTCATCCTGATGAGCCCGACGCGGCCGAGCCAGATGTTGCCTGCGCAGGTCGCCGCCACGCCGCTGGCCAAGCTCTTGTCTTCCCCGATGAAGATCTTGATGTCGCGGGGCTCGAAAATGCCCTTCATGTCAAGGCTCATTTCCCAAAGCTTGGTGACCAGCGGACTGGCGGGTTTTTGCTGGTAGAGATCGTCGATCGCGTCCAGCACCCGGTCGTCGGCCTCCAGAAACGTCGCGGGCCGGGAAAATGGCCCCGCCAGATCGTACAGCGTCGAGCGCACGGCGTGCACGAAATCGCGCGTGTTCTCGGTCTCCTTGATGTCTCTGAACGCGTCGGCGGCTTCACGGCTGGGAATGCGATAGAAGCCATGCGCTTGCAAAATGTTGGAAACCAGACGCCGATCGGCGTCGGTTCCGTTCTCCGCCTTCTTAAATAGCTTGTCGAAAAACTCGCTCAGATCGACCCGGCTGTCGTTGAATGCGAGCTTGATTGTGGCGCCTTGGGCCCCTCCCTCGACGCTGAAGCCGCCCGGTCGAAAGAAAATCGCAATGATGACGACCGCAGTAACGGCCAGCACGACCAGGGCGAGACTGGACAGCAGATGAGCGCCTGAGGCTTTGTGCTCGGGACTGTGGTTGGGCATGCTGGGCCCTCCCTGACATTATAATTTAGCATATCTACGGATCTGGCGAGCCGGATATGAGGGAGATCACACACCTTGTATTTTTGGGCAGGGTCACATGGGCTACGACGGCCGTCCGGCGGTATGCTCGCCTGGCCGAGCAGGTATCGACCAGGAATCCTCGCACCGCAAAAATCAATGTTGCCTGGCACACACTGCGATCTCCGGTCGGCATCGGAGATGGGGCATTCGCGTCGGTTTGGCCGGACCAGGGACTTCCGCTCTACCCCCAGTGAACGGACATTCTCAGGATAGGCGGGCATGTCTCCCAGGTGCCATAAGCGGAACATGCGAAATACCGATGATCTACGGGAGCGTGTTCTTCGGGCCACTGATAACAGGAGATCACATGACGCACTACATTATCTACTTCAACCAGCAATGGGTCGGTGATCACTCCGAAGAGTGGTTTCAGTCCCGTGGGCCGTTGGCCAAGGCAGTCGTAGCAGAGATGAAGGAGGCGGGCGTGCTCATCTTCGCCGCGGGAGTAGATGAAGACCTGAGCAAGGCTTTCAGTGCTGACGAGACCAGCGGCGAACTGCACTTCGGCGAAGGTCGGTATTCCAATGTCCCCGAGTATCTCGGTGGCTTCACCGTCGTCAATGTCTCCAATCAGGAGTCCGCAAAGTTTTGGGCCGGCAAGCTTGCAACGGCTTGTGGCTGGCCACAGGAGGTCCGACCACTCCATGTATGACGACTGCAGGACATCAGTCCGAACCGACGTTGAGGTCAATGACTGAACGTTTCGCGTCGTTCACGATGACTGGTTTGGGTCCATTTTCGGAAATCGGACTGATGACCGAGGATGTCCGGTCCACCCTCAAGTGCAGACATTGAGGAGTTGTCGTGGCAGGTCCGAAAAGTGCCAACAGCGGTCATTCCAGCAATCCCACAAAGTTAGCGAGCTGCGCCATCACTAGCCAAACGATCCCGAAAAAACGTCACAACGCTCGCGTTGAAATCGCGATGAAAGGCCGCTCTATCGAAGCCAGCGGGCAGGTCGGTGCAGATGCGCGGCACCACCGCTGCGAGTTGCGGTGGGCACGGTGGCAGGAAGGCAAAGTGATTGGCCGGCACGGTGCGAATGTCTGGTTTGCCCGGCAGATTGTTGGCGGTGAGTAGCGAATTTTTCGGGTCCACGCCTCCACCTCCCAACTCAGATCGCCAGATCAGCAGCGGGATTTTGACCCCGGCCAAGCCTTCCTTTGTAAATGCAAAGTTCACTGCGGTATCGGCAAGCACAGCGGACCGGATTCGGGGCTCATGCGGCAGGTTGGATGGAATGTCGTTGTTGCGAAACTGTTCGCAACCTCTCGATTTGTTCGACTCCGTACAGAGAGGCGCTATCCTGCGGAAATCCGGATTTCCTCCCGCCAACACCAGGCCTGTATAGGCACCGGCGGAGAAGCCGAAGAAACCGACTTTGGCGGGATCGATGGCGGCTCGGTCCTTCCAGCTACTCAACATGAAATCGAGCAAGCGGATCATATCCGCCGGACGTGACGCCAGGACGGACAGGCTGTCTCGCTGCGAAGAATCGCTACCGCTGTCGCCGGGATGATTGACGGCTGCGACTACAAAGCCAGCGTTGGCCAACGCCTCTGCAGTGTCATTGTGACCGCCGAACCAACCGCCCCGACCGTGAGAGAAAATAACAAGCGGCAACTTCGCCCCAACGACGGGACAATTCTTTACGCCAGGTAAAGCGATATCGACGGGAGGCGCAAGTTTGCCGAGCGCTACATCTTTCGGTTCACCTACGCATGGATACCAAATAGCGCCAGCCAAGCCGGGGCCTGAGTCGATAAGCTGGATGCCTGCTGCCTCGGCAGGAGAGACCAAACAACAAAGGACCAAGGCACAAGCAAAATACTTTTTGAGCACCAAAACCGCCCCCAAAAATTCAGCCAAGGGAATTGATCAACCCACCGACGATAGAATTGTGTCGAGTTTTCGCCTGCCCAAAGCAAATGTCTGAGGTGGGTCAAACTCAGAAGTCCGAGCGCGCAACTGGGCAGTCCGCTTTACCCTCAAGAACAGACGTCGCCAGCCGGGCCTGTCAGGTCCGAAAAGTGCCAAGAGCGGAAGTGGCCGTGCGAATGAACTATTGCGCAACCAAACCGGGGAGTGCCTGCACGCGCGTGACCGGCGGCGGTTTCCATTTTCCGGTGAGCGCATCCGCTTTCGGCGCATACATGCGCATGAGCAAGTTGAATGCAGTTTTCGGCGCTGGAAGCCAGTTGGCTTCATTGTTCGCACCCGGGCTTTCGTTCTGAAAGTATAGGTCGAGTGATCCGTCAGAATTACGCTTCAATGGCATCCAGCTACTCAGAGCAAACCGATTGAGGCCGTTCGGGACCTGAAAACCTTCACTGTCGTAAAGCGTGACCGACCAGAACGCATCCACAGGAGGTGCATTCTCTTTATCGAAGTGCAGCGTATACTTGTTTGCACCGTCAAGCGGTCTGCCACTCTCGTCGCCCAAATTCATCGGGTATATCGCATCCTTTGGAAGGTTTGAGCCGAGGCCGAGCTGGGCCACTATCGCTCGCTTTAAATAATAGTTGCCATAAACTCCGATTGTATCAGTGTTCATCGACCAGCCATTCGCGACAGGGGCCATCGTCGGCACCTTCCATGCCATCAATTTCTGAGCTTCCTCAGGCGCGTCCGAAAAAGCACGGCGAATAGCAGGAGCAGCCTGCTCTAAGGAGAAACTCTTTCCCGGCTCGAACCCGACCTTCTTCAATTCTGCGATCATCGGCTCGTCAGTGATATGCGGCGGATTGACCTTCAATAGCTCGGCGGCATAGGCGTAGAATTTGTCGGCGGGCATCGTATCGACTTGAATTTTTGGCGGCGTTTTCATGTCGACGCTTGGGTCGATCTTTACCGTCACCGGCTGCGGAGGCTTGCCCCATTGCGAGAGCGGGGTGATTTTGTAGCCCGCTTGTATTTTATGGACCGCATCGTAGTCGGGCGGGCCGTCGGTGCGCGTGCGCCCGATGATCCACACATAGGGCGTTGGCGCGTTGATGCGCGACATATCTGATGGAACAGTCCCATTCCAGCCAAGAGGGCTAACAAGGAAGTTTTTAGCTTCCGTGCCGGTAGTACGCCAACCCGGTGACGCAAACACGTCGGTCCACATATCGAGCATCGGCAGAAGGTAGTAGCGACCGTTGGTGTTTGGCGCAGAGACGACCACTGGCTCTCCGGTCATGTCCAGCCAAGCAAGGGAGTAAAGCGTGTCAAAGTTTACGCGCACCACAAGCTTGAGATTTCCCGGAGGGTACTCGGGCGCATTCGTAAACAAATTCATCGGACCCTTGCCGAACTCCTTGCCGGGCTCGACGTTTGTGGACTGCTTTCTAGTCACATCCATCGAGACCAGCGGGTAAAAATAGAGATAAGCATCAACCGCGATGGCGTGCGCCTCTTGTTCGGTGATCGCGGTTTGAGCCGAGGCTGGCAAACCCGGCATGAGCCAGATGCCAATCAGTGCGACTAAGGCTGTGCTCTTCATTGAAAGCTCCCATAGCAACCCATAGCCTTCAACGATAATAAGGGAGCCATAATACATCGACTATGCAAATTCGGCCGCTTTGGGTCAAACTCGGAAGTCCGGGCGCGCCACTGGGCAGTCCGCTTTACCCTCAAGAACAGACGTCGCCAGCCGGGCCTGTCTGGTCCGAAAAGTACCAACAGCGGACTCATGCACCGCAGCAAACAACGGCTCTATTCGATCACTTCGTCGGCCCGAGTGAGAAGACAG
>Ga0207668_10002551_pt1 | contig 10640 bp, 10 predicted proteins | sample KBSS43metaG_FD_184323 | JGI IMG/M metagenome (GOLD analysis project Ga0207668, IMG submission 184323) | Switchgrass rhizosphere microbial communities from Kellogg Biological Station, Michigan, USA - KBS S4-3 metaG (SPAdes) (version 2) | ecosystem: Host-associated > Plants > Roots > Rhizosphere... | reverse complement strand
CTCAGCAACCGAAGACACCCAAGACAACAATCCCGCATGCTTCGTCGGAGCCGGAAACAGGCCAGGAATCGAAGGGGTCATCAAAGCGGTCTCCACAGGAACCAGGCGCGCCGAGACGCGCGACCGCGCGCCTGATCAAGGGGGAATAAGGGCTCGGCCTTTGTTAGACAACCATGGGATCGTTTGCAGTTGTGAATCAATTGTGCGGCAAAGGCGCCGTCCGGGCGCAGCAAAGCCGACGCTTGGAGCGCCGGCTTTGACGAGAAGCGCCGGTTATCTGAGGACCTAGGCCTCGGCGGCGAAGGACGCGCGCTCGATGCCGTGGGTGCGCCGGATCACCTGCCGGGTGCGAATAATGTCGTGCAGGGCGTCGGCGAGGTCGAGAATCTGGTCGTTCGACATCCGGCGCGCGTTGGCGAAGATCTGCTGCTTTAGATCCGCGGCGTCCGCAGCCGTAAGGGCATGTTCGGCGATCGGGCTCAGTTGGGCCATGGTTCCTCTCCCATTCGTTCAGCCAACAACTGGGAAGTCTCCGAAAAGTTGCGTCTTAAGTCGGAATCTCGACAGTCTGTGTCAGCCGGTCCGTTTGCGATTGGACAAACGGACAAAAGAAAGGGCGCGAGAGCCTTGGCCCTCGCGCCCCAACTATTGGCTCTCAAGAGCGCCTACGGGTGGTAGGCGCGCTCTCCGTGCTCGACGATGTCGAGGCCTTCTTCCTCGGTTTCAGCCGAGGGCCGCAGACCGATCGTGAACTTGATCAGGAAGAACACGACGGCGCTGGCGATACCCGACCAGCAGATCGTGACCAGCACGCCCTTGATCTGCGCCATGACCTGGGTGCCCATGACATAGGCGGCCGTGTCGCAGGTCGAGATGTCGCCGTCCTTGGCGCAGCTCATATAGTCGACCACGCCCGCGCCGCCCCATTCCGGGTTGACCAGGAGGCCGGTGGCGATCGCGCCGATGATGCCGCCGACGGCATGGATGCCGAAGGCGTCCAAGCTGTCGTCGTACTTCAGCGCGTTCTTCACGACCGAGCAGAAGAACACGCAGATCGGGCTGACGATCAGGCCAAGGACGATGGCGCCCACCGGACCGGAGAAACCGGCGGCCGGCGTGATGGCGACAAGACCCGCCACGATGCCCGAAGCCATGCCGAGCATGCTGGCCTTCTTGCGCGTGATCCATTCCACAACCGTCCAGGACAGGCCGGCCGCCGCGGTGGCGAGCAGGGTGTTGACCAGGGCGAGCGCGGCGTAGCCGTTCGATTCCAGGTTGGAGCCGGCGTTGAAGCCGAACCAGCCGACCCACAGCAGGCCGGCGCCGACCAAGGTCAGGGTCAGGGAGTGCGGCGGCATCGCTTCGGTGCGGAAGCCTTTGCGGGCGCCGAGGATCAGGGCGCCGACGAGAGCGGCGATACCGGCGTTGATGTGCACCACGGTGCCGCCGGCGAAGTCGAGAGCGCCGAAGCCCCAGAGCAGGCCGGATTTGATGGGCGCGTCAGGCGCGGTCGCGATCGCGTCCGGTCCCGGCCACCACCACACCATGTGAGCCATCGGGTAGTAGGAAAGCAAGGGCCACAGGACCGCGAAGACCACCACGGCGGCGAACTTCATCCGTTCGGCGACACCGCCCAGGACCAGGGCCGCAGTGATGCAGGCGAAGGTCATCTGGAAGCCGATGAACACCAGTTCCGGAATGTAGATACCGGTCGAGAAGGTGGCCACGTTCGACGCCGGGGTCACATCCTTCAGGAACAACCGGCTGGCGCCGCCGACAAACTTGTCGAGGCCGCCTCCGTCGGTGAAGGCCAGGCTGTAGCCCCAGAAGGCCCAGGCGATCATGCCGATGACGGTTACCGTGCACACCTGCATCAGCATCGACAGCATGTTCTTCTGGCGGACCAAGCCGCCGTAGAACAGCGCCAGGCCCGGGACGATCATCAACAGCACCAGAACGGTGGAGACCAGCATCCAGCTGACGTCGCCTTTGTCGACGGTCTGTGCCGGGGCGGCGGTCGTGGCCGCCTCGGCGGCGGCGGCGGGCGCGGCTTCGGCGGCCGGAGCGGCCGGCGCTTCAGCGGCGGGAGCGGGCGCCGCTTCGGCGGCGACGGGCGCCGCGGGCGCCGGGTCTTGGGCGAATGCAGCGGTGGCGCCGGCGATCGGCGTCCCCGCAATGGCGGCCGCGAGCATGAAGCCCGCCAGCCTTTTGGATCCGAATAGTTTCATCAGTTGGTCCCCTTGTCCCGATTTGCTTAGAGTGCGGCTGAGCCGGTTTCGCCGGTGCGGATGCGCACGGCGGTCTCGACCGGCACGACGAAGATCTTGCCGTCGCCAATCTTTCCTGTGCCGGCGGCGGCCTTGATGGCCTCCACGGCGCCGGTCACGGCGGCGTCGTCGACGACCGCCTCCAGCTTCACCTTGGGCACGAAGTTCACCTGATATTCGGCCCCCCGGTAGATTTCCGTCTGGCCCTTCTGACGGCCATACCCCTTGACTTCCGACACCGTCAGCCCCTCGACGCCCGCCTTGACAAGCGCCTCGCGCACGTCATCGAGCTTGAACGGTTTGACGATCGCTATGATCAGCTTCATCCGCCTTCGGAACGCCGTGGCGCCCCGCCCCTTGTTGGTTGTTGAACAGGCGCGTGATCACGCCATGGTTCTTCCGGTCCGTTGGACGACGGGCCGCAAAGACCAACCGACGCTAGCGGGCGAGGCGACCGGACTCCGCTTTGCCGGGGCTGGATAAAACCGTTTGTTAACAGTCGCCTATTTTTTATGCGATTGGCCGCGCAAACGCCCAATCATTATGCAAAAACGTTCGCGTCTGCGATCCGCAGGTCGGAACATGGCGGGAAGGCGCCGATTCCAACGGGCGCGGCCACAACTTTTCCGGCGGCGACAGTCTGTCGGAGATGCTATCTGAGGATATACGGAGGGCGTTGATGCAGCACCAGGCCGGCGACGCGGCGCGCACGCTTGAGCAGGCTCACCGCGCCGTCCTGGCGCGGCGCGATCTCCAATTCGATCTGAAGGAAATCCCCGTTACGCCGCGCAGGCCGCCGCCGGACTGGCTGGCGAATCTGCTGGAGGGATTCGCATCCTTGTTCCGCGGCGCCGCTCCCGTCATGCAGGCGCTGTTCTGGGGGTTGGTCGCGCTCGCCGTCCTCGGCCTCCTGTTCCTGATCCTGCGCGAGCTTGGCGCGCTCGACTGGGCGTTCAGGAAACGGAAGGTCTCGCCGCCGTTCGTCCAGTACCGGCCGGAGGCGGAGGTCGCCCAAACCCTCCTCGCCGACGCCGACGCCCTCGCCGCGGAGGGGCGGTTCGCCGAGGCGGTGCACGTTCTTCTTTTACGCAGCATCGAAGACATGCGCCGCCGTCGTCCACGCGCCGTGCGGCCGTCCTTCACCAGTCGCGATATCGGCAGACTCGACATCCTGCCTGAACAGGCCAGGCGCGCCTTCGGCGCCATGGCTGACCTTGTTGAAACCAGCCTGTTCGGCGGCCGCCCGGTCGACGCGGCGGGTTTCGGCGCGAGCCGCAAGGCCTACGAAGATTTCGCCTTCGACCGGGGCTGGGCATGAACGCCGCCCAGGCCGCCGATGCCGGCGCTGGAACGAGCCTCTTCAAGCCGGCGGTGGCCACCGGGATCGTGCTGGTCGGGGTCTTCGCCTTTTGCCTATTCTTCATCGGCACGGCTTTGGACAACGGCGGCCGCGAGGACCTCGACGGCGGGGCTCACACCCTGTCGAAGTCCGCCGTCGGCTATGCCGGTGCCGCCGATCTCATCAAGCGTATGGGCCGACCCGTGATGATTGCGCGGGGCCCGGTAAGGCAAGGGGCCGACCAATCGGCCGTCATGGTCCTGACCATCGACAAGGGCGACCCGAAGACCAATCTGCAGACCCTGCCGACCACCGAAGGCTTCCAGGGGCCGATCCTTGCGATCATCCCGAAGTGGGAGACGCGGCCGATGCCTCGAAAGCTCGGCTGGGTCGGCAAGGCGGGCCTGCGCGACGTGCCGATCGACCAATGGATCGGCCCCACGCGCGAGGGTCCCAAGATCAGGCTTGAGCGCGGTTCGGGCCGCCGGACCCATCGGCTCAGCGCCATCAACGCCGACGGCGTCGTGCAGCGCACGGTCGCTACGGGGGTGATCGAGACCTTCCAGACCTTGCGGCCCGGCGCAGGCTGGCGGCCGCTTGTCGTCGACGACACGGGCGGCGTCGTGCTGATGGTCAGCCGCGACGACAGCCTCTACGTGCTGTCCGAGCCGGACCTCTTCAACAATCACGGCATCGCCGACCTCGCCAATGCGCGCGCCGGCCTGTTCGTCCTCGGGGAATTTTCGCCGCCGGGCGAAGCGGTGATTTTCGACGTCACCCTCAATGGGTTTGAGCGCGCGCGCTCGCTGCTCAAACTTATGTTCCAGCCGCCTTTCCTGGCCGCCACCATTTGCGCCTTCGCCGCCGCGCTGCTGATGATCTGGCACGGCTTCTTCCGCTTTGGACGCGAGGCCGCGGTGGTGCGTGAATTCGCCCTCGGCAAGCGCGCCCTCGCGGACAACCAGGCCGCGCTCATCAAGATGGCCCGTCGCGAGCATCGACTTGGCGGACGCTACGGCGTGGTCATTCGCGACCTCGCGGCCCGGGCCGTGGGCGCGCCGAAGGATCTGACGCCAGAACAGCTCGACGCGTTCCTCGACCGCCTCGGGTCTGGCGGCCGAACCAGCTGGCCCCTGTCGACCCTGCGCTCCGATATCGAGACGGCCAGGGATTCGACGGACCTTGTGAAGGCGGCGCACCGCCTACACCATTGGCGACTGGAGATATCACAACGCGGACGATGACATATCGCCGCCTACGCCTGGCCGGAATCCCGCTCTGATCCGTCTGCGTTCGTTGGCGACAACGGGTGGCGATCTGACTGAGGGTAGCCGATCATGATCACCGCCGAGAGCAGGTGACCCGTCGCCGGGCCAAGGGCGAAGAAGCAGAGCAGGGCGGTAAGGGCGCCCGGATCGTTCGGCCCGTTCGGCGAGAAGTCGAAGGCGCCGATGATGGCGAACGCGATCGACACGGCCAGGGCCATGGCGGCATTGGTGGTGACGTTGAAGAGGGATGAAAAGAGGCCCGCAAATTCGACCCCACGGTCCTTGCGATGCTGGTCGGCCACATCGTAGATCATGGCCCTCAGCATCAGGTTTCCGGCGCCTTGGGTGAGGCCCTGGGCGACCACCAGGACGACCAGAAGCCAGACACGATCAGGCGTCAGCAGCAGGATTGTCAGGTTCACGGCGACCTGCAGGAGCTCCGCCAGGATCAGGGTGTCGCGTCGCCCGAGCCGATAGCTGATCCGCGCCCACAGCGGCGCGGCGAGAATGCCGACGCAATATTGCAGCAACAGCAGCAAGCTCGCGACGCCGAGGCCCATGTAGCTGCCGACAAAGAACACGAACACCGCGCCGCGCGAGCCCTGTCCGAGGGCGACGAAGAAATCCGAAGCGATGATCCGGCGCAGGCGCGGATCACGGACGACGGCGGCCATGGCTGGCCGCCAGTCCGGTTTGCTTGCGGGGGCGAGGGCCGGGGGCTCGCGAAACAGGGTGGCGATGAGCACCAGGCCGACGGACAGAACAACGACGATCAGCCCGCCCATGGCCTTGATCCGCAAGGCCGGATCCGGCGCGCCTATGATGTCCAGAGCGCCGGGGAGAACCAACACCAGGAAGATGCCGACGGATGCGGCGGTCTGTATATAGGCCTGGATCCGCGCGCGCTGCCGGGGCTCCCGCGAAAGCTCCCCGCCCCAGGCGTAAAGCGGCGTGGACGTGGCCGTCCAGCCAAGACAAAGCGCCAGAAGGCCAAGCCCCAGCCACCAGGCTCCGACGCCGGCCGGGGGGAAGAACACGGCGATCGTCGCGACGAGGAACAGCGCGCCGCCGCCCAGGACCCAAGGCTTGCGGCGGCCGTGGCGGCCGGTGCTGTGATCCGACAGCCAGCCGATCACAGGATCGCTGAACGCGCTCCACAGCCGGCTGGCCAGAAAGACCAGTCCGACGGTCTCAAGACCCAAGCCCATGGTCTTGGCGTAGAAGGCGGGAAGGAAGGTCTGCAGCGGAATATTGAAGGCGCCGGTCGCCACGCCAACGACCGAGAAGGCGGCGAGCCGCGCGGCCGACAGTGGCTGTGAACGGGCCATAGGCGGTTCCATATCGGCTTTCCCCGCGGGCGGTCGGCGCACCAACGGCCAAGCTGGCGTCGCGTCGTCAGGCCAGCCTCTGCACCGTCTTCCTGCGATCCGCAACGCCTATCAATGCCGCTTGCTCCGCTTGATCATTTTCGCGAGACTCATCCGCAAGGAGAGGGCGCACGGAATTTCTATGCCTCGACGATACGGCTCGTCCGCCGGGCTGCCTTGACCCTCCGCCACCCGGGTAAAGACTGGAGATAGTTCTTGAACGTCAGTGAAGCCCAGGCGCTCGCCGCCCGCATTCGCGGTGAAATCGGCAAGGCGGTCGTCGGCCAGACCGACACCATCGACCTTTTGCTCACCAGTCTGTTCGCGGGCGGTCACATCCTGCTGGAAGGGGCGCCGGGTACGGCGAAGACCTTCCTCGCCCAATGTTTCGCCATTACGCTGGATCTCGATTTCGGCCGCATCCAGTTCACGCCGGACCTGATGCCGGGCGACATCCTGGGCGCCAACCTGTTCAACTTCCAGACCAGCAAGTTCACCCTGACCCGCGGGCCGATCTTCTGTGATCTCCTGCTGGCCGACGAGATCAACCGCACCCCGCCCAAGACCCAGGCCGCCTTGCTCGAGGCGATGCAGGAACGGCGCGTCACCCTGGACGGCGAGCCGCACAGGTTGAGCGACCGCTTCATGGTCGTGGCCACCCAAAATCCGTTGGAACAGCAGGGCACCTATCCCTTGCCGGAAGCGCAGCTCGACCGGTTCCTGTTCAAGCAGGTGCTGTCCTATCCGAGCGCGGAGGAAGAGCGCCGCATCGTCGCCGCCCATGGCGTGCGGGTCGGCTCGCCGGACCCCAGGGATCTCGGTGTCGGCGTCGCCGTCGGCGCGGGCGAGATCGACGGGGTGGTCGAGCTCGTCTCGCGGATCCGGCTGGCCGACGAGATCGTCGACTATGTCGTGCGCCTGGTGCGCGCGACGCGCGAAAGCCCGGACCTGGAAAGCGGCGTTTCCCCGCGTGGCGGCGCCATGCTGGCGACGGCCGCCAGGGCGCGCGCCGTGCTGCAGGGGCGTGACTATGTCATCCCGGACGACGTCAAGGCCCTGGCTCTGCCGGCGATGCGTCACCGCGTCATCCTCTCGCCCGCCGCCGAGGTCGAGGCCCGCACCGCCGATCAGGTTCTGCAGGCCATGATCGAGCGCACCGAGGCGCCGCGTTGATCAAAGCCTCGCGCCCGTGATCTATCCCACCCGCTTTGCCGTCCTCTTGATGGCCCTGGGAGCGCCGCTGGGGCTGGCGGTCAGCCTGGCCAGCCCGCAGCTATGGATCGCCGGGGTTGGATGGGCGCTGGGCGCGCTAGTGCTGATGCTGGTCGACGCCCTTTTGTGCGCGTCTGGCCGCCAGATCGACGTGGAGCTATCGACCCCCGCCTTCCTGCCGATCGGACGCAGCGGCGAGGCCCAGGTGCGGGCCGCCTTCGCCGGCCGGAGCCATCCGCGGACCATCGACGTCGCCCTGGCCGCCAACGCGAAGCTGGCGCTTGCGACCCATCGCGGACGCGGGCGACTGTCGCAGGGCGAGGCCTTGGTGTCCTTCGCGCTGGAACCCGTGCGGCGTGGCGAGGGTGTCCTGACCGACCTGTGGCTGCGCTGGCGCGGGCCGCTCGGACTGATCTGGCGCCAGCGCAACGAGCGGCCCAAGCGCAGCATCCCAATCCTGCCGAATATCGCCGCGGTCCGCGACGAGGCGATCCGCCTGTTCTCGCGCGACGCCAATTTCGGTTTCAAGATTCAGCGCGAGACCGGCGAGGGCGCTGAGTTCCATGCCTTGCGAGACTTCCAGCCCGGCATGGATGTCCGCAGCGTCGACTGGAAACAGTCCGCCCGTCACGCAGCCTTGCTGGCCAAGGAATACCGCACCGAGCGCAACCACCACATCGTCTTTGCCCTCGACTGCGGCCGGATGATGAGCGAGCCGGTGGCCGGGCTACCGAGGCTCGACCGGGCGCTCAATGCGGCGCTCCTGCTCTCCTTCGTCAGTCTGAAGCTGGGCGATCGCGTCGGCCTCTTCGCATTCGATTCCAAGGTGCGTGTCGCCACGGGCGTCGTCGCCGGCGTGCGCGGCTTTTCTGCCCTGCAGCGGTTGGCCGCGACCATCGACTATTCGGCGGAGGAGGCGAACTTCACCCTCGGCTTGAGCACCCTGGGCGGCCAGTTGGAGCGGCGCTCCCTGGTCGTCGTTTTCACCGATTTCCCGGATTCGATCAGCGCCGAACTGATGATCGAGAACGTCGGCCGCCTGCTACGGCGCCATGTCGTGCTGTTTGTCGCCATGCGTGACGAGGAGCTGGAGACCCTCGTCCACGCCGAGCCCCTCACCGCTGAGGACGTGTCGCGGGCGGTGACGGCGGGCGCCCTGCTGCGTGAACGCGAACTGGTCCTCGGGCGGTTGCGGCGGCTGGGCGTCGAGGTCCTGGAGGCGCCGCTCGACCGGATCGGCCCCGCCCTCGTCAACGCCTATCTGGCGCTGAAGCGAAAGAACGTCCTGTGATCGCGCCTCGCGCCACGGGGCTGAAGAGCCATCGCTTCCGCACGGAGCGCGAGGACGATTGGCTGCGCCTGGAGCGTATGCTGCGCAAGGCCGAGACCCGATCGGCGGCGGCGTTGACGGACGACGAGTTGGTGCAGTTGCCGGTGCTCTATCGGGCCGCGCTGTCGGCCCTTTCCAGCGCGCGGGCCACCTCGCTCGACCACGCCCTCGTCGAGTATCTCGAGAGTCTCTGCGAGCGGGCCTACTACTTTCTCTACGGGGTGCGCGGACGGCCCGGCGAAAGGTTCATCGACTTCCTCGCCCGGAAACTGCCAGCGGCGGTGAAGGGGCTATGGCGTGAAACCCTGATCTCCGGCGGCCTTTTCGCGCTCGGCGTGGCGGTCGCCTATCTGCTGGTCAGCAACGACCCGGACTGGTTTCAAAGCCTGATGGGCGGCGACGCCCAAGGGCGCGGTCCGCAGGCGACGGCGGAGGAACTGCGCAAGATCATCTACAACGACACTGAGCGTAGCGGGCTGTCGGTCTTCGCGACCTTCCTCTTCACCCACAACGCCTATGTTTCGCTCCTGGCCTTCGCCTTGGGCTTCGCGCTTTGCGTCCCGACGGCATATTTGATGCTGTCGAACGGGGCGGGTGTTGGAGCGCTTCTCGCCGTCCATGTCGACAAGGGGCTTGGATTTGAGCTCGGCGGCTGGCTGGCGATCCACGGCGTCGGCGAGATCTTCGCTTGCATCCTCTCGGGCGCGGCCGGTCTTCGCATCGGCTGGAGCGTCGGCTTTCCGGGAGAGCGGTCACGGCTCGACGCCTTGCGCGAATCCGGTGTGCAAGGCGCCGTGGTCATGGGCGGCGTCGTCATGATGCTGCTGTTCGCCGGCCTGCTGGAAGGGTTCGGCCGCCAGTTGATCACCAACGACCTTGCCCGCTACGGCATTGGCGCGACGACCGGCGTTTTCTGGGCCTGCTACTACTATCTGCCGCGGCGGGGAAAAGCCGGTGGCTAAGCGGCCCAAGGAAAGCGGGGCGCCGCCCAACCGCCGGCGCACGATGATCACGCCCGAAGGGGTCGACCTTGGGGTCGAACTCGCCAGCCGGGGCGCGCGCCTGGCCGCCTTCCTGCTCGACGTCGCCATCCTGTTCGCCGTGATGTTTCTGTTTGGCGTATTGCTTCTGGCGGCGGGTTGGGCGGGACGGGGAAGGTCCAGCGAGACGGTCGAGATCGTCGGAATGCTGGGGTTCTTTCTGTTGCGCAACGCCTGGTTCATCGGCTGGGAGTCCCTGCCGGGCGGCGCGACGCCGGGAAAGCGGGTCGTCAAGATCCGGGTGGCGGCGCGCAACGGTGGGCGGCTGACGGCGGATGCTGTCCTGGCCCGCAATGTGATGCGCGAGTTGGAGCTGTTCATGCCGATGATGTTCGTCGGGTTCAGCCTCGCCGCCGCCTTCGGCATGACCGGAACGACGGGGGCGCTCGCCACCCTTGCCGGCCTGGTCTGGAGCCTGATCTTCCTCACCTTGCCGCTGTTTAATCGCGACCGTCTGCGGGCCGGGGACATCATCGCCGGCACCTGGGTCGTGGAGGCGCCCAAGCCGGTGTTGCTGCCCGACCTTGCCGGCGCCGGCGCGGACGACAGCGGCCGGTTTGTCTTCACGCCCGAGCAGGTCGACGCCTATGGGGTGAAGGAACTGCACGTCCTCGAGGACGTCATGCGCCGCGCCGACGCCAAGGTGATGGCCGAGGTCGCCCGCCGAATCCGCGAGAAGGTCGCCTGGACGCGGATGGAGAACGAGACCGACGCTGCGTTCCTGTCCGCCTATTACGCGGCGCTGCGGCGACGGCTGGAACAGCGGTTGTTGTTCGGCCACCGGCGCAAGGACAAGTTCGACATGAGCTAGCGCGGG
>Ga0207668_10002545_pt1 | contig 10654 bp, 10 predicted proteins | sample KBSS43metaG_FD_184323 | JGI IMG/M metagenome (GOLD analysis project Ga0207668, IMG submission 184323) | Switchgrass rhizosphere microbial communities from Kellogg Biological Station, Michigan, USA - KBS S4-3 metaG (SPAdes) (version 2) | ecosystem: Host-associated > Plants > Roots > Rhizosphere... | reverse complement strand
CCGCCGGTTGGCGACCTGAAAACAGCCGAAACAGGATCGCGATGAGGCCGCGAACGATGTGCGCGTCCGAATCGCCGCGGAACCGAAGCGCGCCGTCGGCTTGCGGTTCGGTGACCAGCCACACCTGACTGGCGCAGCCCCGAACCTTGTTGGCGTCCGAACGTTCCGCCTCGCTCAAAGGCGCGAGTTCCCGGCCCAGATCGATCACATAGCGGTAGCGTTCCTCCCAATCGCCGAGCAGGTCGAATTCGGCGATCAGCTCTTCGAGGGCGGCATTGGCGGAAGCGGACATCGGATGCCTTTAGGACGGGCGCTCAAGGCCTGGCAATTGCGTTCATCCACAACTCCTCCACGGGGAATGTCGCTTGAGGGGCGAGCGGCCTCGCATCACGGCGTCCCGGCGGCTAGTTTGACCTTCTCGCGGACAAGGCCCGAACTTGACCTCCACAGGATCCATCAAAACTAGCGGCAGGGCCAAAGGTTCGACTCGGACGTCGACCTTGAACGAGGCGCTCGGCTGGCACGTCGCCTGGGCGCTCGGCGTCACGCTTGGCGGCGGGCTGATCGCGCTGACGGGCCTCACCTCAGCAGCGATCGGCGCCTTGCTGCTGGCGCTGGTCCCGCCGGTCTTCGCCCAAGGGCTGCTCAAATACGATGGGCCGCGCACGCGCAACGCGCTGTTGGCGCTGTGGTCGATCTGTGTCGCCGGCGCCTGCGCCCTGGCCGGCGGACTGGGCGGACCCTTGACCTCCTGGTGCCTTGCGCCGATCGCCGTCGCCGCCGTGCTCGGCCGGGCCAAGATGCTGGCGCGGGGCGCGGCGTTCAGCCTGGCCGCCGCGGCCGGCGTGATCCTGTTGCAGATGGCCGGCCTCGTCGGCCCGCCGATCGGCGGCCTGATGGGCCTGTGCCTGGGAGGGCTGGCGATCGTCACCACCGGCCTTGGCCTCGGCGCTTCGCTGATCCTGGCGCGCAAGCCGGCGCCCGAAGACGACGTCACTATCGACGCCGGGCCCTTGCAGGGCGTACTGGACGCCCAGCCGCACCTGATCATCGAGATCGATTCCGAGGGGCGAGCCTCCGCCCACTATGGACCCGCGCCGCAAGGCGTGGTCCGCAGTCGCCTCGCGTCCGGCGTCAGAATGGCGGCGCGGCCGGAGGATCGCGACGCGGTGGACGCCGCGATCAATCGCGCGCGGGTGCAGGGAGCCGCGTCGGTCAGCTTCATTCCGACGTCGCGGCTCGACCGCTATCTCACTCTCGATATCCATGCGGTCGGCACGGAGTATCTCGTCGGCACCTTGCGGGACTCCACCGCCTCGCGCGACCGCGAGGAATTGTTGGAAAACGCGCGGGCCGACGCCGTGAGCCTGGCGGCCGGCAAGTCGCGGTTCCTGGCCAGCATGAGCCATGAGCTGCGTACGCCGCTGAACGCCATCATGGGGTTCTCGGACATCATGCGACAGAAGATGTTCGGCGAATTGCCCGGCAAGTACGTCGAATACGCCGACCTGATCCACGAGTCGGGCTCCCACCTTTTGGACCTGATCAACGACGTGCTCGACATGTCGAAGATCGAGGCTGACCGCTATGAACTGGCGCTCGAACCCCTCGATGTGCGCGAACCAGTGCAGGCCGCCTTGCGCATCGTGCGGATGCAGGCCGACGAGGCGGGCGTCAAACTGCGCGCGGCCCTGCCGGCTCAGCCGATCGACGCCGACGCGGACCGCCGGGCGGTCAAGCAGATCGTGCTGAACCTCGTGTCCAACGCCATCAAGTTCACCCCGGTCGATGGTTCGGTGACCGTGGCGATGGAAGCCAAGGATAAAGACATCATCCTGATCGTCGCCGATACGGGCGTGGGCATCTCCGAAGAGGACTTGAAACGGGTCGGACGTCCTTACGAACAGGCCGGCGATCCGGGGCGGCGCTCGCAGGGCACGGGCCTCGGCCTGTCGCTGGTGCGCGCCTTCGCCGAACTGCATGGCGGCGAGATGACCATCGAAAGCCGCCTTGGCGCCGGCACGGCGGTCACGGTTCGCTTGCCGGTGGTGCACATGGGGGAAAAGCCGTCGGCCCCTTCAAGGGCCAATGTCGTGCCCTTCGCGCCTCAGCGCTGAGCGGCGGCCAGGAAAGCCCGGCCGGCGGCGAAATCGCCGACCTCGACATAGGCGCGGCGGACGATGTCGCCATCCTTGGCCGCGAACAGAAACTCAATCTCCACCGCCTCACGCGGATCAAGCTCGGCCAGGGCCTTGGCGGCCGCGATCGGGAACCGATAGCCGATGATGTCCTTGACCTTGGCCGGATTGAGCAAGGGATCGACCGGCAGTTTGGCGTCGGCCATGAAGGCGCGGGTCGCCGAGCGCGGCGTGACGCGGCCGGCGAGCGGCAGGACGCCCTTGGCGTTGGCCTTGCGGCGGTCGAGATAGGGGCCGCGCGTACGGGTCGTATCGCGCATCACCAGCCGCGCCGCATAGGGCTGGGCCTTGTCGGCGAACTGCACGACGGCCATCAGTTCCAGGCCGCCGTTCTGACCCGCCAAGCCGAAGGTCAGGGCGTCGCCGCCGAAGGGGACGTTCTGCGACAGGCTCCAGACCCGCCCCGAACGGGAGGCCATGCGCTCGGCCATCCAGTCATTGTGGTCGCCGGGATAGTTCATCTTCTGCAGCTTGCTGAAGCCGGCGAAGGCGTCGCGGACGCGGCCCGAAGCGGTCTTCAGGGCGGGCGAGTCGCACGGTTCGGCCATGGCCTTGGCCTGGGCGCGCCGCTCGACCTTGGCCAGGTCGTCGGCCGAAACGCCGGCGCGCAAGGCCGCGCCCCGCGACTGGGCCTGGGCGGAGGCGAGGGCGGCCGCCATCTGTGGGGTGAACAGGCGGCAGCGGGCGTCCGCCACGGCCATGACGGTTCGCTCATAATAAAGATCGACGGCCCCGGCGAAGGCGAGCACGGGGCAAAGCGCGATCGTCGCGCCGACACCCCATCCCACCAGCCCGGCCGTCGAACGCTTGCCGCTCGCCATGCCCATCACGTTTCTCGTATGGTTCGAGATTGAGTACGAGGTTTAGGGGCAGAGCCCTTTCCCGACCGTTAGCGCCGCCGAAAGAGAGACCAGCCTTGCAGCTTTCCACCGACGTCTGGGTCGGCGCCCTGATCCGGCGCGCGGAGCTTTCCGGCGCCTTCGCCATGGTCGCGCGCAAGGGCGACCCGCGCGCCGGCGCGGTGTTGGTCAAGGCTTACAACCCCGCGACGCGCGAGGCCGTTCTCTACGCCAGCGCCTTTCGGGGTGAGGGCGAGCGGGTGTGGATGCAGCCGGTGGCCTCGGTCGTCGAGTGCGACGTCGACGCCTATGTCGAGCGCAGCCGGCGCATCGATCCGGATATATGGGTGGTGGAAATCGAGGATCGCGAGGGCCGCCACTTCCTCACAGAACCGGTCGAAAACCGTTAACCGCGTTCCTTAGCCGGGGCGAAAGGCGGAGCGCGGTACAAGGGCGGATGTTCTTCCTCCTCAACGACGTCGTCATCAACCTCGACCCGCAAACCCTGTCGCCGCCGCTCGAGACACGCCAGTTCATGGCGATCAAGCTGGACACGGTGTCAAGCCTCGGCGCCGAACTCTATTCCGCCGATCCGCTCTTGCATCAGAACAGCCCGGAGCGGGCCAAGCGCCTGGTGGCGCTGATCGTCGCCAAGGCGCCAGACGTCAACGCGGCCTTGTTCGTCGCGCCGTCGCGCGGCTGCCCGGCCAGCCAGGTCGCCTGCCGCTTCGCTCAGATCGGTTTTGACGTCATGGGCGGCCTCTATGCCCGCCAGCAACAGGGCGCACTGTCTACAGTTCAGGCAGACAAGGAAGTCTGGCGGCGCCTCGCGGCATAGAGCGCCCAACGTTAACCATATCTCTTTCGCCTCAGTTGCATGTGCGTTAAGCGTCGCCCGGAACGGGCGGGAGCTGAGGAATGCGCGTGTATCTGATCGCGGCGGCGATGTGTGTCGCCGCCCTGACGGGACAGGTGGCGAGCGCCGCCGCGCAGGAGGCTGCGCCCCAGGCGGCTCAGCCGGCCGCGCCGTCGACGGCGCCCGAGGCGACACCTCGCAGCTACAATCCCGGCGAGATGGCCCCGATCTACGATCCGCCGGTAGAGGCCGCTCCGCCAACGACGGCGCCGCGCAAGAGACGGGCCTATGCGCCGCCCAAGGCCGTCGCCGTCGCCGAGGCGCCCAAGCCGGTCGAGACCGTGGCCGCGCCTTTGGCCGAAGGGCCGACCCTGGCCTATCAACTGACCATCATCCGCGCCGAAGCGGCGCATCTCGATGTCCTTCACGGCAAGTCAGGACCCTTCGCCCAGGCGATCGCGGCCTGGAAGATCAAGGACTGGTACCATTTCGCCTTCGCCATGGCGACGCTGCTGGTCGGCGCCATCATCCTGGCCATCGTGGCGGTCACCGTGGCCTCGGTTGTCCAGCGCCGGCGCGAGGCCGCCCGCTAGCGCCTTCAGTCCTCTGGACCTTCAGGGATGACAGCGGCCCGGCTTGCCGCTACTCGGGCGCCCATGAGTTATTCCCCCGCCGCCGAAGCCGCGCGCCGCCGCACCTTCGCCATCATCAGCCATCCTGACGCCGGCAAGACGACCTTGACCGAAAACCTGCTCCTGGCCGGCGGGGCGATCCGCGCGGCCGGCGCCGTGCGGGCGCGGGGCGAGAACCGGCGGACACGGTCGGACTGGATGAAGATTGAGCGGGAGCGCGGCATTTCCGTCTCGGCCTCGGTGATGACGTTCGACCACAACGGTTTAATGTTCAACCTTCTCGATACGCCGGGACACGAGGACTTTTCCGAGGATACCTATCGCACCCTGACCGCCGCCGACGCCGCCATCATGGTGCTGGACGCGGCCAAGGGCATCGAGCCGCAGACCTTGAAGTTGTTCGAGGTCTGCCGCCTGCGCGACATTCCCATCATTACCTTCATCAACAAGATGGACCGCGAGGCGCTCGATCAGTTCGAGCTTCTGGACGAGATCGCCTCGAAACTGCAGCTCGATCCCGCGCCGCTCTATTGGCCCGCGGGATCCGGCGGGCGGTTCAAGGGCATCCTCGATCTGAAGCGCCAGACCTTCCTGCCCTTCCACAAGAAGGGGGCCAACGACGATGAGGGCCACCCCGACCCCGTCAGCCTGAAATCGAACGCCATTTCCCGCTACCTCGATCCGGCCGAACAGGAAGAGGTCGAGGAAGGGGCGATGCTGGTGTCCGAAGCCTCCAAGCCCTTCGATGTGCAGTCCTTCCTCGAGGGTCATATGACCCCGGTGTTCTACGGCTCGGCCCTGCGCCACTTCGGCGTCGATCAACTGCTGGAGGGGATCGGCGCCTATGCGCCGGCGCCCAAGCCCGCGGCGGCCGAACGAGGCGGCTTGGCGACCCATATCGCGCCGGGCGAGACGGAGGTGACAGGCTTCGTCTTCAAGGTCCAGGCGAACATGGACCCGAACCACCGCGACCGCATCGCCTTTGTGCGTCTGGCCTCGGGCAAGTTCAATCGGGGCATGAAGCTGAAGGTGCAGAACACCGGCAAGCAGATCTCGGTCAATGCGCCGATCATGTTCTTCGCCTCCGACCGCGAACTCGCCGAAGAAGCCTACGCCGGGGATGTCATGGGCATTCCCAACCATGGCGTCCTGCGCGTCGGCGACAGCCTGTCGGAAACCGGCACGGTCCGCTATTCGGGCCTGCCCAACTTCGCGCCGGAAATTCTGCAGCGGGTGCGCGTCAAGGATCCCCTGAAGGCCAAGCACCTGAAGAAGGCCCTGGAAGGCCTGGCCGAGGAAGGCGTGACGCAGCTCTTCCGGCCGGACTTCGGATCGGACTTCATCGTCGGGGCGGTCGGGCAGTTGCAGTTCGAAGTGATGGCCGACCGCCTGGCCGGAGAATACGCGCTGGAATGCGTGTTCGAGCCCAGCCCCTTCGCCGAGGCGCGCTGGATCGCCGGCGCGCGGGCCGAGGTCGAGGACTTCGCCAATAAGCACAAGAGCGCCATGGCCCGCGACATCGATGACACGCCGGTGTTCCTGGCCAAATCGTCGTGGGAGATCGGCTATGTCGCCGAACGCTTCCCAAACGTCGAATTTTCAAGGACTCGCGAACGCGGATAGGCGCCCCTGGCCAAGCTATCCACGGCGAAATCGCGCCAGGGTTAAAAAAAGGTTAGCGTTAACGGCTTCGGGATTGCTTTCTAGACGTTCAAGTTCCGGAACGAGTCCCAACGGGGGACCCGCACCGTGGGCTGGAGCGCCGCCGATGTTCCAACTGGGCCGAGAGTTGAAGCGATTCTTCGGCGCTGAAACGCCCTTCGCCGCGCCGCGCGACGGGCTCGCCGGCCGCGACGCGGGCATTCTGGAACTGCTCGACCTGAACATGCTGCGCAATGAGGCCCAGGCGACCGACGTCGCCGCCGGCCGGGTCGGGGCGAAGGATCGGCCCGTCTTGCAACTGCGGCAGGCGCGGACCTGGTGCGATCTCGCCGAACGCACCGGCGAGGCCGACGCCCTGCGCAAGGCCGCGTCCGCCGCCGAGGCGGCTCTGAAGGTCGTCGATCGTCGCCAGCGTCCGGAACTTTGGGCCGACATTCGCCGCCAGCAAGCGCAGTGCGCCCTTGTCGGCGCCGAGCTTTACGGTGACGGCGGATTGGCGGCCGCCGCCGACCACGTCCTGCGCGAAGCCACCGAAGCCGCTCCGAAGAGCGAGGGCGGCGCCCTTTCCTGTGTCCTTCGCACGAAGATTGCAGCCGAGGCGGCCTTGCTCAGGGGCGACGGCGCCGCGGCGATCGCCGCCGCGCGCAGTCTGGCCACGCCAATCGCCGCGCTCGACGCCGGCCAGCGTCAGCGCGCCAGCCGCCGCGCGCCCGCCTTCGCCCGTCTGGTCCGCGCCGAATCCCTGGCGGCCTGCGGCATGCTGGCCAAGGACGAACAGGTTCTGGAAGACGCCCTGGCCGACGCCGCGCGGGCGACCTTGACGCTCGATCCCGCCTATGAGCCCTTGAGTTGGAGCCGCGCCGCGATCCTGCGCGGCGAGATTTTGACCGCGCTGGGCGAGATCTCCGCCGATGCAGGCTTCCTCAGCCGTGCGATCGAGGTCCTGGCCTCGGTGTTCGACCATCTGCCGCGCGATCACAGCCCCTTGGATTGGGCGCGCGCGCAAATTCGCCTAGGCCAGGCCCTGGCCGCCCTCGGTGAAGCCACCGGCCATGCCGACAGCCTCGACCGCGCCCGCCACGCCTTCGAGCGCGCCTTGGTTGTGCTGCGGCGTGAGCCCGGTCTCACCTTGCGCGCCGCCGCCGCCCAGGGCCGCGCCGCCGTGATCGCCGCCTACGCCGCACAAACCGGCGACATCATGGCGCTCGATGAAGCCGAAGCGGCCTTCCGCTGCGAACTGGCCGCGGCCGAACCGAAGACCGATCCGGTCGGCTGGGCCATCATCCAGATGAGCCTCGCCCAGGTCTATCAGTCGCGCTTGGCCCTGACCGGGCGGGACCGCGGCGAACGCGCCCGAGCGGCCATGGCGCTCGACGCCGCCTTGGAAGTGTTTTCGGAACAGGGTCTCCGCAGCCTCTCGGCCGCCGCGCTCGACAGCCTGGATCGCCTGCGCGACACCGTCTGAGGCGAGATCAGGCGGCCGCGACGTCGCCCGTCTGGCGCCGCATCCGCCAAAAGCGAATGGTGCGCAGGGCCGCATCCTTGGGAAGCTCGGCGTAAAGCTCACCGTACTGGCGGGCCCGGCCCATGGCGTCGGCTTGCTTGTCGAGGATCAGGATGGCGAAGGTCAGGAACAGGGCCCGGTCAAAGTCGGCCGCGCGGCAGACGATCGCCAGGGCGTCGAGCTCCTTGCGTTCCAGGATCCGCCGGGCGGTGTGGAAGTCGACGTCGGCCAGCGCCGACAACGCTACCAGGAACTTGGTGGTTTCGCGATTGCGCAGCATGCCGGCCAGGGACTGCGGCGTGATCTCGCCGCGGGCCCGCATGGCGTTGATGGCCGCTTCGGCGGCGTCGTAGTCACGCGGCAGGACGCCGTCGCGGGAGGCCATCTGCTTGCGACCCGCCGTCAGCGCCGCTTCGAGGTCGGCCGGGTCGGCCTCGCTGTTCTTTTCCAGGATGCGGTCGCGCAGCTGCGCTTCGACCACGAAATACATCTCGTTGAGCAGGTCGACGGGCAGGCTGTGGCGGTCGATCACCGCCTCATGCAGGTCCGGGTTGGCCTGGGCGCGATCGACGATGGTCTCATGCGCCTGCCGTGAAATCTGCGCCGACTGGTTGGCCAGGAGCACGCCCAGGGTCTGGTCGTCGCCCCGCTGGACGATGGCCGAGGTGACGTTCTCGCTGACGCCCTGGCGGCGCGACAGGGCGCGCAGGTGGTCCTCGCCCTTGGTCATGGCGAGATGGACCTGGACGTCTTCCGGCAGGGCGGCGCCGACCAGCACCGGCTCGGCCACGGCGATGGTGTCGGAGGCGAGCGAGGTCAGAAGGCGGCGTGGGGCGACGGTGGCGGCGGCCATGCGCTGCGACAGCTCGGCGCGAACGGCTTCCTCCATCTCGCCGGCGAGCTGGCTCAAGACGTCGTCGAACAGGGCCATTTCCGACGCGCCGGGGCCATCCTCGGCCATGAAGAACAGGTCGGTCACCTCGCGCAGCAGTTCGCGGCGACGCGCGCTCGATGGCTCGGCCGCCAGGGCGATGAGGTGATGCAGCTTGCTGTCGGTAAGACCCGTCATCGTCAATGCGTCCGGCTGGCCGCTTCCGCATTACGGCGGGCGGGAAGGTATTCGGTGTCGTCAGGTCCCGACAGGGACGGGGTCGTGGGGATTTCGCGCAAGGTCGTCTCCTGGCCGCGGTTCGCCTGCGGCGCCGTCGGGATGGCGTCGGGCGCGACGCCGTATTCGCGATAGACCGAATAGAAGCGCGGCCCGGCCACGGCTGACGGATTCAGCGGCGCGGCCGCGGGGCGCGGGGCCGGCGCGCCGAGGAGGGCGGTCTGCTGCTGCGGCGCCGGTTGGACGGCGGGCGCCGGCGGGGGCGGCGAATCGTAGAGATGGGTCGGCAAGGCGCGGGCGGGCGGGGCGGCCGTGGGCGCTAAAGCCGGCTCCAGCCGGGCAACGGCGACGGGGGCGGGGGACTGAAACGCGGGCGCTGGAGGCGGGGTCTGGGCGGCCATCCGCTGCGCCCACGGGGCGATGGGCTCGGGGCGCTCGGGCGCGACGGGTTGGGCGGGGGACTCGGCTTGCGCGGGAGGCGGCGTCTTGCCGTGCCAGGAGAGGGTCGAGGGGCCCGGGCCGTAGCGGCTCTGGGCGTGCGCCTGCGCGCTCAGGGCCGCTAGCGCCATGGCGGCGGCAAAGGCGATCGATCGGCGCATGGGAACCCCTGGTTGGTCTAGCTTCCTAGAGATAAACCGCGCCGCTTAACTGTGGCCTAACGGCCGCGCCACCAACGAAGCGCGGCTTTCTCCACCGCTTGCAGGACGGCGTAGAGGACCCCGCCCATGACCGCCAGGGCGAGGAGGGCGGCGAACATCTTCGCGGTCTGCAGCCGGCTGTAGGCTTCGAGGATACGCCAGGCGAGGCCCTGGTTGGCCCCGCTGCCGGCGACGAACTCGGCGACGACCGCGCCGATCACCGCCTGGCCGGCGGCGACTTTGTGCCCCTCAAGCATGAACGGCACGGCGGCGGGCAGGCGCAGGCGGAACAGGCGCTGCCAACGATCGGCGCCATAGAGGTCGAACAGGCGCTCGAGGTCCGGATCGGCTGACTTCAGGCCGGTGAGGGCGCCGGAAAACACGGGGAAAAAGGCGACGATCCCGGCCAGGGCGACGACCGCCCGCTCGGGGTGATCGAGGCCCGCCCAAATGACGACCAGCGGCGCGATCGCCACGATCGGCGTGACCTGGATAGCGACCGCGATCGGCTTGACCGCCCGTTCCAGAAGCGGGCTCGCCGCCAGCGGCAGGGCCAGGGCGGTGGCGACGGCGCTGCAGAAGACGAGGGCGACGAGCGCCGTGGCGAGGGTCGACCAGGCCGATTGCAGGAGGGCCGGGGCGTCGGTCGCCACGGCTTCAGCGATCGCGCTGGGCGGCGGAAGGAAATAGGTCGGCACGGCAAAGGCGCGGCAGGCGATTTCCCACGCGGCGAGCAGGAGCGCGATGAGCGCCACCGGCGCCAGGATATCGATGAAGCGGCTCACGCCGCCGGCTCCATCGCCGTGGCGAGGAGGGCGGACACCGTTTCGGCGGCGTCACGGAACGTCGGATCGGTGCGAAATCCGGGCGAACGCGGCAGGGCCCCACTGATCGCCACCTCGCCGACCAGCCGGCCTGGCCCCGGGCTGAGCACAAGGACGCGCGAGGCCATATAGACCGCCTCCTCGACATTGTGGGTGACGAAGACGATCGCCGGCTTTTCCAGGCCCCAAAGCTGGTGAACGTCGTCGGCGAGGGCCCGCCGGGTGATCTCGTCGAGCGCGGCGAAGGGCTCGTCGAGCAGGAGAAGCCGGGGGTTCGAGACCAGGGCGCGGGCGATGGCGGCGCGCATCGCCATGCCGCCGGAAAGCTGCGCCGGCTTGCAGTCCTCGAACCCCGAGAGCTTGACCAGCGCCAGGGCTTCGGCGGCCTTGGTG
>Ga0207668_10002543_pt1 | contig 10663 bp, 7 predicted proteins | sample KBSS43metaG_FD_184323 | JGI IMG/M metagenome (GOLD analysis project Ga0207668, IMG submission 184323) | Switchgrass rhizosphere microbial communities from Kellogg Biological Station, Michigan, USA - KBS S4-3 metaG (SPAdes) (version 2) | ecosystem: Host-associated > Plants > Roots > Rhizosphere >... | reverse complement strand
CGACCGGGATGCCGATGAACCGCTGGAGCCGGTTCTTCGCCAAGTGGTGGCCGAACTCCGGTCTATCTCGCCCAACCAGACTATCGAGACGCGTTTCGACCTGAGCGAGCCGGTCGATTGCGACAGGATGCGCATCGGGCAATTGCTCTCGAACCTGCTGGGCAATGCACTTGCCCATGGTGCGAAGGATCAGCCTGTCGTGGTGAAGGCATCCACGGCTGGTGGCGAACTCGTGATTGCCGTTTCCAACGGGGGGAAGCCGATCCCGCCAGAAGCGTTGGAGAAACTGTTCCAGCCGTTTTTCCGAGGTGATGAGCGGTTGAAGCAAGGCCTTGGGCTTGGCCTGCACATCGCATCTGAAATCGCACGAGCGCACGATGGCGCCCTTGTCGCCCGGTCTGACGCAGTGGCGACGACGTTTATCTTCACCATGCCTCTGACGGTTTTGAGGCATTTAGATATTTAATCGCGAATTATCTGAACCTCTATTGATCTGAGACATTCACGATAGGGGGCATTCTCCCTAAAGGAACTCCAGACGTGGCAGAACGCCAGGCAATGCCCACCATCCTTGTGGTGGAAGATGACGCGCTGGTGCGGATGCACGGAACGATCGTGTTGGAAGATGCCGGATTCACGGTTCTGGAAGCCGCGGATGCCGACGAAGCGCTGCTGATCATGGGTGGCTTGATTGCTGTCGACCTCCTGTTTTCGGATATCGACATGCCAGGCAGCATGAATGGACTCGACCTGGCGTGCCTGGTGCATGAACGCTGGCCCCGCGTGCACTTGGTGCTGACCTCTGGTCATCACCGTCTGGCCCAGGGGCGATTGCCGGCCGAAGGCAAGTTCCTGCCCAAGCCCTGGGCGCAAGACGTGCTGGTCCGGCAAGTGCGAGCGTTGCTTCACGCATGAGGGCTGCGAGCGGCCGGCGAATATGCGGGCTGTCCTGCCGTTCGATGTTTCCTGGCGCCGCCCATCTTGGAAGGAGGCCAGCGAAGCGTTTTTCCGGCATGAAGACATTGTGCTGAACGACGTCGGTTTTTCGTCAGGTTCGTAGGCACGGCGAATGTCGGCTCCGGCGCGACACCGTCAATCCAAGTCGCGGCGAACAAGGCGCGGCAGGAGGTAGAGCTGACCGGCGGCGCGGACGACGAAGAGCAAGCTGAACGCCAGCCAGAGACCATCGTTGCCCAGCGGGGCGAACAGATAAAGAGCCGCGCCATAGACCGCCATGGCCGCAGCCATTGTGAGCACCATCGCGCGTGTCCAGCCGGCGCCGACGAAGATGCCATCGAACACCGAGACAAAGACTCCCAGCACGGCCAGCAAGGCGGTCCAGCCGATGTAGGCGCCGGTTGCGGCGATCACGTCGGGATTCGTGCTGAAGCTCGCCGCGAACCTGTCGCCGACGATCAGGTAGACCAACCCGATACCTATTCCGACCACCAGGGCCCACGTAAGGGACGCGCGCGCCAAAAGCACGAACCGGCGGCGATCTCGACCGCCCTTGGCCTCGCCGCACAGGACCTGGGCCGCGCTTTCGAAGCCATCGACGATCAGTGACGACAGCATGAATATCTGGAAGAGTATGCCGTTCGCGGCGAGCACCACAGGCCCCCGCTGCGCCCCGCCGCGCGCAAGCAGGAGCATGGAGACCGTAAGCAACAGCGTCCGCAGGAACAGGTCGCGATTGAGGCTGAACAGACCGCGCAATGCATGCCGGTCCCATATCGTGCGGCGGCGAATGGCCGCCAGCGCCGTGCCAGCCGCCGGCTCGCGCATCACGGCAACGGCCAGAAGTGCCAGCTTCAACAGTTCCGAGCAGGCAGTCGCCACCGCGACACCCGCAATTCCCCACCCGATCCAAAGCACGAAAGCGAGATCGAGCGCGATGTGAGCGGCATTGGCCGTCACTTCGACGACAAGTATTGTCCGCACGCGCCGCCGCCCGATCAGCCAGCCGCCCAGCGCGCAGTTGAGCAGCCAGGCCGTCCCCGCCCAGTAGCGGATATTAATATACGCGGCGGCGTTGGCGGCTATTTGCCCCTTGGCCTCAAGCAGCCCGAGTCCTCCCTCGACCACCCAAGGGCGTACGAGCAGCAGCAGCGCGCCGATGGCCAGTGCCACGCCCAAGCTTCGCACCAGGATCGCAGCCTGCTCGTCTTGATCCCCACGACCCGCAACCTGAGCGGTGAGCGCAACCGTGCCTGTGCGCAGAAAGGCGAACACGATCAGCAAGGCCATCATGAACTTCGCCCCGAGCTCGACCGCGCTTTGCGCTGTGGCGTCGCCGAGCCGGCCGATGACCCACATGTCAGCGAGACCGAACAGGGCGGTCGCGACATTGGTCAGCATTGCCGGGAATGCGGTGCTCCATACGAGGCGCGAGGGGGACTGCATGGGGGAATGCGGTTGCAGGCCGGACGATTTGCGTCAATTGCCCTGGACTTCGATACTCACGGTACTCTGAGCAGGCACTTACCACGAAGCCTTAAGGCGGCCGCGGCGTAGACGGCTCGCGCGATGAACGGATGGCCGGTTTGAAGCGCTTCGTTGGCGTCCCGCTACGACCGCTCTCAAGGCGTCAGCCGCGACGCCCATTTATGCTGGAAGCGGCAGCGGGCAACCGGTGGAAGCCGTTCGTTTGCATCAGAGCGAACGCCAGCGCTTGTCGAAACATGCCTGTACCTTCTGGAAGGCACTCACCAGCACGAGGTTCGCGGCTTGTCGCAAGCCGACGCTCGTTCATGTCTCTGGCTCGAGCACCACGAGACGGAAATCGCCCCGCTCGACTTCGGCGAGGGTGTGCTGGGTGAAGCGGAGCGCTCCGTCTATCGGGTGTTCAAACAGACGTGGTCCGCTTTCGCGTGCCAGCACGCTTTGCTGGTCCCATGCAGTGCGGAAGGTATCGCTGTTGCCGCGAAGCCAAGCCACGACGCTGCCCACCCGCGGATCGCCCAGCACGCGGCCATAGTCGCGGCGAAACTCGGCGAGAACGCGTCGGCAGCGGTCCTCCCAATCCGGGAGCAGGGCGCGGGCTTGTGCGCAGGTAAAGATATAGCGCAGCAAGTTGGGCTGCTCTGAATCGGCGAACAGGCCAACAAACAGGCGCCGCGCCGCCGCATTGGCGCAGCACACGTGCCACGCCGCGTCCAGCCCATAGGCCGGCCACGTCAGTCCCGAGACGAGCGCGCTGATCGCCGGCGGTGCCTCGGTGGTGCCCGGGCGAAAAGGATCGGCGGGATCGCGGCGTGCGGCCAGATTGAAGAGGTAGGCCCGCTCCGCGCGCGTCAGGCTCAACCCATCGGCCAGTCGCGCCAATGTCTCGGCAGAGGCGCGCACATCGCGCCCCTGTTCGATCCAGGCTACCCATGTCACGCCGATCCCGGCGCGAGCGGCCAACTCTTCTCGGCGCAAGCCTGGAGTGCGCCGCCGCCGCGTAGGCGTGTCGGGAGCTATGCTTTCGCGTCGAGCCCGGACGAAGGCGCCCAGCAGGATACGCTGTTCTGCGTCGATCATGGTAAGCCGTATAACAGGATAAGTTTATTCATTGTAACAGGCTAAGTTACAACGCAGTGTCCCGCTTAGGAGACAGCTTATGACCCAGCACCACAACCATCTCGTGCAAAACCAATTCGGCCCGCGTGCGAACGCCTATGTCGCCAGCTCCGCCCATGCATCCGGCGCGGATCTGCAACGCATCGCCGCCATCGCCGCCGCAATGGCGCCGATCCATTCGCTCGATCTGGGCTGTGGTGGCGGTCATGTGGCCTTTTCGCTGGCCGCAGGTTCCGCGCGGGTCACCGCCAGTGATCTCTCGCCCGAAATGACGATTGCGGTGGCGGCTGAAGCGGAGCGGCGCGGCCTTATCAACATCGAGACTTGCTGTGCCTCATCGGCCACGCTGCCGTTTGGCGATGGAACGTTTGATATGCTGGCCTGTCGCTTTTCGGTGCATCATTGGCATGATGTGCCGGCAGGGCTGAAAGAGGCGCGCAGGGTGCTGCGCAAAAGCGGGGTTGCGGTGTTTGCCGATGTCATCGCACCTCCGAGGGCCGCTGCCGATACGCATCTGCAAGCCGTCGAGCTCCTGCGCGACCCTTCCCATGTGCGCGACTACAGCGAGCTGGAATGGCAAGCGATGCTGGCTGAGGCGGGCTTTGCCATCACCGCCATTACCAAGGGGCGCTTGCGCATGGACTTTGCCGACTGGATCGCACGGATGAGCACCACGCCCGATCGTGCCGCTGCCGTCCGCACCCTGCAAGGTCTGGCCAGCAGCGAGGTCGCCAGTCACTTTGCAATCGAGCCCGACGGTTCCTTCACGATCGATACGATCCTGATCGAGGTGGTTTAGAGGTCAAGCTCCGACAGGCGGCGATACGACGTTCCATTGACCGCGTGGGTATTTCGCGCCTCGTATCGCTTCCTTGCAGATCGTGCATTACCTTACGGCTTCTGAAAGGATCGGTCGGAAGTGCCTACGAGCACCAGGATCGTGCATACGACCATCCCCGCCGCATTGGCCACGGCAAGTGCGCCGATGCCCCAATAATCGACCAGCACTCCGGCCAGAATTGCCGCCCAGGCAAATCCGCTGACAATGATGGGCGCCGCGACGGCGGCAAGCCGGCCCTCCCGGTCGAAAGACCCGGCCAAGGTGAGCAACACCGGGAAGCAGAATTGCAGGGCAAAGACGGCGGGGACGAGTCCGAGCAAAAACGCCCACTGACTGCTGGCGTTCAAGGCGGTGTACCAGCCCAGAGCACAGACTGCAAAAGCCGCGATCAGCGGGATCTTGGGTCCGAATTTCGCAGCACACCATCCGCCTATCAGGCACCCGGAGGCGGAGACGAACAGGACGACCCCGATCGCGGAGCTCGCCTCGTCATAAGTCATGCCGAGATTGCGCGCGACGGTGATCATGAAGGCAAAGCCGAGGCCGCTGAACGTCACGAACAGCACGCCCATGGCAACGATGGCTCCCGCCCGCCAGCTGATGGTAAACGGCGGGGCGCGCTCGAGTTCGGTCGGTCCGTGCGGCTTAGGCAAGCCGGCGCGGCACAGCTGCACGATCACTGCGAAAAGCGCGCACAGGAGGGCAGCTGCAGAAAAGCCCCCGCGCAGCCCATCCCACTCCACTGCAGAGCCGAACCCGGCGATCATGAAGGACATGGCCAACACGCCGACCATGTCCACGATGCCAAAACTTTGCTCGGAGCGTTCGGACACGGCGATCAGGCGCGAGGCCATGCCCATAAGCACGCCGCCGCATATCCCGGCCAGGAACTGGCCAAGCAGGATTAGCGCGGGGACGGCGAAGATCAGCGCATTGCATGCCTCGCAAAGCGCAAGACCAGTCGCGAACGTCACCATTGCCGAACGTGCGCCCACATGACGGAACAACCAGGGCATCAGAAAAGTGGAGGCTATGCCGCCAATGAACGGCATGGCCGCCGAAAGACCAGCAAGGCTGGATGAATAATGAGCCTGCTCGACAAAGCGAGCGATCAATACCGGTTTCATCGAACTGAACATAGTCGACACCGAAAAGGTCACGGATCCCGCGGCCAGCAAAGGCAAGTCGTAGCGCCGCTGTGCTACACTGCGCGCTGCGCCGTTCATCGGGTGAACCTTCCCTGGTGCGAAGCTTCCAGCCGCGCCTGAAGATGCGCCCCGGCCGAGATCGGGGCGAAGCGAGCGGGGTTGTCCGACGAGACGCAACTGGGCAACGCCTCAATCAAAGCATCGGTGTCGGGATCGATGAACATCGCGATGGACAGCCGGTCGCGGTGGCCGGTCTTGGCGATCACGCGGTGCATAGTCGATTTGTATTTGCCGTTGGTCCAGCGCTCCAGCATGTCGCCGGTGTTGACGACCACCGCGTCGGTCCGCGGCGGCACGTCGATCCATGCGCCGCTCTTGTCGATGACCTGCAAACCGCCGACGCCGTTCTGGAACAGCAGCGTCATGAAGCCGTAATCGGTGTGCGCGCCCGCGCCCATTTGCGCGGGATCAGGGTCGCCAAGCGGATACGGGGCCGCGTTTGCCGGATAATATAGAAGGCGCAGCGTGACGTTCTGCCCGGAATGGAGCCGGGTGAAATAGTCCTCCGGCAATTCCAGGGTACCGGCCATTCGCCGCTGGATCTCGCGAGCGCAAGCGAGAGCGTGAGCGTAGAAGTCGCACATCGTTTCCCGAAATCGGTCTGAGGGCCAGCGCTCCGGTGGCGGTGGATCGGCCACGATGTTGCGCATCGTGAACGTTTCCTTGAGATCGGCCGGCGCCATGGGGTCGAGGTTTTCCTCCAGCAGGCCCTGGTAGCCGAAATTCTCCGCAGCTGAGCGATACGCGCATTGCTGTTTGACGGCTGCCGGGCCTTTGAAGAGAGCCTGGCTTGCATGGAACACCTCTTCGAGTTCGCTGGAGGCGATCCCGATATTGGCGAGTTGTAGGAAGCCGTATGTTGACAGGCCAGCGTCGATGTCACGGCCCGCATCCGCCGAAGCGGACAGATCGAAAAGCGGAAGCGTCATCGGAAATCCCCCGACGTGACTTTCCCCATTTGGACAAGCGTCCTTCAAGCGAAGGAACGGACAGTCTCATGCAGCGCCGGGCAACAGGGAAACGGATCGCGCACGCAATACTCCGCGGACCCCGTGTGCGTAAAACATCACGCTGCGTCCAGCGCAATGATCTGCGTGAGGTGTTGCGGAAATTAGAGCACTGGAAACGTCAGATTGCTCGCTCCGCAATTTCCGTTTGTCGCCTAAAACAACGGAGCAAGCGCTGAATGTCGGTAAAGTTGCCGTTCGCGGGTGCCGCTGCGAACGTCGAGTTTTGTTCGTGGCAGGCATTCATGCGCCCGCAGTGGCTGGTGAAATCCGCAGCGGCTGGCGGTGCGTCAGTGCGAATACCGTGCGCTGATCTGAGTGAGCGCGGTTTGGAGCGCGACAACCGCAAAGCTCGAGGACGCGCCGGCGATCCCGATATGGTTCGCGCACGCTAGGTCTTTCCCGCCCGCAGCTTGACATTGACCACCCTCTCGCTATCCGTACGATACCGTTCGATTTTAAGGATGGGAGTTGGGGTAACGCTTACGGCTAAGCACAAGCAGTGCGGCCACGAGCCTGAAGGTCCCCGAAGACGATGACAGAAGAAGGGGGATGGAAGCTTGGCCGTCGAACAAAAGGTTGATAGGCTCGCGGACAGCTTCTGGGACATGCGACGCCGGAACGACGGCCGAATGTCCTGGCCATCAAGAAGCTGTATCGCCCTTGTAGCGATGCTGTTCCTCCAGCCAGCTTCCCTAACTGCGCAGGATATTCTGTACGCGCAGGAGCAGGGCAAGGCAGTCGACGCGCAGACCGTCATACGCGGTCGCTGGTCCAATCCCAGTCTTTCACCCGACGTCCGCGCCGAGGCGGCACTGGCCGCGATGACGCATCAGGAGAAGATTGCGATCCTGAACGCCGACCCTCTTGGCGTGCCCCGCCTCGGCATTCCCGCGGTCAAGGAAACCGATGCGAGCCTTGGCGTTGCCAATATCGGGAACATGCGGAAGGGATTTGTCGCAACGGCATTGCCGGCCTCTCTGCTGCTAGGCTCATCGTGGGACCCTGACCTGGCGTTCCGAGGCGGCGCGATGATCGGATCGGAAGCGCGCGCCAGCGGCTTCGGCATCCTCCTGGGTGGAGGTGCAAACCTGATCCGCGACCCGCGGGCGGGTCGCAACTTCGAATATGTAAGCGAAGACCCGCTGCTCACGGGCGTGCTCGCGGGTCGATCGATCGCAGGCATCCAGAGCAACAAGATCATTTCCACGATGAAGCATTTCGCGTTCAACAACACCGAAACCGGCCGGGCGGTCTACTCGGTCAACATGAGCGAACCGACCATGCGCGAGACCGAGCTGCTCGGGTTCCAGATCGCCAACGAGATCGGACAGCCCGGTTCGGTCATGTGCTCCTACAACCGTGTCAACGGCGTCTACGCCTGCGAAGACAAGTTCCTGCTTCTCGATGTCCTCAGGCGGGATTGGGGTTACAAGGGTTTCGTCATGTCGGACTGGGGCGCGGTCCACTCGACCGAAGCGCTGGTCAAGGGCCTGGACAAGAAGTCGGGCGGCAACATCGACACCAAGCTGTTCTTCAGCAAGGAGTTGGAGCCGAAACTCGCCGACGGAACGATCCCCCGTGCGGCAGTGGACACGGCGGTACGCCGGATACTGCGCACGCTTTTCGCCAGCGGGCTGGTGGATGCTCCGCCGGCCCCCGGCGCGATCGACTACGATGCACACGCGGACATTGCCCAGGCCGCGGCCGAAGGCGGCATGGTGCTCTTGCGGAACGAAGGCAATCTCCTGCCTCTCGCGAGCACCGCGAAGCGGATCGCCGTCATCGGTGGACACGCCGACATCGGCGTCCTGTCCGGGGGCGGGTCATCCCAGGTCGTACCGGTGGGGGGCTTCGCTCTGGAAATCCCGTACAAAGGCCCGATCAGGCGCAGCTATGGCGGAACCGCGCCGCTGGCAGCGTTACGCCGCGCATTCCCGGCCGCTCAGGTGGACTATGCCGACGGCAAGGATGTCGCTGCCGCCGCCGACCTGGCGCGCAAGGCCGATGTCGCGATCCTGTTTGCTGAAAAATGGTCGAACGAGTCCAACGACAATGCCGATCTGTCGCTCGGCGAGGGTCAGGATGCATTGATCGATGCGGTGGCCGCCGCCAATCCCCGCAGCGTCGTCGTCCTCGAGACCGGCAACCCTGTTCTCATGCCCTGGGCTTCGAAAGTACCCGCCATTCTGGCCACCTGGTACCCCGGGCAACGCGGCGGGGCGGCGATAGCGGCGGTTCTCTCAGGGCAAGTGAACCCCTCGGGCCATCTACCCGTGACCTGGCCTGCGGGACTGCAGCAGTTGCCGCTGCCCGTCCTTCCCGGTTCCCATGTACCCCGCGCCAATGCCGAGGTTCGCCGCGCGTTCGGCTTTCAAGCAGACCGGATGCCGTTCGATGTGGAGTATCCGGAAGGCTCGGACATCGGCTATCGCTGGTTCGAAAAGACCGGCGCCAAGCCGCTTTATCCCTTTGGCCACGGCCTGAGCTATACCGCATTCCGCTATGACGCCTTGAAGGTGTCCGGCGGACGTCAACTCAAAGTGACGTTTCGCGTAACCAATATCGGGAGCCGCGATGGAGCGGACGTTCCACAGGTCTATGTTTCGCCACCGGGACGCACCAGGCGCCTGGTCGGCTGGAGCAAGCCCAATCTTAAAGTCGGGCAATCGGCAACGGTCACGGTCACCGCCGATCCGCGGTTGATCGGCGAATTCGATCAGCGGTTGCAGAAATGGATCGTTCGCAAAGGGCGATATGGGATCGCAGTTGCCCACGATGCCGGAGACACAGTTCAGGCCGCACAGGTCGCGCTGAACCATCGTGAGGTTCGTCCATAGCTATCGGACAAACGGCAATAACAGCAGATCTGGAGGGGCAAAATGTGGAACCGGCGAGATATTGTCAAAGCGGGCGCGGTGTTGACAACGGCGACCGCCCTGGGCCGTCCGGCCTTTGCGCAAGGTGGCGGCGAAAAGGTAGCCGTCGATCTGCGGCGCGAGATCGGTCCGCTGGATCATATCTGGTCGCGCTGCGTCGGGTCTGACCGCGCCGCCATGACCCTGCGTGAAGGCTGGCGTCAGGATCTCGACCGCTTTCACAAGGAAGCTGGGCTGGAGCGCGTCCGCTTCCACGGGATTTTCGCCGACGAGCTAGGTGTGTGGAGCGCCGGCGCGAAGCCCAACTTCCAATATGTCGATGCCGTATATGACGGCCTGCTCGAGCGCGGCGTCCAACCGTTCGTGGAACTCAGCTTCATGCCGCGCAAGCTGGCCAGTGGATCGAAGAAGTTCGGTTTCTACGGCGCGAACATCACGCCCCCCACCTCGCTTGCCAACTGGTCTTCCTTCATCACCACCTTCGTTCAGCATCTGGTGGACCGCTATGGCCGCGAGCAGGTGCGCCAATGGTATTTCGAGGTCTGGAACGAGCCGAACCTGACCTTCTTTTTCTCCGGCACGCAGGCCGACTATTTCCAGCTCTACAAAGCGACCGCCGCGGCGGTGAAAGCGGTCGATCCGGCGCTGAAAGTCGGCGGCCCGTCCACTTCGGCAGTCCAGTGGATCGACTCCTTCCTGGCCTTCTGCACCGCCAATGACTGCCCCGTCGACTTCGTCAGCACGCATATCTACGCTGGCGACGATCAGAAGCAGGTCTTCGGCCGGGATCGCGCGCTCAAACAGTATCAAGTGATCCCCGCCGCGATGGAGATGGTCCGCCGCCAGATCGACGCGACCCGTTTCAAGGGGACGGAGCTGTGGTTGTCCGAATGGTCGTCCGACAGCCCGGCGATGATCGCCCATGTCATCGCCAATTGCCTGCCCTATTGTCATTCCATGTCGCACTGGGCGATGAGCAACTGGTACGAGGAAGTCGGGGTTCTGAACTTCGTCCTGAAGGAAGGCGACAATGGCTGGGGCATGCTGGCGCGCGGCGGGATCGCGAAGCCGCAGTTCAACACCTACAAGCTGCTGAACCGCCTGGGAACGCGCCGCCTGGCATCGACCGGCCCGGCGCTCGCCTCGCGCACGGCAGAAGGCGCTTCC
>Ga0207668_10002538_pt1 | contig 10669 bp, 7 predicted proteins | sample KBSS43metaG_FD_184323 | JGI IMG/M metagenome (GOLD analysis project Ga0207668, IMG submission 184323) | Switchgrass rhizosphere microbial communities from Kellogg Biological Station, Michigan, USA - KBS S4-3 metaG (SPAdes) (version 2) | ecosystem: Host-associated > Plants > Roots > Rhizosphere >... | reverse complement strand
TCGTCTTCTGCATCAGCTCGGGCTCGATCCAGCCGAGGCCGTGCTTGCTCGAGCGCTCGGTCACGCACAGGTCGAGGATCGCCGGCATCGTCGCCAGCAGCGTCGCGCGGTCGAGGCCGGCCACCTGCTCGACCATCGCGTCGATCGACGCGGCCGGGTTGGCCTTGGCATCGCGCCAGCCCTTGTGCGTCGCGCGCAGGAAGCGCTCGATCAGCTTCGGGTTCTTCTTCACCAGGTCGTTGTTGACGAAGTAGGTGTGGCCGTAGATCGGCAGGCCGTAGTCGGCCCACAGCAGGTGGCCGACCTCGCCCTTGCCGAGCACCTTCTCCCAGATCGCGTAGCTGGTGTAGAGGTCGAACGACGCGTCGACCTCACCGGCGGCGACGATCGCCTGCTTGCCCTCGGGCTTGACGTTGACCATCGTCACCGAGCCGGCGTCGATTCCCTGCGTCGCCGCGAACGCCGGCCAGAGGACGCGATGCGAGTCGGCCGGCGGCACGGCGATCTTCTTGCCGGCGAGGTCCTTCGGCGTCTTGATGTTCGCGCTCTTCCTGAAGAAGACGTTGTTGCCGGCCTTGTCGTAGACGACGGCGACCATCTTCAGGTTGGCGCCCTTGCTGATCGCGGTCAGCACGGTCGGCGCGTCGGAGATGCCGACGTCGGCCTGGCCGAGGTCGATCTTCTTGGCGCTGTCGGCCGAGCCGCTGCCACGCAGCACCGTCAGCTCGATGTTCTCTTCCTTGTAGTAGCCCTTCTTCATCGCCAGGTAGATGGGCGAGTGGTCGGCGAGGTGGAACCAGTTGAGCTGCAGCTGCATCTTGTCCTGCGCCGTCGCCGGCAGCGCGCAGAGAACGGCGATTCCCGCGGCGAGCGCGCGCAGCCAGCGCCAAGGCGTCGTGGCGGGCATCGATGTCTTCATGGGATGTCTCCTTTGTCGTTGCTCTGTCGAAGGGTTCAGGTCCGGTGCGCCCACGGCGCGACGATCTGCTCGACGGCGACGACCAGCCCGTAGAGGGCCAGGCCGAGCAGCGAGATCAGGGTCAGCGAAGCGAAGATCGACGCGGTCTGCATCGTCACGCCGCCGGTGATGATGAGCGAGCCGAGGCCCTTCTCCGAGGCCACGAACTCGCCGACCAGCGCGCCGATGACGCTCATCGTTGCCGCCAGCTTCAGGCCGACGAAGATGTACGGCACCGCGTTCGGGAAGCGGATGGTGGTCAGCACCTTCCAGCGGCTCGCGCGCAGCGTCTTGACGAGCTCGAGCATCTCGGGCTCGGCGCTGGCGAGGCCGACCGCCGTGTTGACGACCATCGGGAAGAACGCGATCGTCGTGCCGATGACGATGTTCGGCCAGATGCCGTAGCCGAGCCAGACGACGAAGAGCGGCGCGAGCGCGATCTTCGGCAGCGTGTTGAAGAGGATCAGCACCGGCATCACGGTGCGCATGAGCAGGTCGTTCCAGACGACGACGATCGCCAGCAGCACGCCGAGCACGGCCGAGAGCGCGAACGCGCCGAGCACCGAATAGAGCGTCGCCAGGAAGTTCGCCGTCCAGCGGTAGTTCGGGTCGGCAAGGGTGCGCAGCGCCGACAGCGGCGTCGGCAGGATGTACTCCTTGACGCCGAGCCACTGCACGCCGACCTGCCAGAGAACGAGCAGCGCGAGCATGACGACGACGCTCGGCAGGTAGTAGACGACGGCGGCGCGAAGGCGACGGCCGAGCCTTGCTTCGGATGCGGCGTCGGGTTCGGTCGTCGGGAGCGCGCTCATGTCGTCGGCGGGGAAGGGCGGGCCGGGCGACCCGGCCCCGACGTTACCGCGTCCGGCGCGGCCAGGGATGTGCGAGCGTCGCGCGCGCGCCGAGGCGCTCCTCGATGCGCAGCGCCTCGTTCCATTTCGCCATCCGCTCGCCGCGCGCGAACGAGCCGACCTTGAGCTGGCCGGTGCCCCAGCCGACCGCGAGGTGGACGATCGTCGTGTCCTCGCTCTCGCCGGAGCGCGCCGAGACGATGCCGGCGTAACCGACCGCGCGCGCCGCATCCCAGGCGGCGCGCGTTTCGGTGAGCGTGCCGCGCTGGTTGGGCTTGAGGAGCACCGTGTTGGCGGCGCCCGAAGCGGCGGCCTGACGAACGAGCGCGGCGTCGCTGACGAGGAAGTCGTCGCCGACGATCTGCAGCCGGTCGCCGGCAGCGCGGGTGAGGCGGACGAACGCATCGGCGTCGTCCTCGCCGAGCGGGTCCTCGATCGAGACGATCGGGTAGGCGTCGACCCAGCGCAGCAGGAGCTCGATCAGGCCGTCGCTGTCGAGCTCCTTGGCATCGAGGCCGAGCCGGTAGCGACCGCCGCGGCCGAGCTCGGAGGCGGCGATGTCGAGGGCGATCGCGACCTGCCTGCCCGGCGCGTAGCCGGCGCGCTCGATCGCCTCGACCAGCGTCGCGAGCGCCTGCTCGTTGCTCGCGAAGTCGGGCCACCAGCCGCCTTCGTCGGCGACGCCGAGCGTCGCGCCGCGCGCCGCCATCACCTGGCCGGCGTGGCGGTAGACCTCGGCCGTCCATTCGAGCGCTTCGGCAAAGGTCCGCGCGGCCGGGCAGACGACCATGAAGTCCTGAATGTCGACGCGCCGCCCGGCGTGCGCGCCGCCGCCGAAGATCTGGATCTGCGGCATCGGCATCAGCGTCGCGTCGGCGCCGCCGAGGTATTGGTGCAGCGGCACGCCGTGCGCCGCCGCGGCCGCGTGCGCCGCGGCCATCGAGACCGCGAGCGTCGCATTGGCGCCGAGGCGCGATTTGGTCGGCGTGCCGTCGAGCTCGATCAGGCGCCGGTCGAGCGCGGCCTGGTCGTCGGCGCGCAGGCCGGCGACCGCGCGAGCGATCTCGCCGTCGACGTGGGCGACCGCCCGCATCACGTCGAGGCCGCCGAACGCGGCGCCGCCGTCGCGCAGCTCGTGCGCTTCGCGCGATCCCTTCGATGCGCCGGCCGGAACGATCGCCCGCCCGACCGCGCCGCCGGCGAGCGCGACCTCGGCCTCGACGGTCGGCCGGCCGCGGCTGTCCCAGACGCGGCGCGCACGCACGGTGCGGATGCGGCAGTCGATGTCGGCGTCGGCGCTGGCGCCATCGCCGCGACCACCGCCCATCGGCGCGTCGTCGCCGCGGTCGCGGGGCGTGCTCATGGTGTCGCCAGTGCCTCGCGCCAGGCGTCGGCGACGTCACTCAGGCGCGCCACGGGCCGGCGCAGCAGCACGGCAGCGACGCGGCGAACGCGCTCGCGATCGGCGTCGTCGTCGAGGTACTCCACCGGCGACTTGCCGTCGACGCGGGCGAGCAGGAGTCCCGGCAGCAGCGCGGCGGCGCGGCGCTCGATCGCTTCGCGTGGCTCCCAGTCGACGGCGTCGAGGTAGGCGCCAGCGAGCACCGCAAACGCGGCCAGGAACCCGGCCGTCGCCGCCGGCGTCCAGAGGCACTTGAGCAGCAGGTGGTTGAGGCAGAAGGCGAGGTCGAACGCCGGCTCGCCCCACCAGGCGCACTCGGCGTCGAGGAACACCGGGCCGCTCGCTCCGATCACGATGTTCTTCGGGCTGACGTCGCCGTGGACGAGCGCGCGTTTCGTCGCCGCGGTCGTCGCCACCAGCTGCTCGAGCGCTGGCGCGAGCTCCGGATGGCGGCGCGCGGTCGCGAGCAGGTAGGGCTCGAGCCGGATGTCGAAGAAGATCGCGTCGCTGTCGAAGCGCGCGGCGAGCGCCGGCCGCGCCGCCGAGTACGCGTGGATCCGGCCGAGCGTCGCGCCGACGGCGCGCGCGATCGCCGGCTCGGCGTCGCCTCGGCGCAGCAGCTCCTTCCAGAGGCGGTGCTCGCCGGGCGCGAGCCAGGTCATGACGAGGACACCGAGGCGCTCGTGCTGGCCGAGCACGCGCGGTGCCGCGCCGGGGCTCGCTTCGTGGGCGACCTCGAGCCAGCGCGCCTCGTAGCGGTTGCGGTCGATCGGCGCACGCCAGTCGGCGGCGACGCGCAGCTTGGCGAGGGCGCGCTTGGCGCAGACGGTGCCGCGCGCAGTGTCGATCCGCCAGATGTCCGACGACACGCCGCCGGCGAGCGGCGCGCCGACGAGTCGCTCGCCGGTGCCGGCCAGGCCGAGCTCGCGCAACGCCTGCGCAAACTCGGCCGGCACGGCGACGGCGTCGATCGCGGCGCGGGTCGATACGCCAGCCATCAGCCGCGACCTCGCTCGCTCTCGATCAGCCGGACGAGCGCGTAGAGCGCCTGGTTCGCCGGCGTCGCGACGCCGAGCGCGGCGCCGCGGCGCGCGACGAAACCGTTGAGGTGATCGATCTCGCTCGGTTTGCCGCGCGCCATGTCCTGGGCGGTCGACGAGAGCTGGGCCGGCATCGCCGGGGCGATCTTGCGCATCGCCTCGAGCGCGGGCGCGAGCGGCAGGTTCACGCCTTCGGCCTCGGCGAGGGCGACGACCTCGCGCACGACCGTCTCCTGCAGCGCCCGCACCTCGTCGAGCGCGGCGAGGTGGCCGTACGGCGCCTGGGCGATCCCGGAGATCGCGTTGTAGGCGCAGTTGACCATCAGCTTCGACCACAGCTCGGCCATGACGTCGGCCGAGATGCGGACCGGCACCTGCGCGGTCGCGAACAGGTCGACCAGCGCCTGCAGGCGCGCCGCCAGCGCTGGGTCCCGCGCCGCCCGCGCGTCGATCGGCCCGATGACGAGGTCGCCGCGGCCGTGGTGGGCGACGAGGCCCGGCTCGGGCATCGCCGTGGCGACGTAGACGACGGCCGGAACGACCGCCTGGCGCACGTGGCGCGCGATCGTCGCCGCGTTCTCGACCCCGTTCTGCAGGCTGAGGACGAGCGCGTCGTCGCCGAGGTGAGGGGCCATCTCGCGCGCGACGGTCTCGGTGTCGGTCGACTTGACGCAGAAGAGGACGAGGTCGGCGTCGCCGACCGAGTCGATGTCGGTGCGTGCGGCGGTGCGGATCGTCTCGATACGGCCGCCCATCTGCAGGCGCAGCCCCTCGCGCTCGATCGCCTGCACGTGCGCGGGGCGTGCGATCAGCGTCACGGCGTGGCCGGCGCGGGCGAGCATCGCGCCGTAGAAGCTGCCGACGGCGCCGGCGCCGACGACGGCAATGGAGCGGAACGGCGAGGTCATGGCGGGTCTTGCGTGCCGAACGGGAACGGTCATTCTCACGCGCGGCGCGCCGCGGTGCCGCTGGCTACTTGTCGGCCGGAGCGTCGTCCTCGCGGCAGAGCGACGGCAGCTGCGCCGCCCGCACGCCGACGCCGCCCGAGCAGTGCCAGGTCACCGTGCCGTCGGCGCGTTCCTCGGGAGCGAAGACGAGCGCGCCGCGCGGGCTCTCCACGGTGAGGACCATGCTCTCGGCCTCGAGCGACAGCTGGCTGCCGTCGGCGAGCGTCGCCGGCACGCCGGCGGCTTCGAGCGAGGCCGGCGGCTCCTTGCGTTCGGCGTACCAGGCGGCGAGCGCGCGCCGCGCCGGCTCGCTGCTCGTGTAGGCGAGCGTGAGGCGGCTCTTCACCTCGTGGTCGCGGTACGCCGGGATGCCGACCGCGGCCGCGATGCCGATCACGGCCGCGAGCACGAAGATCCCGAGCGCGCCGCCGCCGCGCCCGACGTAGGGCGAGAACAGCGCGAGCAGGTAGGCGAAGCCGTTGCGCGAAGGCAGGGGCGCCTCGGGATGAAGCACGCGGCTGACGCGCTTGGTCAGCCAGGGATAGCCGCCGGTGAGCTCGTGGTACGACATCCAGAAGCCTCGCGACAACGACGCCTGCGCCTCGAACGCCGCCAGGTCGACCTGGCGCCAGCGGTCGGCACCGGCGGCGAGCGCGACCATCGCGCGCGCCGCCGACTCGGGCGATTCGCAGCAGGCGCGGCCGTGCCGGTCGCAGGTCGATTCCTTGGCGCGCGAGTAGGCGGCGCCGACGAGCGGCAGCCAGAGCACCGGCGCGCGCAAGAGCCCGCCCGGTGAGGTGCTCATTCGAACGTGGCCGAGCTCGTGGCCGAAGTAGAAGTTGATGCCGTCGGGATGCGCCTGCATCGCGTCGACGATGTCGGAGAGCAGGACGACGTAGTGGCGGCCGAGGAAGCGCGTCGCGAACGCGTTGAGAGCGCCGCCGCCCTGGAGCAGGTAGGCCTCGGGCTTGTCGTTGTCGAGGCCGAGCCGGGCGCAGCACGCGTCGAAGCGGTCGCGCAGGTCGGGCAGTTGCTGCGACGAGAGCAGCACGCCGTTGCCGCGCAGCCAGGCAATCAGCGCCGAATGCGCGAACAGGTAGAACAGAAAGCCGATCAGCAGGTAGACCAGGGCGATGCCGACGGTACCGACGATGATCAGCAGCCAGACGAGGACGCCCAGCACCAGCGTGATCGCGCCGAGGGTGCGCTCGCGCGGGTAGACGAGTTCATCTTGCACGGGGTCTCCCTCCCTCCGGATGAGCCATTGGAACACCCGCGCGATGCCGGTCGGACTCGCCGGGGGTGCGGCTCGCTCGTCGGCGTGCACGGCGCGGGAAGCCGCATCGCGTTGACCGGACGCACATCCGTCCCGATACTCGGCCGACCATGGCCGAGGAAGCCCGCAACGACGTCGAGGCCCGGCTTCACGCCGCCCTCGACAACATGCCCGGGGCGCTCGTCTACACCGACGAGGCGCTCGCGATCGTCGTCTGCAACCAGCGCTTTCGCGAGATGTACCCGGTGCCGGCGGAGCTGCTCGAGCCCGGTCGACCCTACACCGACTTTCTGCGCTACCTCGCCGAGCACGGCTACTACGGCCCCGGCGACCCCGCCGAGCTGGTCGCGCAGCGCGTGCACAGCCTGCGCCATCCGACCGGGCGCGCTTTCGAGGACCACGTTCCCGACGGGCGCTGGTACCGCATCCTGCGCCGCCGCGCCGCGTGCGGCGGCACGGTGACGGTGATGACCGACATCACGGAGCTCAAGCAGGCCGAGCAAGACCTCGCCGCCGGTGAGGCGCAGCTGCACGTCGCGCTCGACAACATGCCGGGCGCGCTCGTGTACACCGACGACGACCTGCGCATCGTCGTCTGCAACGACCGCTTCAAGGAGATGTACACCGCGCCCGCGGCCTTGCTGCAGCCTGGCCAGCCCTACACCGGCTTCCTGCGCTACCTCGCCGAGAACGGCTATTACGGCGATGGCGACCCGGTCGCGCAAGTCGCCCAGCGGGTCGAAAGCCTGCGCCACCCGAGCGGGCGCAGCTTCGAGGACCACGCGCCCGACGGCCGCTGCTATCGCATCCTGCGCCGACGCGTCGCGAGTGGCGGCACGGTGACCGTGATGACCGACATCACCGAGCAGAAGCGCGCCGAGCGCGAGCTGCTCGACGCGACCCGGCGCACCGAGGAAGCGAACAAGCAGATCACCGAGAAGAACCGTCAGCTCGAGGCGCTCAACGCCGAGATCCGCGACAAGAACCGCCAGGTCGAGGAGCAGGCGGCGCAGATCGCCGAGTGGAATGCGCGCCTCGAGACGCGCGTCGCCGAGCAGGTGGCGCAGATCGGCCAGATGTCCAAGCTGACGCGCTTCCTCTCGCCCAAGGTGAGCGACCTGATCATGGCCGGCGACGCCGACGATCCCCTCAAGACCCGGCGGCGCGAGATCACGGTCGTCTTCGTCGACCTGCGCGGCTTCACCGGCTTCACCGAGACCGCCGAGCCGGAGGAAGTGATGAGCGTGCTGCGCGAGTACCACGCGGAGCTCGGCCGGGCGATCATGGCGCACGACGGCACGATCGAGCACTTCGCCGGTGACGGGGTGATGATCCTGTTCAACGACCCGGTTCCGGTCGACGAGCACGAGATGCAGGCGATCAGGATGGCGTTGCGGATGCGCGAGTCGATGAAGGTGCTCGCGCGCAATTGGACCAAGCGAGGTCACGCGCTCGGCTTCGGCGTCGGCATCGCCGGTGGCTTCGCGACGATCGGCACGATCGGCTTCGAGGGCCGGCTCGACTACGGCGCGATCGGCACGGTGACGAACCTGGCGGCGCGTCTTTGCGGCGAGGCCGGCGACGGCCAGATCCTGATCTCGCCACGCATCTATTCGAAGACCGAGCTGCTGATCGACGCCGGCAGCGTCGGCGAGCTGGCGCTGAAGGGCTTCCAGCGGCCCGTCCACGCCCACAACGTCGTCGGCCTGCGCCCCTGATCCGGCGCCCCCGCACCGCCCGGCGTGCTCGCCGCTCGACCGTCGCGCCATCTCCACTAATATCGGACGGACATGGCTGAACGTTCGTTCGCAGAGGAAGTCGGCAAGCTCCGGTTGGGCGAGGGCGAGACCTTCCGCGGCGAGGGAATCCTCGCCGTCACCAAGGCGCTGCTCGAGTCCGGCGTCTCGTACGTCGCCGGCTACCAGGGCGCGCCGATCTCGCACCTGATGGACGTCCTCGCCGACGCCGAGGACATCCTGGTCGAGCACGGCATCCGCTTCGAGAACAGTGCCAGCGAGGCGACCGCAGCGGCGACGCTCGCCGCGTCGGTCAACTACCCGCTACGCGGCGCGGTCACGTTCAAGGGCCCGGTCGGCGTCAACGTCGCCTCCGACGCGCTCGCCAACCTCGCCTCGGGCGGCGTCACCGGCGGCGCGCTCGTCATCGTCGGCGAGGACTACGGCGAAGGCTCTTCGATCATGCAGGAGAGGAGCCACGCCTTCGCGATGAAGTCGCAGATCTGGCTGCTCGATCCGCGCCCGAACCTGCCGTCGATCGTCGCCGCCGTGAAGGCGGGCTTCGAGCTCTCCGAGGCGAGCCGGACGCCGGTGATGATCGAGCTGCGCATCCGCGCCTGCCACGTGCACGGCCAGTTCACGGCGGCGGCGAACCGGCGCCCGCCGTTCACGCTCGCCGAGGCGATGGCCGCGCCGGCGCGCGACCTGAACCGCATCACGCTGCCGCCGATGAGCTACGCGCACGAGCGCGAGAAGATCGAGGAGCGCTGGCCGGCGGCGGTGCGCTTCATCGAGGAGAACAAGCTCAACGAGTTCATCGAGGCGAGCGCAGGCGGCGCGAGCGACATCGGTATCGTCGTCCAGGGCGGCCATTGCAACGCGGTGCTGCGCTCGCTCGAGCGGCTCGGCCTGGCCGACGTGTACGGCAGGTCGCAGGTGCCGATCTACGTCATGAACGTCGCCTACCCGGTGATCGAGAGCGAGGTGCTGCGCTTCGCGGCCGGCAAGCGCGCGCTCCTGATCGTCGAGGAAGGGCAGCCCAACTTCATCGAGCAGACGCTGGCGACGGTGCTGCGCCACGGCGACGCTGCGGCCGTCCTGCACGGCAAGGACCTGCTGCCGCGTGCCGGCGAATACACGCTCGGCGTCGTCCGCGACGGGCTGCGCGAGTTCCTCGAGCGCTACGGCCGTCTTTCGCCGGCGAATCGTCCGGTCGCGCCCGCCGCGATCGCGCCGGCGGCGCTCGCTGCGCACGTGCACGCGCGGCCGCCGGGCTTTTGCACCGGCTGCCCCGAGCGGCCGATCTTCAGCGCGATCAAGCTGGTCGAGCGGGAGCTCGGTGAGCACCACATGAGCGCCGACATCGGCTGCCACCTGTTCTCGATCCTGCCGCCGTTCCACCTCGGCAACACGACGATGGGCTACGGGCTCGGCACCGCCGGCGCGTCGGCGTTCAACGCGCCGGTCGCGCGCGGCGCCGGCGAGGCGCTGCCCGGCAAGCGCGCGATCAGCGTCATGGGCGACGGCGGCTTCTGGCACAACGGCCTGACCAGCGGCATCGCCCACGCGGTCTTCAACCGCAGCGACAACCTGACCATCGTCGTCGACAACAACTACACCTCGGCGACCGGCGGCCAGGAGCTGCTCTCGTCGCACGCCGCCAACAAGTCGCGCAGCACCGGCCATGCGATCGAGCGCGCAGTGCGCGGCGTCGGCGTCGAGTGGGTGAAGACGGTGACGCACACCTTCGACGTCTCGGCGATGCGCGACGCGCTGCACGAGGCGCTGACGACCAAGGACGCCGGCCCGAAGGTGGTGGTCGCGCAGTCGGAATGCATGCTCAACCGGCAGCGGCGCGAGAAGCCGCTCGTCAAGGCGGCGATCGCGCGCGGCGAGCGCGTCGTCCGCGAGCGCTTCGGCGTCGACAGCGACACCTGCACCGGCGACCACTCGTGCATCCGCCTCTCGGGCTGTCCGTCGCTCTCGATCAAGGCCAACCCCGACACGCTGCGCACCGACCCGGTCGCGACCGTGCTCGACAGCTGCGTCGGCTGCGGCGTCTGCGGCGAGGTCTCGCACGCCGCCGTCCTCTGCCCCTCGTTCTACAAGGCGAGGATCGTCAGCAACCCGACGGCGTGGGATCGCTTCCTGGCCCGGGTGCGCGCTGCCGTGATCGGCGCGATGCAACGGCGCGATGCGCGCCGGCGCGCTCGCTTCGCGTTCTGAGCGCAGCGCCATGACCGCCCAGCCCATCAAGATCGCGATCCTCGCCATCGGCGGCGAAGGCGGCGGCGTCCTGTCCGACTGGATCGTCGAGCTCGCCGAAAACAACGGCTACCTTGCGCAGGCGACCTCGGTGCCCGGCGTCGCGCAGCGCACCGGCGCGACGATCTACTACGTCGAGCTGTTCCCGCGCGCCGACGCCGAGGCGGCCGGCTTGGCGCCGGTGCTGGCGCTGA
>Ga0207668_10002531_pt1 | contig 10674 bp, 7 predicted proteins | sample KBSS43metaG_FD_184323 | JGI IMG/M metagenome (GOLD analysis project Ga0207668, IMG submission 184323) | Switchgrass rhizosphere microbial communities from Kellogg Biological Station, Michigan, USA - KBS S4-3 metaG (SPAdes) (version 2) | ecosystem: Host-associated > Plants > Roots > Rhizosphere >... | reverse complement strand
GCGGGCCGCCTTGGCTTCGGCCTTGGCCAACGCCTTCTGACGCGGAGTGGTCTGCGGGACCTTGAGGTCCAGCGGCGGGACGGGGAACCCGCCGCCGGTCACCGGGACGCTTTCGCTCTCTTCTTCGCGGCCCGCCGCGCGGACGTAGAAGAACAGGGCGACGACGATGAAGATCGCGACCGCGGCGATGATGATCGACGCGGTGTTCCAGGTGATGACCTTCGCGAAGGTCACCATGATGATCCACACCAGGTTCAGCGGGACCAGGACCTTCCAGCCCAGGCGCATGAACTGGTCGTAGCGCAGGCGGGGCAGCGTGCCGCGCAGCCAGATGAACCCGAACAGCAGGACGAACATCTTCGCGAAGAACCACAGCACCGGCCACCAGCCGGTGTTGAGCACGTTGCCGCCGATCTGCGACAGCGGCCACGGGGCCATCCAGCCGCCGAGGAACAGCGTCGTCGCGAACGCCGAGACGATCACCATGTTGACGTACTCGGCGAGGAAGAACATCGCGAACTTCATCGAGCTGTACTCGGTGTGGAAGCCGCCGACCAGCTCCGACTCGGCCTCGGGGAGGTCGAACGGGGCGCGGTTGGTCTCGCCGACCATCGAGATCAGGTAGATCACGAAGCTCGGGACCAGGTAGAGGAACCACGCCTTGTGCTGCGCGCCGACGATGTCGGCCAGGTTCAGCGACCCGGCCTGCAGGATCACCGCGACGATCGACAGGCCCATCGCGATCTCGTAGGAGATCACCTGGGCCGCGCTGCGCATGCCGCCGAGCAGCGGGTACGGCGAGCCGGACGACCAGCCGGCGAGCACGATGCCGTAGACGCCGATCGAGGAGCAGGCCAGGATCACCAGCGCGCTGACCGGCAGGTCGAGCAGCTGCAGCACGGTCCGCTCGCCGAAGATCGACACCACCGGGCCGAACGGGATGGCCGACAGCGCGATCAGCGAGGGCACCACGCAGACGACCGGGGCGAGGAAGTACACCTTGCGGTCGGCGGTGTCCGGGATGATCTGTTCCTTGAACGGCAGCTTGATCGCGTCCGCCAGGGACTGCAGGTAGCCGTTCGGGCCGACGCGGTTGGGGCCGGGCCGGTTCTGCATCCGGCCGACCGCCTTGCGCTCCCAGACGATCAGCAGGATCGTCAGGATCGGGCCGATCAGCAGGACGACCACGCACTTGAGCAGGATCAGCCAGAACGGGTCGTCCGCCAGCAGCGCCGCCCGCGTCGCGGCGTCCGGCACACTGCCCACGGCCGCTTCGGTCAGCAACGGTGTCACTGTTCACCCCCAGCGAGGTTCACCACGGCGCCATGACCGGCGCCGAGCGTCTTGCCCACGGCGGAGCCGTCGGAGTTGCCCGGCAGCCACACGACGCCGTCGGGCAGGTCCGCGATCTCCACCGGCAACGTGATCGCGCCGCGTTCGGTGCTCACCTTCACGGTGGTGCCCAGTCCTTCGGCGGTCTTCGCCGACAGCCGCGCGACCGGCGTGCGCTGGGTGCCCTTGAGGTGCGGCTCGCCGTCCTGCAGCGACCCGTTGTCGATCAGCTGGCGCCAGGTCGACAGGATCGCCTGGCCGGCGCCCGGGGTCACGGGCTCCGCGACGTCGGCCGCGACGTAACCCCAGCGCAGCGCCGAGGCCGGGCCGAGCTTCTCGTAGTCGCCCCGCGCAGCGGCCGGCGTCTGCGTGAACAGGTCCACGTCCATTTCGACGGCCAAGGTGTCGAGCACCCGGCAGTCCGGCAGAGTGCCGACGCCCTCGATGGTGATGTCGAACGGGCGGGTGCGGCCTTCCCAGTTGAGGAAGCTGCCGGCCTTCTCATCCGACGCCGCCACCGGGAGCACGACGTCCGCGCGCTCGGTCACCGCGCTGTGCCGCAGTTCCAGGCTGACCACGAACTCTGCGGCATCGAGCGCGCGCAGCGCGAGGTCCGGGTCCGGCAGGTCGAACGGGTCGACGCCGCCGACGACCAGGCCACCCAGCTCCTGGCTCGAAGCGGCCTTGAGGATGTCGGTGGCGTCGCGGCCCGGCGCGGCCGGGATCGGGACACCCCAGGCGTTTTCGACGGCGACGCGGGCGGCGTCGTCGCCGACCCGGCGGCCGCCGGGCAGCAGCGACGGCACGCAGCCGGTCTCGAGCGCGCCCCGGTCGCCGGCGCGGCGCGGGATCCACGCGAGCCGGACGCCGGTGCGTTCCACCAGGTCGTGCAGGGCCGAGAACAGGCCGGGGACCGCGGCGGCGCGCTCGCCGACGAGGACGACGGCGTTCTCGCCGCGCAGGGCCTCGTCGAGGTCCGGCGCGTGCTTGGCGATGCCTTCGATCGCGGCGGCTTCGGCACCGGGGACGCAGGCGAGCAGCTCGCCGAACGTCTTCTGCACCGACGACGTCGTCCACTGTCCCAAGTGGACGACCCGGGTGCGGTTCTTGCGGGCCGCCTTGCGCAGCCGCAGGAACACGATCGGCGCCTCGTCCTCGGGCTCGAACGCCACGCACAGGACCGTGCGGGCCCGCTCGATCTCGCCGAAGGTGATGCCGGACTCCGGCGTCACGCCCACGACGTGCGAGGTGAGGAAGGCCAGTTCCTCGGCCGAGTGGGCGCGGGCGCGGAAGTCGACATCGTTGGTCTGCAGGGCGACGCGGGCGAACTTCGAGTACGCGTAGGCGTCCTCGACGGTCAGCCGGCCACCGGGCAGGACGCCGACGCCGCCGTTGCCGCGGGCCTCGGTGAGCCCGGCCGCCGCGGCGCGCAGCGCGTCGGTCCAGGACGCTTCTTCCAGCTCACCGGTCTCGCGGTTGCGGACCAGCGGACGCCGGATGCGGTCCTCGGCGCCGGTGTAGCGGAAGGCGAAGCGGCCCTTGTCGCAGATCCACTCTTCGTTGACCTCGGGGTCGTCGCCGGCCAGCTTGCGCTGGACCTTGCCGCGCCGGAAGTCGGTGCGCTCGGCGCAGCCGGACGAGCAGTGCTCGCAGACGCTCGGCGAGGACACCAGGTCGAACGGGCGGGAGCGGAACCGGTAGGCGGCGCTGGTCAGTGCACCGACCGGGCAGATCTGGATGACGTTGCCGGAGAAGTAGGACTGGAACGGCTGGCCGGACGTCGTCCGCGACGCCATGTCCAGCACGTCCGCCGTCTCCGCGGTGCCGATCTGCTGGTGGGCGCCGCGTTCGAGGAGCTCGATGAACGGGTCGCCGGCGATCTCGCGGGAGAACCGGGTGCAGCGCTGGCAGAGGACGCAGCGTTCGCGGTCGAGCAGCACCTGCGTCGAGATCGGCAGCGGCTTCGGGAACGTCCGCTTGGTGTCCACGAACCGGGAGTCCGTGCGGCCGTGGGCCAGCGCCTGGTTCTGCAGCGGGCACTCGCCGCCCTTGTCGCAGATCGGGCAGTCCAGGGGGTGGTTGATGAGCAGCAGCTCCATCACACCCTGCTGGGCCTTGTCCGCGACCGGCGACGTCAGCTGCGTCTTGACGACCATGCCGTCGGCGACGGTCATCGTGCAGGACGCCTGCGGCTTCGGCATCGGCCTGCCGCCCATCTCGACCTCGACCAGGCATTGGCGGCAGGCGCCTGCCGGGTCGAGGAGCGGGTGGTCGCAGAACCGCGGGATGACCGTGCCGAGGCGTTCGGCGGTGCGGATGAGGAGCTCGCCCTTGGGGGCGATGACCTCTTCGCCGTCGATGACCAGCTTGACGTGGCCTTCGGGGACCGGCGTCGCAGCCGTGTCGGGCTTGTCGGGGGCGATCGTCATGCCTGCGCTCCCACCAGTTCGGGCTTCTGCTTCGCCTTGTTCGTCTCGCACAAGGCCAGGAATTCGTCACGGAAGTACTTGATGCCGCTGGTGATCGGCGACACCGCGCCGTCGCCGAGCGCGCAGAACGACCGGCCGAGGATGTTGTCGCAGACGTCGAGGAGGGTGTCGATGTCCTCCTCGGTGCCGTGGCCCTCGACCATGCGCTCGAGGATCTGCGCCAGCCAGTACGTGCCTTCGCGGCACGGCGTGCACTTGCCGCAGGACTCGTGCTCGTAGAACTGGGTCCACTTCATCACGGCCCAGGGCACCGACACCGTCTCGTTGAAGACCTGCACGGCGGTCGTGCCCAGCATCGACCCGGCTTCCGCCGCGCCCTCGAAGTCCAGGGGAACGTCGAGGTGCTCGGCGGTGAACATCGGGGTGGAGGATCCGCCCGGGGTCCAGAACTTGAGCGGGATGCCGTCCTTCATGCCGCCCGCCATGTCCAGCAGCTCGCGCAGCGTGGTGCCGAGCGGGCACTCGTACTGGCCGGGCTTCTCGACGTGGCCGGAGATCGAGTAGATCTTCGGGCCGGGCGACTTCTCGCGGCCCATCTCGCGGAACCAGCTGGACCCGCCGTTGACGATGAACGGCGCGCTCGCGATGGTCTCGACGTTGTTCACCGTGGTCGGCGCGGCGTAGAGACCGGCGGCCGCCGGGAACGGCGGCTTGAGCCGCGGCTGGCCACGACGGCCTTCGAGGGAGTCGAGCAGCGCCGTCTCCTCGCCGCAGATGTACGCGCCCGCTCCCGCGTGGACGGTGATCTTGAGGTCGAAGCCGGAGCCGAGGATGTTCTCGCCCAGGTAGCCCGCCGCTTCGGCTTCGCGCACGGCCGCGTTGAGACGGCGGATGCAGTGCAGCGCCTCGCCGCGGACGTAGATGAAGCAGTGGTTGGACCGCATCGCGTACGAGGCGATGATGCAGCCCTCGATGAGCGAGTGCGGGTCCGCCATCATCAGCGGGATGTCCTTGCACGTGCCCGGCTCGCCCTCGTCGGCGTTGATCACCAGGTAGTGCGGCTTGTCGAAGTTCGGGGGCATGAACGACCACTTGATGCCGGCCGGGAAGCCCGCGCCGCCGCGGCCGCGCAGCCCCGAGTCCTTGACCAGCTGGACGAGCTGCTCCGGCGTCCCCGCGAGGGCCTTGCGGATGGCGGTGTAGCCCTCGAGCGCCTCGTACTGGCCGATCTGCCAGGAGTTCGGCGAGAGCCAGCGCTTCGTGAGGACCGGAGTGATGGGGTCGGCCATTACTTCTTCTCCACTTCCGGGAGAGGGATGTCCTTGGCGGCCGGGGCGACCCAGCCGCGCTCCTGCGCGAGCTTCGCGCCCCGCAGCGTCTCGACGGCCTGCGACGGGCCGTCGACGTCCTTGCGGTACTGCCGCTCGTCCTCCGGGAAGAACCCGGCGAGCTGCAGCTCGGCGCCCTTGAAGTTCGTCAGCGGGGCACCGCGCGTCGGGGCCGGCTTCTTGCCCGCCTGCAGCGCGTCGACCAGCGCGACGGCCTTCTCCTCGGTCTGGTTGTCGAAGTACTCGTAGTTGACCTGGATGACCGGCGCGAGGTCGCAGGCCGCGAGGCACTCGGCGTGCTCGAGGGTGATCGAGCCCGGCTCGTTCGGCGTCCCCGCGGTCTCGTTGTGCCCCAGCGGCTTCTCCTCGGAACCGAGGTGCGTCTGGAGCTTCTTGTAGATCGCGTCGCCGCCCATGGCCGCGCACAGCGTGTTGGTGCAGACGCTCACGAGGTGCTCGCCGCACGGGCGGCGCTTGTACATCGTGTAGAACGTCGCGACCGCGCTGACCTCGGCGTCGGACAGCTCGAGCTGCTTCGCGCAGAACGCGATGCCCTCCTGGCTGACGTAGCCCTGCACCGACTGCACGAGGTGCAGCATCGGCAGCAGCGCCGACCGCGACTGCGGGTAACGCGCGATCAGGTCCTGCGCGCGCGCCACGACGCCTTCGTCGAAGATGTCCTCGAGCGGCGTCTCGGCCAGGATCCCGGCGGCGACCTCGGGGTCGGGCGCGATGGCGATCACGTCGACGTCGGGCCCGGCGGCCGCGTGCGTCCGGTCCGCCGCGTTCGGCCCCGGTTCCGGGACTGCGGTACTTGAGGTCATCGGTCCACTCCCCCCATGACGGGGTCGATCGAGGCGATCGCGGCGATCACGTCCGCGACCAGGCCGCCTTCGGCCATGGCGGGCATCGACTGCAGGTTCACGAAGCTCGGTTCGCGCACGTGGACCCGCAGCGGCCGCGTGCCGCCGTCGGACACCAGGTGCGCGCTCAGCTCGCCGCGCGGCGACTCGACCGACGTGTAGACCTGCCCGGCCGGCACCTTGAAGCCCTCGGTGACCAGCTTGAAGTGGTGGATCAGGGACTCCATCGACTGGCCCATGATCTTCTTGACGTGCTCGAGCGAGTTGCCCATGCCGTCGCTGCCGATGGACAGCTGCGCGGGCCACGCGACCTTCTTGTCCTCGACCATGACCGGGCCCGGCTCGAGCTTCTCCAGGCACTGCTCGATGATCTTGAGGCTCTCGTGCATCTCGTGCACCCGGATCAGGTAGCGCGACCAGCAGTCGGCGCCGTTGTCCACCGGGACGTCGAAGTCGAACTCGTCGTAGCAGGAGTACGGCTCGGTCTTGCGCAGGTCCCACGGCAGGCCCGCGGACCGCAGCACCGGGCCGGTGACGCCGAGCGCGAGGCACGCGTCGACCGGCAGGTACCCGACGCCCTTGAGCCGGTTGCGCCAGATCGGCTGGCCGGTGAAGAGCTTGTCGTACAGCGGAAGGCGTTCCTTCATCGTCTTGACGAATTCGGTGACCTTCTCGCGGTAGTCCGCGGGCATGTCCTGCGCGAGGCCGCCGGGGCGGATGAACGCGTGGTTCATGCGCAGGCCGGTGAGGTGCTCCAGCAGGTGCAGCACGACCTCGCGCTCGCGGAAGCCGAGCGTCATCGCGGTGGTGGCGCCGAGCTCCATGCCGCCGGTGGCGATGTAGACCAGGTGCGAGCCGATGCGGTTGATCTCCAGCAGCATCACGCGCAGAAGCTGCGCGCGGCGCGGGGCCTCGATCTGGAGCAGCTTCTCGACGCCGAGGCAGTACGCCATCTCCGTCGACAGCGGAGCGAGGTAGTCCATGCGCGTCACGAACGTGACGCCCTGGGTCCAGGTCCGGTACTCGCAGTTCTTCTCGATGCCGGTGTGCAGGTAGCCGATGACCGACCGCAGCTGCGTGACGGTCTCGCCCTCCATCTCCAGCACGAGCCGGAGCACGCCGTGCGTCGACGGGTGCTGCGGGCCCATGTTGATGACCATGCGCTCGTCGTGCGCCGCGTCGGCGATGACGTCGTCCCAGTCGCCGCCGGAGACCGAGTAGACGCGGCCTTCGGTGGTGTCGCGGCTGTCGGCCTCGGGGACCTCGGTGGCTTCCGTGGTCTCGTCGTTGATGGTCACGAGTACGACCTCCGCTGGTCCGGCGGCGGGATCTCCGCGCCCTTGTATTCGACCGGGATCCCGCCGAGCGGGTAGTCCTTGCGCTGGGGGTGGCCGTCCCAGTCGTCCGGCATGAGGATCCGGGTCAGCGCCGGGTGGCCGTCGAAGACGATGCCGAACATGTCCCAGGTCTCGCGCTCCTGCCAGTCCGCCGTCGGGTAGATCCCGACCAGCGACGGCACGTGCGCGTCCTCGACGTCGAGGGTGACCTCGAGGCGGATCCGGCGGCGGTAGGTCAGCGACGTGAAGTGGTAGACCGCGTGCAGCCGCTGCGGGACGTCGACGCCGTAGTCCACGCCGGACACCGAGCTGAGCAGCTCGAACCGGAGGCCGCCGTCGTCGCGCAGCACCTTCGCGATCGCGGGCAGCTGCTCGCGGGCGACGTAGAAGGTGATCTCGCCGCGGTCGACCGTGGTCTGCAGGATCGCTTCGGCGGGGATCTTGTTGTCCGCCAGGGCCGCGTAGAACTCGTCGGCGAACTGGTCGAACCAGCCGCCGTACGGGCGCTCGGCCGGGGCCGGGCTGTAGGCCGGGAGCCGGACGCCGCCGTAGCCGGAGGTGTCACCGCTGCCGTGCACGCCGAACATGCCCTGGCGTTCGCGGCCGGTGACGACGGGTTCGGCGGGCCGGGTACCGGTCGGCTCGAGGCCGCCTTCGGGACGGTCGGCGCTGGACTGCTCGCCGCCGGTTTCAGGAGTCTCAGTCATCGCTTTACTTCTTCGCGTACTTGATCGACGACGCGACGAGCTCGGTGCGCGCACCGCTGGCGGCGCGGATGGCGGCGCGGCGGGCGTTGATCGGCTCGTCCTGGATCTTGGCGTGCAGCTTGAGGATCGCGTCCAGCAGCATCTCCGGCCGCGGCGGGCAGCCGGGCAGGTACATGTCGACCGGCACGATGTGGTCGACGCCCTGGACCACGGCGTAGTTGTTGAACATGCCGCCGGAGGAGGCGCAGACGCCCATGGCGAGGACCCACTTGGGCTCGGCCATCTGGTCGTAGATCTGCCGCAGGACCGGGGCCATCTTCTGGGTGACCCGGCCGGCGACGATCATCAGGTCGGCCTGGCGCGGCGTGGCGCTGAAGCGCTCCATGCCGAAGCGCGCGATGTCGTAGCGGGAACCGCCGACGGTCATCATCTCGATCGCGCAGCAGGCGAGCCCGAAGGTGGCCGGCCACATCGAGTTCTTCCGCGACCAGTTGACGAGACCTTCGAGACTGGCCAGCAGGATGCCGTTGGGGAGTTTCTCTTCGAGGCCCATGGGTCTAGTTCCAATCCAGGCCGCCGCGCCGCCACACGTAGGCGTACGCGAAGCCGACCGTCGCGATGAACAGCAGGATCTCCACCAGGCCGAACGTGCCCAGTGCGTCCGCCTGCACGGCGAACGGGTAGAGGAAGACCATCTCGATGTCGAACAGGATGAACATCATTGCGGTGATGTAGTACGCCACCGGCATCCGCCCGGCGCCGACGAGCGGCTGCGGGGACGGTTCGATGCCGCACTCGTAGGCCTCGAGCTTGGCCTTGTTGTAGCGACTGGGACCCACGAGCGGGCCCAGGAGCACCGACAGCACGGCAAACCCGAGCGCCAGCACGAACAACAGGACCAGGGGCAGGTAGGGCTTCAGGCTCGGGGCCTCTTGAGCCAGCTGCACCGTCTCGGTTCGGGTCAGCAACGTCAGCACGGGGTCTTCGCCATCCTTTCCGCGCCGCTGCGGTTTGCTTGTGGTGGGAACCGCTTGAGCCTCGTCGGCACCCTAAGGGACCTGGGTCACACCGCCGAGGGTCAGGGTCTCCTTACGGCCCGTGGCTGCGCCGGAGGGGCAGCAACAGGCTGCTTGTGAAATAGTTCACAAGCCACTCGTCGTGGATGTGAAGCGATTCACAAAGCATGGGGGGAGTGTAGGACGCGACTCACATTCTTGTCCCTAGGGCCCCGTGTTATGAGGGTCGCCTAACTTCGGGAGCCATCGTTGTCGCAGCTCGGTGACGCCGCCCGCGCGACCAGCACGAAGGCGCTCCAAGATCGTTCTTCGGCCGGACAAAACGGGCATCGACCTGTGATCTATCCCACTGACCGCACGGCCAACTTGTTAGGCCGGTCGAGTGTCCGCACGCGCAAAGGGCGGCACTTTCCCGTGAAAGTGCCGCCCTGGCGGAGGGGTCAGCGCGGGGAGGGCGTGACGCGGGCCAGCGCCGCGATCAGGCGGTCGACGCCGTCGCCGCCCTTGGCGTCGTAGCAGCCCGACAGGCCCTTGTAGACCAGCGGCAGGAGCTTGTCGATGCGCAGCCCGTACTTCGTGCAGGCGTGCATGATCTTCGGCTTGCCGATGATCTTGGCGAAGACGTTGCCCAGCCGGTAGTAGCCGCCCATCAGCTCGCCGACCGCACGCGGGTACGCCTCCAGCGCCCGCTCGCGCGAAGGACCTTCGCGCCGCGCCAGCGCCTGCACGACGACCTCCGCGGCGATCTGCGCGGACTCCATCGCCGCCGAGATGCCTTCGCCGTTGAACGGGCTGACCATGCCGCCCGCGTCGCCGAGCAGCAGCAGGCCGTCGCGGTAGTGCGGGGTGCGGTTGAAGCCCATCGGGAGGCCGGCGCCGCCGACCTTGCCGATCGCGTTCTCCTCGCGGTAGCCCCACTCCTCCGGCGTCCCGTCGAGCCACTGGCGCAGCAGCGCGCGGTAGTCGGTGTTCCGGAACGACGCCGACGTCGAGAGCATGCCGAGGCCGACGTTCACCGTGCCGTCGCCGAGCGGGAACGCCCAGCCGTAGCCCGGCAGCAGCTTCGGGTCGCGCGGGTCCGAGCGGTCCCACAGCTCGAGGTGGCCCTCGATGAACGGGTCGTCGTGGCGCGGGCTCTTGTAGTACTGGCGCACCGCGACGCCCATCGGGCGCTTCTCGTTTTTCTGGATGCCGACGCTCAGGGCAAGCCGCGCGGAGACGCCGTCGCAGGCCAGGACCAGCGGCGCGCGGTAGCTCACGGCCGTCCGCTCCGGGCCGACCTTCGCCTCGACGCCGACCACGCGCCCGGCCGGGCTGGTGATCGCGCCGGTGACCGTGGTGCGCTCGTAGAGCCGCGCGCCCGCTTTCACCGCCAGCTTGGCCAGGAGGTCGTCGAAGTCGTGACGGGTACGGGAAACGCCGTACGGCGGGTAGCTCGTCAGGTCCGGCCAGTCGAGTTCGAGCGTGAGGTCGCCGGTGAGGATCCGCAGGCCGCGGCTGTGCACCCAGCCCGCGTCCTCGCTGGTGTCGATGCCGAGGTCGATCAGCTGCTTGACGCCGCGCGGGGTCAGGCCGTCGCCGCAGACCTTCTCGCGCGGGAACTCGGTCTTCTCCAGCAGCAGTACGTCGACGCCCGCGCGGGCCAGGTAGGTGGCCACGGTG
>Ga0207668_10002526_pt1 | contig 10683 bp, 9 predicted proteins | sample KBSS43metaG_FD_184323 | JGI IMG/M metagenome (GOLD analysis project Ga0207668, IMG submission 184323) | Switchgrass rhizosphere microbial communities from Kellogg Biological Station, Michigan, USA - KBS S4-3 metaG (SPAdes) (version 2) | ecosystem: Host-associated > Plants > Roots > Rhizosphere >... | reverse complement strand
CGATGACGGTCTTTGCCAAGGCGCGAAGGTCAGGCGGATTGTTGACCTGTCGACCATCGGGCCAAGCATGGCTCAGACGCTGGCGCTAGCGCTCGCCGAGCGCGGCATTGCGTTCATCGACAGCCCGGTAAGCGGCGGCACCAGCGGCGCTGCCACCGGCACGCTGACGCTGATGGTGGCGGGCGATCCCGCGGCGGTAGGTGCGGTCCGGCCACAGCTCGATCGCATCGGCAGCACCGTACTGGTGGTCGGCGAAACCCCGGGCCAGGGCCAGACCGTCAAGCTCGTCAACAACATGTTGTTCGCGAGCAATCTGGTCGCCGCATACGAGGCGACGGCGATGGCGGTGAAAGCAGGCGTTCCGGCCGAGCGCCTGCTTGAGGTCGTCAACGCGTCCTCAGGGCGCAGCTATATCACCGAAAAGCGCGTCGATCCGCTGCTGGACCACGACTTTGCTTTGCGCTTCGCCACGGGCCTGCTGCGCAAGGACGTTCGCCTCGCCATCCAGGAGGCCGATGCCGCAGGCGCCATGCTGTTCACCGCCCGCGCCGCCGCGCAGCTCCTCGAAATCGCACAGGCACAGGGCATGGCGGGCGAGGACTATGCAATGCTCGCTACCCTATTCGAGCAGTGGAATGGGATCGAAATCACCAGGGAACCCGCAGGAACATCAGAATGATCGACAAACGCGAAACTGGCCGCGCCATCCTACGGGAGGTGATCGGCGAGGAGTACTTCCGCAACCGAGAGGCGGGGACTAACGCATTCAACGCCGAATCGCGTCGCATTTCGGAGGAATACTGTTTTGGCGAGATCTGGAACCGCCCCGGCCTCGACCGCCGCACCCGCAGCCTGCTGTGCCTCGTCATAATGACTGCGCTCAACCGCCAGAATGAGTTCAAATCGCACGTCAACGGCGCCATCAACAATGGTGTCACCCTCGACGAGATCCGCGAAGCTCTTCTCCAGACGATCATCTACTGCGGCCTCCCCGCCGGTCTCGAAGCCATCCGCAACGCCGAAGAAGTATTTAAGGCCCGCGGCATCGCAATCCCTGGCGCGGCGGAGGAACTACCGCGGGTTTGAATACCGTCGCGTCTTTCACGGGTGGCAGCGCCCCCGGGGGAGGTCAACCGCAGCGTTTCCTGGCGCGCTTGCGAACGGCAGTCATAACACCGCGTCCGGCCGTGGCGTCGGCCTTGGTCTGGACGCAGAAGTCTCCTGGTAATCGCCACTGGCCAGACCACCATCGGCGACCGCTCCGTCCCGCTGAGCCCTTGTTTCCGCCTGTTTTTATCCCTCGCCAAGGCCCCACCGTCACCAAGGACACCCGATGCTCGACTATCAAGCCGTCCGGAACCGGACATTCGCGCCGATCACCGAAACTTATTCCCAAGCCGACGCCATCGGCTTTGCCAAGGCATGCGGAATCGGACTGTCCGGGCCTCTGGGCAGGCGCGAGGACCGGTTTGTCGTGTCGGGGCCCGACCTCGAAGTCCTGCCCATGTATGGCATCATGCTCGCCCTCGGCGGATTGTGGACGCAGGACCCGGCCACTGGAATTGACTGGAGGAAGACCGTCCACGCTGAGGAGACGATCCGGATGGATGGGGTCCTGCCGGCTGCGGCCACGGTCACAGGGCAACGCGCGGTCAATGCGGTTTACGACAAGGGCCCTGACCGCGGCGCGCTGATGTACGAAACAAATCGCCTCGGCGTCGAAGGTCTCCCAGTGGCGACCGTGACGGTAGGTACGTTCCTGCTTGGCGACGGTGGCTTCTCGGCAGCAGGCGGCGGTGACGCCGGCGGCCCGCCACCGCCGCATGCGGTGCCAAGCGATCGTGCGCCGGACCGCACGATCGAACTCGCGACAGTGCGCGAGCCGCTGGCCCTCTACCGGCTTGCGCCGGAGTTCGTCGCTGCGGTCGGGGTGCCGGTCCCGGCGGGCGAAGCCATGCTTCGTGGAGTCTGCTCTTTCGGAATGGCGGGCCGTGCGGCGATGGCCTTGGTTTGCGGCAGCGACCCCGCCCGGTTCAAGGCGCTTGGCGTCCGTTACGCCGGCCCGATAATGACCGGAGAGACCGTTCGGTTGGAACTTTGGGACGAAGCCCCCGGCAAGGCCAGCTTCGTGATGCGAGCGGTCGAACGCGACGTACTGGTGTTGAAGAACGGGTTCGTAGAATACGTGTGAAGCCGCCGGCCATCGCCGATGAACCGCGATGGCCGTTTCTGCCAGTGAGCGGTTAGCTCCTCGATTTCGGCAGGCCGAGCGCCTGCTCGGCGATCAGGCTGCGCTGAACCTCGCTGGTGCCGCCATAGATCGTCGTGCCGATAGATTGCCGGTAGCCGATTTCAACGGCTCCCAATCCGTGCTGGCCTGCGCCGAGACTGTCGGGCGCCGCCAGGTCCATCAGGTCCATCGCGTCGCGATTGTATATCTCGGTCGCGAAGACCTTCGCCATCGGCCCCCAGTAGCGGCTGTGCAAATCCTCGGCCATCATCCAGATCGCGCGATGGCACAGCACTTTCGAAACCTCGCCATGCGTGGCGGCGCGGGCGAGTCGGGCCATTGCATCGCTGTCTTCAAGCAGCGGTCGGCCGCCGCGCTCAGCCTGCTGGGCCCAGGCGATCGCCTCGCGCAGCATCCAGGCATGGCCTTGCCGGTATTGGTCGCCCGAGCCATGCTCGGACTTGAGCATGGCCGCCATCACCGCCATCGCGCCATTGGGTTCCCCCATCCGCCATTCGTCGTCGACGCGGACATCGGCGAAATATACGATGTTCGTGCGCTCGTCCTGCATAGTCTCGACCGCCTGGATTTCGATGCCCGGCGAGTCGAGCGGCACCAGGAACACTGAAAGGCCAGCGTGCTTCGCGGCGGACGGATCGGTGCGCACCAGCAGGAAGCAATATTTCGCGACATTGGCGGCGGTCGTGAAGATCTTCGAGCCGTTGACTATCCAGTTTCCGTCCGCCGTCCGCTCCGCGCGGGATTTGATGCCGAAGATGTCCGAGCCGCCGCTCGGCTCACTGAAGCCCAGGCAACCTAGCGCCTCTCCGGCCGCCATTTCCGCCACGGCCCGCCGCAAGGATGAGGTTGTGGCGAAGCGTTGCACGATGTCGCCCACCGAATTGGTGATCGGCCCTGTCATGTGCTCCCATCCGGCCAGCGAGAACTGCTCAATGCCAGCGTAATAGTCGTAAACGGACTGGCCACCCCCGCCGAACTCTTCCGGCCAGTGCGGAAACAGCAAGCCCGCCGCGGCGAGTTTGCGGTGGACGCCGGCGTCGTAACCGCCAACCGAGTGGTGCGCCTTGGCGCGCAATTCGGGCGTCAACGTGTCTGCAAAGAACTGGCGGACTTTCGCGGCGTGGGCATCGGCTGCAGGTCCGAATCCGAATTCGAGCGGCATTTCACCGGCGTCAGGCAGGTTCGCGGGCTCGCCCTGCCACAGGCGGCGGCCTGCGCGCAGCAGTTCCTGCTGCGGATCGCCGCCGACCAGCGCCCAGGCCTTTGCACGGCGATAATAGAGCTGGATGTCGTATTCGAGCGAAACGCCATAGCCGCCGAACGTGTGCAGCGAGCGGGCGACCGCGCGCGCAGCCGACTGGCTCGCCCACCAGTATGCCATCGATACCAGTGCACCGGCGTCCGTGTGGCCGCGAGCCACGGCCCAGATCGCCTTGCGCACCAACAGCTCCGCGCCCTCCACCTCAGAAATGGCATCGGCCAGCGGGTGGGCGATACCCTGATAGCTCCCGATTGGCCGGCCGAATGCATGTCGCTCGATCGCGTAGTCAGCGGCCATTTCCAGCGCCCTGCGGGCAAGGCCGTTGATCATGCTGCCCTGGAGCAGCTTCCATTCCTCAATCGCGGCGCGATAGATCGCCGCCGACTCGGCGCCACTGGCGAGCACAATGCGCTCGCCGGCGGGGCCAATCCGGGCTAGCGAGGTTCCGAAGGCAAGGTTGTCGCCGAATGCCTCGGCCGCGCCGATGGCGATGATCACATTGTCGCCGTCCAACATCAGGATGCCCTGCGCGACCATGCCGCCATTCACGACGGGACGGGGGCTGTCAGGATCGGTAATCAGCGTGACCGGGGCGCCGTCGGCGATGCGCGCGCACCATTCGCGCGCTTTTTCGCCCGGCAACAGCGACAACATCCGCGCGCTCGCCATCGCTTCAGCGAGCGGCACCGAACCCAGCGCGCGCCCGCATTCCTGCGCAATCAGGCTGGCATCGAGCAGGCTGCCGCCACTGTCCGCCTGCCGCAGGACGATCGCGCCGAAGTCGAGCAGCGCCTGCCAGAGCGCAGGATCGAACCCGGCGGCCTCGGCAGCACGAACACGCGCCGCGGTCGATTCCGACTGCAGGAGTTTCGCTGCCGCATCGCGCAGCATCTCATGCTCATCGGTCAGAGCGAGGTTCATCGTCATCGTCGGTTCGCTTCCAGGTTCCGCGGCCCGCGCCCGAGGTCGGAGCGGTAGATGGGTGGCCGCCCAATTTGTGAAAGCACGGGCGCTTGTCAATCTAAAACCGATGACTGATCATTTCTGTCATTCGCTCTTGGCCCTAGTTTGAAAAGAAACTGGACTAGACGACTAGGAGCCCTCCCTGACGAGCTGTGCCTCAAGATCGGATATGCGGTTATCTTTGGCTGGCGCGATCGGACGTAGCTTGGTCGGCGATGCGGGCAGGGCAGGGCAGGGGTTGAGGGTGCTTGGGCCAAGGTCGTGTTCGATCGATCAATTTTCGGCCTCGAGCAGCAGCCGGGCACCCTCTCGGCTGAGCTTGAGGCTAGGCGTGCGTGGCAATTCGGCGACAATGCGGACCCGGACCGGCACCTGAAACGCCGCCAGGTGGTCGCGCGCCCAGGCAATAACTTCGACCTCGCTCGGTGTCGGTCCGCGCGGCGTAGGTTGTACCAGGGCCGCCGGGACCGCACCGAGCCGCGCATCGGGCAGGCCGACGACGATGGCATCGGCAATCGACGGGTGGCGGCGCAAGGTGTCTTCGACCATGTCGGGGACGATCTTGAAGCCCCCGCGCATGATCGCGCTGTCAGCCCGACCCTTGAACCAGAGGAAGCCGTCGGCATCGATGGAGACGATGTCGTTGGTCCGGATCCACCCGGGGCCGACGCGGTCGGCGCGGACTTCGAGCAGGCCCATTTGATTCGCGCCCAGCAGTTCGCCGGTTTCGGCGTCGCGCGTGCGGATCGCGACGCCGCCAATCGCCCGGCCAGCGGAAAACCGGCGCTCGGGATGGTAGCGGGCGATGTCCTCGGGGGTCCATGTCGTGACGATCCCGCAGAACTCCGACGCGCCGTAGCTGAGCACGATGCGTGCGCCGTAACGCTCCTCGAACGCGGCGTGGAGCGCCGGGTCCAGCGGGGCTGCTCCGGAGCGCACCAGTTCGAGGCTGGCGAGGTCTTCAGGCGCAACTTCGGCAGCGAGGATCATCGCGATCGCCGCTGGCGGCAGGTCCGCGCCACGCGGCCGATAGTCGCGGACCAGCCCCAGCCAAGGGAGGAGCGCAAACTTTTCCAGCAGCGCGATCGGCCGGCCGATCAACCCGTGCGGAACCACGGTGTAGATTCCGCCGATGTTGCAGATCGGGAAAACCGAGATAGTGGGCGATGGCGCTATAGAAGAGCCGGCAGTTTCCTCGAGCTGGCGCGCAGCCGCGCGGGCGGCGCTGGCGACGGTCGCGGCGGTCAGGTCGATCCGTTTGGGCCTGCCGGTGGTGCCGCTGCTCAGGGTTTGCAGCGCGACGCCGGGCAGGCAGGCGCGGTCGGCAGCAGGGCCGATCACGTCGAACCCCTCCGGCGCCACCAGCGACATCTCGTCGAGCAGAAATACCGCGGACCCAGCAGCACGGGCCGCCTCGGCGAGCGGCGGCGACCAGTCCTCGCGGTCGATCAGCAGCAGCGGCGCACGCAGCTCGACGATGTCCTCGGCGATCTTGGCAGCGGCTTGAAAGCCGTAAAGCATTGTCACGCAGCGTTCGGCGGCAAGCAGGCCCCAGACCGCGGCGACATGGGACGGGCGAGAACGGGCAACTAAGCCGACCCGTTCATGCGGGGCTGCACCTAACGACGCCAGCGAAGCGCGCAGTGTCGCCGCCAGTGCGCCGACGGCACGCCACGAATGACGCCGATCACCGAAAGCGATGGCCAGCCCTTCGTTTCCGCTCGATAGGACGCGAGCGAGCGTTGCCGCAAGCGATTCGTCATCTGGCGCTGCCGCCGCTGTGCTTGTCATCCGGTCAGTTCCTCCGGGGAAGGGCGGAAAGTGGAAGGCCCACAACTGTCGAACCATCATTTTTTGATCTGGTCAAGCGCACGCGGCTTTGGCATAGCCTGCCGCGAACCGGCGCCTGTATCGTTTCGTCGGCGCTACATGGGATGAAAGATGCGCGAATACGTCAAGCTGACGATGGGTGATCTGCTGCAGGACAATGCCCTTCGTTTCGGGGCTCAGCCCGCCTACAAGGTCGCTCTGCGCGACTTGCGCAAGACGTTGATGGCGGACGCCTGAACACATCAGATAGATTTTCTCGATTGACGGCGACTGCACGATCACCGTCTGAACTTGCCGCAGGGGTGGATGAATATGGACGACAATTACCCAATCTGGACCACTGGACCCAAATATACGATCAACGCCGTCCTCGCCCGTGCCGTCGCCGCGCGGCCCGACAAGCAGTACCTGGATTTTCTGGGGAGGACATACACCTACACCGAGGTGGACCGGATGGCCCGGCGTGCCGCCAATGGCCTGATCGCACAGGGGGTGGGCAAAGGCGACACCGTTGTGTGCCTGCTCGACAACAGCGACGAGTTTGTCTTCCTGTGGCTCGGGATGATGCGGATCGGTGCGATCTGCGTACCGGTGAACACCAGCTACAAAGGCGAATACCTGCGCCACCAGATCGCCGACTCCGGCGCTGGGCTGGTGGTTGCCGAGGAGGACTACGCCGTCCGGGTGGCGCGGTTGTGTGACAACCTGCCCGAACTGCGCACGATCGCGCATCGCGGTAGCGCTCCTGAAGGCGTAAACGGTAAAGCGCTCGTCCCTTTCGAAGTGCTGTTTTCCGACGACGAGAGCGATCCCCAAATCGAGGTTGCGCCAAGCGATCTTGCGTTTCTGGTTTACACTGGGGGAACGACGGGTCCGTCGAAAGGCTGCATGTTCAGCCATAACTATACAGTCACGATGGCATCCCAACTCGTTGAGGGAACGGGACGGCATGAGAACTCGGTGAGTTGGTCTGCGCTGCCGATGTTCCATTCGAACGTCTACACCAACACTTTCGTTGCATGTATGCTCGTGGGCGCCAGCGTCGCTCTCTACAGCCGCTTCTCGGTGTCGAATTTCTGGCCCGAGGTCGAGCGCACACAGGCTACCGATGTCAGCCTGATCGGCGCCATGTTCCCGATGTTGCTCAGTGCTCCGGTCACCGACGCTGAGAAGCGCTATGCTTCGAAGCTGCAGGTGGCGATGGGCGCGCCGTTCCCGGGCAAGGTCCGCGATGCGTGGCGCGCGCGTTTCGGAACGCCCGAGCTTTACTGCCCGGGCTACGGGTTCAGCGAGGCGAGCATGATCACTCTGATCTCTGCGAAAGAGGCGCACCTTGCCCCCCCGGACAGTTCCGGCAGGCGAAATCGCTGGTTCGATACGCGCATTTTCGACGATAACGGCGTCGAGGTGCCAGACGGTGTTGCAGGCGAAGTCGTCACCCGCCCGCGGATGCCGGACATCATGTTTTCGGGTTACTGGCGCCGGCCTGAGGAAACGCTCAGGATCATGAAGAACATGTGGCTCCACACCGGGGATATCGGCCGGTTCGATGAGGATGGCTGGTTCTACTTCGTGGATCGCAAGAAGGATTACCTGCGCCGCCGCGGCGAGAATATCTCGAGCTTCGAGGTCGAAAACGCGTTGCGGGCGCACGAGGCGATCGATGACGTCGCCGCACATGCGGTGCCGTCCGAACTTGGTGAAGACGACCTCAAGCTAACCGCGACGCTCAAGCCCGGCTACAGCCTGGATCCCGCCGACCTGTTCCACTGGTGCATTGACCGCCTGCCCTATTTCGCATTGCCGCGGTACATCGAGTTCCGCGCCGAGCTGCCCAAGAGCCCGGTTGGCCGCGTGCTCAAGTACGAACTGCGTGACCAGGGTACGCCGCCGGGCACCTGGGATTTTGAAGCGTCAGGCATCACGGTCAGCAAGCGTTAGGAGAGAACCGTGAAGGCCATCCGCTACCTCAAGCCGGGCGCGGCGCTCGCCTTGGCCGAGATGCCCGATCCCGCACCCGGCCCAGGCGAGGTCGTGTTGCGCATCGCACGTTGCGGAATCTGCGGCAGCGATCTTGAGATGACCAGCGGCAAGGGTGCCGGAATCGCGCCGGGTTGCACATTAGGCCACGAATTCGCCGGCGAAGTGGTGGCGCTAGGCTCCGGCGTCCACGACCTGCAGATCGGTAGCCGGGTCACGGCGATGCCCTTCGACGGTTGCGGCACTTGCGACCGCTGCACGGCAGGACGCCCCAATCACTGCCGCGAATTCCGCGTACATGGCTGCGGCGGGCGCGGTGGTGGCTATGCGGAATACTCGTTGGCCAGCGCGCGCCATTGCATCGAGCTGCCCGATTCCCTTGGCTTCGAAGATGGCGCGCTGATCGAGCCCCTGGCTGTGGCGTTACACGGCGCGCGCATGGCCGGCGCGCTTGCAGGCAAGCGAGTGCTGGTGCTGGGGGCGGGGCCGATCGGTCTGGCGGCGACATGGTGGGCCCGTCGCCTCGGTGCCGGGCGGATCGCCACTGCCGCCGCTACCGACCGACGCCAACACCTGGCGCAGCATTTGGGTGCCGACGCATTCGTCGCTGCCAGCGACCATGCCGCCGACGCCGTGATAGAGGCGCTGGGCGGACCTGCCGAAATCGTGCTCGAATGTGCCGGCAAGCTAGGGCTGCTCGACGATGCAGTCCGACATGCGGGACTGGACGCCCAAATTATCGTGATGGGGTACTGCGTTACGCCGGACTCGTTCTTCCAACCCCCCGCGATCCGTCAGGAAGTCACACTGCGCTTCGCGAAAATGTACACGCACGCCGACTTCGCCGATACGGTCGCTGCGCTGGCGTCCGGCAGCTTTGAACCGCGAGCCATGATCACACGGTCCATCAGCCTGGACGCGGTCCCCCTGGAGTTCGAGCGGCTGCGTACCAACCGTTCGGACTGCAAGGTGATGATCGTTCCATAGCTTGGCAGTTCCTGAATATTGATCTTAGACGGAAGCGCACCCCCGAGGCGCTGGATCGACTACTTCCGCTGCGCGCCTGCTGTTCGACACCTGGTCTCCAAGCGCGGCGGATTATCCGTTGCGACGTGAACGCCAAGCCGGGCGGCGACGGCCGGGCGCTGCCCCCGACGGGGACAGCGCCACCTCACCGCGCCAAGGCCTACTGCTCGATTTTCAGCGCCCCTTCGGGGCAAGCGATCGCGCCACGCCGGGCCTTCATCTCCAGCTCCGGCGGAACGTCGGTCAGCGGCTCCATGTCGATGTAGCCGTTGTCGTCTAGCTTGTAGAGCTCGGCGCACTTCAACGCGCACAGCCCATGTCCGGTGCAAAGTTCCCGGATTGCCTTAACTTTCATGACTTCCTCCAACCGCGTCGGGGATATCCGCCTGATTGCGGGGGATCCTCGACTGCCAAAAATGATGCCTTACCGGTTCCCTCGCTTGTCGATCAGCAAGTTCGCGCTACGCGGCGGATCGGCTTCAGCGCGTACCAAAATCGGCGATAGTCAACATAGGTTCGGGTCGGAACAAGCGATCCTCTGAACGAGCGATCGCGCGAGCGTCGCAGGCGCTGTCCTTTCCGGGCCCATCTATGCCTTCCGCCTCGATCAACCTGAGCTCGCGGATGCCATAGCCCGACGCGAATAGACAGGTCCCCGTCCTCTCACCGGAAAGGTCACTCACCATGTAAAGCAGGGCTTCGGAGACGTGCTTCGGATCGAGTTCCAGCTTCTGCTGCTCAGTCATGTACGGCGCCGTCAGGACCGAGGTGGCCGTCGGCGCCAGTGTCCAGACCCTGATGCCAAACCGCTGGCCCTCGATCGCGAGCGTATTGGACAGGCCGAACACGCCGGCCTTGGACGCTGCGTAATTGGCTTGTCCGAGGTTGCCGACCAGCCCGGACGTCGAGGTGGTATTGACGATGACCCCGCCGCCGTTTTCCTTCATCCACCCGAACGCCGGCTGGGTCACGGCAAAAAATCCCTTAAGATTTACCCGGATAACCTGATCCCAATCTTCCTCGGTAAGTTTCAGAAAGGATTTGTCGCGCAGGATGCCGGCGTTGTTGACGAGAATATTGGCACTTCCGAAAGAATCGAGCGCGGATTCGAGCAGCGAGCGCCCGCCGTCCATCGTCGAGATGTCTCCCGTATGGGCGACTGCATGCCCGCCAGCATCGCGCAATTCCTGCGCGACGAGCTCCGCCGTGCTCTCCCCGTCGTCGGTCTTTCCGAGGTCGTTGATGACTACATTTGCGCCCTCGCGCGATAACGCGCGTGCATGGGCCGCCCCAACGCCCCGGCCCGCACCCGTAACAATCGCCGTCTTGCCATCAAGCAAACCCATTACCTCTCCACCCCTTCTCGCCGTTC
>Ga0207668_10002516_pt1 | contig 10708 bp, 10 predicted proteins | sample KBSS43metaG_FD_184323 | JGI IMG/M metagenome (GOLD analysis project Ga0207668, IMG submission 184323) | Switchgrass rhizosphere microbial communities from Kellogg Biological Station, Michigan, USA - KBS S4-3 metaG (SPAdes) (version 2) | ecosystem: Host-associated > Plants > Roots > Rhizosphere... | reverse complement strand
GTCCATTCGGTAGTGTTCCAAAGCATGAGCGACGACCAAGAAACCGCGTTCTGGCGATCCAAGGGGTGGTGAAGCGGGCCGCCGGACTATGCCTTTCGAGCGGCATGGCGCGATCGTAACAGGCTCCACGGCTTCCGCCCGAATTGCGGAAATTTGCTCTTGGTCGCATCACGCTTTGATGAATGAGGTGCCAAGCCCTTGCTGTTGCGCGTACCTGCCTGACTTGGCCGCAGTGCCAATGGGCGGCGACGGTCTCGACGAGCGAGTGTTCGCGACCGTCGAGAACGTGGTCGATCATGGTGGAGACGCTTGGTGGCTACACCTTTCGCGGTGCCGCGCCTGCGGTCAACATTGGATGATTGCTCAGGAAGAACGCATCTTCGATGAGCACTTCCTACGGCGGTTGACCGTCGAAGAGGCCAAGCGCATTTCTGTCAATGCCGAATGGCCGGCCGAGTTTCTCAGCTACGAGCGCGTGCTAAAGACAGGGCACGCCTTGCGCATTCGACCCTGCGTCTTCTTAAAGCGACTCTCTCCGTCGCTGGTTTGGACTGCGGAAGATCTGCGGAAGGAACGGCCCGACATCTCTGTGGAGGAGATCGCCCTTCTGCTTGGTGTCACCGCAACGCATGCGAAGCGACTCTTGGCAGCGGCCTCTTCGGGGCAGGGTTCATGGTGGCAGCGGACGCGCCACCGCCTTGGTTGGTAGCGTTTGATTCGGCGAAGCAGGTATGTCCGCTTCCCGTCATTCCGCGGCCCCAAGCCGATAGACGCTTGCCCTCCCGATCCCTAGCCGCCGGGCAATAGCTGTGGCACCCAGGCCCTCGGCACACAGAGCGGCGACAACGGCGCCGTCAATCGTAGTCGGCCTACCGCGGTACACGCCGCGCTCCTTCGCCTTCTCGATGCCCTCGCGCTGCCGCTCGCGCCTGATGTCGTTCTCGAACTCCGCGACTGCGCCAAGGATCGACAGCATCAGCTTGCCGGTGCTGGTGGCGGTATCGACGCCGCCTTGTTGCAGACAGCGGAACGCAGCGCCAGCGGTGATCTGGCCGATGATGCGGTGAAGGTCGGCGATCGAGCGCGCGGGCCAGCTCGGCGCGATCGGCGGCGGTCCTGCCGCTGCGTTTCTCGCTTTAGATCTTATCGCAGCCGGCATTGCGCAGCGCGGCGATCTGCACGTCGAGCGATTAACCGGTCGAGCTGACGCGGGCGTATCCGATGAGCATGCGTACTCCTGTCTTATTTGGGCGTTGTTATATGAAGCGTACCCAAATCGGCGAGATGGCGTATGCTGACTCACCGGGAACGAATCGATCAGCATGACGGCCATCTGAGAACCCTCGTTTGCGGTCTCCCTATTTGGGAGCGGGAGCGGAGGCTTTTCGGAATGCTTAGAGCGGCGCTTGATGAAAGCTTTTCGGAAATTCCGGATTTGAAAGGCCAACTTTTTGTCCTTGCTGGCTACGTATCGACGATTGATCGATGGGAAGCATTTTCGAGAGTATGGTCGAACGCCCTGTTATCCTTCACCAATGGCCAACCATTCTCAATGGCAGATGCCGCAAGGTTGTGGAGTGAAGAACTCCAGAAAGAGCGAGTCGGATATCTACAAGATGTGATAGCCGAATACGCTGAGTTTGGAGTCCGGGTTAGCTGTAATCCGAAGATGTTGGCCTTCTACATGAAGGACTGTCTAGACCACAAAATGGCTAATCCTCATTACTTCTGCCTGTGGTTTTTAATTACTCATGTGTTGGTTCAGGCAGACGACTTGCTTCTGGATAGAAAAATAGAGTTTGTTTTTGATCGGGGACAGACCAAACCAATCGATCTCATCCCCCATTGGGATGGACTCATGGCCAACGCCCCCGCGAACATCAGAGAACAAGTCCCAAATGAGCCCATGTTTCGGTCGAACACCGAGTTTATCCCGCTACAAGCAGCCGATATGACGGCTTGGTGGCAGGCTCGACGATTAGAGGAGCGAGAGCTTAAACTGGAACCAAGATGGCTTAGGCCTCATCGCGGCTTAGGAATTGCCTATCGCTCCTGGCATATAGACGAAGATTTTCTTCGAAAATGGAGAGACCTGAACATCCTCGGAACCCCCGTCCCCTATTCAGGCCCAGACGGACATGGCTTCCTGTTCCCGGGTGGACAGAAAGTTCTAGTGGCTCCCTTTGGGAGGAAGGTGGATTGAGTCGCTTACAATCCGGTCAAGCGCCTTATCGGCCTCGGTGGGGTTTAGTTCGCCAGCGCTTATCGCTTCGCGAACAGCTTGGCGGAAACGCTCGCTCTGCGCCTCTTGCGTGTCCTCCGCTTTCTTCTTCGGCATGGCGATCAGGCTCCGATACGAGTCGTTTCATAGGTGAGTCGCTTGCCAACGACACCGCGCAGCATTTCGTCGGTGCGGTCGGCGTCGTTGAAGCCGGTTGCGATCCGGTTGGTATAGCGGAACTCGAACTCGGCAACGTAGCGGTGCAGGTGCTTCTTCGCGCAATGCTGATAAGTGCCCTTCATGCCGCGCTTGAAGATGGAGAACGCGCCTTCGATGGTGTTGGTATGGATGGTCGGGTTGGCATAATCGACATACTGTCCCGCTCCGTGGCGGGTGAAGTGATGCGACGCGAAATGTTGATCCAAATGGCGGTAATAGCTCGCCTCGTCAGTCATAACGTGGGCCTCCTGCGCGATGTTGTCGATCAGGATTGGGGTAAGGTCAGCCGCCTTGAGGCTGTCCACGACCATCGAGCGCTGGCGACCAGTGGAGCGGTCAACGAGCGACAGGATCTTGTGCTTGTGCGCGTATCCCCGCCCAAAGCACGGCATGTTCGATTTCCCGGTGGTCGATCTGGATGCGCCGGACCCAAGCCCGTTTGCCAGCTGGGCGGCCTAGACGTTGCTCGCTATATACGCTCAGCCGTGCGCTCCCGACAAGTGCTGTAGCGGCCGGTCAGCAGCGCCACCGTCGACCTAAACCATCACCAAAGACGCGACCACGGAATTGGACCGACCCCCTTTGACTGGACCGCCATTCGACCGCATAAGCGACTGAATTACCTACCTTTATTAGACATGGTCCAAAGAGTCCAAAGAGAATGCATCACCAGAAAAGCCCATAGCTCCAGAGCAACCTACGGCACCCCTGACGCACGTGGCAGAAGCGTCATAAAGAAAATCCGTGTGGACCGAGTGGACTCATTGGACCAGCCGCGGAAATCTGCCGTTTTTCACGCCCAACCGTATGGACCGTTGATCGGACCGCTATGGACCGTGATGCCTTTGGGTAGCCTGATCAATCAAAAGCCACGGGCCAAACGCCTCGGGTCCCTTCTGGGCGCGGGCGCGACGTGCGGGGAGCGCTGAGCCACCGCGCCAAAGAGGTTTCAAATGTTACTAAGGGTCCTACTTTGCATGATCAGTTTTTCAGTTTGGGCAGGCACCTCGCTCACCTGTGATGCAACGAGCAAGCGGCGGCAATCGCTCACGGTTCTTACGGCTTTAAGCCCGTGAGATCTCTCGCTTAGACGCCGTTTGAAAGTTCAGCCCATCGCGCGACGGAGGCGTCCGCAACGTTGGGAGGCGGCCTATGGAAATGGCAAAAGCCAGCCATTTCACGTTTCGCTTCCAGGGCCGCCAACGGCGGTTTGAGCCGGGCTGCCAATTTCCAAACGGCGCCTCACGCTTCGGAAATTTCGATAAACTCGAAGCCGAGAATTTTCTGCTCTGAAATGACGAGCCGTAGCTCATTCGAGACAGTGAGCGCGAAGCCGATCTCGCTGCTCAACCAGATGTGACGCCCGGCGATCATAGAAGCCTTCACAACGATCTTTCCTGCATCCGATTGAGCCGGCGATCTTATAGCCTCCTTACCTGTATGGGGGAGTATCGTCGTCATTTCTCCGGATTGTTTGAAATCGACATAATGCTCGATAACATTGCATATGATCATTGCAAAATATAGCTTTGGTGATGGTTCGCCTGATTTGAGCGTTAATGGAACCGGGTGAAACTGATGAACATCTGGTTCGAGGTGCTCTATGATGCCACGAAGCTCGTTTGAGACGGCCGTAAATCCCATGCTGATCATGTGCGGCGGGTTTTTGGTCGATGATGTGGCTATACGAGCACTTTGAGGAAAGAGATATTCCGGCAGCCGCACACCGTAGTTCAATGAGGCGCGATATGGGCGCCCAGCTAGATGCTCCGCTCGATAAACATCCAGTGCTTTAAATATCTCCGACCTTGGCGGATCGGGCTCCGCATAAACACTATATCTCTCTACGGCCTTTTTACGGATGATATGAGCCATATTGTGAATACCCGATGTGGCGGGAGATCTGAACGGCCGCGATGATGGCCCGCTCGTTTATGACGGACCTCTTCCAGCGAATTGGATCCTGAAGGTCATTCGCGCTCCCTTTGAGAATCCGTTTGAGAAGGAATAAGACGGAGGCAGCGGTTCTAGATCACAGTCCGGTATGTGGCAAAGGGTTGAAAAATCACTAAATCGCACCATTGCCCATTGAACCCACGCGCGGGCCTCGAAGCACTTCATCGCGGCCTTGAAGCCGGGCAGTTCCTCATGGATAATGCATAATCTTGGCTGTCACCAGCGCTAGTCACCTTATCGCAACAGACCAGACCGGTCGTGAGTTCGTTGACCGGATAGGCGACGATCGCGCTCACCTCGTCTGCGTCAACGCGATGTGCCGCTTGCGTCCCTTGATGCGGGCAAGCGCATCGTAGTCGCCGCTAGATGGGCTCTGCTCACGCTTCATCTCGTTCCCACCCTGAATCATCCGATACGCCATACGTCTCGCCGACGATCGTGATCACTCCTCCCGCCAGCCATTGTGCTGCGCCATAACCCTTCAATGCTTGGGAACTGAACGGCTCGCGGCAGACAATTTCTCACCATCCGCGATCGACGATCACACCTCGGCATGGCAGCGCTGAGGCCATAACAGGGACTAGCTCGTGAACCCATAAACGACCGCTATCAGCGCAAGGGCTGAACAGCCGGAACTGGCGGTTAGCTGCCCTTCCGGCGAGCCGAGATAACGTTGTTCAGATCGTGCCAGACCGTAGCTCCGGCATAGGGTGAGACCTGCCAGAGCTGCCCCTCACGTTCCTGTCCGCAAAAGATGCAGCGGCTCCTTACGTTGTCGAGATTGTGCCAGTTGTGGATCGCACCAATGCTCTCGCAGTCTCGTCCAAAGCCGGCGGCACCCATGCGTAAGAGGAAGAACGGCAACCGACTGCGCACCCATGTCCGCAGCGCATGAGGGTGATCGCCAAACTGGGCGCGGGCAGCGGAAAGAGGCCACATGCAGCGGCCTTAGCAGATGTCGCTTCATGTCCGCTATTGGGCGTCAGCCGACAGGCAGCTTTTTATGAGTCTACGGCCTAATAGCGAACCGAACAGGCAAGCCACGGACTGAAGCGACCAACTGCGCCTGACGCCGCTCGCTAGGGGGCAGTGGCGGCCGCATCCGACAGCTCCGCCTTCCGCATCGAAGTGGCGGTTTCCACGGTACCACATCGACGTGCCTTGCTCCGTGCGCGGCGACGGTGAACGGGCAGTAACCCCGTAGAAGATTCACTCTTTACCCTCGGGGTCAGCCCTGCGGCGATCACAGCGAGTTCGCTCAGAAATCCAATTTCGCAACCACCATGATCTCTAGCGGGCGGCATAGCCACTACTATCCTTCGAACAATCGAGACATCGCCAGTTTCCTGAACATACGCCAAGGCGTCGTGCGCGTAGCCGCGACCTGTGGCGCAGTCCAAGCCATAGTCTCCCGACGGCGCTACACTCCAGAAGTGCTTACTCGTGCCATCATCTCCTTGCGTCACCGCCACAAATGGCAGGCTAAATCTCTTACCAGAATGCTCAATTTCAAAAATCATTTTGCCCTCCCGAGGTCAATTGGACAAGTTGAATGTGTCACGTTTGATCCGCCATGGTCAACAAACGTTTGAGTCAACTTCAGTCAACTTCCAGTTGAATCTCACATCGGCTGTTGATTCGCGGCATCGACAAAGATGTGCTAATAGTGCCTTCGCGATATCATGGTAACCAGTACCCAGGAGAAAGCCGCAGGTGCTAAACGTCAACGCGCTCACGCCGGAGCAGCTTCGGACGGTGATTCGGTCCCATCCAACGATTTTCGCCACTCTTGGTTCTGCCAGCGCGATGAGCGCTGAGGATACATCGAGGGCGATTGCCAAGATCCTAGCTGAGAACACCGTCGTCATCGACACAGTGGTCGCGCTAGGCGCGGGGTGCTCCGAAGAGCGCGCAGCGGGGCTCGGATTCTTGAAATGGCTCGCCGCAGTCGAGATTCTCACCAAGACAACCGCGGCGGTCGATGCCCAGCAACTCGTCGGCATCATGTTCGCCGAGTTGAGCGCACTTCACATCGGCAACGGAACACTTCAGTGAGCACATCCCGAGACGTTCAGCTAGTTATCAAAGCGCGCGACGAAGCCAGCAAAGCGTTCGATGCTGCACAGTCGGCACTCGAATCGCTACTTGGCGCAACCAATCAAACGGGCGCCTCCACCGCGGCAGCCGGCAGCAAGATCGACCAGATGGCGACGGCCGTCCTATCGCTCGACAAGGCGCTCGCGACGATCACCGGGGCGAACGAGCGCGCCGCGGCATCCTTCGAGCGACAGGCGGCGAGCGCCGCGCGGACGGCCGCACGACTGACCGACATCAAGGGGCAGATGGAAGGCGCCGCGCGCGCCGCCGATGCCCTGCGCGTCAAGATCACGGATGCGGTGATCAATGGCATTGATGCCGGCCCGCTGCGTACACAGCCCGAAACCGTCACAGCGTCGATGCGCGCCATGGAGGCCGAGAGCAAGCGGCTGGAACGGTCGCAGGTCTCCGCGGCGGTCAGTCAGCGCGCCTCCGCCGATGCGCTGCAGGGCCTCACGCGTCAGCTCAACAGCGTCGGTGCGGCATCGACGTTCGCCAAGGCGGAGGCCGAGCAGCATGCGGCTGCGCTCCAGCGCCAGGCGCGGGTGGCGCAACAGACCGCGCAGGTGCTCCAGACCGTCGAGCGCTCCACCGGCGTGTCGCGCGACCGCGGTGATTACGATCAGCTTGTCGCGCAGATCGGTGCGGAGTCCGAGGCGCGCGACCGCGAGATCGCCAAGCTGCGCGAGCAGGAGGCGGCGACAGCCGCACTGGCCGATGCGCAGTTGCAGCAGCAGCGTGTCAACCGCCTGCTCGGCGTCGACCAGGGTTCGGGAAAATCGGCGCGCGACTCCGCATCGGTGTTCCAGGAAGCTGACATCGAGGCGAACCGACGCTTCGCTGAAACGACGCGCGAGGCGCAGCGGGCGGCCGCAGCGCTCGACGCCGAGGTGGGCGACCTCCGGCGCCAGATCAATCCCCTCGCCGCCATCCAGACAGATCTCGCGCTGAAGACCGCACGTCTCAACGAGCTTCAGCGGCTCGGCAAGATCACGTCGGTCGAATACGCCGCGGCGCTGAAGCTCGTCCACGATCAGGCGGACTTGGCCGCCAAGCGGCTTGGTGCGACGCATGGAGAGTCGAAACCCCTCGGATTGGCACCGCACGATCTGACCAATCTGAGCTACCAGCTCAACGACGTTTTCACGCAGCTCGCGTCAGGCACGTCGATCACCCAAACGCTCGCGCAGCAGGGTGGACAGATCATCCAGATCTTCCCGCGCGTCGGTTCGGCCGTCGCCGCAGGGCTAACCAGCGCGCCTCTCCTCGGGTTCATCACCGCCATGGGCACGGTTATCGCGCTGACCAGTAGAGCGGCGAGCGAATCGGAGCGCCTCCGCACCTTCCAAGGCATTCTGACCGCCAACGCCGATGGCGCGCGCTACCAGGCGTCCCAGCTTGAGCAGGCGCGCAAGGAGATCGATCGGTACGGGCTGAGCGTTGAGGACTCGCTGAAGATCGTTCGCAAGGCGATCGACAGCGGTCTCGACCCCTCACGCATCGACGAGTTCGGCAAGGCGGCCAAGGACATGGCCGACGTGTTGGGGACCAGCGCGCCCGACGCCGCAAAGAAGCTGGCCGACTCGCTGAACGGGGGTTTCGATGCAATCGAGAAGCTCGGCCGCGAAACGAACGTCTTCACGGCCAGCCAACTCGAACTGATCAAGCGGCTGTTCGAGCAGGGCCGTGCCCAGGAAGCCGTCACGCGCGCGCTCGATATTCTGCAGCAGAAGTTCGGCCGCGCCGCAGCGGATGCGCGCGGCCCATGGGCGAACGCTGTCCGCGAGCTCGACAGCGCGTGGGGCGATTTCCTCGACACGCTGTCGAATTCGTTCGTCATCCAGACGACGGTTCAGGGCTTGGCGAACCTCGCCAACCGCGTGACCGATGTGCTGAATGCACTGTCGGGAACGAAAACGGTCCAACAACTGGACGAGCAAATCAACCGCCAGGCGGAGATTTATAAGGGCGGCATTGAGATCGTCCGCAATCAGCAAGGGCGCCTGCGATACGCCGCGCGGCGCGGCGCCCCTGCCGCGTTCAATGACCGGGCATCCGAGCTCAACGCGCTGCTGGCCGAGCGCGAGGCCGCCGCCGCGCGCGCGACGGAACAGGCGACCGCTGCAACGCTGCGCTCGACGCAGGAAACGGCGAAGGCCAATGAGCGCGTCACGCGCGAGCAGCAGGCACAGGCGGTGGCCGCGCGGCAGATCCGCAGCGAAGCCGATGTGCAGGCCAAGGTCGCCGAAGCGCGCCGCCGCGCGCTTCAGGACATCCAGCAGCGCGAGCCGAACGCCGACGAGGCCACCCGCCGCGCCTTCGCGGACGCCGCCGCGGCGCAGGAGCGCGTCAGCGCCGAACAGCAACTGGCCGACTATCGCAAGCGGCAGGCTGACGAAGCCGAGCGGTCGCGCAAGGAGCGCGAGCGGGAAGCACGCATCATCACGCTCCAGCGGCCCGTCGATGGTCGCGTAACGTCTGGCTTTGGGCCGCGCCAAAGCCCCGGCGGCGTCGGTTCGACGTTCCACCGCGGCGTCGATTTCGCGGCGCCGATCGGAACCGAGGTACGCGCGCCGGCCGTCGGCGTGGTCGAAGCAGTCGGGTTCAGCGCTGAGCTTGGCAAGTATGTGGTCATCGACCACGGTGCCGGCCTGAAGACGAAGGTCGGCCATCTCAGCCGCAACGACATCGTGGGCGTCGGAGATCAGGTCACCGCTGGTCAGCGCATCGGCCTGTCGGGCAACACCGGCTCCGCGACCACTGGGCCGCACGTCCACTTCTCTGCCACGAAGAACGGCAACCCTGTCGATCCGTTCGCCAACGGCGGTCGCTTCGAAGCCGATGCCGCAGAGGCTGCGGAAGACGCCGAGAAGGAGCGCGATCGCGCGGCCGAGCGACTGGCCGAGCAGCAAGAGCGCCTGAACGAAGCGGTAGAGCAGGAAAATGCCGAGCGCCGCCGTAACATCGCCGCGGCCGAGCAGCAGAACGCACTCACCGGCGAAGCGTTGCTCGACGCACAGAAGCGGCAGGTCGGCGAAGAAGCCGTCGCTCGCATCCAGGATCAGGCGGCGCGTCAGAATCTAACTCTGACCGAGGATCAGATTCGCCAGACGCGAGCCCTGGCCGAAGCCGAATTCGAAGCGACGCGCGGACTAAGGGAACGCCTGTCACTCCGCCGCCAGGAAGCAGAGCGCCCGGTCGAGGATCTGACACAGCAGCGCGACGCGCTTCAAGCGCAGATCGATTTCCTCAACCAGAACGGTCAGGCCGGGCTGGCCGACGCACTTCTGCCGCAGCTCGACCTGGTGAACCAGAAGCTGCTCGACGCGATCACCCGCCTGCAGGAATTCTGGCTGGCGGTGCAGGATGGCGCATTCGGTGGCGCCGCGGCATTTGGGATGACCGACGAAGGATTGAAGGCGCTCATCGCCAGCTTCAATGTCGCCGCGCTCACCACGCAGACTTTTCAAAAGGTCCTCGGGCTCACCCAACGGGATATCGCAAACACATTCGCATCGAACGGAGTTCGCGCGGTTGATCAGTTCGCGCAGGCGATCGCCGAAGGCAAGAACGTCGTTACGTCACTGAAAAACGCGTTCCTCCAGTTCGCTTTGGAGTTCCTGCGGCAGATCGCGCAGATGATCCTGCAGCAGGCTCTGCTCAACGCCATCAGCGGCGCGCTCAACAGCGCGTTTGGTGGAGGCGCAGCTGCAAAAGTCCCTCTGAAGCACGGCGGCGGCATCATCGGCGGCGGCGGGCCGACGCGCACCGTGTCGCCGGCATGGTTCACCAATGCGGTTCGCTACCACAGCGGCGGCATCGCCGGCCTGAAGCCCGACGAGGTGCCCGCAGTGCTGAAGCGCGGCGAGGAGGTGCTGACCGAAAACGATCCGCGGCACCGCGCGAACGGCGGCGCAGCGGGCGGCACGGTCGAGCTGAAGAACGTCGTTCTGTTCGATCCCAACATGGCCGCATCGGAGATCTTCAACAGCCCGATGGGCGTCCAGTCGCTGCTCACCGTGGTCCGCGAGAACAGCGGTGCGTTCAGCCAAGCGCTCAATAGCTAGACCAGATCGCAATTTGACCCAGGCCCGCGCCATATGGAGTCGTGATCAACCAGTCGTGCCGCTCCGCGACCACCCGACAAGCTATATGGCTTAGCGTATGGATTCTGGATCGCAGCCCAGAAACCTATTATGTTTCAAGGGCAGTTGG
>Ga0207668_10002514_pt1:0-5000 | contig 10711 bp, 6 predicted proteins | sample KBSS43metaG_FD_184323 | JGI IMG/M metagenome (GOLD analysis project Ga0207668, IMG submission 184323) | Switchgrass rhizosphere microbial communities from Kellogg Biological Station, Michigan, USA - KBS S4-3 metaG (SPAdes) (version 2) | ecosystem: Host-associated > Plants > Roots >... | reverse complement strand
GCAGGAGTTTACCTGCTGCTTTAGGCTGCACTCTCAAGCAACCTGACTCAACGGAGAAAGGGTCGTCCGCAAAAAGTATGACATTTGCTATGGGCCTTACACCCGCTATGGGTTAAACGTGAGGTCCTGTTCGAAAGAACTTGCAAAGCCGTACGATTCAACGTATAGCCCAAACTCCAACGTAGCACCGCAAGTAATCCGTTAGGAAAACTGCCTTTACGCTGAGCTGTTCCCTTTTCACTCGCCGTTACTGGGGGAATCCCTTTTGGTTTCTTTTCCTTCGCTTATTGATATGCTTAAATCAAGCGAGTAATCTTGCTTGACTGAGGTCGTCGTACAGAAGTACGCAGTAACACCTAGATGTCACAAACTTGTCGGCCCTTTCCTCTTTCCTAGCACACACCATCGTACCTGACACGGACTTTTTACGTCCATGGGTGAACGGTAGTTGACAGCGGCCAAGTCCGAAGACAGGCAATCATGATCCGACGAGAGCTCCCCTAAGGGTTCTCACGAACAGAACTAGACTACAGTTAATAAGGTTTAACCGACCCTCAGAAAAACAAGGCTACGGGTTGCCCCGTAGCCGCAATGTGCGTTCGAAACTTTAGTGTTCAGCAAAATCTGCAAATCACACTACTTATCGGAGCTAGCTCCGTTCTTCCTCGAATTGCGAGCCGAGTGATCCACCGTTTACAGTTGTTCAACTGTTTTTTTCTTATTACAAGTTTTGATCGTAAAATCACCGTCCAACAACCCTAGAAGGGAAGTCTTTCTCCGGCTTTTGACGGCCGGAGGAACGTTGTTGCCCTAGTCTAGCTAGAGACCTCACCCCCCAGGCAAGGCACCAGCCGCCGTGGTCCGTTGAGATACCCTATCGTACAATTGTACGACTGGGACGGACGACAGCAGTCTGGCAATTTTTTCAGAGCACTTGGGCATCAACAGGGCTTTTTACGGCCCAACCCTTACTCTGCCGCTCAACTAGTGAGACCGAAGTCTCTCTAGTCTTGCTTCGTGGAAACATGTTAACCCACGAAGAAGCGTTATTCTTGCACTGCATCTCTTTCAACATCAGTGTCTAACTGCAGTTCAAACTCGAAAGCTTTCACTACACGTAATGATCCTTCCGCAGGTTCACCTACGGAAACCTTGTTACGACTTTTACTTCCTCTAAATAATCGAGTTTGGTCATCTTTCACTTCAAGTACGGTGCCACCCGAAGGCAGCTCCATATTCGAAACGTCCAAAGACCTCACTCTACCATTCAATCGGTAGTAGCGACGGGCGGTGTGTACAAAGAACAGGGACGTAATCAATACGGGTTAATGACCCGTACTTACTAGGCATTCCTCGTTCAAGGCCAAGAATTACAATAGCCTATCCCTAGCACGAGGGGAGTTTTCTTGGTTACCGTGTATAACCTTTCGGCCACGGACCATAGGAAGCACGCTGATCACCTCAGTGTAGCGCGCGTGCGGCCCCGGACATCTATGGGCATCACAGACCTGTTATTGCTCTTTCTCGTACGGTTTATGAAAATCCGTTTATTCCTCTAAGAAGTTTTCTCTCTCGAGTTGTTGGGGGAATGGAACTTTCGAACCAACACCCAACAAACTACGTAAGTAGGCTAGAGTCTCGTTCGTTATCGCAATAAAGCCGACAAATCACTCCACGAACTAAGAACGGCCATGCACCACAACCCACTAGATCAAGAAAGAGCCGGTATTCTGTCAATCCTTGTAGTGTCCGGTCCGGGTGAGTTTTCCCGTGTTGAGTCAAATTAAGCCGCAGGCTCCACGCCTTGTGTGTTCTTCCGTCAATGCCTTTAAGTTTCAGCCTTGCAACCATACTTCCCCCGGAACCCAAAGACTTTGGTTTCCCAGAAGCTGCCGGCCCCGTCTAAGAAAGAACAGGAGCCGATCGCTGGTTGGCATCGTTTACAGAGTGAACTAGGGCGGTATCTGATCGCCTTCGATCCTCACTCTATCGCTCTTGATTAATGAAAACATCCTTGGCAAATGCTTTCGCTCTTGTTCGTCACAAAGGGATCCAAGAATTTCACCTCTAACCCTTTGGTACGAGTGCCCCCGTTTGTTCCTCTTTATCATTACCTCGGTCGGTGTGAAGACCAACAAGAAAACAGACGCGAGGTCCTTTTCCGTTATTCCATGCTAGATTATTCGTGGCATTGTAGCCTGCTTTGAGCACTCTCATTTTTTCAAAGTAACAGGGGGTGGCGATGTAACAAAGAACGGTTTTACCCATTTTCGAAACAACCACCCCTCTTGGGGAAGCCCAATTGTGTAAAGATTTTACTCTTTTCAATTTAAGGCGTTCCCCTAAAATCCAACTACGAGCTTTTTAACCGCAGCAACTTTAATATATGCTTTCGGAGCTGGAATTACCGCGGCTGCTGGCACCAGGCTTGCCCTCCGATCGGTCCTTTCAGTAAAGGATTATTCTAAAATCATTCCTATTACGGTAACATCGTAAAGACGACCGCATAGTTATTTTTCGTCACTACCTCGGCGTGCTGCCAGTGGGTAATTTGCGTGCCTGCTGCCTTCCTTGGATGTAGTAGCCGTCTCTCAGGCTCCTTCTCCGGAATCGAACCCTGATTCCCCGTTACCCGTAACCACCATGGTAGGCTCTTAACCTACCATCTAGTTGATGGGACAGACACTTGAAAGATTTGTCTAGGTGAGCGAGTCACCATAGATCAACGTAGATATTCAGAGTTCACCTCGGAGAGGGCGTTGCCGCCGCGGTCTTTGGTCTAATATATGCAGGACTGTACAAGACAGTCCCTTGGTGCAAGTATTAGCTCTAGAATTACCACAGTTATCCTTTTAACTTTTCACATTCAAGGAAATTGTATCTGATTTAATGAGCCATTCGCGGTTTCACTGTATTGATAGTTTATACTTAGACATGCATGGCTTAATCTTTGAGACAAGCATATGACTACTGGCAGGATCAACCAGGTAGCGGTCACTCTGTGAGAGTCGACTTCGCACGGTGAGTCTTTTAATGGCCTTCTACGTAGACAAGTCTACTCCAGCCCCGCTCGCCTCCGTTAGAAAAAGCTGACCGAAGCCAGCTTACGCTACTTTTATGGAGACACCCTAAATCTCCGTACTTTCCGTTGGCCGGAGCCAAACGTTTTTTTTTCAGTCAACTGACTTTAGCCTGTTAACCCCATGCAACGACGTAAGTCGCTGCACAGTTGCGGTTTTAACCGCCTACCTTATAAGAATCGGCGAGATTCCGTAAGGCAACCATGAAGGCAGAGCAAACTGCATTGCATGGCAACGTAAAAATTTACGTTTGCTGAGGGACAAGCACTTTGCCGTACAACTGTACGGCAGCAGGCGAATTGCAATTCTCACTGCCCAAGTGCGTGAGGAGAAGACGTTGAGCGCGCAGAACCGTACTTTCTCTCTCGCCAGCTCTCCTAAGAGAGACTGCCGCTAGGAAACACTCTTGGCACACTAAAGTTGTCGTGAAACTTTTCTGCTCGTTTCTCCTCCTCACAATAAAGAAAATCAAATGAAGTGTGGCTTGGAACTTTTTGCTCGGCTGCTAGCTCGCTCGCTTCCAACCTGCGAGCATGCGCTTTAGGCAGCCGGCGAGACATTTTTCTTGTTTTTGAAAATTTTTACAACTAGTTAAGTTCTAAAATTGCTATTCTAGTGTTGGCCCACTATTAATTAATGAGTGGACAGTCCGAGGAGTTTATATTTCAAGATGCGGGCCTTACTTGATGAGGTAAGCTTCTAAATAGTGTGTTACAACTTGTTTGCAAACTCAAAACATTAACTTTTTCGTCTTTTTCCATCGCAGGCTCTTCAAAATCGGCTCTCTTATTTGATCTAGGAAGAGTTGAGCCACCGCCAGCCTTTTAACGATGAAGAAGTGACTTGTGATCAACTCTGGAGCAAGCTTTCGATACTCACTTCACGCCAGAAGACTCACCAAATGCATCAACTCTGCAAGCAACAAGGATACGCGACATTTAACTTCAAGTTTGGCGTTACTTTGGTCAATCAATTGGTCATTTTGGAGTGCCAAGCTTAGTTTAACAACTCTAAATGGAGCTTCTTCGGCGCCCAACACTTGGACAGTTGAAGCGGGATGCTTAGCAAGACTAATCAACGAGCCAGCATGTGGTGTTAGCCTACCTCCGACAACTCGACATCGACGCATGGAAGCCGTTCGAATGAGAAAGGAGAACTAAATTTACACGGCCGACGAGAAACAAGCAATTTAGCAAAGAAGAACAGCAGAAGCGCCAACAGAAGATCCTATCGCTGTTTAAAAACATGATTCATACCAAGCAAGATCAACGCGAGAGCAGTTCTAAGCATTAAACAATTGTTCTTACACGCTTAACTTTAAAATAATAAACATTTATTTATGTAATGTTTTTTGTGATTGCCAAAAGCATTGAATGCTATTATTTAAAGTTCAAATTATACTAAATTAAGATCTTCTTTGAAATCGATTTAACTCTCTTCCTAACACAATATTTCATGTAGCACCACATCACGTTGGCTCACCAGGTCTCGTCAGATCCCTGAAGTTAAGCAACGTCGAGCCCGGTCAGTACTTGGGAGGGAGACCACTTGGGAACACCGGGTGTGCTACATGTAATCTTTTTATTTTTTCATCTTTTATTTGGCCCTTAAAATTACCACTTCCAGGACGCAAAGTTGAGCCATTGCTTTGGCTTTACTTTTACAGGTGGCTTCTGCAAAGCTTTTTATTTCTTAAAAACAACTTGTTATTGACGCCAAAATGTAAAAGGCTATTAATAAAACATATCTTTTCAATTAAATAACTTTAAACTTGATTCAGCTTGACTTTGTATTTTATTCACTTTTTGGAATTGCCCAGTCGCTTTAGCGCGGCCAAACTTTCAACTGTTGCTGCTAGCTGTCTTCCTGCGCTTGCTTTCGCCCTCGCCTATATACCTTCCATTGGCCGCTCAGCAAGTT
>Ga0207668_10002512_pt1 | contig 10713 bp, 11 predicted proteins | sample KBSS43metaG_FD_184323 | JGI IMG/M metagenome (GOLD analysis project Ga0207668, IMG submission 184323) | Switchgrass rhizosphere microbial communities from Kellogg Biological Station, Michigan, USA - KBS S4-3 metaG (SPAdes) (version 2) | ecosystem: Host-associated > Plants > Roots > Rhizosphere... | reverse complement strand
AGGCGACGATCTCGCGGACCACCCGGGCGCCCGCTCCGGCCCGCGGCGGGTCGAGCACCACCAGGTCGACCGGCCGGTCGAGGCGGCGCAGGGCCACCTCGACCCGGGCCTGCACCACCTCGACCGGCAGGTCGGCCAGGTTGGCCCGGGCCGCGGCGGCACCGGTCGCGGAGGATTCGACCAGCGTGGTGCGGGCCCCGGTGCGGCCGGCGACGGCCGCGGCGAACAGGCCCGCGCCGCCGTAGAGATCCCAGGCGACCTCGCCGGCGGCCGGCCGGAGCAGGTCGAGGACGGCCGCGGTGAGCGTCTCGGCGGCGGCCGGGTGCACCTGCCAGAAACCGTCCGGCGGTACGCCCCAGCTCCGCCCGCCCGCCACCTCGGTCACCTCGGCGGGTCCGCTGAGCCGGGTCCGCCGGCCGCCGGCCGCCTCGGCCGGGTCGTCCGCCGGGAGCACGCCGCCCCCGGCGGCCCGGGCCAGCACGGCGACGTCGCCGCCGGTGGACGCCACCGCCTCCAGCGCATCGGCGTCGTCCCACGTGCGGTGCAGCAGGTCGAGGTCCTGGATCGCGGGGTGCGCGATGCGGCACCGGTCGATCGGCACCACCTGGTGCGACCGGTGCCGCAGCAGGCCCGGCCGCCCGGCCGCGTCCACCGCGTAGCGCACCCGGCTGCGCCAGCCGAGCAGGTCGTCGGCGAGCGGCTCGACGCGTACCGGCATGCTGAGCCCGGCCAGGCGCCGCAGCTGCTCCTCGACGACGGCCTGTTTCCAGCGCAGCTGCGCCTCGCCGGCGATGTGTTGAAGGTCACAACCGCCGCAGCCGCCGGGATGGGCGTACGGACATGGCGGCGTGACCCGGTCCGGCGACGGCGTGTGGATCTCCACGGCGTCGGCCCGCAGGAATCCCTTGTGCCGCTCGGTGATCTCGGCGGTGATCCGCTCGCCGGGCAGGGCGTGGCGCACGAAGACGACCCGGCCGTGCGGGCCGCCGAGCCGGGCGACGCAGTGCCCGCCGTGCGCCGGCGCCCCCACGGTCAGCTCGACCCGGTCGCCCTCCACCAGGTCCTCGGCGACATCCGGGGCGGTCACGGGCGGGCGTCCGGCGCGGTCTCGGCCGGCACCGGTGCGGCGTCGCCGGCGTGCTCGTCCGAGCGGACGCGCGGCCCCCGGGCCGGTGCCCGGCTCAGGACCCGGTCCAGGCGGTCCAGGTCGCGGTCCTGGCTCGAACGCAGCTGCCAGGGCACGCTGGTCACCATCACGCCGGGCTCGAAGAGCAACCGGCCCTTGATCCGCAGCGCGGACTGGTTGTGCAGCAGGTTTTCCCACCAGCGGCCGACCACGTACTCGGGGACGAAGACGGTCACCACGTCGCGGGGCGAGCCGCGCCGCATGCCCTTGACGAAGTCGATGATCGGGCGGGTGATCTCCCGGTACGGCGAGTCCACCACGGTCAGCGGGACCGGGATCTGCCGGCGCTCCCACTCCTCCTGGATGGCGCGGGTGTCCTTGTCGTCGACGTTGACGGTGACCGCGGTGAGCGTGTCCGGCCGGGTGGCTTGGGCGTAGGCCACCGCCCGCAGGGTCGGCAGGTGCACCTTGCTGACCAGCACCACGGCGTGGTTACGCGACGGCAGCACCGGCCGTTCGTCGGTGGGCAGCAGCTCCCGGGCCACCCGCGTGTAGTGCCGGTGGATGGCCACCATGAGGCCATAGATGATCAGCATGGCGGCGATCGCGATCCAGGCGCCGAGCAGGAACTTGGTGATCAGCACGACGATCAGCACGGCGCCGGTGAGGCACATGCCGAACGCGTTGATCGCCCGGGAGCGGATCATCTGCCGCCGCCGCTGCGGGTCGCGCTGGGTTCTGAGCAGCCGGTTCCAGTGCCGGATCATGCCCTCCTGGGAGAGCGTGAACGAGACGAACACCCCGACGATGTAGAGCTGGATGAGCCGGGTGGTCTCCGCCTGGAACGCGACGACCAGCACCATCGCGGCGATCGCCAGGAAGATGATGCCGTTCGAGAAGGCCAGCCGGTCGCCGCGGGTGTGCAGCTGGCGGGGCAGGTAACGATCCTGGGCGAGGATCGAGCCGAGCACCGGGAAGCCGTTGAAGGCGGTGTTGGCCGCCAGGAACAGGATCAACGCGGTGACCGTGCCGACCACGTACAGCAGGATCGAGCCCTGACCGAAGACCGTCTCGCCGAGCTGGGCAGTGACCGTCTTCTGCTCGTAGCCGGGCGGCCCGGACAGGATCTGCAGTCCGGGATCCTCGACATATTGCAGGTGGGTGGCCCGGGCGAGGGTGATGATGCCGACCAGCATGAGGATCGCGATGCCGCCGAGGAGCATCAGCGTGGTCGCCGCGTTCTTGCTCTTCGGCGGCTTGAAGGCGGGCACGCCGTTGGAGATGGCCTCGACGCCGGTCAGCGCGGCGCAGCCGGAGGAGAACGTGCGCAGCAGCAGATAGGCGAAGGCGAAGCTGGTCAGGTGGTCTTCCTCGGCCCGGATGACCAGGCCGGCGCTGGGCGCGCGCAGGTCGTCGCCGAGGATGAAGACCCGGACCAGGCCGGTGACGATCATGCCGACGATGACCACGATGAACGCGTACGTCGGGATGGCGAACGCGGTGCCCGACTCGCGCAGGCCGCGGAGGTTGAGCGCGGTGAGCACGACGATCGCGCCGACCGCGAAGGCCACCTTGTGCTCGGCCACGTACGGCACGACGGATCCGAGGTTGTTGACCCCGGCCGCGGTCGACACCGCCACGGTGAGGATGTAGTCGACCAGCAGGGCGCTGGCCACGCCGAGGCCGGCCCGGGGCCCGAGGTTGACCGTGGCGACCTCGTAGTCGCCACCGCCGGATGGGTAGGCGTGCACGTTCTGCCGGTAACTCGCCACCACGGTGATCATCACGACCGCGACGGCCAGCGTGATCCACGGCGAGTAGACGAAGGCGCCGGCGCCGGCGATCGACAGGGTCAGCAGGATCTCGTCCGGGGCGTACGCCACGCTCGACAGCGCGTCGCTGGCGAACACGGGCAGCGCGATCCGCTTCGGCAGCAGCGTGTGCTGCAGCTTGTCGGAGCGGAACGGCCGGCCGAGCAGCAGCCGCTTGGCGAGGGAGGTCGTACTTGCCACGGTTGCCAAGACTACGGGCGCGGAACCAGCCGCGTATCCGGCCCCGGCCGCTGGCGCCGCCAGGGCAGTCTCAGGTCGCGTTCTGGGTGGGTGGACGGGCATTGCAAGGGGTCGTGGGTGGGGCGGCCGGACGGGCATGGCAGTCTTCAGACGTTGAGCACTGACCGCGGGAGGCGCTGACCGTGCACGTGGTGATCATGGGGTGTGGGCGGTTGGGCTCCACGCTCGCCCACAACCTCGACGGGCGCGGCCACTCGGTGGCCGTGATCGACCAGAATTCGGACGCGTTCCGCCGGCTCGGCGCCGACTTCGGCGGGCTCACCGTGACCGGCATCGGCTTCGACCGGGACGTGCTGCGCGCGGCCGGCATCGAGCGGGCCGACGCCTTCGCCGCGGTCTCCAGCGGCGACAACTCCAACATCATCTCGGCCCGGCTGGCCCGGGAGACCTTCGGCGTCTCCCGGGTGGTGGCCCGGATCTACGACAGCCGCCGCGCCCAGGTGTATGAGCGGCTCGGCATCCCGACGGTCGCGACCATCCGCTGGGCGGCCGACCGGATGGTCAAGCACCTGGTGCCCGAGGGCACGGTCGAGGTGTTCCGCGACCCGACGAGCGTGGTCTCGATCGTCGAGGCCCCGCTGCACCGCGACTGGGTGGGCCAGCCGCTCAAGTCGCTCGAGGAGCGCACCGGCGCCCGGGTCGCCTACCTGATGCGGTTCGGGATGGGCATGCTGGGCACCCCGTCCACCGTGCTGCAGGACGGCGACCAGGTGTTCATGCTGGTCACCGACGAGACCGTGACGGACGTGCTGGACATCGCCGCGGGCTCCCAGAAGGAAGGGCACTGACCATGCGGATCGCTATCGCCGGGGCCGGCAACGTCGGCCGGTCGATCGCGCAGGAGCTGATCGGCAACGGTCACCGGGTCATGCTGATCGAGCGGCAGCCCCGCCAGCTGCGACCCGAGCGGGTGCCCGAGGCCGAGTGGGTGCTGGCCGACGCCTGCGAGCTCAGCAGCCTGGAGGAGGCGGAACTGGCCGGCTGCGACGTGGTGGTCGCGGCGACCGGCGACGACAAGGCCAACCTGGTCGTCTCGCTGCTCGCCAAGACCGAGTTCGCGGTGCCGCGCGTGGTGGCCCGGGTCAACCGGGCGGAGAACGAGTGGCTGTTCACCGAGCAGTGGGGCGTGGACGTCGCGGTGAGTAAGCCGCGCCTGATGGCCGCCCTGGTCGAGGAGGCGGTCACGGTCGGCGACCTGGTCCGGCTGATGACCTTCCGGCAGGGCGAGGCCAACCTCGTGGAGATCACCCTGCCGAAGAACGCGCCGTACGAGGGGCAGCCGGTGCGCTCGGTGCCGCTTCCCCGGGACGCCGCCCTGGTCGCGATCCTGCGCGGCAAGCGGGTCGTGGTGCCGTCCGCGGACGATTCCCTGGAGCCCGGCGACGAGCTGATCTTCGTGTGTACGGCCGAGGTCGAGGACCAGATCCGCGCGGTGGTGCTAGGCAGCGAGGGCCGCGAACTCGGTTAGCAGAACTGGCTGGCTCCGCTTCGCTCCGCAGGCGATCGCCCTTTTGTCGCCAGTGAGAGGGCACGCGGTTTCCTGCCGTCAGCAAACCCCGCTGCCGTCAGGAACCGAGTGCCCTCTCACTGGCGGGCGATCGCGGAGCTATGTTGATCACTGGTAACGCGGTGGATCGCCCAGGCGGTGAAGGCGAACGTGGCGGCGTAGATCGGCCAGCTGATCAGGATCCGGACGATGCCCAGCGCGTTCGCCTCGCCCTGCGCCCACAGGTAGTACTGGATGCCGGCCCGGACGCACAGCGACGCCACCCACACCAGGGTCAGCCACTGGAACGTACGGAACAGCCGGGTGTTGCCGAACCAGTCCTGGTGTCCCTTGTTGGCCATGATGCCCCAGGCGTACCCGATCAGTGGCTTACGCACCACGACGGAGAGCAGCAGGACCGCGGCCTGGCCGAAGGTCAGCAGGATGCCGGGCAGGTAGAAATCCTCCGCGTTGCCGGTGCGCCAGGCCAGGAACGCGCCGATCGCGATGCCGAACAGGCCGTTGACCGCGTGCCGCACCGGCTGCTTGCGGGCCAGCCGGTAGACGCCGATGCCCACCGCCGACAGCACCGAGCCGATGATCGCCCAGGTGAGCGCGGTGCGCTTGTCCAGCCCCGCCACGGACTCGCCGAGCAGCACGTTGAACAGGACGAACGCGAGAACCGGGAGGCTCGACTCGATGAGCCCGCGCACCCCGCCGAGCTGCTCGGCGATCTGCTCGCTCATCGAGGGGAGCGGCTCGTCCTCGTCCCCGGGTTCGGCGATCGGGTGGAGGTCGAGCTCCTCGATCACCTCCTCGGCCAGCCGTTCCTCCACGGACTCGTGCGCGACGTGACGCGGCTCGCTGCCGGTTGTCACCGGGGCGCCTCCAGCTCGTAGTACGGGTTGTAGATCACCTTGCGGTCCTCCCGGATAGCGATCCGGCCGCGGGCGGTGAGCTGCCGGCCCGGCTCGATGCCGGCGATCGACCGGCGGCCGAGGAACACCAGCGTGACCACGTCACTGCCGTCCCAAAGGTCGGCCTCCAGCGTGGGCAGGTTTGTCCGGGGAGTGTACGCCACCGTGCGCAACCTGCCGGACACCGAGACGACCTGGCCCCGGGTGCACTCCCCGGCGAGGACCGCGCCGCACTTGGCCGCCTCGCGCTGCAGGTCCTGGGCGTCGAGCTCGGTGTCGGTGGCGGTGAGCCGTTCGAGGAACCGGCGCAGACCGGTACGTTCGTCGGTCGTCATGACGTTCTCCTCGCCCGGCCGGGGTGGACGGCCCCAGTGTGATCCCGTGCCGTCCATCCACGGTACGCCGGAAGTGGGGTTAGTGACCTCCGTCACGACCCCGGAGATCGGGATCAGTGGCCGTTGACCGGCGGCGCCGACTGCTCGGCGGCCTCCTGCGCCTGCTCGGTCATCTCCTTGGGCAGCCGCAGCGGCAGCGCCTCGCGGACCGGCCGGGCCTCCTGGTCGCGGACCACCACGAGGCCGGAGAGGACCACGCCGAGCGCGCCCTCGCGGCTCGGGTCGGCGGCGGCCGCGCCCTGGTAGAGCGCCCGGACCATCCAGCGCGGCCCGTCCACGCCGACGAACCGGACGTCGGCCGGCCCCTCCGGCGTGTTCACCCGGGCGCACAGCTCCACCCCGTACGGGCCGTCGGTCTCCCGGGGCGCGACGCCGTCGGCGGTCATCGCCTGGGCGATCTCGGTACGCACCTCGTCCCAGATGCCCTCGGTACGCGGCGCCGCGAACACGCCGAGCTGCAGCGCACTCTCCCCGTCCACCAGCACGACCTGCTCGACGCCGCCGTCCGGGTTGGCCTGCACCCGCACCTCGACGCCCTCCACCGCGGGGATCAGCAGGCTGCCCAGATCGAGCCGCTGCACCCCCTCGGGGGCGTGCTTCTCGTCGTACGGCCCGCGGTCGGGCGCCGGCGGTTCGTCACCGGCGGCGAGGCTCTGCTTGAGCGCCTCGGAGGGTGGCGCGTCGGTCGCACGCACGTGCTTCGGGCCGCCACGCTTACGGGAGAACATCACTGCCGCCTTTCGTTACCGGTTGTGCCTGCTGCGTGGGCAGCGCCTGGTGCCCGCCGGTCGAGCCGTGCCCACCGGCGCCGCGTGCGGTCTCGTCCAGCTCGTCGACCACCTGGAACCGGGCGTGTTCGACCCGCTGGACGACGAGTTGGGCGATCCGGTCGCCACGAGAGATCTTGACTGGGTTGGCCGGGTCGTGGTTCACCAGGATCACCAGAATCTCGCCGCGGTAACCGGCGTCGACCGTACCGGGCGCGTTGAGCACCGTCACACCCAGGCGAGCGGCCAGCCCGGAACGCGGGTGCACGAGCCCGACGTAGCCCTCCGGGATCGCCACCGCGATGCCGGTGCGGACCGCCCGCCGGGCGCCCGGGGCCAGCTCGACGTCCTCGGCGGCGACCAGGTCGGCGCCCGCGTCACCAGGGTGGGCGTAGGCCGGCAGCGGCAGGTCCGGGTCGAGCAGGCGGATCGGGATCACTACGTCGGTCAAGGCAGGAGGTCCTCACTCGTGCGGCGGCGGGCGGCACTCACCCTGCCATCCTGCCGTGCCCGGCCACGGAGGCGCGCCGTACCCTTCCAGGGTGACACCGCAGTCTGCCGCCCGCACCACCGCGACCGCGTATGCCGAGCGGTTGCGTGTCTCCTGGTGGTCGTGGCCGGCCGCACTGGTGGTCGCCCTGATCCTGGGCGTCGAGATCGGCATCGGCCTGCCCGGGCTGCCGATCTGGGTGCCGTTCGCCGTCGTGCTGCCGCTCACCGCCGCCCTGCTGCTCTGGTCCGGCCGGATCCGGGTGGCGGTCACCGGCGGCGAGTTCCTGGTCGACGACTGCCGGCTCCCGGTCTCGGTGATCTCCGACGTGGTGGCGCTCGACGCGGCCGGCAAGCGCGAGGCGCTGGGCGTGGGCGCGCACCCGCTGGCCTTCGTGATCCAGCGCCCGTGGATCGGACCGGCCGTGCAGGTGCTGCTCGACGACCCGGCCGACCCGACGCCGTTCTGGGTGATCAGCACCCGGCACCCGGTGGAGCTGGCCACCGCGTTGCTGGCGGCCCGCGACCGGGCCGCCTGAGTCACCCCTCGATCGCGCGGCGGCGCGACTTGCGCAGGTCTTTGCTGATGTGCTCGCCGACGTTGCGGGTGGCCCGCCGGTTGAGATAGCCGGCCACCGCCGCACCGGTCAGCAGCGGGCCCATCGTGGTCAGGTTGCGGCCGAACCGCCGTAGCAGGGATTTCTGCAGCTCCTTGCGGGCGGTCGTGCCGAGCACGGTGGCCACCCCGACGCCGGGCACCAGCGGGTTGACCCCGCGCTGGTTGGACCACGCATGCAGCAGCGCCAGCGCGCGCTCCCCCATGGTTCCGGTGACCGGCTGCTCGTACACCTCGTGCAGCTCGCCGATCAGCTTCAGCTCGATCGCGACCACGGCGACCGTCTCCGCGGCGAGCAGCACCGGCGCGGACAGCAGGGTGGGCGCGGCCACCCACTCGACGGCGGCGACACCGCCGCCGGCCGCACCGACTCCGGCCGTGGCCCGGGCCGCGTTCCGGATCAGTCGCTCGGCCAGGTCGTCGTCGTCCAGGCCGGGGAAATGGCGCTGCAGGGTCGCCCGGTCCCGGACCGGCACGTGCGGCGCCACGTCGGCGACCACGTCGGCCATCCAGCGCGCCGCGGCCCGGGGCCGGAACAGGTGACCGAGCCCACGCCGCCGGATGTCGCTGACCAGCCGGCCGAGAAGCCGGCGCCGGCCGGCCGGCTCGATGTCGTCCGCGGTGAGCGCCGCCACGGTGCGGCTGAGCTCGACGTCGGCCCGTTCGGAGGGCGTGCCCGGGTCGGCGTCCAGCGCGCCGGCACCGGGCTCCACCCCGGTCTCGGTGGTCGGGTCCGGGTGGCTCATCGTCGTCCTCCCCGTCGCGGTTCTTGCGGGCGGCTGTCCACCTTCATGCATGCCCGGCGCCGTCCCCCTCCCAAACCAGGGCGCGGGAACGGCATGACGCCCGACCGCGGCGAGCGGCCGGGTGATGCGTTTCGACGCGAGCGCCGGTCAGGCGCACTCGCGGCAGATCAGCTCCCCGTTGCGCTCCGCAGCCAGCTGGCTGCGGTGATGAACGAGGAAACAGCGAGCGCAGCGGAACTCGTCGGACTGCATCGGCAGTACCTTGACGGTCAGTTCCTCGTCGGCCAGGTCGGCGCCGGGCAGCTCGAAGCTCTCCGCCACCTCGACCTCGTCGACGTCCACTGCACCCGACTGCGAGTCGGCTCGGCGGGACTTCAGTTCCTCGAGGCTGTCCTCGCCGAGGTCGACCTCATCGCGACGCGGGGCGTCGTAGTCGGTGGCCATCGGTCTTCACTCTCCTGTATCGATGTGTCACTTGGCGTTAGTAACGCCCGTGACGAGGTTTCGGTTCCCGGTTCCGCCGGACGATTTCTGACAATCTCCTGAACGCTTGAAACTCCCCCGGCGAGCGCGGAACCTTACCGCCGTTGCGGCACAGTTGTACGCGCACGGGCGGTTCATTGTTCCCGATGTGACCGAGGCGACATCAAGGTAGGGGCACCAGCCACTGGATCATCGTCGCCGCGCCGGAACTATTCCCTGTTTCCGCGTACCTGGCGGACAGACGCTAACCTCTCGACAGGTCCCGATCGTCCCCGGCGGGGCCGGACACCCGGATCTTGGAGCCAGCCCCATGAGCTTTGCGCGCGTCCGAGCGCTTGTCGTCGTCGGCGTGCTCGCCCTCGCCGCGGTGATCTTTGTGATCACCGCTCTGGTGCGCGACACGCAGGGCGGCGCGGTCGCCGGCGAGGACTGCCCCGCGGGCTCACCGATGGCCGACCTGACGCTGCCGACCGATCCGGCCGCGGTCACCGTCAAGGTCTACAACGGCACCACGACGACCGGGCTCGCCGACCTCGTCACCACCGAGTTCAAGAACCGGCGGTTCACGGTGCAGAAGCCGGCCGAGAGCAAGACCAAGTACAAGGGCGTCGCCGAGATCCGGTTCGGGCCGGACACGGTCGGCAAGGCCCAGCTGCTGCGCGCCTACTTCCTGGACGAGTCCAAGATGTCGTACAACGCCAAGCGCAAGGGCGGGGTCATCGACATCATCATCGGCAACAAGTTCCGCCAACTCGCCACCACCACCGAGGTCAACCAGTCGCTGGCCGCGGTGGGCGAGCCGAAACTCCCGCCGGGCGCCTGCCCCAAGCCGGTGAAAAAGGAGGAGGACGCCTAGGGTCCGCCCGCGGCGTCCAGTTCCGCCAACGCGTCATGCAACGGTCCGAAGATCGCCGGGGGCGCCGCCACCACCATCTCCAGCCCGGGTGGGGCGCCGTTCAGGCCGGCCACCGTCGCGCCGGCCTCGGCCGCGATGAGGCCGCCGGCCGCATGGTCCCAGGGGTTCAACCCCTTCTCGAAATACGCGTCCAGGGTGCCCTCGGCGACCGCGCACAGGTCGAGCGCCGCCGCGCCGAACCGCCGGATGTCGCGCACCCGGGTGATCAGCTGGGCGAGCACCGCGCCCTGGTGCGCGCGGCGCTTGGCGTCGTATCCGAAACCCGTGCCGACCAGGGCCTGGTCCAGCCGGGTGCGGGCCGAGGGGGCCAGCCGCCGCCCGTCCCGCCAGGCCCCGCCGCCGCGGGTCGCGGTCCATTCCTCGCCGGTGGCCGCGTTGATCACCACGCCGGCCACCGCGGTGCCGTCCACCTCGGCGGCCAGCGAGACGGCGTACTGGGGCAGCCCGTACAGGTAATTGACCGTGCCGTCGATCGGGTCGAGCACCCACCGGACGGCGCCGGGCGCCGCCGAGCCGCCCGCCGGGGGCAGCTCGGCGGTGGAGTCGCCGTACTCCTCGCCGAGCACCGCGTCGCCCGGCCTCTCGGCCCGCAACGCCTCGACGACCTGGCGCTCGACGGCCGTGTCGGCCGCCGTGACCACGTCGGTGTCGGTGCTCTTCGTCGCGACGTCGGTGATCGCCTCGGCGCGCATCCGCCGGG
>Ga0207668_10002508_pt1 | contig 10721 bp, 12 predicted proteins | sample KBSS43metaG_FD_184323 | JGI IMG/M metagenome (GOLD analysis project Ga0207668, IMG submission 184323) | Switchgrass rhizosphere microbial communities from Kellogg Biological Station, Michigan, USA - KBS S4-3 metaG (SPAdes) (version 2) | ecosystem: Host-associated > Plants > Roots > Rhizosphere... | reverse complement strand
ACGTCGCCGAGACGCGCGGCGGAGTCGACGGATACAAGGCGAAGAACTGACGCCAGCGGAGAAGAACATGGGACGACTGACAGGCAGAACCGCGATCGTCACCGGCGCGGGCATGGGCATCGGCGCAGCGACGGCACGACGGCTCGCCTCCGAGGGCGCGCAGGTGGCGCTGGGCGATATCAACCTGGCCGGGGCGGAGCGGGTCGCGGCGGACATTCGCGACAATGGCGGCGACGCGATCGCGCTGCATTTCGATCTGGGCGACGCCGACAGCATCAAGAAGCTGATCGACGACACGGTCGCGCATTACGGCAAGCTGGAGGTGTTGTTCAACAATGCCGCGGACACGCCGCCCGCAGTGCTGGAGAACGATCTGCCGGCAATGGACCTGTCGGTGGAGATCTGGGATCGCACCTTCAATTCCAACGCGCGCGGCACGTTCCTGGCTATCAAATACGCGCTGCCTGCGCTGATCGCATCGGGCCGCGGCGCGATCATCAACACCAGTTCCGGCGCGGCGCTGCTGGGGGACGTCGCGCGGACCGCCTATGGCGCGTCCAAGGCCGCGATCAACACGCTGACCCTCTATGTGGCCGCGCAATATGGCAAGGAGGGCGTCACCTGCAACGTGGTCTCGCCGGGCATGGTGCCAACCGAGAATTCGCGCGCCAACCAGCCCGAGATGATCAAGGCCGTGCTGCGCCATCATCTGACGCCGGAACTCGGCTATCCCGAGGACCTCGCCGCGATGGTGGCGCTGCTCGCCTCCGACGAGGGTCGCTTCGTCACCGGTCAGATCCTCCGGATCGACGGCGGCGTTTCGAAGGCTTTCGCGCATGTCGCCGACAATCGCGCCCAGTTCGAGCAGCATGTCGCAAGCACCTGGGGTAGCGCGGGGTGACCGAGGCGTCCCTCGACGGCGTCGCTGCGGTGGCACGCCGATGGGAAGCGGCGTGCCGCTCGCTGGACAGCGACCGCATCATCGGCTGCCTCACCGACGATGCCACCGTCTGGTACAATTTTCAGCCTGAGAGGCGGCACAGCCCGGTCGAGTATCGCGCGATCCTGGAGAACAGCAAAACGACCTTCTATAATCAACGCTACCTCGACATGCGGGTTCACCTGCATGCCGGCGGCTTCGTCGAGCAGGCGACTCTGGAGGGAGATACGCCGAACGGCGTGGTGCAGACTCCATTCCTGCTGGTAGCATCGGTCGCGGGCGAGAAGATCACCAGGATCGAGGAGTATTTCGACACCACCATCGTTCCGCAGGGAAGCAGCCGCAATGGATAGGGCGGGATGCGAGATCGTCCGCCGCTACAACGAGGCCTGGCTGGCGCGCGACCTGCCGGCCATGGACGCCTTCCTCGGCGACGACCTGGTGCTGTGGCACAATCATATCGGGCGCACCTTCAGCAAGGCCGAGATGATGGGCTTTGTCGCCGATGCGCTCGACGTGCTGGTGAAGGTCGAATTTCGGGATGCGGTGCGCACCGCCACGTCGGCGGGTTGCGTCCAGCAGCATCGGCTGTTCTGCCAGCTCGCGGACGGCGGGATCGTCGATGCGCCACAGGCGATCGTCTACATCGTGCGTGACGGCCGGATCCGCCGCATCGACGAATATACCGATGGACCCGCTCTGGCGGCGACCGGCATCGACGGCTGAACGGGCCGATCAAAGCCCGCCTTCAGGATCAAACTGACACGTTTACGCGGCTCCGACGGGCCGGCGCCGATCACGCCGCCTTCGCCCATGACAGGTACGCGGCGGGGGCGAGCCGTCGCTCGCCCCCGCCCTCACATCACATCCCGAGTGCTTGGGTCAGCACAGGCTTCACGCGCAGCCGCTCCGGCACGCGCTCCACGCCGATCGCCCGGTCAAGATGCTCATGATACCACTGGATGAACTGTTCCTGCGTGGCGAAGTGGACGTGGGAAATGTCGCCCTCGCGGATCGATCGCTGCATCGACGGGAACAGGAACATGTCCTCGGCCAGGATCGTATTGTTGTATTCGATGAAGTCTGCCCAGTATTTCTTGTCTTCTTCCTCGTCGCCACGATCGAACCCGAGATACAGGTTGTAGATGCGGCAGCTGTTCGGGCCGGTCGGCCAGAAGCTCTGCCAGTTGAAGCCGGCCGGATCCAGACCGGCCGTAGCATTGGGGAAGCGCGGGATGGCGATGGCAACGTTACGGTAGCGCGAGGCAACCGCATCCGCCGCAACCGAGGTGCCATCGGACGAGATGTTCTCGGACCGGAACAGTGTATCGCCATTGCGCTTGAAGGTTCGCAAGCACCCATGACCGTGCGGCAGCAGTTCCGCGGTCCACGTCTTGCACTCGATGAACGGAGCGATCGTCTTCTGATGGACGGTGTTGATGTGGTAGCTCTCGACAAAATTGTCGTAGGCAACCTTCCAGTTGCATTCGAGTTCGGTGACGACGACTCCCTTGGCCTTCATCTGCTCGAACGGAAAATCCTCGACGTTCGCGGTGATCGGCGCAAGGTAATCCTCGAGCGAGGCAGCCTGCGCGTCGAAGTTGATATAGATGAAGCCGCGCCAGATTTCGCAGCGGATCTGGTGAAGCGAGAGTTCCGCCTTGTCGAGGCAGGCGAAGTTCTGCGGCTCTGGGACCGACTTCAGCGCGCCGTCCGTCGAATAGCCCCAGGCATGATACGGGCAGACGAAGCGGCGGGCGGTCCCGCTCTTCTCCGTCACGATCGCCGCGGCACGGTGGCGGCACGCATTCTTGAAGGCGCGCACGACATCGTCGGTGCCGCGGCTGATGATGATCGACTGTCCCAGTTCCTCCCACAACCGGTAGGAGCCGGCCTTGGGCAGCTCACTGACATGGCCAGCGACCAGCCAGCTCTTCTTGAAGACGTGCTCCATCTCGAGAGCATAGAATTCGGGATCGCTGTAACGCTGCGCCGGCAACGGCGGCAGCGGCGGGAGATCATTGGGAAAACTGTCCCGTTCCCGCTCCCGGCGGAGCCGCTCGTAGATTTCCTCGTCGGTCAGGATCGTGGTCATGGGTGTGTCCTCAGTTCGCCGGCCGGTCCGGCACTACGATGATCTTGCCGATCTGCTGCATGGAGTCGAAGTAACGCGCCGCGTTGCGTATTTCGTCCAGCGGGAAGCGTTTCCCCAGAAGCGGCTTCAGCGTGCCCGCGCGCACGCCCTCGCGGATGAACGCGATGGCGCGCTCGTTGCGCTCAGGCTGGTCTTCCAACATCATCGCATATCCGATGATCGACAGATTTTTGCCGATCACGGGCATGATCGGCAATGGGGCCGCCGCGAAATCCAGCACACCGTAGAGCACGATCGCGCCGTACGGCTGCGTCACTTGCGCCAGTGTCTCGACCAACGGCCCGGCGACCGGATCGAAGACGAAGCGCACGCCACGTCCTTCGGTGATCGCCATGACGCGCTCGGCGAGATCCTCGTCCCCGGTGACGACCACATGCTCGGCACCCATGGCACGGATCGCCTCGGCCTTATCGCGGCCCCGGGTCGTGGCGATCACGCGCGCGCCGAGCTGTGCCAGTATCTGCATGATCGGCGGCCCCAGGCTACTGGATGCCGCGGTGACCAGGATCCAGTCGCCGGCCTCGATCTTCACCAGCTCGACCACCATGCCGTAAGCGGTCATGTAGCTCGACCAGAGCGCCGCCGTTTCCTCGTCACTCAACTCGGGCGGACTCTCGACCACGAGGGCCGCCGGCACGGTGAACATCTCGCCATAGGCACCGCGGGCATTGAGTTCCATGATCGGCAGCGTCGACACGCGATCGCCGGCCGCAAACCGGGTTACGCCTGCACCGATGCTTTCGACGACTCCGGCCGCTTCATAGCCCAGCCGCGAAGGGAAGTCGGGCTGGACCGGATGCCAACCTTCGCGGAACATCGCCTCCGATCGGTTCAGGCCGATCGCATTGATGCGGACGCGAACCTCTCCGTCTTGCGGCGCGGGTACGGCCACCGACCTGAGCTCGATCACGTCAGCGCCGCCGGCATGGTCAAACACCGCCGCCTTGGCATGAACAACGTCCATGACGCTCCTGAGTATTTTGTTTGAGGCGACAGTAGGTCCGCACCATCGGGCGGACAATCAATATCGCGCCCGATGATCGACGATCGTTGGACAGGGCGTCAACATTCCGGGACCGTGGGATCCCTGGGCGACCGCCGTACGGCTGAATGCTCCGCGACGCACCCGTGACCGGCGCACCCTTCCCGTTCAGCGGTTCGCGGATCGTCCGCGCCTCAATGCTTCAGATGTTCGCCGCGGTCGCGAAGCTCGGTGCCGGCCGCCACGATTCGCGCGCGGGTGCGCGCCTCGGCGGCTTCCGCCTCGGGGGTCGAATGGTGCACCTGATCCTCGGTGATCCGGTGGGTGACCGCATCCCAGCACGTCACGGCCAGCGTCTCCTGATCGATATAGGGACATTCCAGCAGCGTGCGCGATCGCCAGAGCGCCCGCGCCCCATCGTCCGAAAGCCGCCAGATCCCGACATGGTCATGCGCGGGATCGAACTCGACGAGCTGCGCGTGACGGTCATAGGCGAGGAACGCGCCGGTGATGATTCCGGCCTCCCGGAAGCGGCCCGGCAGATAATGGTCGTTATACCAGTCCCGAAGCGCGGCCTCCTGGCCCGGCTTCGCCTTGATCTGCTCCAGCACCACGCTGCCCTTGTCGAAGGTGCGCGGCGCCTTGTCGCGAAACTGGAGCGGATAATAATGGAAATCGTCGAGCCGCGAGATGTCGATCGAGTCCTCGACGACCATGCGGGGCGTCAGTGCGCTGTCGACATGCTCCTGCACGAACCGCTCGGCATCGAACACCTCATAGAGGGCGAGATAGCGGGCGACCGGCAGGCCGGCCGGATAGGGCTGCGCCTGCTCGGCCGCGAGGCGAAACCGCTGCTGCGCGATCGAGCCGCGGAAGCGCATCGCATCGCGCGTGTGGATATTGGTGTACCAGTCGTTGAAGTCGTCATCACGCCCCTCGACGGGGTTCGTGAGCACCACCAGTATCGCTTCGATCATGCCGCCTGCTCCTGCTTACCGGCGACGAAGAAGCGTTGTGGCCGTCCCATCGTCTCGGTCCAGTCTCGTGGTTGCTTGCCGTCGAGATCCTTGATTCCATAATCGCGCGCCAGCTCCGCGCCGATCAGCGCCCGGCCCGACAGCGCCTTGCGCCGCGGATCTTCCAGCAGTGCGGCGAGCACCAGACCGGTAAATTCCGGCGTCTCGAACTCCGGCAGGATGGCCTGCATCTCTGCCGGGAAGTATTCGTCGGGGATCGCCTTCGATTCATCGGTGCGGACATAGCCGGGCCAGAAGGATACGATCGAGACGTCGGTGTCGGCGAAGTCGATGCCCATGTCGTGCACCATCTTGTCGGTGCCCGCCTTGGCCGCGCCATAGGCGGGGCCGACGAAATAGGAAACGGCACCGTAGAAGGAGATGTTGGCGATCAGCGTGGCGCCGGTGCGGATCATCAGCGGCGCCGCATGATAGGCCGCGACATAGTCAGATCGCAGGCCGACAACGATCATCTCGGCCAGCTTCAAATCCTTTTCCCAGAAGGGACCGGGCTTACCGAGTTCCTCGCCGTAGACAGCAGCAGCGTTGTTGACGAGCAGGTCCAGCCTGCCGGCTTCCGCCTCTATCCGCTCGAAGGCCGCCTTCACCTGGCGATCATCGGCATGGTCGCACGGGATCGCGATGCCACGACCGCCCGCCCGGTCGATCTCATCCACCGCGGCGGCCAGCCCCTCGGTCGAACGACCGGTTACATAGACCGTCATGCCCTTCGATCCGAGCCCGCGTGCGGCCCCTCTCCCCACGCCGCGGCTCGCGCCGGTCACCAATGCCACCTTGTCGGTCATATCGTCTCCATCCCTGGCCGCCAGCGCGCCGATGACATCGAGAATCCGCGCTCGCTTCAGTTACCGATCGCGAGCATGGCGTAGGACGGGTCGGACCTGTCCCTCGCCCCGCGTGACGGAATGCCCGTCGGCTGCACGAGACGGATATCCTCGAAATCGTGGACGAAGACCCTCTTGTCGATGGCCCATCGGCCGGCGCGGCAGGACCACCCGTCGAGATAACGGCCGCGGACGGTCAGCTCCTTCTCGCCCTCGCCGTCGACCATGCGGAGCGCAGCGGTGACGTAGCTCTCGCTGGTCGCCCGGTCGCCATCAAGGAAGATGATGAGACTGGTGACCTGGTGAGAATGGGCCTGCATCTCGGCATGGCGGCCGTTCACGAAGTCGATGAAACCGTGGCCGGTCCCACGGAAAATGGCTTCACCGTAATCGGCCTCGCCATCCTCGTGCCAGATCGAATAGCCGAGCGGTCGGTCCATCCGATCCATCGCGCGGCAATAGAGATAGATCTGCTGTGCGATCGCCTGACGGTCGTCCGCCGCCGATCGCGCGCTGCCCTCGCTGGCCATGCCGATCATTCCTCCTGCGAGCGAGGGGTGGAGTGACACGGTCCCTCCGTGACCTGCCGCCGGATGGGGGCAATCCCTGGCAGCGCTCTCTGGCGTCCGCCGGCACGTCCTTCCCGCCGAGCGAGGCGGGGAGACGGCCTCGGAACAACCATGCTGCCCCTCCTGTACGCCGCCCACACAAAGACCGGGCTGGCTAAAGAGGGTGTCTCTTTTGCCAACGCACGCGGCCTATAATCGGGCAGGTCAGAGGCTCCCACCGCCTTCGCTAGCGTTTTCGCAGACGATTTCGCAGACGATAATGTGACGGAGAGGCAGCCATGAGCATCGCGGACGACATTTTCGGCCTGCGCGGACGGCGTGCGATCGTGACCGGCGCGGCGCGGGGGCTTGGCCGCGGCATCGCCGGGCTGCTCGCAGGGCTTGGCGCGCGCGTCGCGCTGGCCGACCGCGACGAGGCCGGATCGCGCGAGACGCTGCGGACGATCGAGGCGGCCGGCGGAACCGGGCATGTCGTGCCGGTCGATCTCCTCGACGAGGCCAGCATCGTGGCGATGATCGACGCGGCGGCGGAGCAACTCGGCGGGATCGACATTCTCGTCAACAATGCCGCGATGATCGGGATGAAGCCGCTCGCGGAGATGGACAGCGCCTTCTGGGACCGGATGCAGGACGTTAACGTGCGCGGCACTTTCCTGTGCGCGCGCGAGGCCGCGCGGGTCATGCGCGCCGGCGGGGGAGGCCGCATCATCAACATATCATCGGCGGCGGCGCTCCACCCGACGATGGACGGCGCGGCGGCCTATTGCGCGTCGAAGGGCGCCGTGAACGCGCTGTCCCGCAGCCTCGCCCTCGATCTCGCGGCCGACGGCATCCTCGTCAACGTGGTCATGCCCCACGCCATCGCCCATCCCGGCGCGATCGAACAGTTCCGGGAACATCGCCTGCCTGAGCCCAGCGGCCCCTCGCTCGACCCCACCCGCTTCGCGGTGGGCCGCACCGGGACGGTGGAGGATGTGGCGCCGCTGGTGGCGATGCTGGCGGGCCGCGGCGGCAATTACATCACGGGCCAGGCCTTTGCCGTGGAGGGCGGCTTCCTGCTGACCTGACCGGCGGCAATCGTCGTTCGCATGTCGCCGGGGGCGGCTGTGGCGCGCGCCCGTGAAGGATCGCCCGAGGTCACCTCCCCTCGCCCGCCGCGCGGTTGAGCCCGCGCGCCATCGCCTCCGCCGCCAGGAAGCCGAAGATCATCGCCGGGCCGTTGTTCGAACCGCCACCCGGCGAACGCCCGCGAAACACCGAATACATGTCGAGCCCGGCCGCGTAGAGCCCGTCGATCGGCTTGCCATCGCCATCCAGCACCCGCGCCTCGCGATCGACGCGCAGGCCCAGCATGGTAGCCGAATCTCCGGGATGGATGCGCAGGCCGTAGAAAGGTGCGACGCCGATCTCTCCCAGATTCGGATTGGGCTTATGGCCGGGATCGCCCAGCGATCGATCCCCGATGCTGCTGCCGCGACCGAAGTCGAGATCCTCGCCGCTTCGCGCGAAGCCGTTATGTCGCTCGACGGTGCGTTGCAGTCCGGCCGGGTCGATACCGAGCTTCTCCGCCAGCCCGGCGAGTGTCGGCGCGGACACGATGTAATCGGGGCGGAGATGCCGTTTGAGCCCCATGCCGCCGGGGCGCACCGGCCCGAGCCCGTATTTCCTGATCGCGCGCGCATCGCAGATCAGCCAGGCGGGCAGCGAGCCGCTCGCGTGCATTGCCGAGACCGGATCAAGCGACGCTTCGTTGGTGAAACGTTCGCCCGATCTGTTCACGGCGATGATGCCGGGCTTCGGCCGATCTGCGACCAGGTGCGGGAATTTGACGAACGACCCGTCCGGCTGGGGTATCAGCGACAGCATTACCCAGCCGCCATGCTGGAAGCCGCTGTCGACGAATGCGCCGCCCACCGCCTGCCCCATGCGGATGCCATCGCCCGCATTCGCATCGGACATGAGCGAATGGTGCTGGTCGCCGAACGGGATGTGCTTGCGCCGCATCTCTTCGTTCGCGGAAAAGCCGCCGGAGGCGAGCAGGACGCCGCGCGTCGCCTCCACCGCGACTTCGCGCCCCTGATGTCGGACCAGCGCGCCGGACACACGGTCGCCGTCGCGCAACAGATCGAGCGCGGGCGCATCGGTCCACATCTCGACGCCCGCCTCGAGCGCCGCCTTGAGGAGGCCGGCGGCCAGCGCATTGCCCATGGTCAACCGCGTTCCCCGGCCAAAACGCCGACGATCACGCAGGAATCGCAGATAAAGCCGGCCGGCGTACAGGGTGGATTTCAGCGACCTGCCCACCGCGCCCAGATGCGGGATATCCGGCAGATCGACCATGAAGCCGCCGGGCGCGTTGAACACCTCCAGCGGCAGGCGCAGCCGCGCGAAATCCTTGCCGAGCCGCTTGCCGTCATACTCGGCCGGCATCAGCGCCCGGCCGCCCCCGGCCTTCGCGCCGGGCGCCTCGGGAAACCAGTCGCCCATGCCGGGATAGGCGATCAGCCGGACCTCGGTACGCTTCTGCAGAAGGTCGGCCACGCGCGGCGCGGTATCGACATATGTCTCGATCAGCGACCTGTCGAACGTCCCCTCCCCGATCGCCTCGAGATACGCGATCGCCTCTTCGCGGCTGTCGGTGAACCCCGCGGCACGCGCCGCGTCGCTGAGCGGAAACCACACGCCGCCGCCCGACCAGGACAAGGTGCCGCCGAGCTTGTCCTCCTTCTCCACAAGCAGCACGTCGAGGCCGGCCAGTGCTGCGACCAATGCGCCCATCAGCCCGGCGCCGCCGGACCCGATCACCACCACATCCTTGCGGAGCCTGTCCGTCACGCCGTTTCCCCTCTCTCGTGGCCGGTCCCCGACATCGGCCGACCCGGACCGAAGGCAGACGCCCGGCCCGGCCCTCTATCGTGACGCCGCCGCGTCCCGCCGAAGCGCAGAAATCTCGGATCTCAGGATCGAGGCATCGCCTCGACGCCGATCAGGAAAGTTTGGGTACCAATCCTGCCATGTGCGCCGTCAGCGCTTCGGAAAACCAGCAATGCTCGATGAAGTGGCCGAGGGTCGCACGCTCGTCGGTATAGAACCAGCGTGCGTCGTCGCCCGCCCAGCCATCGACGACGATCGGATGCCTGGATTCGTCCCACGTCGCGCGGTAGCGTTCGAAATCCTCCAGGCTGCCGTAAACGGTCGTGGCGAAGTGGTGGAACTGTAGCGCGAACGAGCCGTCCTTCGGCAGCGGATCGGACCATACCTCCGCCCCCGGGCCCAATGGCTCGATCACCTCGAGTTCGGTGCCCGCAGTCCGGACGAGCGCAATGCGCAGGGGCGGCTGATTGGGATGGCTGGGCGTTTCGACCGTGCTCATGAGATGGTAGCGTTCCAGCTCGAACGCCTCGTCGATGCGCCGCAGCGCCTCGTCCATATTCGTCGTGACATAGGCGATCTGATGCTGGCGCATGTTCGGGAAGCTGAGCATCCCGCCCGCATTGCCTTTCACCCGGTTCGTCATTGCTTGCTCCCTCCTCTTGCCACGTCTTCTCCGGGGGCCGACCAGCGGACCGGGTGGCGGCCGTGACAGCACTGCCGCCGCCGGCACGCGCCTATCCTCCGGGGGGCCGCAGGGAATCTCGCGCAGATTGATGCCCGCCGCTTTTTGCGGACGCAGGCTCAGGCGATGAGTCGCTCGGCCCGTTTCCAGGTTCGGGTACAGTGTCGTAGCAGCAAGGCCATGCGGCTCTTCATCGATCGAATTCGTCGATCCATGATACGGCCAGCTTCGGGGCGCGGCTCAGATTTCTCCGCCTTGCAGTTCCCACACCTTCTTTCGGATCGCGAACCAGCTGCGAGCAAGACACCAGCGTTCGGCCGCGAGCGCGCGGGCAATATTGTCCCCGATCACGATCGGCGCGCGAGCGCGGTGGCGTTCGATGTACCAGCCGGCGATGCGCGCATAACGCCCTTCACCTCGTACGGTCATTTCACTCTCCCTGCTTCGATGGCGGTTTTCCGCCCATCGCTGCGAAGCTACAGGAGCTTCGCAACGCCGCAAGCCGGAAATTGCTTTATTTCGGCCGGCGAGCGGGTGCGTCTCTCCTCGCAATGTCGGATCTCCTCGCACTGTCGGACCTGTGCGATTGTCACGTCCGCGTGAAGCCTTCGACCGGTCCGGCTTTCCTGCTGGTCCCCGCCGCTGCCATCGGGACATT
>Ga0207668_10002494_pt1 | contig 10746 bp, 7 predicted proteins | sample KBSS43metaG_FD_184323 | JGI IMG/M metagenome (GOLD analysis project Ga0207668, IMG submission 184323) | Switchgrass rhizosphere microbial communities from Kellogg Biological Station, Michigan, USA - KBS S4-3 metaG (SPAdes) (version 2) | ecosystem: Host-associated > Plants > Roots > Rhizosphere >... | reverse complement strand
AGACCGTCGCACACGCTGAACAGCTCCGCGGCGTGCGGCTGGTCTTCGATCTCGTTTACAATCCCTTGGAGACGCGTTTTATGAAAGAGGCAAAGCAGGCCGGCTGCGATCGAATTGGCGGGCTGGAAATGTTGGTTGAGCAGGGCGCAGCTCAGTTTAATTTATGGATCCCAGCGACTGCGCCAGTAGAGGCGATGCGCGATGCGGCGAGGCGGGCCCTTGAACAGAGCTGAAGAGCGGGGGCAAGCCCGCCTTCCTGACTCAAGTTTTTCCGCGATGCTTTTCCGCGAGGACTTACTTAATTCAGCGATGACTCGTTTACCTGGATAAACCTTTGACTAGCGATCGATACAGCCGCCAGATTCTGTTTTCCGGCATCGGTAAGCAGGGCCAGCAACTCTTATCGCAAGCCCGCGCCGCCATTATTGGTTGCGGCGCGCTCGGCTCCGCGCAGGCTGAAGCGTTGGCGCGCGCCGGTGTCGGGCGGCTGCGTCTCATCGATCGCGACTTTGTCGAGGCTTCGAATCTCCAACGGCAAACAATGTTCACCGAAGCTGACGCGAGTGAACGGCTACCGAAAGTCATCGCTGGTGCAAATCACATCGCCGAAATCAATTCTGAGATAGTTACTGAGCCGGAAATAATCGATGTTAACCACAGTAATATCGAGCGGCTGATTGCGGATTGCGATGTAGTGCTGGACGGGACCGACAATTTTGCCACGCGCTATTTGATCAACGATGCGTGTGTGAAGCACGAGCAGAATTGGATCTATGGAGCGGCCGTCGGTTCCTATGGCGTGACCATGACGGTTCGCCCGCATTCGACGCCGTGTCTGCGATGCGTATTTGAAGAAGCGCCGCCGGCAGCAAGTGCGCCGACCTGCGATACCGCCGGCGTCATCATGCCAATCATCAGCGTGGTGGCGGCAGTGCAGGTTAGTGAAGCGCTTAAGCTGCTGACGAATCAAACCGAGGCGCTGCATGACTCGCTGATGCAATTCGACGTGTGGCGAAATGAATGGCGGCGAATTTCGCTGGCCGGGCCTTTACCGGATTGTCCCACTTGCGCTTTGCAGCGGTTCGATACCCTGGAGGCCGAAGCCTCGGAGTTCTCCGCCGTGCTTTGCGGCCGCGACGCAGTGCAGATTTCTCCGGCACAGGCGACGCGCGTGGATCTCGCTGCGTTGAGCGAGCGTTTGCGCGGCTCAGGCGAAGTAAAAGCCAACGACTATCTCTTGCGTTTCAAGGCCGACGGTTATGAGTTAACTGTATTCCAGGACGCGCGTTCAATCATTCGCGGCACCACCGATGTGGCGACCGCTCGCACTCTTTACGCCAGGTACATAGGAAACTAGATCACAATGTCGAGAAACCTAAACTTCGTTCTGTTAACCCTTGTCTGCTTGCTGACAATCGCCAGCTCCGTCACAGCCGCGGAACCGGTCGTGTGGGAAATCAGCTCGCGCACAGAGTTATTGAAAGGGGAAGCGCGCGGCGTTTCCGTGACGGATGCCGGCGCGCTGATGCTGGCGCCTCGATTTGCGAATGTCTTCAACACGGACCAGGCCTACGTCTGGTCAAGCGCCGGCGACACCGCGGGCAACGTTTACCTGGGCACCGGACACGATGGAAGAATTTATCGCGTAGCCCCTGACGGACGCGGCACGTTGTTTTTTGATTCAACCGAACTCGACATCACCGCGTTGGCCGTAGGGCGCGATGGCGCGTTGTTCGCCGGCACCTCTCCGGACGGAAAGGTTTATCGCATCACCCCCGACGGGCGCGGTGACGTCTATTTCGACCCGCCCGACAAATACATCTGGTCGCTGGCGGTCATGCCCGACGGTGCGCTGGCGATTGGCACCGGCGATAATGGCAAGCTTTATCGCGTGCGGGCGGCGGGAGCCAATGCAGAGAACTCGCTACTGATCAGTACGAATCAAACACACGTCATCTCTTTAGTCGTAAGCAAGCAAGGCGACTTACTGGCCGGCACCGATCCGGGCGGATTGGTCTTGCGGATCTCACCGGAGGGAAAGGCCTTTGCGCTATTCGACGCGTCATTGCGCGAAGTTCATGCGTTGGCGCCGGCGGCCGACGGTTCGATTTACGCGCTCGCTTTAAGCGAAGGGGCTTCGACCACGCGCACGCCAGCAACCTCCGCGACGTCAACCACTGAGGCACAGGCCACTACCGTAACTGTTGGGTTGACGGGCGCCGACGAAACGGCGGCCCAGACGCCGGGTCAGCCGCAAACACCGGCGCGCAGCCGCAACGATTTGTCGAGTGCGCGCAGTGTCGTGTTTCGCATTCAACCAGATGGTGGCACGGACGTTCTCTGGAGTTCGACCTTAGTTACCGCGTTTGCGGTGGTGGCTGCCCCGCAGGGTGGCGTTCTGATTGGCACGTCCGACAAAGGTCGCATCTATCACGTTACCGACGACGGCCGCGACACACTTCTATTGCAATCCAGCGAAGGTCAGATTTCCTCCTTCGTCGTGCGCGGCGCGGATGTTTACGCCGCTTCCAGTAATCAGGGCAAGCTCTTCCGTTTTGGTCGAGAGATTGTCACCGATGGTAGTTACGAATCGCCGGTGCGTGATGCGCGTCTGGTGGCGACGTGGGGGCGAATCTGGTGGCGCGGGCGCGGGCCGATTGAATTACAGACTCGTTCCGGCAATAGCGAAAGGCCCGATGCGACCTGGAGTGATTGGAGCGCCGCTTATCGCGATGCAAATGGATCGCAAGTAGTCAGTCCCAAAGCCCGCTTCATTCAGTGGCGCGCAAACTTTCGCGCCTCTGCCGGCGCCGAACCGCGATTAGACGACGTCAGTTTGGCGTACCTGCCGCGCAACGTGGCGCCCGAAGTGCTGGCCATCACAACGCTGCCGCCCAGTGTCGGTTTGCAACCCGGCATTCAGGTGCCGCCAGATCCGAACATAGAATCTTCGGGACTCGATCCGACGTTGTTTGGCGTGGTGGCGCAGATGCCGCCGCGGCGTTTGTACCAGCGCGGCGCGCGTTCGTTGCAATGGCAGGCGGAAGATCGCAACGGCGACACGCTGGAGTATGCGGTCTATTATCGCGCCCTCAACGAAAACACATTTCGCCTGTTGAAAGAGAAACTGCGAGAAAGTTTTTATACGGTCGATGGCGCCAGCCTCGCGGATGGTCGTTATGTCTTTCGCATAGTCGCCACTGACGCGCCTGACAATCCAGAGGGCCAGGCGCTGACTGGTGAACGAATCAGCGAGCCGATCGAAATCGACACCACTCCACCAGCTATCCGAGCAATCGGACAGCCGGTAGTGACCGGTGACCGCGTGCGCGCGACCCTGGATGCGGAGGACATAACCAGCCGCATCAGGCGAGCAGAAGTCAGCATCGATGGCGGCGCGTGGCATGGAGTGTTTCCCGAAGACGGCATCGCCGACAGCTCGCGGGAACGCTACGTGCTGGACTTGGCGGTGACCGGCAACGGCGAGCACGCGATTGCCCTGCGGGCCTTTGATTCCAGCGGAAATGTTGGCAGCACAAGCCTTACGGTGCGCCGCTAAACTGGCGCCAGACAGACTGCTGTTTCGCACGGGCTTCGTGCACGATACCGTGTCAGATTGTCCGAAAGAGTATGAGGGGAAACTTCCAGGGCGCTACTGGCAACCGGAAATGCAGTACTTTCGTCTGACAAGTGTTAGAGTTGGCTCTGGCATTGCTATTGCAAAAACCCGGGTGGCGCGTCTCTCATCTCCCTCCTGAGCGCTGACAAATACGCTAGGAGGCAGGAACTTATGAAAGAACTAAAGCGAATGTTGGCGGCGATAATGATGGTGGGAATCATCTCAGCCGGCGCCTTCGCGCAGAAAAAAGAGGAGCCGAAGCGTCCACCGAAAGACCCGGACAACAAGGTGGTCGTGAAGGACAAGCAGCCAAACGGTGGTAGCAGCAACAGCAACCGGGGGAACCGGGGCGACCGAAAGCCCTGAAGGCCCCACGGCCTGTTACTGCCCGGCGGCCTGTGAATGGTAGAAGACGAAACCCGCGGACCTGGCGTTCTCGGGTTTCATCGTTTTAGGGGGGAGGACATGAATACCAGGGGTGTAGCGATGCGAGCAATTCTTCTCATACTGATTTCAGCGATGGCCGGTCAGACGAATGCGATATTCAGTCAGACTAACATTCGTCAGGCCTATGCCGGCGCGGCGCAAGGGCGATCCATTCCGGCGGCGCTGCTTGCCCGGGCGCGGCAAGTGACGGGGGATAATTTCCAGTTTATGACTTCGACGCCGCGAGGCGTCACCGTAGTCGCGCGTATGCAGCCGCGTGCGGAAGTTCTCAACGCTATTGATCAAGGGTTCAGCGATCTGTTTGCGGTGGCGGCGCGTCACGGCTATCGCGCGCGTTTGCGTTACAGCGACTACACCGTGTTCATCGGACGCGCTGACCGAGTGAAGAACAGTGCCGGCCAGTATTCACCGGACATAGCGGTCGGCGCGAACCAGTATGCGGGATCGATTTACGACCAGGGCGGTTTCGTTTATGCGGCCGGCATGGTGTTGGCGTACAACCCTTGCGCCTTTGTCATCGCCGAACACGATCGCGACTTCGGCCGCATCGCAAACGTCGTCCGTTACGAAGGCGAGCACATCGTGCTCTACTACAACAACCGTGGTCTCTATGAACGAACCGCCGACCACAGCCGCGGTGGCTCACATCCGATCTTACAGTGAGCCCGGGCGCGCCCGTGGCCGGCGTCGTTAATTGGCGAGGCGGTTATTTCTTCTGCGCCGCGCGCAGTTGTTGAATCTGCGCCTTCAGCTCTTCTATTTGCTGCTGTTGCTCTTTGATGGCATTCAGCATGGTCCAAATGATCGGGTCATTATTGATCATCAGGTAGCCGTTATCGTTGGCCGTTACGGCTTCCGGAACGACCTTCTGCACTGACTGTGCGCCCAACCCGACATACTCTCGCTCTGAGTTAATGCCCACCGCGTTGTTTCGCAGGTATTCATAACGGATAGGCTGCAACTGCATTACGGCTTTCAGCCCGCTGTTGAAGTTGCCTTTAATTCTCTTCAGTCGCTCGTCCGAAAAAACCTGCCACGAGCCGCCGCCGATTTTGCTGGCGTCCCCGTTTACCGATAGCAGTTGATCCGGGGTTGCCGTACCGATGCCGACCCGACCATTCGCGTTGAGGATTCTCATCCGTTCAGCGAATCCAGTTCCTACTACTCGATCGGTGACCCCGGTGCCAAACCGCATGTCCCCGGCCCCTGACCACATGGAAAAAGGGTTCGCGCCCAGCGCGTTTGCGTAGAACCCGCCGGAGATGCCGCCGGCCGAATCGTCAAACGCGATCAAGGTGCCTTTTGAATGCAGAATACCGAGTGGACTCGAGTTGTTAAGGCCGACATTCCCCGCAGCTGAAATATCGATCGAGCTGGTGGGCGCGCCGGGCCGGATGCGAAACGGCAGGCGGGATCCGCTGGTGACGTCACGAACGAAAAAGTTTGCTTCATTACCCGCGATGTCCCAGGTCTGCGCCGTGAAGCCACCGGCGTTGGTCTGTTCCAATCGGTGGGCCGGCGTGTCACTAGTAGTGATATGCAGATCCAATACCGGCGTACCGGTTCCTAATCCAACGTTGCCGGTGCTGCTGACTCTCAGTGAGTTTGCCGGCGCGCCGGCGTCGACTTCGAACACGATTGTGCCGGTTTCGGAATTGCCGGTCGCACCCTGATCCAGAAAACCCAGAAAACTCTGGCCGCCAGCGGCTGAGCTGTTTGCCCTGATTTGCCAGTTATTGAGCGGGAAGCCCGCGGCGCTGGTATCGTCGAATTGGATGCGGGTGTTGTTCTCCTTCACTCTGATGGTGTCAAAGCCGAAGACTTCGCCGTTGACACAATCGAGGCCGACGCAGGCACTGCCCTGCACGATTAGATCGTCAGCAATTACGTCGTCGGGCCGCGGGATGAAGAGTGAATGGTGCAGCCGGTACTTCGCGAACGCATTGACGCGCGGAGCGGCGAGGGACAGGGAAGAAGGTGCTTTGGTGCTTGCTGCGCCAGTTGGTCTTGCCCTCTGTTCCTCGGTTGCTCCGGCGACGATCACCGCGCCGTTCATAATTGTGAAGGCGCCGGACTCGACCATCTCAGGTGCCGTAGCGCGCTTGCGGGCTGCCCGGACGTTTTCCGCCTCGTCGTCTTTGCCGCGGGCCGCCTTCGCTGCCTCTTTAGCCTGGCCTGATAATGACGGCGACAGGCGCAGCTCGTAGCTGTATGTCCCATCGGGCAGGCGTTCGCCTTTCTTGTCATGAATGTTGAAAGTGGGTGATCCGCCGGCTTTAAATTCGCTTTGGAAAATTCTGCCGTCCGGCGCCGCGATGGTCAACGTTCCTCCGGCGCCATTACCGCCGATGTCCCATCTAACGCCCGCCCCATTGGCCGAGACGTTGGCAAGTTTGTTTCCCTCTCCGGCTTGGCCGAAAGCGGAAACGTGAAGGCAGGCGATCGCGAATGCGATGCCCAACATCGTGAGCAATCTCTTTGATCTTTTCATAGAACCTCCGAATGGGTGTGAGTTATCAAGGTTAAAACGAGCCCAGAGATACAGGCCAGCGGACTGTAAAGCGAGGATTAGGGCCGCAAGGAATACGCGCCCTCGTATACCAGCAGGGGTCGGAAAGAGTCAAGGAAGTTTGGGCGGAGATGTGGAAGTGAGGCCCAAAATGACCTGTCTATGATGGACGTTCGTTTACAAATGCGACTGAACATCCACATTTCGCGATGATATGCTTTGGAGTGCGCCGGCAGAGCGAAGCGGCGACGGCGCTTTGGATTTGCTAACTCGAAAGGGTGTCGCTGGGCGCAGCAGCACACAAATTCAGAACCGGGAGCGATAGCGACCGGGCCCGAGTGCCCCCTCAATCTTGTAAAGCTCTTCGGATGAGCCGGGTCGCTACCGCTCCCCGTTCTGTATTCCTTTCAGGCAACATTGAGTAGCGTCCTATTCGCATTTTACTTAAGCCGGCTTTGTGTCCTGGCGCCTTAGGATGAGTCTGCTAACGAGCAGATTCACCACCAGGTTACGACGACACTAAGAGAATCAGACTCGAGTCTGGACACAAACTCCGTCCCGTTCTTCTTCTTTTCAGATCCGTGTTTTATCCGCGTTCATCCGCGGCTAATTCTTGTTCGAAGGCAGAGCCGCTCGCGATAGCGAGCGGTTTAGAACCGCTTGCTACCGCAAGCGGCTCTGTGGCTAGCGGTCGCGCAATTGAGCCCATGGCATTGCTGGGACAGCGCCCAAACGCTACTGAAATGCAATTGGGTTTTGGATCGAGCGTCGGGGCGGTGCAGGGGTAATGTTATTTAGACGGCCAGTCAATTTTTTTGGAGTCGCGGATGACACGAATCTGAAATAAGACAGACCGAAAATTGGCACTCGCTTTCTGGACATCCTTCTGTTACGTTACGTCCTTCAAACGGCCAAACGGCTACCACTGGACTCTCCTCCAGTTTTCTGCTCCCCAGGTCCGTCAAGCTCAGCAATCGATGGAAAGAAAAAAGGGAATTGAAGTAACCCAGGGGGGCCTTCACAACGTGCGCTCGCGGCGCCTAATTGGTTATACGCTGGCCGCGCTTCTGTGTTTGGCCGGGAGCGTGATCTGCGTCAGATCGTTGCTACCCAGCCGATCGCGCGTTCTTAGTGAGTCCGTGCAGAAGGACAACTCGCAGCATGAACTTTCGCGTTACGGTGCGCGACAACCATGCGGGCGGTGGCAGCGTGAACACCGGCGCGATGCGAGTTAACGTGACGGCGTATAGCGGTCCCTTCGTGGTCACGCAACCAGCTTCTTCGGCCACGTGGCAAGCCGGTTCGAATCAGACCGTCACATGGAACGTCGCCAATACGTCGGCCGCGCCGGTCAGTTGTCAAAACGTGCGCGTGCTGCTCTCGATTGACGGCGGAATCAGTTTTCCGTTCGTCCTCGCGGCAAACGCGCCCAACAACGGCACGGTGACAATCAGCGTCCCGAACGCGCAGACCTCCACGGCCCGGATCAAAGTCGAAGCTGCCGGCAACATCTTCTTCAACATCTCGCAGGGAAACTTTACGATCACTCCCAATAACACCCTCGCGCCGACGCTCCTGACTCAAGAGAACACCAATCGAGCGATTGCGTTGGACTCGGTGATGTTCTTACGCGAACCTTTCCCTCTTACCACTCTGAACAACTTCAGCCTGGATCAGCGCACGCGCGTTACGTTCTTTGCCGTTGGTCTGGAACTGATGCCCGGCGAAGACCTCTCCGTTGTGACCGCCCAGGCAGAAGATGCCGCGCACAAGACGTACCCGCTGACCGTGGAGCATGTGGGAAAGGTCCCCGCCCTGGACTGGCTGACACAAGTGACGATCCGGCTACCAGATGGACTCGGCGCCGGAGACGTCCAGGTAAGCGTCGCCCTGCGCGGCGCTGTCAGTAACAAAGTCGTTGTCGGGATAAAGTGAAGTGACCCGGTAAACTCCGTTGCAACCGCGCGAACGCCCTCCAAGAACTCAACTTCGCTGGAACAGTCTCGGAGACTATCTGCAAGTTTCAAGAACTCCTAAATCCTCGCGCACGGATTTCTGACGATGAAGCATTGTCGGGTCAAGTCTAAAAGGACTGTGATTACGCGATTGTCCACGATCGAAGAAATAGTGAAAGCTGTGAAGGACTTGCCGCCGAAGGCACAAGATGAAGTAAGAAATTGACCATAATCGCGCGATAAACTGGTTCGACATCCAACCGACGGCAGTCTACCGGACAGACGCGCCCATAATTTCCCTTGACTTCCCGTAACCAACACAACTATATTGTTGTGTCGATGATTCCTTCATTTCAACAGGACGGAAACCTTCCCCCCGGGATCCACGAAGCCGAATGGCAAGAAGTGGAGCAGCGATTCGGAGCGAATGCGCACCGCAGGCGGTTGCTCGGAGGATTGCTTTCCGTACTTAAGGTGCTGGCGGCCTGCGGCTGCCAGACGTGTTATCTGGATGGCAGCTTTGTAAGCGCCGCGGATGTGCCTTCAGATTTTGACGCGGCTTGGGAGGTGGCTACAGTCGATCTCAGGAGATTGCAAGTCTTAGAGCCTTTGCTCTTCGACTTTTCGAATCATCGGGCTGCCCAGAAAGCAAAATTTTTGGGAGAGTTGTTTCCAGCCGAACTTCAGGAAGGCCTAAGCGGAAAGGTATTTGTCGACTTTTTTCAGCAGGACAAGGACACCGGAAATCCAAAAGGAATTGTCGCCATCGACCTGAGGACACTACGATGATTAAGAATGATAGGCAGTACAAAATTACGAAAACGCAGGCCGAGAAATTTAGGAAATCCGTGGCAGATGTGCAAACGAAGTTAAGCGAAGCTGCGGACGAACGGGACTCGTTGAAATGGAAACTGCAGCGCTCGGCACTCGAAGCGCAACTAGCTGACTTAGATACTGACGTGCGTGAGTATGAGAGCCTACAGGAAAAGCGGAATGAGTCGATGGAGATAACATCTTTAGATGAACTTCCATCCGTTCTGATTAAGGCTCGAATAGCTAGTGGGCTCACCCAAAAGCAGCTTGCTACGAAGGTTGAAGTAAAAGAACAACAGATTCAGCGGTACGAAGCTACCGATTACGCAGGAGCAAGTTTACAGCGCATCCAGCAGGTCATCCAGGCACTCGGCGTAAAACTACAGAAGCAGCTTTTCATTCCTGAGGTGCCAGTTACAGCAGACTACGTATTTCAACGCCTGCGAGAAGTCGGCTTTACTCAAGATTTCATAAACCGAAGGCTCATCTCTTCAAGGCTGAGGGCTCAGCTGGAAAGGGGAAGTTCAGACCAGACCTTAGAAGGCCTAGTATTTAATAACATCGCAAATATCTCACGCGTATTTGGCTGGGAACCAACTCGATTTCTATCTAACGGATCTCTTGATCTCGATTCGGCGGTTGTTTCGAGGACGCGTTTCAAGATGCCTACATCAGTTCGCAGATCCGGAATATCGGCCTACACCGTATATGCCCATTACCTGGCGCTATTATCCCTTCAAGCTACCCCGAATCTCGTTGGAAAGCCCATTCCTTCGTCATGGCGCCACGTGAGGGCCCAGATATTGGGGGGCTTCGGTGAACTCAATCTTATTAATATCGTTCGGTATGCTTGGTATCTAGGGATTGTGATCCTCCCTCTCAAGGATAGCGGTCAGTTTCATGGCGCTACTTGGAGAGTCAGAGGGCGAAACGTGATAGTTATTAAGCAGCAGACCCAATGGGAAGCAAGATGGATTATCGATCTACTTCACGAACTTTGGCATGCTGCGCAAAAGCCCGAGCTGTCGGAACACAGCGTTGTTGAAGAAGAGCCACCCTACTCCGACGAGGTACAGTTGGTGGAGGAAGAGACTGCAGCTGATTTTGCTGCGGACGTGGTCTTCCAAGGGAGATCTGATGACTTAGCAGAGGAATGTGCTGTAGTTTCAAATCAACGTATGGAGTGGTTGAAGTCGGCGGTGCAAAAGGTTGCCGCGAAGCACAATGTGCGGGTTGATTTGCTCGCTAATCATTTGGCTTACAGGCTATCCCTTGAGGACCAGGACTGGTGGGGTACGGCGGCTAGACTCCAGAGCACTAGAGTCGATCCTTGGCAAGAAGTTCGAGATTTCCTAGTGGGAAATCTAAAGTGGGACGTATTGAATGAAGGAGATCGCAGCTTG
>Ga0207668_10002492_pt1 | contig 10747 bp, 10 predicted proteins | sample KBSS43metaG_FD_184323 | JGI IMG/M metagenome (GOLD analysis project Ga0207668, IMG submission 184323) | Switchgrass rhizosphere microbial communities from Kellogg Biological Station, Michigan, USA - KBS S4-3 metaG (SPAdes) (version 2) | ecosystem: Host-associated > Plants > Roots > Rhizosphere... | reverse complement strand
GCTCGTCGGCCTCGACGCGCTCGCCCTCCTGCTTCAGCCAGCGCGTGACGGTGCCCTCGGTGACGCTCTCACCCAGCCGCGGCATGGTGACCGATACCGGCATGTCGCTTAACTCCTTAACCGCTTGAAGGTCGATCGAATCAGGCGTGCACGTGGAGGGGCTTGCCGGCGAGGGCCAGGAAGGCCTCGCCGAGCGCCTCGCTCTGCGTCGGGTGGGCGTGCACCAGCTGGGCGACGTCCTCGGGGAACGCCTCCCAGTTGTAGATCAGCTGGGCCTCGCCGACGAGCTCGCCCATCCGCGCCCCCACCATGTGGACGCCGACCACCGGGCCGTCCGCGACCCGGACGACCTTGACGAAGCCCTGGGTCTTGAGGATCTGGCTCTTGCCGTTGCCGCCGAGGTTGTAGTTGAAGGTCGACACCTTGTCGGCGCCGTACTGCTCCTTGGCCTTGGCCTCGGTGAGGCCCATCGAGGCGACCTCGGGGTCGCAGTAGGTGACCCGCGGGATGCCCGCCTCGTCGATCACCGCGGGCTTGCGCCCGGCGATCTCCTCGGCCACGAAGATGCCCTGCTGGAAGCCGCGGTGCGCGAGCTGCAGGCCGGGGACGATGTCGCCGACGGCGTAGATGTTGCCGACGCCGGTGTGCAGCCGCTCGTTGGTGATCACGAAGCCCCGGTCGAGCGTGACGCCCTGCTCCTCGTAGCCCAGGCCGGCCGTCGTCGGGCCGCGGCCGACCGCGACCAGCAGCACCTCGGCCTCGACCGTCTCGCCGCCCTGGATCGTGGCACGCACGCCGTTGTCGGTGTGTTCGACCTTCTCGAACGGCTTGCCGACCTTGAAGTTGATCTTCCGCTTGCGGAACGCGCGCTCGACCTGCTTCGAGATCTCCTCGTCCTCCGCCGCGACCAGCCGGGGCAGCGCCTCCAGGATGGTCACGTCGGCGCCGAACGACTTCCACACGCTGGCGAACTCGACGCCGATCACGCCGCCGCCGAGCACGATCGCGGAGGACGGCACCCGGTCGAGCCGGAGCGCGTGCTCACTGGTGATCACCCGCTTGCCGTCGACCTCGAGGCCGGGCAGCGAGCGCGAGTAGGAACCGGAGGCGAGGATGACGTTGCGGCCGGTGTAGCGCTTGCCGGCGACCTCGACGGTGTCCTTGGCGACCAGCTTGCCCTCGCCGGCCACGATGGTGATCTTGTCGTTCTTGAGCAGGCCCTGCAGGCCCTTGTACAACCGGCCGACGACGTTGTCCTTGTACGCGTTGACGCCCGCCATGTCGATGCCGACGAGGTCGGCCTTGACGCCGAACTGCTCGCTCTCCCGGGTCTGGTCGGCGATCTCGGCGGCGTGCAGCAGCGCCTTGGTCGGGATGCAGCCACGGTGCAGGCAGGTGCCGCCCAGCTCGGCCTTGTCGATCAGCGCGACCGACAGGTTGAGCTCGGCGGCGCGCAGGGCGGCCGCGTATCCCCCGCTGCCGGCGCCGAGGATGACGATGTCGAAGGTTCCGCCGTTCGGCTGGCTCACGATGACTCCAGTGGTCGCGTCGTCGCCATGTGGGTCACACGATGGAAACGGTCACAGTATGTCCAGGCCATCTTGTCACTTGTAGAACCGGTCGATGCAGTCAGGTGCCCCACGACGCGCACACAAGTCGTACCCTGGCGGTCTATTCAGCGTGAGGAGTGCCGGTGCCCTGGTTTCGGCGAAGCAGGGGTGGGCCGGGCCGGGCGGCCGGCCGGGCGGTGGATCGTGCCGATCTTGAGTATCTTGCGGAGTTCGTCCGCACCCGGCGCGGCGTCGAGGCCTTCATCGAGCCGCGCACCACGGTGACCGAGACCACGGTGTTGCTCGTGGCACACGACGGCGAGTGGACCCGCCGGCGCATCGAGTCGCCCGACATCGCGCGCCGCTGGGCCCACCAGCTGTCGCTGCCGATCTACGACGTGGCCCTGATGGGTTATCCCCAGCGGATGCGCGACTACAACGAACGCCAAAAGCGCCGGTCGGGTTAGCTGAGGCGGTCGATGGCGGCCAGGAGGGTGCGCAGCGGGACGCCGGTGCCGCCCTTGGTCCAGTAACCGTTCGCCTCGCCGGAGTGATAGCCCGGTCCGGCGAGGTCGATGTGCGCCCACTCGACCCCGTCGGCCACGAACTCGCGCAGGAACACGCCACCCTGCAGCATGTGCCCGGACCGGTCGAGGCTGGAGTTCGTCTGGCAGATGTCCGCGATGTCCGACTCCATGCCCTTGCGGATCTCGTCGGGCAGCGGCATCGGCCAGGCCGGCTCGCCGACCTCGTCGCCGGCCGCCTTGATCAGCTCGACCGCCGCCTCCGAGCCCATCAGGCCGGAGATCCGCTTGCCGAGGGCGACCACCTGCCCGCCGGTCAGCGTGGACGCCTCCAGCACATAGTCGGTGCCGTCCGCGCAGGCCCGGGCGATCGCGTCGCCGAGCACGAGCCGCCCCTCGGCGTCGGTGTTGAACACCTCGACCCGCTTGCCGTTGAACATGGTGATCACGTCGCCCGGCCGGTACGCCGCACCGGACGGCATGTTTTCCGCCATCGCGAGGTAGCCGGTCACCGCGACCGGCGGCCGGATCTCCGCCACCGCCAGCATGGCCGCACCCACCGCGGCGGCGCCGGCCATGTCCGACTTCATCTCCCACATACCGGCGGTCGGCTTGATGCTGATGCCGCCGGTGTCGAAGGTGATGCCCTTGCCGACCAGCGCCACCCGCTTCGGCGAGTCGACCCCGTCCGGTACGTAGCTCAGCTTCACCAGCCGCGGCGGCGCCTCCGAGCCCTGGCCGACCGCGACGATCCCGCCGTAGCCGCCGGCCGTCAACTCGTCCAGGTCGAGCACCTCGACGAGCAGCCCGCTGCCCTTGGCCGCGGCGATCACGGCGTCCGCGAAATCGGGCGGGCGCAACCGGTTCGGCGGTGTGTTGACCCAGTCCCGGGACAGCCGGACGGCCCGGCCGACCGCCTCGGCCCGCCGCACCTCGGCGAGCGCCGCCTCGTCGGCCGCGTCCGGCACGTGCACCTGCAGCGCGGACACCGGGTCGCGGCGGGTCGGCTGAGGTTTGGTCTTGTAGCCGGCGAACCGGTACGACCCGAGCAGCGCCCCCTCCAGGATCGCGCGCAGCACCGCCGGCCCGTCGGCGTCGTCCGGCAGCGGCAGGGCGAGCGCGACCGTGGCGTTGCCGGCCAGCGCGCGCACCGCGGCACCGGTGCCCCGGCGCAGCGTCTCCAGGTTGGGCGCGGAGCCGGACGGCTCGTCGCCCAGGCCGACCGCGATCACCAGCGGCGCCGTGATGGTGCCCAGCGTGGCCAGCTTGGTCACCTCGCCCGGCGCGCCGCTCGCCCCGAGCAGCGCCAGCGTCGAGGTGAGCCGGCCGTCGAACGCGGCGGCGATGCTCTCGGCGCCGGCCGCCGGCAGCAGGGTGCCGCCGTCGTCGGGCTGGCTGTGCAGGCCGATGACGATGGCGTCGACGGCCAATTCGGCCGGGTCGGTGTCGACCAGGCTGAGGCTGGGCTGGCTCACTCGGGCTCTCCGCGGCGGTGGGGGCCGGGGGCCTGTGGGCCGCGCCGGCTGATCAGTGGGGTGGGGTGTCCCCGCGACTCTAACCAAGGCCAAGGTCACGGGTAAGTTGACTCTCATGTCTGCCGAGGTCACCGATGCCCTTTTTCGCTCTCCGCTGCATGAGCGGCACGTCTCGCTGGGTGCGAAGTTCGCCGCCTTCGGCGGCTGGGAGATGCCGTTGGAGTACGCCGGGGGCGGGGTGCTCAAGGAGCACGCCGCGGTCCGCGAGGCGGCCGGGGTCTTCGACGTCTCGCATCTCGGCAAGGCTCGGGTCCGGGGCGCCGGCGCGGCCGCGTTCGTCAACTCCTGCCTCACCAACGATCTGGGCCGAATCGACCGCGGCCACGCACAGTACACGCTGTGCTGCGCCGAGGACGGCGGCGTGGTCGACGACCTGATCGCCTACCTGTTCGACGACGACCACGTCTTCCTCATCCCGAACGCGGCGAACACCGCCGAGGTGGTGCGCCGCCTCGCGGCGGCGGCTCCGCCCGGGGTCACCGTGAGCGACGAGCACCAGCAGTACGCCGTGCTGGCCGTGCAGGGCCCGCGGTCGCCCGACGTGCTGGCCAAGCTGGGGCTGCCGATCGAGCACGCGTACATGTCGTTCGCAACCGCCCGGTTCGGCGCCGCCGAGCTGATCGTCTGCCGCACCGGCTACACCGGCGAGCACGGCTACGAGCTGGTCGTCCCGTGGGCGGACGCGGTGGCCGTCTGGGACGCGCTGATCGCCGCCGGGGTGCGCCCCTGCGGCCTGGGCGCCCGGGACACGCTGCGCACCGAGATGGGCTACCCGCTGCACGGCCAGGACCTCTCCCCGGAGATCACCCCGGTGCAGGCCCGGTCCGGCTGGGCGGTCGGCTGGCAGAAGCCGGCCTTCTGGGGCCGCGACGCGCTGCTCGCGGAAAAGGCCGCCGGCCCGCGACGTTCGTTGCGCGGGCTGGAGCTGACCGGCCGCGGGATCCCGCGCGGTCACATGCCGGTGTACGCCGGTGCGCAGCTCATCGGCGAGACCACCAGCGGCACCTTCTCGCCGACGAAAAAGGTGGGCATCGCGCTGGCCCTGCTGGACACCGCGGCCGGGGTCGCCGACGGTGACCTCGTGGAGATCGACATCCGCGGACGCCGCGCCGAGGCCCGGGTGGTCAAGCCGCCGTTCGTGCAGCCGTCGGTGCGGTGATCCCGGTGGCCGTCAGCTACGAGCAGCTGCGCGAATGGGTGCTGGCGCTGCCCGGCACCCGGGAGGTGTTCGTCGAGGAGTGGGGCCACCCGACCCTGCGGTACGGCGACAAGATGTTCGCCTCAGGGCAGTCCGGTTCCTCGTACGCGTCGGTGAAGGCCTCGCCGGAGGACCAGGCCGAGCTGATCGCGGCGGCACCGGAGGTGTACGAGAAGGCGGCGTACGTGGGCCGGTTCGGGTGGGTGCGGGTCGACCTGGACGCGGCCGACCCGGACGAGTTGCGGTCCCTGGTGGTCGAGGCGTGGCGGCGGACCGCCCCGAAGCGGGTCGTCAAGGCGTACGACTCAGGACAGGGATAGCGCGACCAGCGCGACCGTCGTGCCCGTCTCGGCGGCCGCGCCCAGCACGTCGCCGGTGATGCCGCCGAACCGGCGTACCGTGTGCCGCACCAGCGTGACCACGACGAGCAGCGAGGCGGCCACGGCGGCCGGCCCCTGCCACGGGCGGCCCGGCACGGCCGCGGCCGCCGCGACCGTCACGATGATCGCGAGGAGCGCGGCGACCGGGACCGGCACGGTCTGCGCGACCATCGCCCCGAGACCGCCCGGCCGGGCGGCCGGCACCCCACGGCGGCAGGCCAGCGAGATCGCCAGCCGCCCGGCGGCGTACGCGGTGACGATCGCCCCCACGCCGACCGAGGTCACCGCGGCGGCCTGGACCAGCAGGGTCAGCCCCACGGCCGCCACCCCGAACGGCCCGATGTCCGGCTTCTTCATGATCTCAAGGGCCGCGTCGCCGGTGCGGTAGGAGCCCAGCGCGTCGACCGTGTCGGCCAGCCCGTCCAGGTGCATGCCGCGCGTCAGCAGCGCGGCCGCGGCGACCGTCACCCCGCCCGCCACCAGGCCGGGCGCGCCCGCCTCGCGCAGCAGCCACAGCAGGCCGCCGAGCAGCAGGCCGAGCAGCGCGCCGACCGCGGGCGCCAGGCTCATCGCCACCGCGGCCGCGGCCCGGTCCACCCGGCCGCCCCGGATAGGCAGCACGGTGAGCGTGGTGACGGCGAGCCGCACCCCCGCCCCGGCGGTGGCCCGGCGGCCGTCGGTCACTCGCCGGTGGTGGCCGGGCCCGGGCCGTGCGGCACCGGCTCGGCGAAGTCGTCGTCGGTGTCGTCGTCCTGGTCGGCCAGCAGCGCGGGATGCACCGGCACGGCCGCGGCCAGCCCGATCGCCGTGCGCAGCATCGGCAGGGTGGCCAGCGCGTTCGCGCCCTCGCCGAGGCCCAGGCCCAGATCCAGCACCGGGGTGAGGCCCAGCACGTCGCCGCCCTGCCGGACCAGCTCCAGATCGCCCGCGTCGGGCAGCAGGCACCAGTGCCGGGCCTGGCTCGCCACATCCCGCGCGACCAGGCCGGCCGCGATGCCGACCGGGCCGTCCAGCAGCACCGGCAGCCGGCGGGCCGCGGCGCCGAGCAGCGCCCCGGCCGCCGCCGCGAGGTCCGCGCCGCCGAGCTCGCGGAGCAGGTCCTTGGCGCCGCGCGGCTCCTGGCGGATCCGGTGCAGCGCGTCGCGCACCGCGGCGCAGCGCAGCATCCAGGCCTCGTCGTCGTACCGGCCGCCGGGCACGACCACCCGGGGCAGCACGGCGACCGGCTCGGCGCCGGTGGACGCGGCCGCCACCGCGGTGGCCGCCGCGTCGGTGCCCACCCCGATCGCGGCGAGCACGAGCAGGTCCTTGCCGGCGTCCGCGGCCGCGTCGGCCAGCTGCCAACCCTGCCGAAGCGCGGCCTCGACCGCGGTCGCGGTCATCGCCGGGCCGTCCTCGATCGGGTCGGCCGGTGCGGTACGCAGCACGGCGATGTCCGCGCCGGCCTCCCCGGCGAGCCGGCTCAGCACGCCCTCGCCGTTCTCGACCTGGGCGACCCGGCGCTCGACGTCGGCCGGGTCGTCGCCGGCCGCGGCGCCGCCCGTGTGGCTGCCGCTGATCAGCAGCACCCGGGCCGCGGCCCACGGGCGCGGGATGGCGGTCGCCTGGGTGGCCGCCGCGAACTCGACGGCCTCGACCAGTGCGCCGAGACCGGTGCCCGGGAAGTCGATCTCGACCAGCCGGTCGCGCGCGTCCGGGCCGGCGTCGCCGTCGGGCAGCGGCAGGTCCATGCCGGGCTGGATGACGATGCCGGAGCTGACCAATGGGAGGGCCATGGTGGGCTGGTTGAGCACGTGGGCATCGGCGTCGATGTCGGCCTGCGGCTCGGCCACCGGCGGCAGGGTGAACACGTACGGCTCGGCCGGCGGCGGCGTGACCAGCGGCTGGGCCGGCGGCGGGGTGATCAGCTGCGGCTCGGCCGGGGGCGTGCCCATCTCCGCCTCGGTCGGCGGGGGCGGCTGGATCGGCGGCGCGGCCGGCTGCGGCACCTCGGCGGGCGCGGCCGGCGCCGACCCGGACTTCAGCCACGTCACCTGGCCGGCGATCACCAGGGCGACCCGGTCGCACGCCTCGGCGAGCGCCTGGTTGGTGCTGCCCAGCGCGTCCGCGAACGCCCGGCCCACCGGCGTGACCGGTACCAGCGACAGCCCGACCTCGGGGCTGACCAGCACGACCCGGGCCGGGCAGGCGCGGACGGCGGCGGCGAGCGCGGCCACGTCGGCCTCGTCGTCGTTGGGCTGCCGGGCCGGGTCGAGCAGCGCCGTCACCCAGCCACCCAGGTCGTCCACGAGCAGCGTGTCGTCCGGCTTGGCCTCGCCGAGCACCTCGGTGAGCCGGGCCGGATCGGCGCCGGTCTCCTCGGTCGACCAGGACTGCGGGCGGCGACGCTGATGCGCCTCGATCCGGGCCAGCCACTCCGGATCGTCCTGGCCGCCGGCCGCGGTTGCCACGTAGCGCACCGACGGCGCACCCGCCACGAGCGACTCGGCGAACGCGGACTTGCCGGAACGGATCCCGCCGAGGACAAGAACGGTGCTCCACCGATCATCGGACATGCCCCGTACCTTAAGGCCGGGCCGCACATGTGGAAGCCGTAGGGTGGAGGCGCACCGACCGAAGACGTGAGGGGGCGGCCCATGCCGTGGAGTTGGCGGTACGAGAACGTCGACGGACAGCCGGTCGCCGGCCCGGCCGAGACGTTCAGCAGTCAAGCCGACGCCGAGTCGTGGATCGGCCAGGAGTGGCGGGGACTAGCCGAGTCCGGGGTGGCGAGAGTTGTGCTGGTCGAGGACGATCGAGTGGAGTACCCGATGAGTTTGCTGCCGGCGGAGTGACGTGACTTACGAACCGGTCTACACCCGGACCCCGCGCAATGCCTTCGTGCCGAGCCCGGTCTTCGTCGGCATCGTCGCGGTCTTCGCGGTCAGCGGCTGGATGACCTGGGCGGGGTTCGGCAACATCCGGATCGACGTCTTCCTGTTCGTGGTGACGGGTTGGCTGGTCTCGCTCTGCCTGCACGAGTACGCGCATGCCGTGGCCGGCTACTTCTCCGGTGACCGCAGCGTGGCCGACCGCGGCTACCTGCGGCTCAACCCGCTGAAATACACCAGCCCGCTGCTCTCCATCGTGCTGCCCGTGGTCGTGGTGATCCTGGGTGGCATCGGCCTGCCCGGCGGCGCCGTGTGGGTCGACCACCAGTACATCCGCAGCAAGGTGAAGGACTCGCTGATCAGCGCGGCCGGCCCGCTCACCAACATCATCCTGGCGCTGTTGGTGGCGTTCCCGTTCCTGATCGGCGTCGGCCCGACCCTCGAACCGACCGCGACCGGCCAGTACGTGGTGGCCAACACCGCCGAGCACCTGGACTTCTGGAGTGCCCTGGCGGCGCTGGCCTTCCTGCAGGTCACCGCGAGCGTGCTCAACCTGCTGCCGATCCCCGGCCTGGACGGCGGCAGCATCCTCCAGCCCTGGATGAGCCCCGCCTACCAGCGTGCGTGGAACCTCTTCGCCCCGTACGGTTTCATTCTGCTTTTCCTGGCCCTCTGGCAGACCAAACTCGGCGTGTGGTTCTACGACGCGGTCTTCTGGCTCAGCGAAAAGCTCGGCCTTTCCCAGGCGTTGATCCAGCTGGGACTCGAATTAATGCGTTTCTGGTCTGGCGGGTAGGGCCAGACCAGAAACGCATCGGCAGTTACGGCCGTCTCGCCGGGCTGGCGGTCTTGGCCGGGTCGCGCTCGGCGACCGGGTCGAGTACGGCGTCGATGGCCTTCATCAGGTCGGCGTCGAGCTTGACGCCGGAGGCGGCGGCGTTGTCGCGCACCTGCTCCGGGCGGGACGCGCCGACGATGGCGGCCGAGACGTTCGAGTTCTGCAGCACCCAGGCCACGGCGAGCTGGGCCATCGACAGGCCGGCCTGCTCGGCGAGCGGCTTGAGCTCGGCGACCGCGGTCAGCACCGGATCGGTCAGCAGCCGGGCGATGAAGGTGGCCCCGGACTTCTCGTCGGTGGCCCGCGAACCGGCCGGCGGCTGCTTGCCCGCCTCGTACTTGCCGGTCAGCACGCCCTGCGCGATCGGCGAGAAGACCACCTGGCCGATGCCCAGCTCGATCGAGGTGGGCACCACCTCGGCCTCGATGACCCGCCACAGTGCCGAGTACTGCGGCTGGTTGGACACCAGCGAGATCTTCAGGTCCTGGGCCAGCTCCCACCCGGCCCGGAGCTGTGACGCGGTCCACTCCGAGACGCCGATGTAGAGCGCCTTGCCCTGGCGGACGACGTCGGCGAACGCCTGCATCGTCTCCTCTAGCGGAGTCGAGTAGTCATACCGGTGGGCCTGATAGACGTCCACATAGTCGGTCTGCAGCCGGCGCAGCGAGGCGTCGATCGACTCCATGATGTGCTTGCGGGAGAGGCTGCGATCGTTCGGCCCCGGCCCGGTCGGCCAGTAGACCTTGGTGAGGATCTCCAGGCCGGCGCGGCGCTCACCGCTGAGCGCCCGGCCCAGCACCTCCTCGGCGCGGCCCTGGGCATACACGTCGGCGGTGTCGAACGTGGTGATGCCCTCGTCGAGGGCGGCGCGCACGCAGGCGACCGCGGCGTCCTCCTCGACCTGGGAGCCGTGGGTGATCCAGTTGCCGTAGGCGATCTCGCTGATGAGCAGGCCGGAACGGCCAAGGTGACGGTGTTCCATGGATCGACCCTACTCACAGCACGGGTCGGGCGTCGGTCTGCCGCCTTTCGATCTCGTCCAGCACGTCCTGCCGATCCTTGTACTTCAGCTCGATCATCGGCTGGCCCTGGCGGTCCAGCGCGCCCCAGAGGGCGTACTTGTCGGCGATCAGGAAGGCCGCCGGGTGGATCAGCACGGCCGCGTGCACCGGAGTCACCAGCAGCTGACCGGTGCGGTCGACGACGCCGTACCGGTCGCCCGCGTCGACCACCGCGAGACCCTCGTCGGTGAAGCCGTCCACCGGCTCGCCGGAGGCCAGCGTGGTGACGAACGCCCGGTACCGCGGCTGCACGATGCCCCGGCCGTGCCGGTCGACCGCGCCCCAGCCGCCGTGCCGGACCAGCGCGAGACCGTTGCGGAACGGGCCGGCGTCCTCGAAGCCACCCGGAACGATCACCCGGTTCTGCCGGTCGATCGCGTACCAGCCGCCGGCCTCGTCGCGGGACACCCAGGCCAGGCCCTCGGCGAACCGGCCGGCCGCGCGGTATCCGTGCGAAGCGTCGATGACCAGCTCACCGGCCAGATCGATCAGTTCCCAGGCCGGCGACTCCGGGCGGCGTACCCAGGCGAGGCCGTCGGAGAACGGTTGCGCCTGGGCGTACCGCGGCGGCACCGCGCCCGGGTAACCCCAGAAGCCGGACCGTTCGTCGCGCAGCGGCCGGGGCGGCGCGGTGCGGCCGAGGATCTCGTCGGTGGTGCGCGGGTAGGGTCCCCAGCCGTCCGTGGTCCGTGCGGTGATCGTGTCGAGGGCCAGTTCGAGCCGCTCGACCAGGTCGGGATCGGCACCGTTGCGCGAGTCGAGGGCGCTCTCGAAGTGGTTCACCGCCTCGA
>Ga0207668_10002491_pt1 | contig 10750 bp, 7 predicted proteins | sample KBSS43metaG_FD_184323 | JGI IMG/M metagenome (GOLD analysis project Ga0207668, IMG submission 184323) | Switchgrass rhizosphere microbial communities from Kellogg Biological Station, Michigan, USA - KBS S4-3 metaG (SPAdes) (version 2) | ecosystem: Host-associated > Plants > Roots > Rhizosphere >... | reverse complement strand
CAGGGCCGAAGCGATGCTGACCTTCGCGTCCGAGCAGGGCCTGGTTGCGGATGACGAGGTGCGCAAAGCCTCTGCTGAGCAACCCCTGCCGTCCGACGTCGAGGGCGTCGAAATTGATAGTCGTAAAGGAGACAAGTGATGGGGAACCTGTATTCGGTCCTCAAGGAACGGCTCAACAGCATCAACGTCAACGGCAAGACGCTGTACATCGCCGAAGGCGATACGTTGCTCGATGATGCGCAGCTGAAAATCTACGCCGACGTGCGCGAGAAGGAAAACGCCGCACGCGCTGCCGCGAAGGACGCCGACGCCAAGGGTTTTGGCTCATCCAAGCTCGAGGTAAGCCACGGGCTGATCGCCATGACCAAGGACGGCAAGGTGATCCGCTGGAAGCCGGGGACGGTGCTCACTTATCGCGTCGCGCTGTCGAGTTTTCCGAGCCAGCAGCACTACCAGTTGGTGGTCGACAATCTGAAGACCGCGACCAATTCCTGGGAGGCCACGTGCGGCATCAATTTCGAGCATAAGGTTGAGCTCGACAGCGTGCCCGGCACCGATGCCAATGGCTGCCTCTTCGCGGCTTATTATTTCGACGCCGGTGGCAGCGTGATCGCCTCGGCCTTCTTCCCCAGCGACCCGCCCGACCGGCGGCATCTGCTGGTCGATCCGAGCTATTTCACGACGAGCTTCGACAAGGTTGGCGTGTTCCGCCACGAACTCGGTCATGTGCTCGGGTTCCGCCACGAACACATCCGCAACGAAGCCCCGCCGGTGTGCCCGAACGAGCCGTTGTGGGACACCCAGGTGCTGAGTGCCTACGACCCCAAATCGGTGATGCATTATTTCTGTGGCGGGGTCGGCAGCCACGACCTTCAGATCACCGACCTCGACCGCAAGGGCGCACGGATGGTCTACGGTCCGCCGCTTACGGCCGCGGCGCTAGTCGACCCGGCCTAGGCCGCATGGACGAGCGGATCGCCCCGCCACCCGACGAAGCGAGCGTCCCGGATACACCTCCGGCGACCGCCGCGGCGGCTCAGAGCCAGGGCGGCGGCAGCCCGCCAGGCGGCGATCCGCAACCGGATGCGGCGAGCAGTGCCGAGCCTGCTCCCAGCATCCATTTCAGGCTCGGCGACCGGCTGCGTTGGGCGGCGCAGACACCGCGCTACGAGCGCAAGTCGGGCGATCCGGTCTACCGTCCGCTGCAGATCTACACGATCGACCCGTCGCGGCGCCGGCGCGAAGGCCAGACGGCCGAAATCAACGTTCCCTTTGAGCGCTTGCGCAAGGGTCCCAACGGCTGCCGTTTCCGCGTGGTGACGTCGGACACCTGGCCGCTTGACCCGTACGGCGATGTCGACCTCAACGAGACGCGGCTGCTGATTACCAACGGCCGCCCGCCGGCGCCGACCGACCCGGTATTCCATCACCAGATGGTCTACGCGGTGGCGATGACCACCTACGCGATCTTCCGCTCAGCGCTCGGCCGCGAGGTGAGCTGGGGATTCCCGGCGCCAAAGCTGAACCTTGTCCCGCACGCTTTCCAGGTTGCCAATGCCCAATATGTCCGGGACCGGGAAGCGCTCGAGTTCGGCTGGTACCGGGTCGAAGCAAGCAACCAGGTCGACATGCCGGGCGGCGCGTACATCTTCTCCTGCCTGTCGCACGACGTCATCGCGCACGAACTTACCCACGCCCTGCTCGATGGCCTCCGGGTGCGCTTCGACCGAGCCTCGAACCCCGATGTCGGCGCCTTTCACGAAGGGTTTGCCGACCTCGTCGCGCTGCTTCAGCGCTTTTCCTACCGGATGGTCGTCCGCAGCATCATTCTCAACACCCAGGGCGATCTGACGCGCGAGGGCGACTGGACTCAGCTCGTGTTCGAAATGGCTCACGGCAAGGGCGACAGGTCGCTGCGCGAAATCGATCTCGATGGCGTGCATCGCTACAGCGCGACTGGCGAGGAACATGATCGCGGGACCATCCTGGTGTCCGCGATCCTCGACGCGTTCGTGACCATCTACACGCACAAGGCGGGTCCCATCATTCGCCTCGCGACCGGCGGCCGCAAGCAGCTCGACGAGGGCGAGGCGATGTCGGCCGACCTCATCACCCAGCTGACCCACATCGCCTCGCGGCTGTCGACGCACCTCTTGAACATGTGCATCCGCGCGATCGATTATTGTCCGCCGGTCGACATCACCTTGGGCGAATATCTGCGCGCGTTGATTACGGCCGACCGCGATCTCGTGCCCGACGACCAGTGGTCGTACCGCGAGGCGCTGATCGATGCATTTCGCAAGCGGCATATTTTCCCCGAAAACGTGCCGGCGCTCAGTGAGGACGCGCTGGTGTGGGAGCCGCCCGATCACCCGATCGTGATCCCCGGACTCAATTTCGGCGATTTGCGCTTTTCGGCCGATCCGGGCTGCGCCGCCGACGCCGACGAGGTTCTCCGTCAGGCGCGCCTCATCGGCGAAACCGTGTGCCAGCCGGACAATCTGAAAATCTTTGGCCTCGCGGATCCCAAGGATCCGTATTTCGCGCCGGACAAGGTCGAACCGCCGGTCATCGAATCCGTTCGCTCGTTGCGGCGAGTCGGCCCGGATGGCCAGCTCGCATTCGGGCTTGTCGTCGAGGTGATCCAGCGGCGCTTCGTCGCGGGCGGCGGCGGTTATCCGTCGTTCCGCTATCGCGGCGGATCGACCGTCATCATCGGCGCCCAGGGCGAAGTCCGTTACGTCATCGCCAAATATATCAAGAGCGAGACGCGCCTGCTGAAGCAGCGCGAATATGTCGCCACAGTCGGCGCCGACGTTTTCGCGCTGCAGAGTTGCCGGCACCTGCAGTCGAATGAGCCCGACGCGCCGCCGCCGGCCCCGCGCAAGGCGGCCAAGAAGAAAGCACGCGTCAAAACGCCGGCAGCGAAAAAGCCGGCAGCAAAAAAGGCGGGGTGATCTCGACCATGGCGAAACTCACTCCCCTTCAGGACCGCCGGCGCCACATCATGACCGAGGCGGCCAAGCGCTGGGAGAAGAGTTCGCGCGGACAAAAAGTCATCGATCAGCTGACCGCACTCGGCGATTCCGGCGGCCTCGACACACCGCTCCGCCAGCAACAATTCACCGAGCGCGAAACGGTGCTGCAGCGCGCCGCCGAACTGCGTGCGCTCGGCAAACTGCCGATCGGCCTCGAGCGGAAGATCGGCTCGACCCTCGATTTCATCGAGCTCGCGCCGAGCGATGCCGCGCGCAAGGCCGGGCGGCCGGTCGTCCGGATTGTCACCAGCTGCGACCCCAACGTTGAAGCGGTCGGATTCGCGACCGGGTTCCTGGTGTCGGCACGGTTGCTGCTGACCAACTGGCACGTCTTTCCAGACGCGGCTTCGGCCATCGGCAATGGCGCCAATTTCTTTCACGAACGCGGCGATTCCGGGATCGCGGTAGGCGACACGTTTGAAGTCGATCCGGGCTACTTCTTTCTGGCGAACGAGCGGCTCGATTTCGCGTTGGTCGGGATCAAGCCCAAGTCGGTGACCGACAAGAGCTTCGCCGACGTCGATCCAGTAGTGATGACCAGTTCGCCCGCCAAGATCCTCGTCGGCCAGCCGGTCAACATCATACAGCATCCCGACGGCGGGCCCAAGACCTGGGTGACGATGAACGAGAACCGGCTGATCGACATCTCGGAAGAAGGCTTCCTCCAATATACCGCCGACACGCTGCAGGGTTCGTCCGGGTCGCCCGTGTTCAGCAAGGGGTGGGAGCTGGTCGGGCTGCACCATTCGGGCGTTCCCGAAATGCACGACGGCAAGATCGTCGCGGTCGACGGCACCGTGTGGGATGAGGACATGGGCGACGACAAGGTTCACTGGATCGCCAATGAAGGCGCGCGGACCAGCGCCATCGTCCGCGCGCTGGCCGAGACTCGGCTCGACGATGCGGGACAGCAACGGGTGCTCGACGGCTTGCTCGCCGGGACCGGGGACCCGATCGAGGAGGTCAAGAAACTGCTCGATCGTCCGGGCGCGGAGTCCGCCGCCGTTCCGGCCGAGGCAGCCACGGTCATCCGTGCCGGCGAGCGACCGCTCGTCTTCACCGGGCCGGTCACCATCATCCTTGGCGGCGATGCCGACGTGGCCGGGCTCGGACCGGCGTTTGAACGCACCATCCAGTTCGACCAGGATTATGACGATCGCAAGGGATACGAGCCGGAATTCCTCGGCAAAGGCCTGACGCTGCCGTTGCCGAAGACGGTCGCGGGCCGCAAAGCCGAAATGCTGCTCAAGGACGGCGCCGAACTCGTCCTCGACTACCATCACTACAGCCTGGCGATGAATGCCTCGCGGCGCCTGCCGATGTGGACGGCGGCGAATGTCGATTACAGCGCCGAGCGGCGCAAGATCGGCGGGCGTGCCGGTTTCGGCAGCGACAAATGGGTGTTCGACCCGCGCATCCCCAAGGAAGTCCAGCTCGGCGATCAATTCTATGAGCCGGCCAGGCAGTCCGATCGCGGCCATATCGTCCGCCGCCAGGACAGCGCGTGGGGCGATACGCCGGAGGAAGTCGAGTTCGCCAATTCCGACACCTTCCACTGGACCAACTGCACGCCCCAGCATGCTGCCTTCAACCGCGCGTCGGCACCGAGCAAATTTCAGCTGAAGGAAGGCATTTGGGGCGGGTTTGAAATGTATACGCAGGGCCAACTGCAGAAGGTCGACACGCGCGCTTCCATCTTTGCTGGACCGGTGCTCGCCGATGACGATCCGGAGGTCGATCTGGGCAAGGGACCGGTGAAGATCCCGCGCCGGTTCTGGAAGGTCGTGGTGGTCAAATCGGCCGCCGGCAAGAAGCCCGGGATGGAGGCCTATGGGTTCATCATGAGCCAGGACGATTTGCTCGAAAAATTCGGGATCGAGTTCGCACCCGGCCGCTTCGAGAAATTCCGCACCTTGCTGAAGGACATCACCAAGGCGGCGGGGGTCGAGTTCGACAAGGTCCTGGTGGCCGCGGAAGTCCCGGCACAGGGTTAGAACCAGGAGGGCAGCGTGCAAACTCCAGCGGACTATGCCGCACGATACGAAAGCCTGACCGTATTGTCCGCGGATGGAAGTGCCGATCTGGCGACGGGCCTGGCGGTCGACCGCTATTTGCTCGGCCTGTCGACCGCGGCGGGAAATGAACGCTATCGCGTCGGCCTGAAGATCCAGAAGGACCTCGCGATCCGGCGCAAGACCGACAAGGACGCGAAGATCACGGCGCGCGTCCAGACCCCCGACGGAATCGTCGAGCATGTCTTCGGCGACCTGACAATGGGACCGAAGGACGAGTTGTGGATGCTGCTGCGCTATCCCTATGGCGGGAAAGGGTCGCCGGAAGCCATTCAAACGCTGCTCCAGCTCGCGGCGGTGGATTTGCCCGGCAGCCCGCCGGCGATCAAGCCGGCGGACTTCCAGTCCTATTGCGACAAGTGGCTGGGCCTCGACTGCAATGGGCTGGTCGGGAACTATCTGCGCCATGTCTATCAGGGCATCGACTGGTGGGACATCGCGACCTCGAAGGGGATCAGCCCCAATACCGACATCCAGGTGATCTGGGACGGGCTCGAAGGGACTGCGCGAACATCCGCCGATGCGGTCGATTTCCGCGAACTCAACCTGCTGGTGCTGGTCGATGACGCGGGGAAGATTAAGCCGGGTGGGCCGGGCAAAAAGCCGGGGCACATCATGATCTCGCAACCGCGCGAGATCGAATATGATACTGGCCTCAAGTCCGTGCTCGGCGTGCCCAACGACCAGGAGGTGCCAGGGCTGATCGTGCTCGAATCGACCGCCGCCAAGGATGTCGCCGACAAAAAGAGCGGCGTTGCCAAGTCAGCCTATGCCTACGCCGACCACCCCAAGCTGAAGGCTGTCATCAAGGTCCGGCGCGGGCTCGACAATTCATCGATCGGCGTGAAGATCAAGGGCGCGAAGTGGAGCGGCGGCTAAGTGGCTGACGCTCCTTCGAAAAAATCGGCGCGGCCGCAAGCCAGCCAGTTCGATGCGTTCGAGCCGTATCTGCGCGACTACGTGACCAACGACCGAATCCTTGAAGCGGCGCGTCAATTCTCTCCGTGGGATGACGCGGCGGTTAGCCAGGGCAGCGAAAGTGGTCCGCTTGGCGCGTCGCAGTCACGCCACGGATCGCAGATCGTGATTGACGAGACGGCGCTCGTGCTTGGATTTATCTCGGTTGGCCTGGAGGTTCGCGGGCAAGAGTCGACGACGGCGTGGTTCGTCGCCTGGCTCGAGGACCGGGGGGCTGACCTGGAACGGATCCTCCAGGCGCAACTTGCGGTCGCGGGAGTCTCGCCACGGCCGCGCCGGGGGGTCGCCGCCGTACCTTCCGATATGGTGCGCAACGGGATTCTTCCGGCGGCGGTCGAACTGGCGCGGCGAACCACGCAACGGGATCGAGCCGATGCTCGCCACTTGCTGATGGCCCTGCTGGATAAGCCAGGCGGCTGGCCGCACTTCACCGAGTTGGCGACGCCACAAGCGCTGTCCGATGCCAAGCGCAATATTGTCGAGCATCTCGAACGCAGCCACGAGGAAGGGGAGAATCTGGACGTTTGGCGACGGCTGGTCAGCGGGCCCAAGCCGTCGGAGACCGTCGGCACATTGTCGGACGCCCCGGCGCTGGTTGATACGCTCGGCCGCGAGGCCTTCGCCGAGGTGCTCGCGACCCGCGTCAAGCAAGTCTCGGAAACGCTGCGGTCGGGGACGCTCGGCAGCGATTCCGCCTTCATCTTGCACGTCGATGGCCCATGGGGCTCGGGCAAGTCGTCGATCCTCAACTTCCTCAGGACGAATCTCGAGAAATCGGACCCGTCTTGGGTCATCGTCGAGTTCAATGCGTGGCGGAACCAGCAGCGGTCGCCGGCCTGGTGGCCGATCATCTCTCATGTCTGGACAACCGTGCGTCATGAGGGGTTGTTCAAGTATCCCCGCGCTTACTGGGTTTGGATGCGGTGGACGATGGGCATGCGCTGGATGCCACTGCTGCTCAGCGGCTTGTTGATCTTCGCCTTCGCCATCCTCGTCTATTGGTGGGGAAAGACCCCGACCACCACCGCCGCCTCTACGCAAAGTCAGTGGATCGAGCTGATGGACAAGGCTTGGAAGGGCGTGCTGGCGCTGATGGCGCTCGGCGGGTTTGCCTGGACCAGCACCCGGGCCCTATTCTTTGGCTCGAAGAGCGCTGCCGAGACCTACGCCCAGTCGAGCGCCGAGCCGTATCGCCGGATCGTTCGCCTGTACGAACGGCTGGTGTGCTCGATCGAACATCCGGTCGCGGTGTTCATCGACGACATTGACCGTTGCGACAGCGCTTATGTGATCGAATTGCTCGAGGGGATCCAGACGCTGCTGCGTTCGGCGCCCGTGGTCTACGTCGTCGCCGGCGACCGCAAGTGGATCTGCTCCAGCTTCGAGAAACGCTATGCCGACTTCGGCGGCCAGATCGGCATGCCGGGGCGGCCGCTCGGTTATCTGTTCCTCGACAAGGTGTTCCAGCTGTCGACCGCGATCCCGCGCCTGTCGACGGTCCGTCAGGCGGCTTACTGGAAGCGGCTGCTCGAGACCGGTGAGAGCGGCGCGCGCTCGACACCGGTGGACGTGAAGCGACTGGAGGCGGAGGCCGAGAAGGAGCTCGTGGGCAAGACCAGCCACGAGGAGATTCAGGCGGAAATCGACCGTACCGAAGAAGGCAGTATCGAGCGCGAGACAATCCGTGCCGCCGCCGCCAAGCAAACCACGAGCCGTGAGGCGATGCGTGCGGCTGAGCACCGGCTGCAGCCGCTGGCTCATTTGCTCGAGCCCAACCCGCGCTCGATGAAGCGGCTGGTCAATGCCTACGGCCTCAACCAGGCCCGAGTGTTCCTCGAAGGCCGCACAGTGGAAGTCGAAGCGCTGGCGCGGTGGACGATTGTCGAGCTGCGCTGGCCGATTTTGGCCGATTACCTCGCGAGCAATTGGAGCGACATCGCCGACCACAGCCTGTCCGTCGCCCAGTTTCCGGACGGGATTCGTGCCTTGCTTGCGGATACCGACGTCAAGGAAGTGTTCGGCCACAAGGGCGAGGGCACGGAACTCACGTTGCTGACCCTCGGTCCGATTCTCGAGTAGCCAGCCACTCTTCGATGATCTCCGCAATCCTCGCGGCGGACTTGCCGTCGCCATAGGGGAAGGCCGGCCGCGACATTGCGGCATAGGCGAGCGGATCGGTGAGCAGCCGCCGCGCTTCAGTGACGATCTCGGCGGTCGCCGTCCCGACCAGCCGCATATTGCCGGTCGCGATTCCCTCGGGCCGTTCGGTCTTGTCGCGCAAGATGAGCAGCGGCACGCCGAGCGCCGGTGCTTCCTCCTGCATGCCGCCGGAATCACTCAGCACAAGCCCGGCATTGCGCATTAGCTCGACGAGGTCGCGATGGCTGCATGGCTTCAGAAGGGTGATATTTGGAATGCCGCGCAGGAGCCTCGTGAGCATTGTCGCGACATGCGCATTGGGTGGCAGAACGACGTCGATTGCGGTGAGACCGTCGGCGGCGAGTTCTACCAGGGCGTCGACAACAGAGCGGAGGCCATCGCCCCAATTCTCGCGGCGATGGCAAGTGACCAATATCCGCCGGGATTCCCGGACACCCAGGGACGGCAGATCGGCGACGACGTCGAGCAGGGCATCGATCGCGGTATTGCCGGTGACGTGGATCGCACCCGTCACAGTTTCGCGCTGCAAGTTCGCGGCTGCGCCGTTGGTTGGCGCGAACAGCAAATCCGCCCGGGCATCGATAATCGTCCGATAGCGCTCCTCGGGCCAGGGCAAGTGCGGGTCGTGGGTTCTGAGGCCAGCCTCGACATGCGCGACGGGCACCTTCGCGGGCGAAGCCTGCGCGCGCCCCGCCGAGTGCGCTCGACGTGTCGCCTTGAACCACCAACAGGTCGGGCGGGGGGTCGATCAGGGGTGTGATCGCCGCCGCGACTTGTCGCGCGTGGGCGCCAGGGTTCGCCTCACCGGGACAGCTTAGCTGCGCAGCGCGAAATTGGTCGAGGTCGTAGGTGCCGGGATTCAGTGACGGATGCTGGCCGGTGAAAATCAGGCTCGGCTCGAGCCCGCGCGCGGTCAGCGCGTGCGCGACCGGGGCCAGCTTGATCGCTTCGGGACGGGTGCCGATGACCAGCCGTATGTCTGCAGGACGCAGCCTTCCCCCTAGCTCGGCTGGAGGAATGTGCCTCCATTATGGAGCTAGTACAACCTACCGGAAGTTGTCGGCGTAAGCCTGGAGCTTGAGCCGCACCGGCGGCGCCGGGATGACATGGTAGGCGAGGCCGTGCTTGTCGCAATAAGCGATCGCCGCGTCCTTGGTCGGGAAGTTCAGGCGCAGCTGCGTCCGGGTGTCGCCTGAGCCGTTCCAGCCGGTCAGCGGATCGGGCCGCAGCGCCTGCTGCCGCTCGAACTCGAGCAGCCAGCGGCCGGTATTGGCCGTACCCGACTGGGTGGTCCGGCGATCAAGCTCGGAAATGCGTGCGACGGTCATCGCTGGCGCAAGTGGCAAAGTGCTCGGGTCAAAGCAAGCGTCAACGCCGCCGGGCGAATACCGTACCGTGGGGAATGGCCGCGCCAGTCGCGCCATGCGGCCAAGATACGCGGTCGAAATCGATGGTTCCGGCCAGCGCGAGCTTTCCACTCGCTGGATCGATCGTGGCGAGCAGGATCTTCGACCGCATCTGCTTGAAGCCGGTGGCCACGATCCTTCGCCCATCGGGCGCCAAGGATATCCAATGCGGCACCCAATCCGCATCGAGCGTCAGCCGCGAGACTTCGCGGGGATGCGAAGGGTCGGCAATGTCGAGCGCGACCAGTCCGGGAAGGTTTTGCACGGCGATGACCCAATATCGGCCGGCGATGACGGGCACTGCGCATCCAGTCTGACCGAGGGCGTGGACGAATTCGGCGGAAGGCCGCGGTCCGTCGATGCCATGGAGGCGGTAAAGCCCGCAATTGCCGGTTCCGACCATGACGGTACGTCCATCCGCAAGCAGCCGCGGTTCATTCGGACTGTTTTGTTCCGTGCCGGCCGGCCCGGGGGGAAGGATCACCGTGTGCAGCAGCTTGAGATCGGACATCCGCCAGACCTGGACAGTTCTCGACGGCGGATTTTTCGCGGCAACACCATGAGCCATCGCGGGCATGTTGGGCATGGCGGGCATATTTGAGCCCATGTCCGCCGTCGTCGTCACGATCCGGTTGAGCTTCGGAACGATGGCCAGGCTGTACGGCCGCACGAATTCATGCGGGTCGGCGGCCGATGACCAGCGCAACAGCCGCCCGTCGCGCGCGAATTCGGCGATCCCGCCCGGGGTCTTATTGGCGTGATCTCCGCGCTGGAACGTCGCGACCATATTTCCGTCGGGAAGCCGGGCGAAACTATGGGCAAAGCTGAGCGGACCGGCGTCTACCGAGCTCCACCGAACCTTCGGCGAGGTCGGTTTGGACAAGTCGAACAGCCAGGTCCGGTTCCCGTAAAAGTCGTTGGCGAGCAGCGTATCGTCCGCCGGCATTTCATAGTCGGTATGATGGGCGAGGGATCCCGACATTCCGACCGGGACGGTGGTGACAACCTGATTGGTGCGAAGGTCGATGACCGCGAGGAAATCATTATCGACGCGGTCAGCGTCGCTGGCCCAGGCGAATAACAGGTCCTGATGCAC
>Ga0207668_10002478_pt1 | contig 10778 bp, 9 predicted proteins | sample KBSS43metaG_FD_184323 | JGI IMG/M metagenome (GOLD analysis project Ga0207668, IMG submission 184323) | Switchgrass rhizosphere microbial communities from Kellogg Biological Station, Michigan, USA - KBS S4-3 metaG (SPAdes) (version 2) | ecosystem: Host-associated > Plants > Roots > Rhizosphere >... | reverse complement strand
CGCGCCGGCCGCCCGGTCGGCGTCGGCGGCGGTGAACCCGGCCTTCTCGTACAGGGCCAGGCTGTGGTCGTCGTATCGGGACTTGCCCGGCCCGTACAGCAGATGGCTGCCGAAGGCCTGCCCGAGCCACGGGTGCCGGATCAGCATGTCGTGCAGCCCGGTGGCCATCGCGGCGGCGGCCGTCCGCCAGTCGGTGGCGGCGAGGTCGGGCAGCTCGACCTCGGTCCAGATCGCGTCGCCGGCGAGCCGGACCAGATCGTCCTTGGTCTTGATGTGCCAGTAGATCGCCGTGGCCGCCGAGTCGAGCCGCTTGCCCAGGCTGCGCATGTTGAGGCCGTCGAGGCCCTCGTGGTCGAGCAGGTCGATGGCGGCCCGGACGATCTGGTCGGCGGTCAGCGTGCTTCGCGGCATGCCGGCCAGCCTAGTTGAACTTAGTGCAGGAACGAGCTTGCACTAAGTTCAAGTGCCCCGTTAGGCTCACTTGCACTTAGTTCAAGTGAGTGAGAGGGCCTAGCCATGACGCAGGAGAAGCTGACCGAGTTCGTCGCCGCCACCGGCAAGGAGTTCGACATCCCCGGCCTCGCGGTCGGCGTGCTGGCCGACGGCCGCGAGACCTACGTGTCACACGGGGTCACCAGCGTCGACCATCCGCTGCCGGTCGACGAGCACACGCTCTTCCATCTGGCGTCGGTGACCAAGACCTTCACCGCGACCGCACTGATGCGCCTGGTCGCGGAGGGCCGGGTCGACCTGACCGCGCCGGTCCGCCGATATGTTCCCGAGCTCGTCCTGGCCGACGAGTCGGCTGCCGAGCGGATCACCGTGCTCAACCTGCTCAACCACACCGCCGGCCTCGACTGGAACCTGATCGACACCGACGAGGGCCACGGGTCGCTGGCCGGCTTCGTGGCCAAGTTGGCCGGGCTGCCGCAGATCGCGCCGCCCGGCGCCCGCGCGTCGTACAGCCAGGCCGGTTACAACCTCGCCGGGCGGGTCATCGAAAAGGTCACCGGCCGGCCGTACGAGAAAGCGCTCTCCACCCTGGTCCTGGAGCCGGCCGGACTGCGGAACTCGTTCTTCGGGCGCGACGACGTGATGGTCCGGCGGTTCGCCGTCGGGCACAACCGTGCCGACGACGGCACGCTGCGGTTCGCGCGGCCGTGGACGTCCTGGCCGGCCGGCGCCCGCGGCAACAACCCGGGCGGCGGCCTCGCGTCCTCGACCAGCGACCTGCTGCGCTGGGCCCGCTTCCAGCTGGGTGACGGGGGCGGCGTCCTGCCCGCCGCGGCGCTGCGCCGGATGCGGGAGCAGACCGTCGAGCTGCGGTCCAGCACGCTCGGCGACGGCATCGGCATCGGCTGGTTCCGGCGCGGCGTCGGCGGCGTCCGCACGATCGGTCACGGCGGGTCCGGCAACGGGCAGTTCGCCGAGCTGCTCATCGTGCCCGAGCACGACTTCGCCGTCGTCTCGCTCGCCAACGCCGGCCCGGACGGCTACAACGCCAATCAGGCCGTCGTCCGCTGGGCCTTGGAGCATTACCTCGGCGCGGTCGAGCGGGACCCGGAGCCGATCCCGTACGACGAGGCGCGCGCCCGCCAGGTCGCCGGCCGTTACGAGATCGACGCGATGTATCTCGACGTGGCCACGGACGGGTCCGGGCTCACCCTCGGGGTCGGCATCAAGCCGGAGATCCGCGCGGCGTCGGACGAGGAGATGCCGCCGGACTACCCGCCGGCCGCCATCGGGTTCCTGCCCGGTGCGGGCGACGACTACATCATCACCGGCGGCGGGCTGACCGGCCAGCGCGGGTACTTCAGCCGCGACGACGCCGGCCGGGTCGTCGGCGTCGACCTGGCCGGCCGGCTCTTCGGCCGGACGCCGGACGCCGGGTGACGTTGCCCGGGTGTCACCCCGGTGGCGCCCGTCCCGGTCCCCCCGTGCGGACCGGGGCGGGCGCCTCGGCCGGTGCCCGGTCCGCCGGACCGGGCACCGGGAACACCGCGGATCAGCCGTTGATGCCGCCGACCGGGTGCACGGTCAGGGTGCGCTTGTCCGGCGTACCACCGAGGGTGATCTTCCGCAGCGCCGAGTTGTTGGTGGTGCTCAGCTCGGCGAGCTTCTTCTCCGGGTTGGCCAGCACCTGGATGTAGTACGTGCCGTTCGGCACGTCGGTGACCTCGAAGGACTGGCCCGGCAGCGACTGGCTGTAGGTGTCGCCGTTGCCGATGTCCAGCACCTCACGCACCGCGACCACGGTGTTGGCACCGCACGACGTGGACAGGTCGGTGTTCTCCGGCCGCCACTTCGCGCCGGCGATCGTGTAGTCCACCGCGTCCGTGTTGGCCAGGCAGAACGCTTCCTTGCCGCTGCGCACCACCAGCTTCTGGTCGGCCCCGAGCAGGTTGTACTGGGCGAAGTCGGTGAAGTGCCAGTGCATGTGCCCCTCGCGGGCGTCCCACTCCATGGTGCCGGCGGCCTTGGACCCGACCTGGTTGCCCTTGGCGTCGAAGAAGTACTGGTAGGCGTCCATCAGGTCGGAACCGGTGCGGCGGAAGCCGTCGACCAGCAGCGGCGAGGTGCCGGCGTTCCACACGGTGGCGCCGAAGTTGACGTACCACTTGCCGTCGGTCGCACCGGTCTGCTCGTTCGTACCCTGACTCAGCTCGATGTTCCAGGCCGGCAGCGACCGCAGGTCCGGCTTCGGGCCGGCCGGGGTGGCCTTGAGGGTCGCCGGACGCTTGGCCGGTGCCCGGAACTCGGGCCGGTAGGACGAGACCTGCCGGGCGGCGTCGCCCTCGGTGTGGTCGTGCTCGCTCGCCGCGGCGGCGACGGCCGGCACCTCGTTGGCGGCCTCCTTCTTCGCCCGGGCCAGGCCGGGGCCGTCGGTCCGGCCGTTGACCACGGTCACCGCGACGTGCTGGGTGGCCGACTCCGCGGGCATGCCGAACAGCTTCTGGTACGCCGGATTGACCGTGGCGGTGACGTTGTACTTGCCGGGCGCCAGGTCGAAGGACGCTCCGTCCCGGGTCTGCGGATTGTCCACGACGGAGGCGTTCCAGCCGGCCTGTATGCCCCACACCGCGCCGACGGTGAACGGGTTGGACCCGCCGCACTCCCGCGGGTACGGGCTGGTGGCCGGGGCGTCCGGACGGGTGCGTGCCGAGTCGTACGTGTTGCCGCAGAACGGCGTCGTGTACTGGGTGACGACCTTGCCGGCCGCGTCGGTGATGGTGAACGAGGTGAAGTCCTTGAGACCCCGGAAGTCGGTGACCGTACCGGCCGGCAGCGCCACCTTCTTCGTCCGGCCGTTCTGGACCACCACCTGCTCGGCCGCGATCGGCTTGTCGTACCCGGACCGGTGGGCCCAGATCTCGAACGGGTCCTTGCCCGCGATGACGTGCAGGCCCAGGTTGAACGAGAGCCACACCTCGTCGCCGTGGACATACCGTTCCGCGGTGACCGCCGAGGTGGCGGCCACAAAGGACAGTGGGGGAGGGGTGGTCGCCGCCTGGGCGATGCCGACGCCGGCCGCCGTGAGTGCCAGCGCGCCGGTCACCACGCCCGCGGTCAGCAGGCGGGAGCGGCGGCGACGATGGTTCTTCGGGTCAGTCATGAGGTCCTTCCCGTTGGTCGGCCGGCGGTGGTGGTCCGGCCGCTGCCGCGCTATCCAATCGGGACAGTTGTGAGCCTGCTGTGAGATCGACGGCCGTTGGCACGAATTCGCGATGACCCGTGCGCCGGCAGAGCTAATCGTCGATGGCCGCGGCGAGCCGGGCGGCCACCGCGGCGACCGCGGCACGCAGCTCCGGGCCGCCCTCGACCCGGCACGGGAACGGCACGTTCGGCAGCCACTCCTGGGCGTACATCGCCGGGTTGCTGGTGCTGCCGACGAGCACGCACCCACCCGCGGGCGACGGCTCCAGCCGGCCCATCGGCGGGCGGATCCACGGGGCCACCTCGGCCGCCGGGGCGTCGAACACCACCCGGGTGGGGAACTCCCACCCGGCGCCCAGATTTTCCTCCAGCGCGGCCACCGGGTCGAGGTCGGCGGGCGGCTCGAACTCGTCCTCGGTCTGCTCGACCGCGCGGATCCGGTCGACCCGGTAGGTGCGGATCGCGTCGGCGCGGCAGGACCGGCACAGCAGATACCACCGTCCGTGGCGGACCACCACCGCCCACGGCTCGACCTCGGCCTGCCACTCGTGGCCGGCGTTGCTGCGGTACGTGACCAGCACCCGCCGCCGGACCGCGACCGCGGCGATCAGGGCGCTGGTGGTGCTCGGGTCGGGCCGCGCCGACTGCCGGTCGGGCGCGGCCGCCGCGTGCTCGCGCAGCGCGGCGGCCTGCCGCCCCACGCTCTCCGGCAGCGCCTGGATCAGCTTCAGCAGGGCGGCGCCGACCAGGTCGTCCGCGTCGGTGGCCGCCAGCACGGCCATCACCAGGCCCAGCGCCTCGGCCTGGGTGAAGACGATCGGTGGCAGCCGCGTCCCGCGGCGGATCCGGTAGCCGCCGTGCGGGCCCCGGACCGACTCGACGGGGATGCCGGCCTCGCGGAGAATCCCGACATAACGCCGCGCGGCGCGCTCGGTGACACCGAGCCGCTCGCCGAGCTCGTCGGCGGTCGTGCCCGGCCGGGCCTGGAGGATCTCGATGGCCCGCAGCGCCCGCGCGGTCGGGCTCACATCGGGCGGCACACGAGAAGATTAGGCGGCCGGCTCGCAAACCGGAAGTGGACCGTCCGGAATCGGTTCTAGGGTGACGCCCATGACGGAATTCCGTGAGCAGGACCTCGGCGGGGCCCACTTCGAGCGGGTCAGCCTCAAAAATGCCCGGATGCGCGCCGTCGACCTCAGCGGGGCGCAGTTTCGCGGGGTGCTGTTCCACCGCAGCCGCATGCGCGGGGTCGAACTGGCCGACGTCGAGATCAGCGGCGACCTGCAAAACGTCGTCGTGAACGGCGTCGACATCGCGCCCCTGGTCGAGGCCGAGCTCAACCGCCGCATGCCGGAGCGGGCGCTGATGCGCCCCGACGACGCCGACGGATGCCGGACGGCCTGGGCGAACCTGGAGCGGCTCTGGGCGGACACGGTCGCCCGGGCGCGGAGCTTCCCGGCGGCGGCGCTGCACCGCGGCGTCGACGACGAATGGTCGTTCATCCAGACCCTGCGCCACCTCAACTTCGCCGGCGCCGCCTGGGTGGGCCGGATGATCCTGGGCGACCCGTCGCCGTGGCACCCGTTGGACCTGCCCTGGGACGAGGCGCCGGGCTGGGACGGCATCCCCTGGGACCGCGCGGCGCGACCGGCCCTCGACGAGGTGCTCACGGTCCGGCGCGAGCGCCAGGCAATGGTCCGCGGCGTGCTCGAGTCACTCACCGACGACCGGCTCGCGGCCGAGGTGATCCGCACCGAACCGGGCTGGCCCCGGGGAGAGAGATATTCGGTGAAGGACTGCCTCCGCATCGTCTTCAACGAGGAGTGGGAGCACCGCGGATATGCCGAGCGCGACCTGACCGTACTCGAAAAGGAGAACTGAGATGGACATCGTGCTCGTCGCCGGGCTGTGGCTCGACGGGTCGGCCTGGGACGTCGTCGTGCCTGAGCTGGCGGCGCTCGGCCACCGGGCGCTGCCGGTCACCCTTCCCGGCCAGGGCGCCCCGCCGGCGGCGGCGACCCTCGACGACCAGGTGGCGGCCGTGGTCGCGGCGGTGGACTCGGCGTCCGGCAGGCCCATGGTGGTGGGCCACTCGGCCGCCTGCACGCTGGCCTGGCTGGCCGCCGACGCGCGCCCGGACCGGGTGGCCAAGGTGGTCCTCATCGGCGGCTTCCCGTCCCCCGGCGGGCAGCCCTACGCCGACTTCTTCGAGGTCACCGACGGAGTCGTGCCGTTCCCCGGGTGGGCGCCGTTCGAGGGACCGGACTCGGCCGACCTCGACGAGCCGGCCCGGCAGCGGTTCGCGGCCGCGGCGATCCCGGTGCCCGCCGGGGTGAGCCGGGGCGTGGTGCGGCCGACCGACGAGCGGCGCTTCGACGTCCCGGTCGTGGTGGTGTGCCCCGAGTTCACGCCGGCCCAGGCGCGGGAGTGGATCGCCGCGGGCGACGTGCCGGAGCTGGCCCGGGCCAAGCACGTCGAGTTCGTCGACCTCGACTCGGGGCACTGGCCGATGCTGAGCCGGCCGGCCGAGCTCGCCCGGGTGCTCGCCGGGTCAGCGGGGGAGTAGCGGAAGCCGTACCCGGAACGTGGCACCCTGGCCGGGCTCGCTGTCGACCTCGACGGTGCCCGCGTGGGCGGAGACCAGCGCGGCGACGATCGCCAGCCCGAGACCCGTGCTGGTGGAACCGTCCCGCCGGGCGCGTGCCGGGTCGGCCCGGTAGAACCGCTGGAAGACCCGCTCGGCCTGCTCCGGCGCGAGGCCCGGGCCGGTGTCGCGCACCTCGACGATCGCGGCGTCCCGGTCGGCGCGCAGCTCCACGGTCACCACGGCGCTCGGCGGGGTGTGGTTGACGGCGTTGCTGAGCAGGTTGCCGAACACCTGGCGCAGCCGCGCGTCGTCGCCCTCGACGATCAGCGGACCCGTGCCGGGTGCCACCGCCAGCCGCAGGTCGCGCTCCGGCGCGGAGACCCGGGCGGCGTGCACCGTGTCGGCGGCCAGGACCCGCAGGTCGACCGGGGCGAGGGTGAGCGGCCGTTCCTCGTCGAGCCGGGCGAGCAGCAGCAGGTCCTCGACCAGCAGACCCATCCGGGACGCCTCGTCCTCGATCCGGCGGACGATGCGGCCCTGCTCCTCGGCGGGTGCGCCGGCGATCTGCCGGTAGAGCTCGGCGAAGCCGCGGATCGTGGTCAGCGGGGTGCGCAGCTCGTGCGACGCGTCGGCGACGAACTGGCGCATGCGCTCCTCGGAGCGCCGGGCCCGGGTCTCCGACTGTTGCGCGGCGTTCGCGGCGTCCCGCGCCGCCGACTCGGCGGACGCGCTCGCCGCGAACGCCGACTCGATCTGGGCCAGCATGGCGTTGAGCGCCCGGGACAGCCGGCCCAGCTCGGACCTGGGGACCGGGACTCCCGGCTCCGGGTCGGGCACGCGCTGGGCCAGGTCGCCGGCGGCGATCGCGCCGGCCGTCCGCTCGATCTGGTCGAGCGGTCGGAGGCTGCGGCGCACGATCGTCGCGCCGGCAGTCGCCAGCAGGACCAGCACGGCCCCGCCGGCCAGGGCGTCGATCCAGACCAGGCGGCCGACGGCGAACTCGACGTCGGCCTGACTGCGGGCGACCGCGAGGTAGCGGTCCGGGCCGACCTGGGTGATCATCACCCGCCACCGCAGGCTCCCGCGCCCCGAGTCGGTGGTGAACGGGCCCTGGTCGGCTCGCGACCCGTACCAGGCCAGGCTGTCGATCCGGCCGGGCAGGTCGGCCTTGGCGAAACGCTGGTCGCACCGGACCCAGATGGGCAGCGCGGGAGACGTGCCCGCGACGATGTAGTCGGAGCGCAGCCCGCTCGCCTCCGTCGTCGGCGTGGGCCCCTGCAGGTCATCCAGATAGGCGGTCAACTCGTCATGCAGGTAGCCCGCCAGCTCGTCGTCGACCCGGGCCATGAGGTACGTCCGGAGAAAGTAGATGTTGCCGGTGGAGATGACCACGAGCGCGGCCGTCACCAGCGCGAGCACGGCAGCGACAAGCTTGACCCGTAGCGGAACGCTCCGAAGGGCCGTCAACATGGACGATGCCGCAAACACCACCTGATACCCGTTCCCCCGGATGCGCGCCTGGCGCTGACGTGCGCAGGACAGTGTGTCCCGTCATGCTGGGAAGGGTCTGGTGGGAGGCTGAGAGGTTCCTGCGTTTCCTGCGCTTCGGGCGTTTCGGGCGTTTTCCGGCAGGAGCGCCTCGACGAGGTCGGTCAGCGGCGCGGTGAGTTCCTCCTCGGTGGCGGTGGAGAGCGGCGCCACACCCAGGGAGGCGCGCAGCAGCGTCATGCCGAGCGAGGTGGCGATCATGATCTGGGCGCGCAGCACCGACTGCTCGTCCAGCGGCTCCGGCCGCCCGCGGGCCACGGCCAGCCGCTCGCTCATCGACCGCAGGACCGTACGGCGCATCCCGTCGACGCGTTCGTCGCCCGAGGAGCGCAGCAGCAGGAGCAGGGCCTCGTGCACCCGCGGAGTGACCGAGCCGGCGATCCGGGCCGCGATGGCGGCCCCCACATCCTCCTGCGCCATCTCGTCGGTGTTCCGCCGGATCTCGCTGACCGCGTTGGTGAGGCACGCCTCGAACAGGCCCTCCTTGGACGTGAAGTAGCGGTTGATGAGGGCGACGTTGACGCCCGCGTCGTCGGCGATGTCGCGCACCGTGGTCGACGCGTAGCCGTCCCGGGCGAACCGGCTGCTGGCGACGTCGAGCAGCAGCTGGCGGGTCAGGGCCGAGTTGCGTCGCCGGGGCGGTGTCATCGCGTGTCCCATAACCCCCACCATACGCTAAGTAAACGACCATTTACTTCCCGGTGGTGTGATGTAAGCAATCGTTGACTTACGGCCTGAGCGGCGGATACTAAGTCAGCAGACGTTTACATCGAGCCTTCGGGGAACACTCATGACGCAAACCCTCAACGAGCCGGCCGCCGCCGGTCCGGCACCGGCGGTCCGGGCCAACAGCACGCTGCTGGTGCTCTACCTGTCGCTGGGTGGCCTGGCGTTCGCCGTGCTGCAGTCGCTGGTGGCACCGGCGCTGTCCACGATCGGCCGCGACCTGCACGCGTCGACCGCCGACACCAGCTGGATGCTGACCGCCTACCTGCTGTCCGCGTCGGTGCTCACGCCCATCCTCGGCCGGCTCGGCGACATGGTCGGCAAACGGCGGGTCCTGATCGTCGTGCTCGCCGTGCTGGCCGCCGGCACGCTGCTGGCCGCCCTCGCGCCGAACCTGGCCGTGCTGATCGTGGCCCGGGCGTTGCAGGGCGCGGCCGGGGCGATCCTGCCGCTGTCCATCGGCATCGTCCGCGACGAGCTGCCCAAGGAGAAGGTGTCGGTCACCGTCGGCCTGCTCTCGGCCATCTTCGGCATCGGCGCCGGTGTCGGCATCGTGGCCGCCGGCCCGATCGTCGAGCACCTGTCCTGGCACTGGCTGTTCTGGCTGCCCCTGGTGCTCGTCGTCGTGGCACTGCTCGGAGCGATCTTCGGCATGCCCGAGTCGCCGGTACGCACCCCCGGCAAACTCGACATCGCCGGCGCGACCATCCTGTCCGCCGCCCTGGTCGCGCTGCTGCTGGCGATCAGCAAGGGGCAGACGTGGGGCTGGGGCGAACCGAAGACGCTGGGCCTGCTAGCCCTCGGTGTCGTGGCCCTGATCGCCTTCGTGATCGTCGAGCACCGGGTCGCCGAGCCGCTGATCGACATGAAGCTGATGCGGCTGCGCGGCGTATGGGCCACCGACCTGGTCGCCTTGATCCTCGGCTTCGCGATGTTCGGCACGTTCCTGCTGGTGCCGACCCTGCTGCAGCTGCCGGCCGCGACCGGCTACGGGTTCGGCAAGTCAGTGTCCGAGTCCGGCCTGTTCCTGCTGCCCACCGTGGTGATGATGGTCGTCTTCGGGCCCCTGGCCGGGCTGCTCAACCGGCGCTTCGGGCCCAAGGTCCCGATGTTCCTCGGCGCCGCCTCCGTGGTGGCCGCGTTCGCCCTGCCCGCCCTCGCCCACGGCGCGATCTGGCAGGTCCTGGCCTCCGGCATCCTCACCGGCGCGGGCATCGGCCTGGCCTTCGCCGCCATGTCCAACGCCCTGATCGAGACCGTCCCCGCGGCCCAGACCGGCGAGGCCACCAGCGTCAACACCATCGCCCGAACCATCGGCAGCAGCATCGGTACGGCCGTGGTCGCCGCCGTCATCACGTCGAACAGCACGCCGCGGGGCCTGCCCTTGGACGCGGCTTTCACCAACGGCTTCTGGGTCTGCGCCGGCGTGGCCGTCCTGGCCGTCGTCTCCTCCCTGATACTGCCCGCCATGCGCCGCCCGGCCTCGCGGACGACTCGTCGACCAAGTCCATAAGCGCGATCCATGTTCTGTGCGGCCGGAATTGCCCGCACCGGTGCGGGCCTGTCCCGGTGTGGGTCACCACGCCTCCCAGCGCACCGATATTCCCTCGTAGAAAGCCGTGTGGGGTGGGAGTTTCGGTCCGGTCGGCCGGACGGCAGTCTCGGTATGGCCGCGGAGGGGCGCTGACGAGGAAGAACGCGACGGCCCCGGCCGGCAGTTGGCCGGCGTCCCCTGTGGAGTGCCACGTGTGCTGATGGCTCGGGACGTTTGTGCCGGTCCACGCGGCACCCTGATGTGACAGCATCGATGTGCTGCCCGGCCGCTGCCTGGCCGGGATACTGGCCCACGAGGGAGGAACACTGTCATGGCAGTCACCGTGAACCTCGACGCGGTCCTTGACCCCGCCTTTCAGAACAGCTCGCTGACCGATCTCGTCAACGCGCCGGTGTCCGCGCTGGCCGGCGTGTCCGAGGAGGAGGCCGCGGGCTTGGAGCAGGCATTCGGCATCAAGACGATCGGCGACCTGGCCGGCAACACATTCGTACGCGCGTCGGTCGCCATCGCGGATATGGCGAAGGTCGCCGGCCAGTAACCGGGGGAGTCGCCGCGCTGGGCACCGGCCGCCGAGGAGACCGCCGGGTAGATCTTGAGGTCGGCGCCGGCCGTCTCGGTCGAACTGGCGCGGCGCCATCCGGTTCGTATTGACCATCAATGCTTCATATTGACTGTATCAACATGAACGTCAGTCATGTCCAATGCATA
>Ga0207668_10002471_pt1 | contig 10795 bp, 7 predicted proteins | sample KBSS43metaG_FD_184323 | JGI IMG/M metagenome (GOLD analysis project Ga0207668, IMG submission 184323) | Switchgrass rhizosphere microbial communities from Kellogg Biological Station, Michigan, USA - KBS S4-3 metaG (SPAdes) (version 2) | ecosystem: Host-associated > Plants > Roots > Rhizosphere >... | reverse complement strand
CACAGCTGGAGGAGTCGCTCGGCCTGGCGCTGGACCGCGGCGTGAAGATCGTCGCCAACGCAGGCGGGCTGAACCCCGCGGGCCTGGCCGCCGCCGTCCGAGCGCTGGCCGAGCGGCTCGGGCTGTCGGTCCGGGTGGCCCACGTCGAGGGCGACGACCTCGTCGGCCGGGCCACCGAGCTCGGCTTCGGCACCCCACTCGCCGCCAACGCCTACCTCGGCGCCTGGGGCATCGTGGACTGCCTGAACGCGGGCGCCGACGTCGTCGTCACCGGACGGGTCACCGACGCATCGGTCATCGTTGGGCCCGCCGCCGCCCACCACGGCTGGAGCCGCACCGACTACGACGCGCTCGCGGGCGCCGTCGCCGCCGGCCACGTCATCGAATGCGGAGTCCAGGCCACGGGCGGCAACTTCGCGTTCTTCACCCAGGTGCCCGACCTCTCCCATGCGGGCTTCCCGTTGGCCGAGATCGACGCCGACGGATCGTCGGTGATCACCAAGCATCCCGGTACCGGAGGGCTCGTCAGCGTCGACACCGTTACTGCGCAGCTGCTCTACGAGATCGGCGGCGCCCGCTACGCCAACCCCGACGTGACGCTGCGGATGGACAGCCTCGCCCTCGAGCAGGAGGGGGCCGACAGGGTGCGCATCAGCGGCGTGCGTGGCGAACCCCCACCCCCGACGCTCAAGGTGTCGCTGAACGGCATCGGCGGGTTCCGCAACGCGGTGACGTTCGTGCTCACCGGGCTGGACATCGAGGCCAAGGCCGACCTGGTCCGGCGCCAACTCGAAGCCGGGCTGACCACCAAGCCCGCCGAACTCGAGTGGACGCTCGCTCGCACCGACCATCCCGACGCCGACACCGAGGAGACCGCGAGCGCGTTGCTGCGCTGCGCCGTGCGCGACGCCGATCCCGCCGTCGTAGGCCGCCAGTTCTCCTCCGCGGCAGTCGAACTCGCGCTCGCCAGCTATCCAGGGTTCACCACCACCGCACCGCCAGGCGACGGCCAGGTGTACGGCGTGTTCACCGCGGGCTACGTCGACGCCACCCTGGTGCCGCACGTCGCCGTCCGCGCCGACGGCACGCGCAGCGACGTCGCGGCGGCCACCGAGACCAAGGTGCTCGAGCCGGTCGCCCCGTTCGCGCTGCCCGAACCGCTGCCGTTCGGCCCGACGCGCCGCGCGGCGTTGGGCACCATCGCGGGGGCCCGCAGCGGCGACAAGGGCGGCAACGCCAACGTCGGGGTGTGGGTACGCACCGGGTCGCACTGGCGCTGGCTGGCGCACACGTTGACCGTCGAGAAGCTGCGCGAACTGCTCCCCGAGACCGCCGACCTGGTGGTCACCCGTCACCTGCTGCCCAATCTTCGGGCGGTGAACTTCGTCATCGAGGGGATCCTCGGGCTTGGCGTCGCTCACCAGGCCCGCTTCGACCCGCAAGCCAAAGGGCTCGGCGAATGGCTGCGCGCCCGCCATGTCGACATCCCGGAGGAGTTCTTCTCGTGAGCATCTGGACCACACCCGAGCGCGAAGCACTGCGAAAGACGGTGCGCGACTTCACCGAACGCGAGATCCTGCCCAACGTCGACGAGTGGGAACGCATCGGCGACCTGCCGCGCGAGCTACACCGCAAGGCCGGCGCGGCGGGGCTGCTGGGCGCAGGCCTCCCCGAAGCCGTTGGCGGAGGGGGCGGCGACGGCGCGGACTCCGTGATCATCTGCGAGGAGATGCACGGGGCCGGCGCGCCGGGCGGGGTGTTCGCATCGCTGTTCACGTGCGGCATCGCGGTGCCTCACATGATCGCGTCTGGCGACGAACGACTGATCGAGACCTACGTGCGCCCCACCCTGCGCGGCGACAAGATCGGGTCACTGGCCATCACCGAGCCCGGCGGCGGCTCCGACGTCGGGCACCTCACGACGAAGGCGGTGCGTGACGGCGACGACTACGTCATCAACGGTGCCAAGACCTACATCACCTCGGGTGTGCGCGCCGACTTCGTCGTCACCGCGGCGCGCACCGGAGGCCCTGGGGCGGCCGGGGTTTCGCTGATCGTCGTCGACAAGGGCACGCCCGGCTTCGAGGTCACCCGCAAACTGGAGAAGATGGGGTGGCGCTCGAGCGACACCGCCGAGCTGTCCTACACCGACGTCAGGGTGCCGGTCGCCAACCTCATCGGCCCCGAGCACTCCGGCTTCCTTCAGATCGCCGCCGCCTTCGTCTCCGAGCGAGTGGGACTGGCCGCGCAGGCGTACGGCAGCGCGCAACGCTGCCTCGACCTGACCGTCGAGTGGTGCCGCAACCGGGAAACCTTTGGCCGGCCACTCATCTCGCGGCAGTCCGTGCAGAACACGCTGTCGGAGATGGCGCGCCGCACCGACGTCGCTCGCGTCTACACCCGGCACCTGGTGGAGCGGCAGCTAGCCGGTGAGACGGATCTGATCACCGAGGTCTGCTTCGCGAAGAACACCGCCGTGGAGGCTGGCGAATGGGTGGCCAACGCGGCCGTGCAGTTGTTCGGCGGCATGGGGTACATGGCCGAGTCCGAAGTCGAGCGGCAGTACCGCGACATGCGCATCCTCGGGATCGGCGGCGGCACCACCGAAATCCTCACCAGCCTGGCCGCGAAGACGCTTGGATACCAATCATGACGGCACTGAAGTCGACCATCGACGCCCGCTCGTCGGCGTTCACCGACGCCGCCGAGGCGATGACCACCAAGCTCACCGAGCTCGAGGCCGCACACGCCACGGCACTGGCCGGCGGCGGCGCCAAGTACGTCGAACGGCACCACGCCCGTGGCAAGCTGACCGCACGCGAACGCGTCGAACTGCTGCTGGACCCCGACGCGCCCTTCCTCGAACTGAGCCCGCTCGCCGCGTGGGGCACCGACTTCACCGTGGGCGCCAGCGTGGTGGCGGGTATCGGCGTCGTCGAGGGCGTCGAATGTCTCATCGTGTCCAACGACCCCACGGTCAAGGGCGGCACCAGCAACCCGTGGACGCTGAAGAAGATCCTGCGCGCCAACCAGATTGCGTTCGAGAATCGGCTGCCGGTCATCTCGCTGGTCGAGTCCGGCGGGGCCGACCTGCCGACGCAGAAGGAGATCTTCATCCCCGGCGGCCGGATGTTCCGCGACCTGACCCGGCTGTCCGCGGCGGGCATCCCCACCATCGCGCTGGTGTTCGGCAACTCCACCGCTGGCGGGGCATACATCCCCGGCATGTCCGATCACGTGGTGATGATCAAGGAACGCTCGAAGGTGTTCCTGGCCGGGCCGCCGCTGGTCAAGATGGCCACCGGCGAAGAGTCCGACGACGAATCCCTTGGCGGCGCTGAAATGCACGCCCGTACTTCGGGTTTGGCGGACTACTTCGCCGTCGACGAACTCGACGCCATCCGCATCGGCCGCCGCATCGTGGCGCGGCTGAACTGGCGGAAGCTTGGGCCCGTACCCGGTCCGGTGAGCGAACCGCGGTTCGACGCCGAGGAGCTCATCGGCATCGTGCCCGCCGATCTGCGCATCCCGTTCGACCCGCGCGACGTCATCGCCCGCATCGTCGACGGCTCGGACTTCGACGAGTTCAAACCGCTCTACGGCGGCTCCTTGGTGACCGGATGGGCCAACCTGCACGGCTACCCCATCGGGATCCTCGCCAACCACCGTGGCGTGTTGTTCAGCGAGGAGTCCCAGAAGGCCACTCAGTTCATCCAGCTGGCCAACCGGTCCGACACGCCGTTGTTGTTCCTGCACAACACGACCGGTTACATGGTCGGCCGCAAGTACGAGGAAGGCGGGATGATCAAGCACGGTTCGATGATGATCAACGCCGTCTCCAACTCGACGGTCCCGCACATCTCGCTACTCGTCGGCGCCTCGTACGGCGCGGGGCACTACGGGATGTGCGGCCGGGCGTACGACCCGCGCTTCCTCTTCGCCTGGCCGAGCGCCAAGTCCGCGGTGATGGGCGGGGCGCAGTTGGCCGGGGTGCTCTCGATCGTGAGCCGAGCGGCCGCAGAGGCCCGAGGCCAAGAATTTGACGACGCCACTGATGCTTCTATGCGCGCTGCTATAGAGGGCCAGATCGACGCCGAATCGCTGCCGATGTTCCTGTCCGGACGGCTCTACGACGACGGCGTCATCGACCCGCGCGATACCCGCACGGTGCTGGGAATGTGCCTGTCCGCCATCGCCAATGGCCCGATCAAGGGGACGTCGAACTTCGGCGTCTTCCGAATGTGAGCGCCGCAATGTTGGCGATTTGTGCACGTTCAGCCGCGGTGAGCGCGGCCCAGCGTGCACAAATCGCAGGGGGAGCGAGATGATTCAGCGCGTTTTGGTTGCCAACCGCGGCGAGATCGCACGTCGCGTGTTCGCCACGTGCCGTCGGCTCGGCATCGGCACCGTGGCGGTCTACACCGAACCCGATGCCGCGAGCCCCCACGTGGCCGAGGCCGACACCCGGGTACGCCTCGACGGCCGCAACGGCTACCTCGATGCCACCCAACTGATCGCGGCGGCCCGAGCGGCGGGCGCCGACGCCATCCACCCGGGATACGGATTCCTGTCGGAGAACGCCGAATTCACGGCTGCCGTACAGCAGGCGGGGTTGACGTGGGTCGGACCGCCGGTGGCCGCCGTGCAGGCGATGGGCTCCAAGATCGAGGCCAAGAAGATGATGGCCGCCGCGGGGGTGCCCGTGCTCGAGGAACTCGACCCCGACTCCGTCACCGAGGCGCAGCTGCCGGTGCTGATCAAGGCGTCGGCCGGCGGCGGCGGGCGCGGCATGCGCGTCGTCCGCGACCTGGCCGACCTGCCGAAGCAGGTCGAGGCCGCCCAACGCGAGGCGCAGTCGGCGTTCGGCGACCCGACGGTGTTCTGCGAGCGCTATCTCGCGACCGGCCACCACGTCGAGGTTCAGGTGATGGCCGACGCGCACGGCACGGTGTGGGCGGTCGGCGAACGCGAATGCTCGATCCAGCGCCGCCACCAGAAGATCATCGAAGAGGCTCCGTCGCCGCTCGTCGAACGCACACCGGGCATGCGTGCCAAGCTCTTCGAGGCGGCCCGGCTGGCGGCCGAGGCCATCGCATACACCGGCGCGGGCACGGTCGAGTTCATGGCCGCCCCAGATGGACCAGGGGCAGGGTCCTTCTTCTTCCTCGAGATGAACACCCGGCTGCAGGTCGAACACCCCGTCACCGAGGAGACCACGGGGTGCGACCTCGTCGAGCTCCAGCTGCATGTCGCGGACGGCGGCGCACTGGCGCCCGAACCGCCTTCGGCTCGTGGACATTCGATCGAGGTGCGGCTCTACGCCGAGGATCCCGCCAAGAACTGGCAGCCGCAGGCGGGGCCTGTGCATCGCTTCGACGTGCCCACCGCACGGACCGAGTTCACCACCCTCGGCGGCGCGGGCGTGCGCGTCGACACCGGCGTCGTGGACGGTTCGGAGGTGTCGATCTTCTATGACCCGATGCTGGCCAAGGTCATCTCGTGGGCACCCACGCGACGGCGGGCCGCGGCGGTCCTAGCCGACGCGTTGACCCGCACCCGGCTGCACGGCATCACGACCAACCGCGACCTGTTGGTCAACGTGTTGCGTCACCCGGCGTTCCTCGAAGGCGCCACCGACACGGCCTTCTTCGACACCCACGGCCTGGCCAAGCTCGCCACGCCGATCGCCGACGCCAAGGCGCCTGGACTGTCCGCGCTGGCCGCCGCCCTAGCCGACGCCGCGTACAACACCACTGGCGCAACGGTTTTCCGCGGGTTGCCGAGCGGCTGGCGCAACGTGCCGTCGGGCTATCAGGTCAAGACGTATGTCGACGCAACCGGCGAGGCGCACGTCGTCGCGTACCGGTTCACCCGCGGGCGGCTCGAGCTCCGCGACGGTTCGGCCGTCGGCCTGGTGGCCGCGACGCCCGATCGCGTGGTGCTTTCGGTCGACGGTGTCGAGCACGCGTTCGACGTGGCCCGCTACGGCTCCCCTGAATCCCAAGACGTGTTCGTCGACTCGCCGCTCGGCCCGGTCCGGTTGATCGCCGAGGCGCGCTTCCCCGACCCGGACTCCGCCGTCGCGCAGGGGTCGCTGCTAGCCCCGATGCCCGGGTCCGTGATCCGGGTCGGCGCGGCCGTCGGCGACAAGGTCAAGGCCGGCCAGCCATTGATATGGCTGGAGGCCATGAAGATGGAGCACACCATCACCGCCCCTGGCGCAGGCGTACTCGCCGAACTGAACGTCGCGGCCGGCCAACAGGTCGACGTCGGCGCCGTACTCGCCCGCATCGACAGCGCCTAGGAGAAGGAGCACCCCCCATGAGCATCGAGCGAGAAGCGCAGCGGGATCGCGCATCTGGATTTGTCGAAACCGATGAGCAGAAGGAACTGCGCAAGGCCGTCGCGCAGTTCGCCGCCAACTACGGCGAGAAGTACTACCTGGAGAAGGCCCGAGCCGGCGAACACACCACTGAATTGTGGAGTGAGGCAGGCAAACTCGGCTTCATTGGGGTCAACCTGCCAGAGGAGTACGGCGGCGGCGGCGCGGGCATGTACGAGCTGTCACTCGTCATGGAGGAGATGTCGGCGGGAGGCTGCGCGCTGCTGCTGATGGTGGTCTCCCCCGCCATCAACGGGACGATCATCAGCAAGTTCGGCACCGACGAGCAGAAGAAGCGCTGGATCCCCGGCATCGCCGACGGGTCCATCACCATGGCGTTCGCCATCACCGAGCCCGACGCCGGGTCGAACTCGCACCGCATCACCACCTCCGCGCGCCGCGACGGCAGCGACTGGCTCCTCTCCGGCCAGAAGGTCTTCATCTCCGGAGTCGACCAGGCGCAGGCGATCCTGGTGGTCGGCCGCACCGAGGAAGCGAAGACCGGCAACCTGAAGCCCGCACTGTTCGTCGTGCCCACGGACACGCCAGGCATGTCCTGGACCAAGATCGACATGGAGATCGTCAGCCCGGAGAACCAGTTCCAGCTATTCCTGGACGACGTCCGGCTGCCCGCGGACGCGCTGGTCGGATCCGAGGACGCCGCCATCGCGCAGCTGTTCGCGGGGCTGAACCCCGAGCGCATCATGGGCGCCGCGAGCGCAGTCGGCATGGGCCGCTTCGCCATCAACAAGGCCACCGAGTACGTCAAGACCCGGCAGGTGTGGAAGACACCGATCGGCGCACACCAAGGCATCTCACATCCGTTGGCGCAGAACCACATCGAGATCGAGTTGGCCAAGCTGATGATGCAGAAGGCGGCGACGCTCTACGACCTCGGCGATGACGGCGGCGCCGCAGAGGCCGCGAACATGGCCAAGTACGCGGCGGGCGAGGCGTCGGTGCGCGCCGTCGACCAGGCCGTGCAGTCGTTGGGCGGCAACGGGTTGACCAAGGAGTACGGCATCGCCTCGGTGCTCACAGCGTCGCGGCTGGCCCGCATCGCGCCGGTCAGCCGGGAGATGATCCTGAACTTCGTCGCGCAGACGTCGCTCGGTCTGCCACGCTCTTACTGACCATGACCGCACTCGTTCAGTACGCCGTCGATGGTGCCGTCGCTCGCCTGACGCTGGACTCGCCGCACAACCGCAACGCGCTGTCCAGCGTGCTGGTGCAGCAGCTGCACGACGGGTTCAGGGCGGCAGCCTCGAACCCGTCGGTGCGGTGCGTCGTGCTCGGCCACACGGGCGGCACCTTCTGCGCGGGCGCCGACCTCACCGAAGCGGCCGGCCGCGACCTCGGCGACGTCGCAGTGGACCGGGCCCGCGAGATGACGTACGTGCTGCGGTCGATCCTCGAGTTACCCGTCCCCGTGATCGGCGCCATCAACGGCAACGTTCGCGCGGGCGGCATGGGGCTCGTCGGCGCATGCGACATCGTCGTCGCCGGACCGGAGAGCACGTTCGCGCTGACCGAGGCACGCATCGGCGTAGCGCCGTCGATCATCTCGTTGACGCTGTTGCCGAAGCTGAATCCGCGCGCATCGGGACGCTACTTCGTCACCGGCGAGAAGTTCGGCATCGACGAGGCCGCCCGCATCGGGCTGATCACCGAGCGCGCCAACTCCGCTGACGAACTCGCCGCGACGGTGGCCGCACTCGCCGCCGAGGTCGCAAAGGGCTCGCCGCAGGGCCTGGCCACGTCGAAGGCGTTGACCACCGCGGCCATCCTCGAGGATTTCGACCGTCACGCCGAGGAGCTCACGCAGCAGTCCGCGGGACTGTTCGGCTCCGACGAGGCGCGCGAGGGTATGCTGGCGTTCCTCGAGAAGCGGCCGCCACGCTGGGTGACCTAGTGGGAACCGACGTGCGCGCCGTAAGTCTGGTTACGCTGGCAACAGTGCAGCAACGGTTCGGGCACCGATTCCGTTAGAGATTCGACCAGACTCTTGCATGTACCGAGGTTCGTCGTACGCTCGTCGATGATGATTCCGCCGCGCGACTCCTCGATCCGTGCTGCCGACACCGATCGCATCCAGGTGGCGCAGTTGTTGACGGATGCCGCCGCGCAGGGCCGGCTCGAGCTGACGGAGTACGAGGACCGGCTCGCCAAGGCGTACGCCGCGAAGACCTACGACGAACTCGACCGGCTCAGCGCCGACCTCGGGACGATGGCCTCTCCGCGCGGACATGGCCCGGTCCGACCCGCGCCGTCGACCCTGCTGTTGGCGATCATGAGCGGCTTCGAGCGCCGCGGCCGCTGGAACGTGCCGAGGCGGCTGACCTCCTTCGCCCTGTTCGGTGGCGGCGTCATCGATCTGCGCTACGCCGACTTCACCTGCCCCGAGGTCGAGATCCACTCGTACTCGATCTGCGGCGGCCAGACCATCCTGGTGCCACCCGAGGTCAACGTCGACGTCCGCGGCGTCGGAGTCATGGGCGCCTTCGACCACATCGACGAGCAGGGTTCGCCCGGCGCCCCGCACATCACGATCCGCGGCTTCTCGCTGTGGGGCAGCGTCGGCATCAAGCGCAAGAAGCGCAAGGCCGGCTGAGTTCGCGCGGCGTCATTCGTCGGGGATGAGCCTGGGCGCGCGGCCCGTCTGCGCGAGTAGTTCGGCGCCGGTGAACTTGGGGCGGGGCGGCAACTCCACCCACTGGGCACCGAACGGCGACGAGGGTACGTCCGTGGGATTCACCAACCTGCGGAAGCTCAGCTTGTCGCGGACGTCACCCGGATCGGCCGGGTTGACACGGGAGTAGTGGAAGATGGCGCAGTTCTTCACATCCTGCGACTTGTCGCGCTCGACCTCTTCGAACTGTTCGGGCAGCATCCGTTCGATGTTGTAGCGCGCGATGCCCATGAAGTCTCCGTGCGTGACGACCAGTACCCGCAGTCCAGCCGCCTCGCGGTGAAGCGTGCCCTGGAAGTCGCGGAACCGGTCACTCACCTCGTAGCGGCTCTCCCCGCCGGGAAGCTTTGTGTACCAGGGTGATTGGCCATACATCTTGGTCGCGAGCGCATAGCGGTGCTGGCGTTCGGCCCGCGACAGCGCGCCGTAGGTGCCCCAACTCCGTTCGACCACGCGGTCGTCCATGATCCAGTCGGCGCACTCGTCGCCGCCAAGGTATGCGGCGGTCTCTCGGGTGCGCAGGAACGGCGAGAAGTAGCGCAGGTCGAATGACGCTGCGCCGCCTAGAAATTCGTCGAACCACGACTTCGCCTGCTTGGCCTGCTCGACGCCCAGGCTGGACAGCCGCTGCTCCCAGTCGGGCCGGTCGTAGATCTCGACGTGCTTCGCGTGAAGCCGGCCGGCCTTGTCTTCCTGCTGGGCGATGTTCGCCTCGGACTGACCGTGCCTGACGAACACAAGGTCGTTGGGCATCGCCATGGCGACTAGCCTGCCATGGCGACGACCTGCGTCAAACGGCCGTTAGCTGGCGCCGCTGTCCGCTCCGTCCGTCTCCGAACCAGTGCTGCTCGCGGGCGCGGCGGGCTTGCTCAAGTTGGCGATCGTGTCGTGGATGGCCTGGGCGACCTGGCCGAAGACGCCCCAGCTGCCGGTGCCGGGCTTGGCCCCGCCTTCGCCGACGATGATGATCGGCTCGGCCTTGTTGCCGTCGGTGGTGTCCAGGGCCTCTTCCTCGTCCGCTTCCTTCTCGGAGATCTTGGCCGTGAACTTCGGCTTCGGATCAGGCGCGGGGGCTGCCGCCGCAGCGGGTGCCGGATCGGCTGCAGCGACGGCTGCGGGCGCGGGATCCTTGGCGACCACGGCGGCCGTCGGAGTCGGGTCCGGCGCAGACGTCGCGGCGGCGGGCGCCGGATCGTCGACCACTGCAGCGGCCGAGAACGTCGAGACCTCCGGGGCGGCAGTCTTGGCCATCATCATCTCGTTGGGATCCGACGGCGCCGGACCTACGAGCAGATAGCGCACGACGCCGGAGATGCCGTTGTCGAAGAATTCGTTGACGAGGTCCGTCCCAGTCGGATCCGTGATCGTTCGGGCCAACAGCTGCGTTCGCACGACTTCGCTCACTCCGCCGGCGAAGAAGTCCTCGATGACCTTCTGCTGGTCGGGATCCGAGGTGCGAGAGAGCAGCTGCGTCTCGACCACCGCGCTGAAGCCACCGCTGAATAGGTCATCGACCACGATTTCCTGCTCGGGAGAAAGCACTCCGGAAGCCTTCAGGAGTTGGTAGGTCACGCCCGACACGCCGAACTGCGACGGATTCTCGCTGTCCAACGGATTGTCGATGTTGAAGAAGATGTTTACCAATTCGTCGGTCTCCGCGGGACCGACCGTGTTCAGGAACTCGTGCACCAACCCCGAGACGCCGTTGTCGAAGAAGGTGTTGA
>Ga0207668_10002467_pt1 | contig 10808 bp, 9 predicted proteins | sample KBSS43metaG_FD_184323 | JGI IMG/M metagenome (GOLD analysis project Ga0207668, IMG submission 184323) | Switchgrass rhizosphere microbial communities from Kellogg Biological Station, Michigan, USA - KBS S4-3 metaG (SPAdes) (version 2) | ecosystem: Host-associated > Plants > Roots > Rhizosphere >... | reverse complement strand
CGAGATCAGACGCGCCACCGACGGCACCGCGCCGTCCCAGAGAGTTACATGACGGCCCTCGACCTCCTCACCGACCAACTGCGGGAGCCACGGTGGGCGAGTTGGTGGTCCGCGGCCGACGAAGAGGTGCTGGAGATCTGGTTCGACCTGATCGCCGAACGCCCGGCCGGAGTCACCCCGCGGCGGTCCGGCAACAAGCTTCGGGTGCGCGTCGACCGGCCGCTGGCCGAGATCCTCGCGGCTCCGGATCCGATAGCGCTCGCCTTGGACGACGTCACTGCTACGTTGGCGGCGACCCGCAAGCGCGCCGGGCTCGGACCGCATCCGGAGCTGCCCGACCTGTCACAGGTAACCGCCATGACCGAGGACCAGTTCCGAAAGCGTGCTGCGACCGTCCGTCGAATGCAAGCGCTGCTGGAGCAACTGGCCGACCGGCTGCCGGCGTGGCTGGCGACAAGCCTGCGGGGCGACCTCAATCAGGGCAAGACCAGCGAAGCCGCGTCGGTGCTGCGGGTCCAACTGAAACACCTCGGAGTCGACACCACTGCCGCGGAACGTGCGGAACTCGACGCTTTGGCCGCCAACCAGCGATGACATCGCCGAGCATCGCAAGCAGCATCAGCCACAGCTCGCCAGACGGTGATCCCCGAGCCGAAGACCACCTTGGCGCTCCGTCGGTTCCGGCCGCCTGCGTGCCACGGGGCACAGAAGCCGGATGTACGACGGCACACCCGCACTCGAGCGGCCGGGACCGAAATGGCAGCGACGGGCGCGGCCCGTGGTCTTGGGCCGGGCCCGCCCGGCGGCCGGAGTCGGAGCCGGTGTTGCACCCAGCGGCCCTGGCACGCCGGGGACTCGTCCGACGCTCGTACGGTAGAAGCAGCGAAAGCGAACCGCCCAGATCTCGCCCGGCCGATCAGGAAACGCGGCGGGCCATGCGCTGGCTCAGCTGCCACCAACGGCTGGGGGCGAGCCGCACCAGCCAATCCGCCGCCCTCGCCTCGCGGGTGATGACCAGGCGTGGGCGACGGGTCTGGATCGCCGCGACGATCTGGCGGGCTGCCTCCTCGGGGGGCATGGTCAGGGCCTTCTCGGCGAAGCGTCTTGCCTGCTCGGCCTGCTCGCCGTCGGGGTCGGTGCCGCTGAGGCGGGCGTTGGCGGCGATGTTGGTCTTGATGCCGCCGGGGTGGACCACCGTGACGCCGACGCCGAGCGGCTCCAGCTCGTGTCGCAGCGCGTCGCTGAAGCCGCGGACGGCGAACTTGCTGGTCGCGTAGGCCACCTGGCCGGGCGGGCCGATCAGTCCGAAGAGGCTGGACAGGTTGACCAGGTGCGAGCCGGGACGGGCCAGCAGCTGCGGGAGGAACGCCTTGGTCATCCGGAGCACCGCGTGCAGGTTGACCTCCAGCAGCCAGTCGACGTCGGCCATCCGGTTCTGCTCGAACGTGCCGGTCAGCGTCACGCCGGCGTTGTTGATCAGGAGGTCGACGCCGCCGTGCCGGGAGGCGATCTCGGCGGCCAGGTCCAGTCGGTCGCCGCCGTCGCTCAGATCGATCACGTACGTGGTGACCGACCCGGCACCCACCTCGCGGGCCAGGGTCGCGACCCGTTCCAGCCCCTCGGCGTCCCGGTCGAGCAGGGCCAGCACCGCCCGCCGTTTGGCCAGGTCGAGCGCGAGCGCCGCGCCGATCCCACTCGCCGCGCCGGTGATCAGGCAGGTGCGCCCGGCGAACGCGAACCGCTGCAGCTGACGACCCATCGGTCCATTATCGGGCTCCCGCGCCGTAAGCTGCGGATCATGACCGCGCCTCGCTCGCTCGGCCCGCTGGTTACCTCGCAGGCGGTGCTGGCCCCGCTCACCGACGCCGCCATGTTCCTGGTGATGACCGTCCGGGAGGGCGGCGAAGCCACCGTTCGTGACCTGCTCGAGGACATGAGCGCGCTGCAACGCACGGTCGGCTTCCGGCTGCCGGCGGCGATGCTCTCCTGCGTCACCGGGATCGGCGCCGAGCTGTGGGACCGGCTCTTCCAGGCGCCGCGCCCGGCCGAGCTGCACAAGTTCCGGGCGTGGAAGGGCCCGCAGCACAGCGCGCCGTCCACCCCCGGCGACCTGCTCTTCCACATCCGGGCCGGGCAGATGGACGTCTGCTTCGAGCTGGCCTCGAAGATCGCCGGGCGGCTGGCCGGGGCGGCCGACGTGGTCGACGAGACGCACGGCTTCAAGTACTTCGACGAGCGCGACCTGCTCGGCTTCGTCGACGGCACCGAGAACCCGTCCGGCGACCTGGCCGCCCGGCACACGCTGATCGGCGACGAGGACCCGGACTATGCGGGCGGCAGTTATGTTCTGGTGCAGAAATACCTGCACGACCTGGACGCGTGGAACAAGCTGAAGGTCGAGGAGCAGGAGGCCGCGATCGGCCGCACCAAACTGGACAACGTCGAGCTGACCGACAAGGCACCGAACTCGCACGTAGCCCTCAACACCGTCGAAGACCCCGACGGCAACGAGCTGAAAATCCTCCGAGACAACATGCCGTTCGGTTCCATCAAGGACGGCGAGTTCGGCACGTATTACATCGCATACGCATCGACCCCGGATGTGCCGGAGCAAATGCTGCGCCGCATGTTCCTGGGCAATCCCTACGGTACCTACGACCGAATCCTGGATTTCTCCACGGCGACGACCGGTTCCCTGTTCTTCGTCCCCACGGCCGAGTTCCTCGACGACCTTCCGGCCTAGCCCGGGGAGATCTGGGCGGTTCGCTTTCGCTGCTTCTACCGTACGAGCGTCAGACGAGTCCCCGGCGTGCCCGGGCCGCTGGTTGCAACACCGGCTCCGACTCCGGCCGCCGGGCGGGCCCGGCCCAAGACGTGTGGATGGTTTCCGCCGGCCTTCGCCGCACGCGATGACGCCCAGCCGGCAAACGGCCCGCCGCGTGTTCTGATCGGCCGGTTCGATTCGGCCGTTTCCCGTCCCTCTGGCCCCCAACGAATCGTCGGCGTCGTTCGTCTTGGAGGGATGTGAAGACAAGGAGAGCCGGTGGCTGACTGGGAGGACGCGCTGGTCGAGCTGTTGCAGACGCGCGGCGTCACGCTGATGCGTCACGCGCGGCTGCTCACCGGGAACGACCACGACGCCGAGGACCTGCTGCAGGACGCGCTGGTCCGGGTGTTCGCGAGTCACCGGCGCGGGACCGACCCGGAGGAGACGGAAGCGTACCTGCGCACCGTCATGGTGAACCTCGTCCTGGATTCGCGGCGCCGCGGAGCGCGATGGCTGCGGCTGCGCCACAAGGTGGCGATGCCCGCCACCGGCGGCGAGGGTCTCGGCGAGGCGAGCGCCGCGCGGCAGGACGCGCTGGCCGCGCTGGCCACGTTGTCGCCGCAACAGCGCGCGTGCCTGGTGCTGCGGTACTACGACGATCTGCCGGTGGCGGAGATCGCGGCCAGTGTCGGCATCGCCGAGGGGACGGTCAAGCGGCACCTGCACGACGGGGCGAAACGGTTGGCTGCGCTGCTGAGCGCGGCGGAGGAGGGTGGTGTGGGCGATGGCGGGCAGCGATGAGAACGCCGAGATCGCGCGAACGGTGCTCGCGGAGGTGGCCAACATGCCGGTCGGTGGCCTTCCGGACCCGGCCGCGGTGACCCGGCGGGTGCGCCGCCGGCGGCGGGTGCGAGCGGCCGCGATCGGCGGGGCGTCCGCCGCTGTCGTCGTGGTGACTGTGTCGGTCGCCATGGCGATCGGCAACGCGGGAGGATCGGGCCATGGCACGAACGCCAGGCGGCCGGACGGTCCGGTGACATCCCAAGGCTCGGCGACACCAGGCCTCGCCAGCATCGCGTGCGGCCGGCCGTTCACGGTGAAGTACCTCGCCAGAGGGCCGGCGAACGTCCGGATCGAAGCCTCCGGCGTGCACGACGCCGGTGGGGCGGCGGCGATGCCGGACGTCGACGTGCTGGTCTCTGCCGACCAGGCGGTACAGATCTCCGGTTCGCCGTACCAGTTGGGTATTCAGGTCGTCATCGTCCGCGACGGCGTCACAGTCGATAGGATCGGCGGCGCCGACCGGCCCGAGGATGCCACGAGCTCACCGGGCCAGTACAGCGGCAGCGGGGCGCTGGCCAGGGTGTGGCCGGTCGCGCCCGGCTCACCGCACGCGGAACGGATCAGCCGGTCCCGGTGGACCGCTTGCCCGGGCGTCGACTGGGCGTCGATCAACGCGTCGCCCGAGCGGTACCAACTGGTGGTGCTCATGCCCACGCCAACGGTGTTCGGACCCACGGGGCCGCTGGCCGGCCCCGCGGACACCATCATCGGGAAAGCGGTGGCGCTGGGAGCGGTGCCCAAATCGTAAGAGCACTCCCATCCCGGTACGACCAGCAGCAACTGATCAGTACGTGAGGCGACGCCGACATTCGAGAAGGCGTTCCAAGCTCAGCCTGCCGGTGCGGCGGTCGTGCAGAGGTCATCGCGGGATGATGGGTTCTTGGAGCTCGGTGACCCATTGCGAGGGATCGCCGGGGCATTCCAGGTAGAGCTCTCTGGACTGGTTGCCGGGGCGGTAGCCGTTGGCGTCGATCCATCGGGCAAGTGCTTGCCAGGCGGGTAGCACCAAGTCCATGGATCCGCGATAGATCAGGGTGGCATGTTCGGCGGAGGGCAGATCCCTTGTCGAGAGACCGTTGAGGTCCGCACCGTGTTCGGCGGCGATCGGCACCGCCGCGTGCGCGATGACCGCCCCGTCCGCGCCGGGGGCCGTCTCGTAGTAGCAGGTGAGTCGCCCTGCCGGCGTCACCTGCGCGTCGGCCAGACGGTGGCCCAGCTCGGCGCACAGCGGGTGGATGACCGGACCGATGTCGTCGGGGTGGAAACTGTCGGCGGTCGCGACGAGTTCGGCCATCCGGATCGCGGGCAGGCGTTTGACCACCACCTCGTGAGTCGGCAGCCGGCCGTCGAGCTCGATCGCGCGAAGGCGGGCCTCGACCTGGGCCAGTCGCTGTGTGCCCGCCGCCAGGGCGGTCTGCAGGTCGGCCCGGCGCAGCGCGAGCATGCCGCGTATCTGCTCCGGGCCGACCTGGTCGTCCAGCATCGCCTGGACCTGCTCCAGGGTGAAGCCGAGGTCCTTGAACGCGACGATGCGGTTGAGCTCGGCCAGTTGCGCCGCTTGGTAGCTGCGGTACCCCGTCGTCGGGTCGACGTGCGCGGGGCGTAGCAGACCGATCGCGTCGTAGTGGCGGAGCATGCGCACCGACACCCGGCCCAGCCGCGCGAAGTCCCCGATCGCGAGCACGACTCATCCTGCCACGGGCGGTGCCGTGTACCCGCCGACGACCTCGGCGGCCAGCTCGGCGAAGGTGATCGGCGTGTCGTCCTCGTGCGGGGGCCCGATGATCTGCGCGCCGACCGGTAGTCCGCCCGGGGTGTGGCCGATCGGTGCGCTCATCGCGGGCAGGCCGGCCAATGAGGCGTGCGCGATCCAGAAGGCCAGCTGGTGGTGGATGCGCTCCGCGTCCGCGTCGACCGGGTGGGGAAACGCCGTGGTGAACGTGGCCGGGCACAGGAACGCGTCGACCTCGGTGAAGTAGCGGCGCCACGCGGCCCGGGCGGCCATCCGCCGACCGTGCTCTTCGACCACCTGCCGCAGGGTGGCGAAGTCGGCGTCGCCGCCGTGGAAAGCGAAGAATTGCGCGACCTCGAAACCGAATGACTGGGCCTGGCCGATGGGGTCGACCCCGTCCGGCCAGCCGTCCACGATGGTCACGCCGGCCCGGGCCAGCTCGTCGACGCCGTCCGACAGGGCGCGCCCGACTTCTCCGGTGACGGGGGCACTGTCATGATCGAGCACCACCCCGACGCGGAAGTCGGCCAGCCGGGCGTGCCGTGGCGGGGCCAGCCGCCAGTCGTAGGCAGCGGCGTCCGGTTCCTCGGGCCCGGCGGTGGCGCGCAGCGCCGTGCGCAGGTCGCCGGCCGATCGGGCGAGCGGCCCCACCGCTGACAGGTACGCCATGTCGGAGGCGCCCAGGGGCGGGCCCGGCGGCTGAAAACCGCTCAACGGCACCGTGCCGGCGCTGGGCTTGAGACCGTACACCCCGCAGAAGGCGGCCGGTACGCGGATGGACCCGGCGAGGTCCGAGCCGTACTCCAGATAGGCGAGCCCGGCGGCCACCGACGCCGCACCGCCCCCGGTCGAACCGCCGGCTGTGCGGGTGGGGTCCCACGGGTTCGAGGTCCGCCCGTACAGCTCGTTGGCGGTCTGCGAGACATCGGCGAGCATCGGCGCCACGTTCGTCGTGCCGACCAGCACCGCACCGGCCTCCCGCAGCCGCCGCACCACCACGGCGTCCCTGTCCGCCACATGTCCGGCGAACAGCGGACTGCCCCACGTGCTCCGCATCCCGGCAACCTGGAACGCTTCCTTGATCGTCATCGGCACACCGTGCAGCGGACCCAACCGCTCACCGTCCGCGACGGCTCGATCGGCCGCCGCCCCGGCATGCAGCGCCGCCGAGCGGCAGGTTTCCACCACCGCGTTCACGGCCGGATTGACCGCCTCGATACGGTCCAACGCCATTTCCGCCAACTCGCGCGCGGATAACCGGCCGCCGCGCACCAATGCCGCGACCTCGGTCGCGGACCGGAAGAAGATGTCAGTCATGCCCCCGGTCTAGGACCTGCCACCGTGTCAGGGTCAAGGCCCGGGAAAGTGAGTAGTCGCTGGCGTGTCCTAGAAGATGGCCAGGCGGCGGCGGTCCTGGCCGTCGATGGTGGTGAAGTCGCCGCCGGCCAGTAGGTGGTCGGTTGGGCGGTTCACGGCAAGCACTCGTACGCCGATCACCCCATTCCCCTGCGGCGCCCAGTCGGCCAGGTCGCCCGTGGCGGTCACCGCGGCCAGCTTGTGCCGCTCGGCGGAGCCGTCCACGCACCCGCCATGGGCGCCGTTCCTGCTGGTCAGGCAGGCGTTGTCGAAGTGGCCGCCGACGTAGGTCACGCCCCTGCGCACCACGATCGCGGCCGCGTCGCCGTCGAAGACTCGCTGCCAGCGCAGGGTGCCGGTCGGGCCGTACGCGATCGCCCGCCCACCCACGCCGGCCGTGGCCACGTAGATCCCCGACGGGTCCAGCGCGATCGCCCGCACCTCGGCCGGCACCCGCGGCCGGAATGCCGGATCGACCGCGCCGGTCACCCCGTGCACCGCCGCCAGCCGCAGCGTGCCTTTGCGGTCGTCGACGTGGTGGAAGCCGCCGCCCAGGTAGATCCGGCTGCCCTGGGCGGCCAGCGCGTGCACCGCGTCGTCGGCGGCCGGCCGCCAGCCCGCGTCCAGGTCGCCCGTCGCCAGCGAGAACGCGGCCAGGTTGGCGCGCGGCCGGTCGTCCACGCCGACGAAGCTGCCGCCCAGGTAGAGCCGCCCGTTGGCGACGGTCAGCGCGTACGCCGTGCCGGTCAGCGTGTGGTGGAAGGGCAGCACCTCGCCGGCCGGGCTGAGCCGGGCCAGCGAGTCACGATCGTGCCCGCCGACCGCGTGGAAGTCGCCGGCCGCGTAGATGCTGTCCGCCGTGGCGGCCAGCGCCCGTACCGTGCCGTCGGCGGCCGGCGCCCAGTTCAGCAACGCCCCGGTGCGCGCGTCGACGGCCGCGAGCCGCTGCCGGGGATAGCTGTGCCCCTGATAGGTGGCGCTGGTGAACGCGCCGCCGAGATAGACCACCGACCCGGCCTGGGCGATCGCGTACACCCCGCCGTTGAAGGAAGGCACGCTGGAGGCGGACGCCGGCACACCGAGGAAAAACGCCGGCCAACCAAGGAGAAAAAGGACGAATCTGGGCACGCACCCTTAACCGTCGCGCAAGCGGGAAAGTCTCGGCTCATGGTCGAGAACCGCCGCCGCTTCGATGGGTGCGGCCTCGTGGGAGCGCAGGCCCAGCATCTCCAGCCACTCGACGAGCTGATGGTGGACCGCGTCCGCGCCGTTCAGCTCGGGCCGGGCGATCGGCCAGCGGGCCGGGTGCACCAGCATCGCGTCGGTCTGCCAGCCCCCGAGCCCGCCGTGCGAGCCGACCAGTTCCTCGAACGCGGCCACCTCCTCGGTGACCGGGTCCACGCAGCTGATCAGCACGAGGTCGCCGACGTGCGCCGACTCCTGGTGGCGCAGCAGGTCGGCGCGGGCGTACGGCCCGTACGGCAGCAGCGGGTCGACGCCCTCGACGGTGTCGTCCCGCAGCCGGTGCAGGCCGGAGGTGCCGAACGCGACCGGCCCGTCCTCGTCGCGCACCACCACCAGGCCGATGCCGGGGTGGGCGGCCAGCCCGGGGATGAGCCGCGGATGGGCGCGATCGATCTCGGCCCGGGTCAGCCGGTGGCCGAACTCGGTGAGGTAGAGCATCGACAGGTTGCCGGAGGAGACCACCAGTGGCGGCGACTCGCCGGACACCCGGGCCACCAGCTCGTCCAGGGTTTCGCCGTAGCGCTGGCGGAAGGTCGCGCCCTGGCTCTGCCCGTGGTCGGAGAGCACCACGATGTGGTAGCGCCGGGCCGCCTCGGGCGCCAGCCGCTCGAGGACGCCGAGCATCCGGTCCAGGCTTTCCAGCTGCCGCATGGATTCCGGCCGGGCCGGGCCGGCGTGGTGCGCGACCTCGTCGTAGTCGACCAGGTCGCAGTAGATCGACGGCGCGCCGCGGGCCATCTGCTCGGCGATCAGCGAGATGTTCACGTCGCGCAGCAGCATCGAGGCCGGGCGCAGGGCCAGGAACGCGCCGGAGCGGCTGACCCGGGGCAGCAGGTTGCGGCGGCGCTGCAGGCGGGCCTGGTGCAGCTCGGTGAAGACGTCGCCGACGCCGAGCACGAGCGCGCGGGTGAAGCCGTACGGCGAGGCCATGAACGCCGCCCAGCCCCGGGCCGACCGGCCGGGCAGCGCGGCGTGGCTGACGGTCAGCAGGTTGACCGCCGCGTCGCCGCTGAACGCGTTGCCGATGCTCACCCCGCCGTCGCGTAGCAGCCCGCGGCCGTCGCTGAGCCGCGGCTCGATCATCGCGGCGTCCCGCGGCCGGTTGGAGACCATCAGCCGGCCGGCGTCCTTCTCGTACCAGCGGAAGCCGGGGACCTGCCGGGTGGCGCCGTGCAGGATGCCGGCCTGCGACGCGGGCGTGGTGGACGGCAGCCCGGTGTGCCAGCCGCGCAAGGTGTGGCTGCCCGAGCGCAGCCATTGGCCGAGCGTGGGCAGGTTGCCGGCCCGGACCGCCCAGCGCAGCACCGGCTCGGAGAGCCCGTCCAGCTGCACCATCAGCAGGCCCGGCTCGGTGCCCGGCCGGGGCCGCCGCAGGGTGACCAGTGGGCCGCCGGCCTGCCGCGCCTTGCGCCGGCGCACCCCGCGCATCAGCCGCTTGGCCTCCTTGACGAAGGTGTCGTCGGTGCCGCTGTCCAGCATCCAGTCGAGGATCGCGGCGAAGACCACGGCCAGGATCGCGGCCAGCACCAGCGACGGCAGCCCGCTGATCCGGTTGGCCGGGTCGATCTCCAGCGCCACCACGATCACCGCGATCTGGGCGATCACGCCGAGCAGCATGGCGCCCCAGCCGCCCAGTGCCACGATGCCGACCAGCAGCAGCGGCCGCAGCACCGCGCCGACGCCGGCGACCAGCAGCACCAGGCCGAGCGTGTCGACGACGTCGGAGCTCGCGACGCCGGGCATCAGCCACAGGGTCGCGGTGAGCACCACGAAGGTGACCAGCGCGCTGCGCAGCACCGCCCGGGACCGGCTCAGGATCCGCCCCCAGCTCAGCAGGGCACGCAACTCCGCGCCGCGGCCCCGGATGCTCGGCGCGGACGAAGGCTCCTGCGGGCTTACGGCCACCGGGCAACAATGGCACAGCGGGCCGGAACGACGGCCCACCGTGCCCCGAATCACCCCGCCACTCGTCCGGGGGAGAGACGGGCGGCGACGGCCCCGATAGCTTCGGCCCGGTGCGTCTGCTGCTCGCCCTCCTGCTGGTCGTTCTCGCCGCCTGCTCGCCGCATCGGGCGCCGGCCCCCACCCACAAGGTGGTCGGCTACTTCACCGATTGGGGCGTCTACGGCCGCGACTTCCAGGTGAAAGATCTCGACGCCGGGGCGGCGGGCGAACTGACCCATCTGGTGTACGCGTTCGGCCAGGTCGACGGCGGCCGATGCGGCGCGGCCGACGCCTGGGCCGACTACCAGAAGCCGATCCCGGCCGGGCGCAGCGTGGACGGTGTCGCCGATCGGCCGGACGCCCCGCTGCGCGGCAACTTCGGCCAGCTCCGCAAGCTCAAGGCCGAGCACCCGGGGCTCAAGGTGCTCTGGTCGTTCGGCGGCTGGACCGGTTCGGCCGGTTTCACCGACGCGGCCCGGGACCCGGCCGCGTTCGCCGCCTCCTGTCACGCGCTGGTCGACGATCCGCGCTGGTCGGGCGTCTTCGACGGGGTCGACCTGGACTGGGAGTACCCGAACGCGTGCGGCCGGCAGTGCGACACCAGCGGGCCGGCTGCCCTGCCCCGGCTGCTCGGCGCGCTGCGCTCGGCGTTCGGGTCGCGGGCGGTGCTCAGCGCGGCGGTGCCGGCCGACGTGGACAAGCTCGATCGGGCCGACTACCGGGCGGCGGCCGGGCAGGTCGACTGGCTGAGCGCGATGACCTACGACTACTTCGGCACCGGCGCGGACGACGACGCGGACCCGAGCGACCAGCACCGCACCGAGCCGCACTCGCCGCTGGTCACGTATCCGGGCATTCCCAGCTCGGACGCGACCGCCTCGGCGACCGTCGACAAGCTGCTCTCGCTCGGCGAGTGCGGCT
>Ga0207668_10002464_pt1 | contig 10810 bp, 5 predicted proteins | sample KBSS43metaG_FD_184323 | JGI IMG/M metagenome (GOLD analysis project Ga0207668, IMG submission 184323) | Switchgrass rhizosphere microbial communities from Kellogg Biological Station, Michigan, USA - KBS S4-3 metaG (SPAdes) (version 2) | ecosystem: Host-associated > Plants > Roots > Rhizosphere >... | reverse complement strand
GTCGAAATCGAGATACTTGCGATAGACGAAGGGCGCGATGATCGCGTCGAGCTCGGCGTGACGCTTGCCGGTCAGTGCCCGCGCCTTGAGCCAGGCGTAGCGCTCCCACGCGCGACCCTGGGTGATCAGATATTGCTCGAGCGCCGCAAACGACGAGGTCAACGGTCCGCTGTCGCCGTACGGCCGCAGCCGCATGTCGACGCGGAACACGTAGCCGTCCTCGGTCACGTCATGCAGTGCGGCGATCACGCGCCGCCCCATCAGGTCGAAGAATTCGCGGTTGGCGATCCGGCGCGGGCCTGTGGTCTCGCCTTCCTCTGGATAGACGAACACCAGGTCGACGTCCGACGAAACATTGAGTTCGCCGCCGCCGAGCTTGCCCATGCCGATGACGATCAGCTGCTGTGCCGTGCCGTCGGTCCCGATCGGCTCGCCGTGCCGCGCCGCGAGCGCGCGGTGGTGGAAGGTGACGGCAGCGCCGAGCGCCGTCTCCGCCAGCGTCGTGATATCGGCGCAGACCTCGGCGAGCAGCGCGCGTCCGGTGAGGTCGCGCGCCAGCGTGTGGACGAACACCCGCTGCCGCAGCTGGCGGAGTGTCCGTGCCAGTCCGACGGCGTCGTCGGCGGCGACGGCGGCCGCGACGTCAGCGCGGGCCGCATCCCACGCGAACGGCGCGCCGAGTGTGGCGGTCAGCGCGTCGAGCAGCGCCGGCTGCGCCACCGCGAGCCGGGTGGCGTATCGGCTGTACGCCAGCGCGCGAGGGAGGTCCATGGAGAATCGGCCGGGGCGACGGCGCTCTCATCCGCTACAATCGCGCATCCGGCCGACCATTATGCCCGCCCCGCGCGAATCCCCTCGCGCCCCGGCCCCGAGACCGCGGCGTACCGAGCGCTTACTGCGCTTCGCCGGCGGCGTGCTGATCGGCGGCATCGCGCTGTTTTGCTCGTTGCTGCTGGTAGTGCGCTTTTTCGTCCTTCCGCAGTTCGAGACGCAGCGCGGCGACATTGCCGAATACCTGTCGAAGCAGCTGGGCGCGCCGGTCGAGATCGACGGGCTCACCACCGGCTGGGACGGCTGGAACCCCAAGCTGGTCGTCACCGGCGTCCGCGTCCGTGACCGGGCGGGCGCGGCGAAGTTGCCATTGCTGGAATTGCCCCAGGTCGAGGGCATCGTGTCATGGGAGTCGCTACCGCGGCTCGAGCTGCAGCTGAAGGAGCTGACGATCGAGCGGCCTCGGCTCGCGATCCGCCGCGATCGCGCGGGCCGCATCCACCTGGCCGGTCTCGAGATCGATCCGGAGGCGACCGGCGACGACCGCCCGTTCACCGACTGGCTGCTGAAGCAGCGGCATATCGTCGTCCGCGACGCGCTGATCTCGTGGAACGACGATCGGCGCAACGCGCCGCAGCTGGTACTCGATCGTGTGCAGATCCGGCTCGATCACACGCAGGGCGAGCATCGCTTCGGCGTGACCGGCGTGCCGCCCGCCGAGCTCGCGTCGCCGCTGGACCTGCGGGGCCAGCTGACCGGCGCGTCGTTCCGCGACTGGGAGAAGGCAAACGGACGCGTTTATCTGCGGCTCGACTACGCGGACGTCGCCGCGTGGAAGGAATGGATTCCGCTGCCGATCCCGGTCGAGAGTGGCAAGGGCGCACTGCGGTTGTGGTTCGAATTCGCAAGCGGCATCGCCAAGGAAGTCACTGGGGACGTCGAGCTCGCAAACGTGCGTGTGCGCGTCCAGCCGGACCTGCCGCAGCTTGAGCTCACGCACCTGTCCGGACGGCTGGGCTGGAAGCAGGAGGGCGGCCGGCGCAGTTTCACGACGCGCGGCTTGTCGTTCGTGTCGCGTGACGGGCTGTCACTGACACCGACCGACTTCGCGCTGACGATGACCGAGGGCAGCGACGGCACGATGACCGGGGGCGAAATCGCGTTCGATCGTCTCGAGCTCGCGCCACTGGTGGGGCTGGCCGCGCATCTGCCGCTGTCCGAGCGCTGGCGGCAGGATCTCGCTACCTACCTGCCACGCGGCACCGTCGCCGCCGGCCGCTATGCATGGGCCGGGCCGACGGATGCGCCGACGACATTTACCGCGCGCGGCGACTTCGTCGACGCCGGCGTGACCGCGCAGCGTACGTTTCCCGGCGCAACCGGTGTTTCAGGATCGTTCGAAGCCAGCGAACGCGGCGGCAAACTGAACGTCAGCGGCAAGGCAGTGACTGTGGCGTTGCCGCGCGTTTTCGCCGAGCCATTGGCGTTCGATCGCTTCGACGGCGCCGTGCGCTGGGAGCGCAGCGCCGACGGCTATTCGGTGCGCGTCGACGAGTTTGCGTTCGCGAACGCGGATCTCGCCGGCGGCGTCTCGGGAAGCTGGCACGAGCGCGACGCGGGTCCCGGCGAAATCGACGTCAGGGCACACGTTACCCGAGGCGACATCACGCGCCTCGGGCCCTATCTGCCGATCACCATGGAAAAGGCGACGCGCAACTGGCTGCGGCTGGCGCTGCAGAAAGGCACGGTCGCCGAAGGGAAGCTCACGCTGATCGGCAACCTGGCCGAGTTCCCGTTCGGCAAGGGCAAGCGGGGAACGTTCGTTGCAGCGATGAAGACCAAGGGCGTCACGCTCGACTATGCCGACCACTGGCCGCCGCTGACCGAGCTCGATGCTGAAGTGCGCTTCGACGCCACGCGGCTGACGATCGACGGGGCTCGCGCAAAGATCCAGGGCGCCGACGTCGGCCGCACGAAGGCAGAAATCGCCGACCTTTCTGCCGAGCACCCGTTGCTGACCGTGAACGGCGAAGCGAGCGGGGCTACGACGGTCTTCCTGCAGTTCATCGAATCCAGTCCGGTTGCCGGCTGGATCGGGCATTTCACCGACGCTGCCAAGGCCACCGGCAATGGCCACCTCGCGTTGCGCTTCGACGTGCCGCTGGGCAAGGGCGAAAGCACCACCGTCGCCGGCGAGTACACATTCGTCGACAACGATTTGCGGCTGCCGGGCCTGGTCCCGCTGGCGAAGGTCAGCGGCAAGCTCGCGTTCAGCGAACACGACATGCGCGCGACTGACCTCGTCGCCGAAGTGCTCGGCGGTCCGGCGAAGCTCTCCGTCATGAGCAGCGAGGGGCGTGTGCGCGTGAACGCGAGCGGCACCGCCAACCTGGCGCTGGTGCGCACGGCATTCCCGGTGTTGTTCGCCGATCGCCTCGGCGGAACGAGCGACTGGCTACTGGCCGCCAGCGTGCGGCCGGAAGGATCAACGTGGTCGATCGATGCGCCGATGGTCGGTGCGACGATCGACCTGCCGGCGCCAGTAGGCAAGGCGGCGGCCGACGCCATGCCACTTCACATCGAGCGGCGCGAGGTGCCGAACCGGACCAATCAGGACACGCTGATCGTCGAGATGCGCGGCGTTGCGCGGCTCGCGCTGCAGCGTCGGATCACGGCCGGTGACGTTGCCGTCGACCGCGCGTTGTTGCTGGTCGGCAAGGCGACCGAACGGCCCGGCGACACCGAGCGTCCCGGACTTTGGATACGCGCCGACGTCGGCGTACTCAACATCGACGACTGGCTCGCCGTGCGCGCGCGCGAGGAAGCGAAAAGTGGCGCGCGCGAAGAAACGAAAGGCGCCACGAGCGGTGGCGGTGGATTGGCGCTGAACGGCGTCGATCTCGACGCGAGCTCGCTGCAGGCGATCGGGCGCCGGTTCCGGGACATTAAGGTCGTCGCCCGGCATGCGCCGGACGCGTGGCGGCTGACGCTGGCCGGCCCCGAAATCGACGGTACTGCCGCATGGTACTCACCGGGCGGCGAACATCCGAACGGTCGAATCGTCGCCCGGCTCGCGCGCCTCACGATGCCGGGACCGGGCGATCTCGTACCCTGGCAGGGAGCGATCGAGACGGCACCGCGCGCCGACGCCGCTGCCAATTCCTGGCCGGGCATCGACCTTACCGCTGAGTCGTTCCTGTCGAAGGGCCGCGACCTGGGCAAGCTCGAGGTCGTCGCACAGCCGACGGCGTCGGATTGGCGGATCGACCGGCTGGCACTCTCCAGCCAGGCCGGGCGCATTGTCGCCAGCGGCGCGTGGCGCGCATCGGTCCGTCCGCAGCAGACACGGCTCGACGTCAAGCTCGAGGCGCAGGAAGCCGGGGCCTTCCTTGCGCGCATGGGTTACCCCGAGGCGATCAAGGGCACGCCGACCAAGATCGATGGCCAGTTGGCGTGGGCCGGTGCGCCGAGCGAGTTCGACTACCCGACGCTGAGCGGGGCGTTCAGCGTCAGCGCCGGCGCCGGACAGTTCACCAAGATCGACCCCGGCATCGGCAAGCTGCTCGGCGTGCTGTCGCTGCAGGCGCTGCCGCGACGGATCACGCTCGATTTCCGCGATGTATTCAGCGAAGGCTTCGCATTCGACGAGATCTCCGGCAACGTGCGCATCCAGAACGGCGTCATGCAATCCAACGATCTCAAGATTTCCGGTCCGGCGGCGCGCGTGCAGATCGCCGGGGACGCCGACCTGGCCAAGGAAACGCAGCAGCTGAACGTGCGCGTGCAGCCGTCGCTGGCCACCAGCTTCTCGGCGGGGACGGCGGGCGCGGCCATGCTGCTGCTCGCCGCCAACCCGGTGCTCGCGGCGGCCGTCGGCGCCGGTACGCTGCTCGCGCAGAAAATCATGCAGGACCCGATCGAGAACTTGTTCAGCTACGAATACCGCGTAACCGGCAGCTGGACCGACCCGGTCGTCGCGCGCGTCGCCCGCAGCACCGCATCGGCGGCGCCCGCGGCGTCGGCAGAGTCGCAGGTCAAATGAGCGGCGGCGTGCTGCGCGTCGCCGCGATCCAGATGGTTTCCGGCGGCGACGTCGCGGCCAACCTGGCGCGTGCCGACGCGTTGCTGGACGCGGCCGCGGCGCAGCGTGCGCAACTGGCGCTGCTGCCCGAGTATTTCGGCATCCTCGGTGCGCGCGCGACCGACAAGCTGGCGGCGAAGGAGACCGACGGCGAAGGTCCGCAGCAGGCGTTCCTGGAACGCGCGGCGAGGCAGCGGCGAATGATCGTCATCGGCGGGAGCGTGCCGCTGGCCGGCGACGATCCGGCCCGCGTGCGAAGCGCGTGCCTCGTCTACGGTCCGGATGGCGCGCGGATCGCGCGCTACGACAAGATGCATCTGTTCCGGTACGCGGACGGCGACGAGAACTACGACGAGGCGCGGACGATTGCGCCCGGCGAGCGCGTGGTGACATTCGACGCGGCGTGCGGACGCGTCGGCCTGTCGATCTGCTATGACCTGCGCTTCGCCGAGTTGTATCGTGCCATGGGCGATGTCGCGCTGATCGTCGTGCCGTCGGCATTCACGTACGCCACGGGTACCGCGCACTGGGAGCTGCTGCTGCGGGCCCGCGCCGTGGAGAACCAGTGCTACGTGCTGGCCGCCGCGCAGGGCGGCACGCACGCGAGCGGCCGGCGCACGTTTGGACATTCGCTGCTCGTCGACCCGTGGGGCGATGTGATCGCGTGCCACGAACAAGGCGAGGGCGTCGTCGTCGCCGACGTCGACCCGGCGCGCATCACCGAGGTTCGCCACAAGCTGCCGGCGTATTCGCACCGGCGGCTGTAGCGCTAGCGCGGCGGCGGGAAGCCCGCTCGGGGCGCGGTCGCCGCGCCGCCGTTGCGCGGCTCCGTCGCCTGCGGCCACCACCGACGCAGGTAGGCATCGATCGCCGGCGGGTTCGACATCTGCGGCAGCGACGAATCATCGCCGCCGGATTTGCCGGCCGCCTTGCGGGCGACCGCTTCCCACCGGGCGACGATCGACTCGGCGCGGTTGAAGGCGTCCTGGAACGAACCGCTTTGCGGCAGCGCTTCCTTGAAGTACGCGCGGCCGAAATCGGTCAGCTCGTTCGTGTCGGCGCAACCGAATGACGTTCGATCGGCGCGGCTGGCCGTGATGACCAGCGTGCGCTCGTCGGCCAGCGGATCGATGAATCCGCCCGAATAGCAAGCGGAGATCAGCACGACCTTCCAGCGGATGCCGCTGTCGCGGAGCAATTCCCCTAGACGCTGCGCCGAAAGGCCCGGCAGTTCCATGCCCCGCTGATCGAGTGCGAGCTCGTGCTCCTTCGAGCCGTGGCTGGTCACGAACAGGAACAGGATGTCGCGTTCGCGGTCCATCTGCGACGCGATCGCCGTCAATGCTTCACCGATGCTGGTCACCGTCGCCATCGGCACGTCGGGCCCGGTCGTGCGACTGTTGATCAGCGCCAGCGAATGACCGCGCGTCTGGAACCGGCGGTCGAATTGCTCGCGGACGAATTCCACTTCGCGGCGGAACACTTCCTGCGCGCCACCGCCGGCGACGGCGAGCAGGTAGAGATTGATCTTCCCGGGATCCCGCGGACGCAGCGTGGCCAGCGCCTGCGTCAGCGCCGAGCGCTGCCGGTAGAGCGCAGTTTCGACGCCGGCGCGGATTTGCGCCTGCTCGCGCTGCTCGGCCCGGCGGAGCTTGCCGTTGCGCCATTCGCCGGTTTCCTCCCGCGAGCTGTCGCGCGCGGGCTTGGCGTAAACCAGCGTCCCCTGACCGTGATACTGCCCGTAGGCGAAGCCGCCGGTGTAGACGTCGCCATTGGGCAGGTGCATGACACCGCGGCCGTGCGGTGTCCACGCGCTGACTTCGCCCTCGTAGCGGGTGCCTCCGGGGACGGTGATCTGCGCGATGCCGACCAGTTCGCTGTTGACGAAATTGCCGCGGTAGACGATGCCGCGGGCATCGGTGTAGACGCCGGGACCGTTCGCCATCCACTTGACGAACGCCCCCTCGTGGCGCGACCCATCGGTGCGCACGAACGTTCCTCGGCCGGTGAAGTCGCCGGCGACGAATTCACCTTCGTAGACACCTTCCGGTGTCTCGTAGCGACCGATGCCTTGAAAATGACCTTGCTCGAACGCGCCGCGATACTTGCGTCCACCGTCGTAGACAACCTCGCCTTGACCCGACGGCAGCCCGAGCCTGAACTCCCCTTCGTAGGTTTCGCCCCGCCGCGCATTCCGGCCGCGGCCGGAGAACAGGCCTCGCGCGAACGTTCCTTCGTAGACGCTGCCGTCAGGCCCCTCAAAGCGGCCGCGGCCGTCGAATTCGTCATTGCGGAAGTCGCCGTCGTAGACGCCGCCGCCGCGCAACACTTCGCGCCCCTTGCCGCTGCGCATCCCGGCGACGAATTCGCCTTCGTACACGTCGCCGGCCGCCGATTGCAGGCGGCCGCGGCCTGAAAACAGCCCTTGCTCGAATCCGCCTTCATAGATGGCGCCGTTGGGCCATTCGAGCCGACCATGACCTTGGCGCAGGCCGTTGACGAGCGGACCGTAGTAACGGCCGCCGTCGGCGCTGATTGCGTCAGGCGCGGCGGCGGCGTGCAACGATGCCGGCGCGGCCAGCAAGGCGGCAGCGGCGACGACGGCGATGCTTGCGAACCGGCGCAGGACCCGCTCGACGCCGCGTGGTCGCCGCGCGCTGCGATTCACGGCGGGTACCTCACCTGGAGTGCGGCCGACGCCGGGTCCCGCCCGCATCGGGCGGGCGGATGCCGCTGTGGAGAAGCGCATTGCGTCCGGATCCGCGCGTCAGCGACCGCGCAGCAGCACCAGTACCGCGCCGCTGCCGCCGGCGTGCCGCGGCGCTTCGCAGTACGCGAGGACGTCGTCCCAGCGCATCAACCAGCGCCGCACCTTGCCCTTCAGCACGGGTTCCCGGTTCGGCGACGTCAGTCCCTTGCCGTGGATGACGCGAACGCAGCGTAGACCGAGCGCGCGCCCCTCACCGAGGAAATCGGCGAGCGCGTCGTGGGCTTCGTCGACAATCATCCCGTGCAGGTCGAGCTCGGCCTGGACGGACCAGTGGCCGCGCCGGAGTTTCCCGAGCACGTCGCCGCCGATGCCGGGCCGCACGTACGTCTGCTCGGCTTCGAGCTCTTGGCCGATGTCCCACGTCTGCGGCGCCGGTTCGGCGCCGTACTTCGAAGCCGCGAGCGCGTCTTTCTCGTCGGCCAGATGCTGGCGCGCGATCGGCGGTGGCGGCGGCGTGCCGACGCGCGCACGCTTCGCTGCGGGCAGCTTCGCTACATCGGCGAACGCTTGCCTGAGATCGACGTCCCCGTCGGCGTGCTTGGCGGCGGCGAGCGCACGCTTGGGCGCGACCATCGTCGGTGCGGCGGTGGCGGGGCGTACCGGCGCGACCGGTGCGGCAGCACGCCGGGCGTCCAGCAGCTTCTTCAGGTCGGTGAGCTTCGCCACGCCGCGATACTCGCTCAGTGGCTTTCCAGGAACACCTCCGCGTCGAGCGCCGCCATGCAGCCGGTTCCCGCGGAAGTCACCGCCTGCCGGTACACGTGGTCGGCCACGTCGCCGGCCGCGAATACACCGGGCACGCTGGTTGCCGTCGCGTTGCCTTCGCTGCCGCTCCTGACCTTGATGTAGCCGCCGTTCATGTCGAGCTGGCCGACGAACAACTGCGTGTTCGGCGTGTGCCCGATCGCGATGAAGACGCCGTGCACGTCGAGCTCGCGCGGTTTGCCGCCGTGGACGTCGTTGACGCGGACACCCGTTACGCCCGACGCGTCGCCGACGACTTCGTCGAGCACGCTGTTCCACAGGACCCGCACGTTGCCGCCGTCGCGAGTCTTGGCCATCAGCTTGTCGACGAGGATCGCTTCGGCGCGAAACTTGTCGCGGCGGTGAAGCACCGTCACGTTGCGGGCGATGTTCGACAGGTAGAGCGCTTCCTCGACTGCGGTGTTGCCGCCGCCGACCACGGCCACGTCCTGTCCCTTGTAGAAGAAGCCATCGCAGGTCGCGCACGCCGACACGCCCTTGCCCATGAACGCCTCTTCCGACGGAAGGCCGAGGTAGCGCGCGGACGCGCCGGTGGCGATGATCAGCGCATCGCACGTGTAGGTGCCCATGTCGCCGACGAGCTCGAACGGCCGCGCGGCGAGCTTCACCGTGTGGATGTGATCGAAGATGATCTCGGTTTCGAAACGTTCGGCGTGCTTCTGGAAGCGCGCCATCAGGTCCGGCCCTTGTACGCCGTCCGCATCCGCGGGCCAGTTGTCGACGTCGGTGGTCATCATCAGCTGCCCGCCCTGCGCAAGGCCGGTGATCAGCACCGGCTTCAGGTTGGCGCGCGCGGCGTATACTGCCGCCGAGTAGCCAGCCGGGCCGGAACCGAGGATCAACAAGCGGGAATGCCTGGCGGACATGAGTCGTATCTCGCGTTTCGAAGGTCGTCGATTCTAGCGTGTACGTGGGGGCGCATCCCGGACGCGCAACTCTTGCCCCGCGCGCCGTCACGGCGCGCATAAAACCGCTCGCTTTTGCGCGCATTCGCGCTATAATGCAGAGTGTGAAGAGAGCGCGTCAAATACATGATTTTTAAGAAGAACGGCGGCGGCAATCGGCGCGCCCCGACGCCATCGCCCGGGCTGTCGCCGCGGTTCGCGCGGCTGGTGCGCGAAGCGTGGTGGCTGCTCATCGTCGCCGCGCTCGCCTACGTTGCGCTGATCCTCGCGACGTACACGAAGACCGACCCCGGCTTCTCGTATTCGGGCACGGCCGGAACGATCGACAACAAAGGTGGCGTGGTCGGCGCGTGGCTTGCCGACCTGCTGCTGTACCTGTTCGGCGCGTCGGCGTGGTGGTGGGTGGTGGCCGGCATCGTGATGATGGTTGCCGGTTATCGCCGCATCGCGCATCCGGATCTGGAAACCGATCATCCGCTCGGCCTCGCGATCCTCGGCTTCGGCCTCGTCCTGGTGACCAGCGCATCGATCGAGGCGATCCGCTTGTGGAAACTGCCGCTGACGCTACCGCTGGCGCCCGGCGGGGTGATCGGTGACGTCGTCGGCGGCGGACTCGCGCGCCCGCTTGGCTTCCTCGGCGCGACGCTGGTGTTGATCGCGCTGTTCGGCGTGGGCTTTTCATTGTTCACGGGCTTGTCGTGGCTGCGGCTGATGGAGCGTATCGGCGGCGGATTCGACATGCTGACCGGCTGGGTACGCCGTTGGCGCGAAGCGCGCGCCGACCGCCGCCTCGGCGAGCTTGCGGTCGCCGAACGCGATGCGCTCGTCGAACAGGCGCGCGAGGACGTCGTCGAGCGAATGCCGGTCGTTGTCGTTCCGGCAGTCGCCAACGTTCAGCGTTCCGAGCGGACGGTCAAGGAAAAGCAGCGGCCGCTGTTCACCGACATGCCGGATTCGCCGCTGCCGCCGCTGGCGTTGCTGGAAGACGCGCCGCCGGCGACGGAAATGGTCGCCGCCGAGACGCTGGAATTCACCTCGCGGCTGATCGAGCGCAAGCTCGCCGATTTCGGTGTCGCGGTGAAAGTGCTGGCCGCGTATCCAGGGCCGGTGATCACGCGGTTCGAGATCGAGCCGGCGGTCGGCGTGAAAGGTGCGCAGATCGTCAATCTGATGAAGGATCTCGCCCGCGCGCTGTCCGTCGTGTCGATCCGCGTCGTCGAGACGATCCCGGGCAAGTCGTGCATGGCACTCGAGCTGCCGAACCCGCGCCGCCAGATCGTGCGGCTGGTCGAGATACTCGCCTCGACGACGTATCACGATGCGCCGGGCGCGCTGACGCTGGCGCTGGGCAAGGACATCGGCGGCAAAGCGATGGTCGCCGATCTCGCGCGGATGCCGCACTTGCTGGTCGCGGGCACCACCGGTTCCGGCAAGTCGGTCGCCGTCAACGCGATGATCCTGTCGCTGCTCTACAAGGCCGAGCCCAAGCAGGTCCGGCTGATCCTGATCGATCCGAAG
>Ga0207668_10002462_pt1 | contig 10812 bp, 8 predicted proteins | sample KBSS43metaG_FD_184323 | JGI IMG/M metagenome (GOLD analysis project Ga0207668, IMG submission 184323) | Switchgrass rhizosphere microbial communities from Kellogg Biological Station, Michigan, USA - KBS S4-3 metaG (SPAdes) (version 2) | ecosystem: Host-associated > Plants > Roots > Rhizosphere >... | reverse complement strand
GGTGTTCGGCCGCCCGTTCCACCTCGCCGAGCTGGCCCGGCTGACCGGCCGGGACGCCGCGGAGCTGTTCCCGCTGATCGGCGAGGCGATGACCGACTTCCTGGCCGAGGACGCCGGCGGGTTCGCCTTCGCGCACGACCTGGTCCGGCAGGCGGTCTACAGCATGCTGCCCAAGCCGATGCGCGAACAGCTGCACCGGGAGATCGCGGCGATCACCCGGGCGGCCGGCCGCCCGGCCCTCGAGGTCGCCGAGCACCAGATCAGGAGCGGCCCGGCCGGCGCCGCCGAGGCGGTCACCATGGTCCGCTCGATGGCCCGCGAGATCGCCCGGGTGGCACCCGGCGCGGCCGCCGACGTCATGCTGAAGGCGCTCTCCGCGGCCGGGCCCGAGGACCCGGGACGACCCATGCTGATCGCCGACACGGTCGGCCTGCTCGCCTCCGCCGCCCGCCTCGCGGAGGCCCGCACGCTGGGCGCCGAGGCGCTGGACGCGGGCCTCGACCCGGAGACCGAGGCCCTGCTGCTGCTCGGGCTCGCCGAGGCCGGCAAGCACGGCGGGCTCAACGAGATGACCGTGCGCTACGCCGAACAGGCGCTGCGCGACGACCGGATCTCGCCGGGCATCCGAGCCCGGCTGTACGCGGTGCGGGCGCACGCGCTGTGCTATCTCGGCGACCTCGCCGGGGCGGACGACTCGGGCGCGCGGGCCGACGCCGTCGGGCGCGCCGCCGGCGAGTACGGCGCGGCCGTCTTCGGCCTCTCCGCGCGCAGCCTGGTCGCCTTCACCGAGGGCCGGCTGGCCGACTCGCTGACCCACGCCCGCACCGCGACCGCGCTGGCCGACCGGCACGGCGGCGAGGCGCGGCTGCGCCACCCGCGGATCTGGCTGGGCGCCGCGCTGATCGTCCGCGACGAGTTCGACGAGGCGGAGGAGGTCCTGCGGCACGGCCGGCGCGAGGCCGACCGGGCCGGTTCGGTCTGGACCGAGCCGCTGTGGCACTACTTCCAGACCGCGCTGCTGCACGCCCGCGGCCGCCTCGAGGAGGCCACCGTGGAGGCGGAGTCCGGGGTGGCCGTGGCCGAACAGCACACCGCGAACGCCCTCGCCATGCCGCTGCTCGGCATGCTGATCCGGCTCGCGGTGCTCGGCGGCGACCTCGGCCGCGCCCAGCGGCACCTCGACCACGTGCGGCGGCTCGCCGAGTGCGGGGTCACCGCGGTGCCCGAGGACGTGCTCTGGGCCGAGGTCGTCCTGCTCGACGCGACCGGGGCGCGGGCCGCCGCGTACGCGCTGCTGCGCGACTTCTACCCGACGCTGCCGCTGCGGCCCGCGCTGCTCGCGGCCGACCCGATGGCGGCCGCCGACCTGGTGCGGATCGCCCGCGACAGCGGCCACCCGCGGGACGCGTCCATCGTGGTCCGGGCGGCGCGGGCGCTCGCCGCCGGCAATCCCGGATCGCGGTCCGCCGCCGGCGCCGCCGCGCACGCCGAGGGGCTGCTGAACGGCGACTTCGAGCTGCTGCGCCGGGCCGTGGCCGACTTCCGCCGGGCCGGCCGGCCGCTCGCCCTGGCCGCGGCGCTCGAGGACGCGGCGCTGCTGGGCCGCGGCCGCGCCGCCGGCGAGACGGTACGCGCCCTGGCCGGCGAGGCGCTGTCCATCGTGGCCGGCATCGGCGCCCACCGGGCCGGCGACCGCATCCGCGAGGTGCTCGGCGAGTGGGTGACCGCACCGGAACCGGAACCGGAGCCCTGCCTGCCGCAGCTCACCCCCGCCGAACGCAAGGTCGCCGTCCAGGTCGGAGCCGGCCTGACCAACAGCGAGGTCGCGGACAAGCTGTTCATCTCCCGGCACACCGTGGACGCGCACCTGCGCAACATCTTCGCCAAGCTGCACGTCCGGCGCCGCGCCGAACTGGCCGCCCTGGTCGCCCGGGAATGCGGCCCAACCCCGTGAACACGTGATGTACGGGCGACCCGGCACGCGGAGCATGGCCATGTAAGCCTGCCCTTGCCCCGACCCGCCCCTGGGGGTGCTATGCCGGCCCGTGCTCTCCGAACGCCGGTGCTGGTCGCCGGAGCCGGCGTGTCCGGCTCCCTCACCGCTCTCGAACTCGCCCACCACGGCGTGCCCAGCATCGTGCTGGAACGCGCCGGCAGCCCGTCCCGGCTCGCCGACCAGCTGCTGATCAGCGGCCGCGGCATGGAACTGCTGCGCCGGCTCGGCCTGGCCGCGGGCGTCCGGGCGTACGGCGTGGACCCGGACCGGCCCGCCGACATCGTGTGGACCCGCGGCATCGACCGGCCGCCGGTCCTGGTGTGGCGGCTGCCGTCGGTCACCGAGCTGCGGCCGGCCTACGCCGCGAACGCCGACGGCAGCGCACCGATCGAGCCCTACCTGCTCATCTCCGGGCCGGTGCTGATCACCCGGCTGCGCCACGCGCTCGCCGAGCACCCGCTGATCGACCTGCGGACCGGCTGGACGCTCACCGACGTACGGTCCGAGCAGGACAACGTGGTGGCCACGGCGATCGAGGCCGGCTCGGGCACCCGGCACGTCGTCGAGGCGACCTACCTCGCCGGCTGCGACGGGGCGCAGAGCACCGTACGCCGCTGCGCCGGCCTGTCTCTGGAACCGCTGGGCCGGCCCGCGCCGCACTTCACGATCTACTTCCGCAACGCCGGGCTGGCCGGCCGGTGGGCGCGGCCGTCCGCGCTGATCACCGGCGGCGGCACGCTGGTGTCCGGGCACCACGGCGACCTGTGCGTCGCCCACCTGCCGGTCGCCGCCGACGAGCAGGCCGACGGCACCGACCCGGCCGACCTGCTCCTGCACCGGCTGGGCCTGACCGCCGAGCAGCCCGAGATCGTCGCCGTGGTGCACGGCGAGGGCGTCGCCACGGTCGCCCGGCAGTACAGCCGGGGCCGGGTCTTCCTGGCCGGCCGGGCCGCGCACCAGTCCGAGCCGCCCGGCGACGACGTGGACACCTGCATCGGCGACGCGGTCGACCTCGGCTGGCGGCTCGCCGCCACGGTGCACGGCTGGGCCGGTGAGCGGCTGCTCGCCGGCTACCAGTCCGAGCGCCGCCGGCAGGCGCTGCTCGACCGCGAGCTGGCGCAGCGGACGCTGCAGACCCGCCGCCGCTTCCAGCGGATGGTGGACGCGGGCGCGAACCAGGAGGTGCTGGTGGACCTGCTCCGCCAGGAACCGCCCCAGCTCGATCCGGCCGGCACCGGGCCCGCGGGCCTGGCCGTACGGCCCGGGTTCCGCTCGCCCGCCTTCCGGCTGACCGGCGGCGCCCAGCTCTTCGACCGGCTCGGCCCGCAGTTCACCCTGGTCGACCTGACCCACGACCGGGACGGGTGGCCGCTGGTGACCGCCGCCCGGGCCCGCGGCATCCCCGTGCGCCACCTGCCGGTGGCCGGCGCGCCGGTGCCCGCCACCTGGCCGGACCGGCTCGTGCTGATCCGGCCGGACCAGCAGGTCGCGTGGCGCGGCGACCACCTGCCGCCGGACTGCGACGGGGTGCTCGACGAAGTGTCGGGCACCCGGCGGCAGATATACGAGAACACGTGATGCGGCGGCCCCGGCCGTCCGGACACGCTCGACATCTCCCAGCCGATCTCAACGGGACAGAGTGACGATGTCGACGATGTACACCGAGGATCTGCGGCACACCGTGATCGCCGAATGGCGTACCCGGCTCGCCAGCAACCCGTCCCCGCGACGCAACCACTGGCAGACAAAGGTCATCTACTACCGGGCGGTCGCCGAGCTGCTAGCCGCCCGCCCCGGCCATCCGCTCACCTGGAAGACCGTCGTGGGTGCGGCCCGGCCGCGCGGCTGCCGGAGCACGTTCTACGAGGTGGCCGGCCCGCACGCCCGGCACGGGATGGTGGCCGGGCTGATCAGCCACGGCAGTGTCCGCTCCATCGAGATCGCCCTGCGGTATCCGCGCGCCGACCCGGTGGAACAACTCATCGACGAGACCAAGGTCTGGTCGTTCTGGCCGTACCGGCTGCAGTTCGCCGAGCGGGCCGGCGAGCCGGGTGCGGCGCCCGACCAGGTGCCCGGCGAGCTGCGCCACGCCCTCGAGTACTGGGCCGGCGTCCATCCGGCCCTGGCCGCCGCGAACGGCCACCGCCCGCCGGCCTGCGCGGTCGAGGACATGACCGCGCTGCACCGGGGGCGGATCGCCGCCACCCGCGCGGAAAGCCGCCTCACCGACGTGCTCCGGCACGCGACCTGACGCGGTGCCGAACCCGGCGGCGGCCGCCACCACCGCCGGGTCGAAAGGTGGCGGCCCAGCACCAGGCGGCCCAGCACCACCAGTTGAGGCGACCGTACCGGAGGGCCAGCCGGACTCCATCGGCCGAAAAGCCCGCCGGGTCGGCGGTCACCAGCCGGCGATGGCGGCCAGCGCGGTGCTCCCCAGCAAGGCCAGGGCGGCCAGCAGGGCGAGGATCGCCACGTCGACCGCCCGATACTTCCGGGCGGCCACGTTGGCGTTGCCGAGGATCTGCGCGGCGACCGCCTTGACCATCCGGGGGCGGTCGGCGAGCAGCGCGGTGAAATCGCTGCCGAAGGCGTCCGCGTCGTGCCCGAACCGGTGCACGATGCTGGCGTAGAAGAGCAGGTTGGGCGGGGTGTGCCGGCGGTACAGCCGGGGGCGCAGGGCAACCCCGGCGGCGGTGCCGGCGGTGACGATCGCCACCGCGGCGGCCGTCGCGATCACGACGAACCCGGCACCGACGAGCTTGGCCTGCGACACCAGGGTGTAGAGCAGGCCGCCGAGCACCCCGGACGAGGCGAGTGCGGCCACGGCCTTGGTCTCGGCGTGCCGGACCATGTCGATCTGCAACGTCAGCGTCCGCCACGCGTCGTCGGTCGGCGGACCGGACGGCGGGTCGGCCTGAGCCGGTCGGGACACGCGGCCCATCGTTCTCCTTCGCTCCTGGAGGTGATCGGTTGATGATCGGTTCAGCCTCGCAGCCGGACGCCGTCCGAGGAAGCCATCGGCCGGATGGTGTGCCGTTCCGGCATGATGGACGGTGGCGACGGCTGAGGGGTGGCGATGGCCGAGAAGATCCCGGGCCCGTCCGGCGGCTGGGTGCCCGCGACGTTCCTGGGCAGCCTGCCGCCGGCCATCGCCGAGGAGCTGGTCCGGCTCAGCGTCCGGAAGCGGTTCGAGACCGGCCGCGTCGTCCTGCGGGAGGGCGCGCTGGAGTCCCACGTCGTGCTGCTCCTGGCGGGCTTCGTCAAGGTCACCACGGCGGTCGAGGGGGTCGAGACGCTGCTCGGCATCAGGCTTCCCGGTGAGGTCGTCGGCGAGATCGGCCCGCTCACCGACAGCCCGCGCAACGCGACGGTCACCGCGTGCGGCACGGTCCACGCCGGCATCCTGCCGCGGGCCGGCTTCGAGGCGTTCCTGAGCCGGCATCCGTACGCGTCGCGGCAGGTCATGGCGACCATCGCGCGGCAGCTCAGCTGGGCCAACCGGCGGCGCAGCGACTTCGCGGCGTTCCCCGCGCACATCCGGCTGGCCCGGCTGCTCGTGGAGATCGCGGAGGTGTGCGGCCGGCCGCGGCCGGCCGGCGGCATCGAGATCGTCGTGCCGCTGAGCCAGCCCGAACTGGCCGCGATGATCGCGATCGCCCGGGCCACCGTGCAGAAGGCGGTCCACGAACTGCGCGACCGCAAGCTGATCGGTACGGCCTATCGCCGCATCACCATCCTCGACCCGGCCGGCCTGCGCCGCCTCGCCGACGGCCTCACCCCGGCGTAGCACCGGTCCACAGCCAGGCATGCGAGTCGAGCTCCTTGACGCGTACGGGCACCTGCTCGAACTGTGCGGGATCCAGGCCGGGATGGCCCTCGCCGACCACGTCCGCGTACAGCCGAGGGGCGACCAGCACGACGACGTCCGCGTCCGGCCGGTCCCGCACGGCCTGGCGCAGGCTGTCGCTGTTGAGCAGCCGGCCGATCTCGATGATGGCCCGGCCCGCGAAGCCCAGCGGCGCGGCGGTGAGCGGCCCGGCACCGACGGACATCCGCAGCCGGACGTGGTCCTCGGGATGTGCGCCGTTGTCGGCGGCCAGCCGGGTACGCCAGCCGTGCAGCAGCCCCGGCAGGACGGTGGGCGCCTCGACGCCGGGCGGCAGCACGACCATGAGGCCGTCGCCGGCCGGCTGGCGGTCGGTGTCGTGCACCTCGATGCCGAGGCCGCCGAGCACCGCGGTGAGCACCGCCGAGATCCGGGTCTGCAGGACGGCCTGCGCCGGGGTCGACCGTTTGCCGTAGCCGACCACGTCCACCCCGAACCCGATGCGGTGCTCGACCCGGGAGTCCGCCGGGACGCCGCGCGGCCTGGCCCGGACGGCGGGCGGCCCGACCAGGCCGCGCGTCCGCTCGGCCCGCTTGCGGGTGGTTTCCAGATAGTAGATGTCGTCGGCGATCCGCCGGGCGAGGCGGCCGGCGATCTCGGTGTCCGGCAGGGCGGGCCCGGCAATGGCCGAGGTCAGGTTGTCCCGGCTGATCTCGACGCTGCGGCCCATCCGCTCCAGCGCCTCCAGGGTGGCGTTCAGCGCCGCCTCGTCCGCGACCAGCTCGCCGCGCAGCGCCGCGGCCTCCTCGGCCCGGTCGGGCGCGGCCAGCAGCTCGGTGAGCCGGTCGAGCCGGCCGGTGACCCGCTCCCGGATCCGGGCCGGCTCGTGCCCGCCGTCGTGCACCCGTCCCAGGTAGCGCAGCTGCGCGGCGTGCAGCAGGTAGCGGCCGAGCGCCGGCAGCTCGGCGCCCCCGGTGCTCCACGCGAGCCCGCTGAGCCGCTCGTCCTCGTCGGGCCGGGCCAGCACCACGATCCGGCGGGCACGGTGGAAGCCGCGCGGTGACACCTCCCAGTACGCGAAACCGTCCAGGGTCGCGCCGCGGCTCCACCACCGGTCGCCGTCGTCGGCCCGCGGCGGCAGCGCGGCCCGCGGGTCGGCCGCCGCCGGGTCATCGGTCTTGGCGAGGTAGACCAGCGCCTCGCCGAGCAGGGCGTCGGTGCCGTCCGCCGTGAGCGCGCCCCACCAGCGGGTGAACTCGTGCCAGCCGGGCGGCAGCACCGCCGCCATCCCCCGGCGCCGCCGCGGGGCGCCCGGCGGCGCCGCCATCCCCACCGAGAGGTTCAGCAGGTCGTGTTCGCGCCGCGCCACCGCCTGGAAGTCGGCCGAGGGATCCTCGACGGCGGCCAGCGGGCCCTCCGGCGCGATCGCCGGGTCGGCCGGCAGCTCACCGGGGAGTCCGGTCTCGACGATCGGCTGGGTCATCCCGAGCCGCGTGCCGCAGGCCTGCCAGATCGCCTGGGCCTGGGCCAGCGCGGCGTCGGCCGGTGGGCCGTACAGCGGCGCGTAGAGATGCGCGACGAGCTCCTGCTCAACCAGCATCGCGCTGTTCCCGGCTCAACGTGCGGATCAGCGCGGAGCGGCGCTCGATGACCCGGCCGGGCACGCCCGTACCGGAATCGGAGCCCACCCGGCTGACCCGCCGCGGGCCGCTGAGCCGCAGGCCGGCGACCGCCTCGCGCAGCTCCTGGCCGTCACCGCCGGCGAACGCCGCGGCCATCCGGTCGAGGATCAGGCCGACCCGATCCCACCGCTGCGCCGACATCCGCCAGGCCGGCACCTCCGCCAGCGCGTCGAGGGCGCCGGCGAGGGTGTCGGCGTCCCACCGGGTGGGGGTGTCCATGAGGGACGACCATATTCAACACCGGGCCGGCCGCGCCTCCCCCGGACAAGGGATGCGTTCCGGTTCGCGCCGCCCGTGGCCCTGGACGGGGTAGGCCGTTCGTCGCCTCGGCACAGCCATCCGTTTCTGTGATTGCCCGATTGCCCTTGGTAGCGTGGCGACGAATCTGATCGACCGGCGCCGCCAGGGGGTCGAGTGGCAGACAAGGCCGCTGCCGTCGAGAGCATGCGCAAGGGGGTCCGCAGCGGACTGCGCGGGCAGCTCAAGGAACTGGGGCAGCGCTGGGCCGGCCCGCTCGGAATCATCGGCGGGCTGTGCGCGATGGCGGTCAGCCCGCTGCTGACCGGCGATCAGAGCCACACCGAGCTGCTCGGCTCGCTGGGCGCCAACCTGCTCAGCGACAAGCTGACCCGGTGCTCGACCGCGTGCCGGCCGGCGGCGACCGCGAGCCGAGCCTGGCCGACGTCGAGCGAGAGATCGTCGAGGCCCTCCGGTCCGGCCCCGACGCCGCGGCCCTCCGCGCCGAGATCGTCGCGCTCCTGCACGAGGTCGGCGCGATGGGCGAGCTCCTGTCGGCCACCTTCGAGGCGGGCAGCCGCGAGATCATCGCCAGGTTGAACGGCGGCCTCAAGGAGTTCGCCGACGTCCGGGTGCTCACCCATGACCTCGTCGACGACCTCGCCCGGCTCCAGGCCACCACCGCCGCCCTCGGCAACGAGATGCGCCAGGTCAAGACCATCATCCTGATGAACAGCGCGGAGCAGTCCATCCCCGCGCCACGGCAGGCCGGCGCGGCGGATCCCCGCCCCGGTGGGCCACCGCGCCCTATCGCGGCCTGCAGCGCTTCGACGTCGACGACGAGCCGATGTTCTTCGGCCGGCGCGCGGCGACCGCCGAACTGCTCGAGCTGGTCTCCCGGCGTCTCGCCGCGCCGTCGCTGGTGATGGGTGCCGTCCCCTTGCCGCCGGGCTGCCCCTAGACCGGCTCAGCGGAGGGTGGCGGCCCGCTCGGCGAGCCGGTCGACGGCGTTCAGCGCGCGGCCGTGCGGCCGGCTGAACCCCTGCTCGCCATCGGGCCGGGGGGATGCCAAGCCCGCCATCCGGCTGGAAAAGCGACGAATGGTGGCGGGGCGGGAACCGCCACTCGATGCGGTCCGCGTCGAGTGATCGCTGCCTACGGTCGGCGTATGGAGTCGAGCCGCTGGCATCGCCGTAGTCTGATCATAGTCACGACCGTGTTCCTCGCCGTTTCGAGCGCCGTTTTCGTCGCGGTCGTACGTGCCGCGGGGCGAACGCCGGACGGCGTCCGCCTCGTCGCGGACGTCGACCGTGACGGGGTCGTCGACGCGGCGGGACGAGGCGACGCGCGGACCGGCAGCGCGCTGGTGCTGCCGAACATCGGCGTGAGCGGCGGCGTCCGCTGCCCCGACACCCGCAGCACCGCCGGCGACAACCAGCTCGAGGCGTGTCATGACGCCGCGGACTACACCGCGCACGCCCCGCAGAACCTGGCGCCCGTACGGATGCTCCCGTTCGCCGCGGCATCCGAGCGGGCGACGGGGACGCTGCGGGTCGACGGCGACCCGCAGGGCCGGATCCGGGTCTTCCGCAAGACCGGTGACGCGTGGACGTTCCTGAGGTCCGGCGCGACGTTGACCGCGCAGGACCTGCGGTCCGGGGTTGAGTTCGGGGTCGACTCACGCGACATCGTGCGGGACAAGGCGGTCTGGGACGGCCGGTTCACCGTACGGGTGGAGGTGTCCGACGGAGACCGTACGTCGTCCGACTCGGTACCCATGGCCGTCGCACCGCTGATCCTGCACAACCACACCGAGCGCGCCACGACCCTGTTCGTCCCGCGCAGCGCGGACAACGCCGACCACCAGAGGTTCGTCCGCGACCTCGCCGACGCGGCGGGCAAGGCCGGCGGCGTCACGCTGAAGACCATGGCCACCGACGACACCTGGGCGCAGGATTTCGTCGAGTTCGGGTACGTGTCGATGCCCGGCCCGGGCGGCACGACCCGCACCATCGAGATCGCGATCCGGTCGGCCCAGCCCGGCCGCGTCGGCGGCCGCGCGGTCTTCGACCTGCGCGGTCCCGGGTTCGGCGCCGTGCAGACCGGCGGCAAGGGCTATCACCAGGTCGCCTCGTTCGGCAACCTGGAGACGATCCCCCCGTACGAACACAACGGACGGTCGTTCCCGGCGGGCCGGATCATCCACGGCGACGCGGGACCGGGCGCGAACCTGGGCGAGCAGGCCCTCACCCTGTTCGCGTCGCAGGGCATCCAGGACCCGCTGAAACTGGACACCTCATGGCTGTTCATCGGGCACGTCGACGAGTTCGTCCAGTTCCTGCCCGCGGACAATCCGCGCGGCTGGACGATCGCGGTCGCCGACCCCCGGGCGGGCGTCGAGCTGCTGCGTACGACACAGGCCGCCGGGCACGGCGCCGTCCGCGCCATCAGCCACCAGGACGCCCCGAACGTGACGGTCGCCCAACTGCTGGCCGACCAGAAGTTCGTGGCCGGCAACACCGAAGCGGCCGACGCGATCGACCGGAACCTGAAGATCCTCATGGACGAAACCGGAGTCCAGCGCGACGAGGTGATCGGCGTCCCAGCCTTGTACAGCAAGGACGCTCTCGGATTCGGCGGCCCACCCCCCGGCAACCTGCCGCCCGGCTTCACACCGCCGGCCGGGAACGCGGCAAGCACCTACGCGCCCGACCGCCCGTTCGACGCGGCGACGGCCCAGGACGATCCGATCGAATACGGCAAGGGCTCCTTCGGGGCGCTCCTGCCGGGTGCGGTCAACGGCATCGTCGTCGACCGCACGCACTACCTCGCCCCCAAGCAATGGGGGCCGGTGGTCAACGGCCGCGACGTGTTCGCGGACGCCGTCGAACGCACCTACCGCAAGGTGGGCATGCAGGTCGGCCACATCGACGACTACACCAGCCACCACACCGGAGGCGGCGAGATCCACTGCGGGTCCAACGCGGTCCGCGCGGTCACCAAACCGTGGTGGACCAGGTAGGCATCCATGATCCGGTATTTCTGGGGACGGCTTCTCGCGGCGTTCACCG
>Ga0207668_10002459_pt1 | contig 10815 bp, 11 predicted proteins | sample KBSS43metaG_FD_184323 | JGI IMG/M metagenome (GOLD analysis project Ga0207668, IMG submission 184323) | Switchgrass rhizosphere microbial communities from Kellogg Biological Station, Michigan, USA - KBS S4-3 metaG (SPAdes) (version 2) | ecosystem: Host-associated > Plants > Roots > Rhizosphere... | reverse complement strand
GCCGTCAGAGTGGTGTACCGAAGCTGCTTGGTCACGCCACCCACCGCGCGCCCTGCTCGCGCGGTGTCTGCGCTAACGCGGCTAGATGCTGGCGATGATCCGATCAAGCAAGTCCGCCTTAAGGGCGGTCAACGCACCGGCCATCGCGGGGTCGGCCGCCAGCCGGGCGATGGTCCGCTTAGCAATCGCAACCTGGGCGGCAAGCGCGGTGCGGGGGTCGATAGTCTTCTCGCCGCGCTCAAGCTCGCCGAGATAGGCGGCGGTAATGCCGAGATCGCCGGCAAGGTCGCCCATCGTAACGCCCTTCTCCGCCTTCCGCAGCGCCCTCAGTTCGTCACCTTGCATGTCCGTCGCTCCGATCGTATCTTGCCATCCGCCCCGCTCCCGCTTCTTGTGGCGGTTCGCAGGGCCGGTTTCGGTTAGAAGTGGATCTTGAGTGAGATCCTGAACCACTTCGTTACCACCCGGAGTCTGAGCCGAAGTTTCATCGGTCTTTCTCCAGTGTCGTCCGGGGTGGCTTCCCCGTCGACAAGGGAAGATATATAGGCTGTGGCCTACGTCCGCAAGTGGAAATGTAGGTTGCAGCCTATTTTTTAGTCCTATTTGCCCGACCCGATCACCGCGCCAGTCCTCCGCGCCCTGCTGGTCAGCCTGCTTGCCGGCGCCACCGGCAAGAGCGAAGCGCACTGGCGGACGATCGTCCGCCGGGTCGAGGTCCACCTGATCACCGATCCCGGTCGGATCGCCTGCAACCGGGCCGTGGACGTCGCTGGCAGCGCCGCCGATCGCGAGGCTGTCGCCAAGGCGGTCGAGCTGGTGCGAGGCGAGCACCCTTGTGTGCGCTAGGCGATCAAGAACAAAAGAACAGTGAAAAGGTAGGGAAGGAACGGGAGTAGCAGCACGAGGAGACAGCCCCAGCCGAGCAGCTTGTATATGGGTTCCGGCTCCTCGTTCCAGGGCGTGAACTCGGGCTCGTCATCATCGCACATCGGCAGAGCTTGCTCCACGGCCGTGCCGCGCGCAATCGCCGTGCTCTCCGTCCAGGGCGTGCGAGGACGGCGCGACCTCGTCGGGCCGCTCCAGATTCCTCGCCTTCCTCTGGCTGAGCCGATGCCTTCGGTTCGCCTGCGACCGATGCTTCACCTGCGTCGCCTAGTCGTAATCGTCGTCCATTCCCAAACTCCCTCGCCTCAATGGCTGATGGAGTGTTCACGCGACTTTGCATGCTAGGGGATGGGAACAGCGCGCGCGCGAAGCGGCTGGCCGGGTAAGGTCAGTAGCTGAGCCAGTCCAGTTCGGCGTCGTCGACCGCCGCCCACATGTCGGCATCGGCGCCACCTTCCTGCAGGCGCTTGCGCACGGCGTCCGGGTCGCCGTGCTTCGGAAACCGCGGGTCCTTCTTCGCCGTCGCGATCAGCTCGCCGAGCGTGCCGTCTCGGTCTTTTTGCGCGAGGAGCCACGCGCCGAAGGCCGGCCGCCGTTCGCCGTAGCCGTCGATGCTCGGGGCCGCTTTGGCCGGGACAGCCACGCCGGCTCCGGCGGGACCTCCCGCAGGCCCAGCCTCTCCTCGATGTCGATCCGGCGCCAGTTCGGTAGGCTCGAATCCCGATCCGGTGTGATGCCATGCGAAAAATATTTCCATGGCATTTTTCATGGTATCTTTGTGCTACGTCAGCAAAATTGCCTTTATAATCAGTACGTTATGGCTTGGTTCAACGGACTCCGTCTCCGCCAATTCCCGGAAAATCACGGCAGAACCCGGAAAATTCCGGCAAAATCCGCTATGCCGCCGCGCGGGGTGCCATCAGGGCGCGGACCTTGGCGAGGTAGGTGCGGCCGACCCGCAGTTCGGTGCCTTCGCGCAGGGTGACACGGACGTCGCCGTAGCCGGCGCGACGAATGCCGGCGACCTCGTCCAGGCGGACGATGGTCGAGCGGCGGATGCGGACGAACTGCGCCGGGTCGAGCCGTGCCGCCATGCCGCTGATCGTTTCGCGCAGCAGGTAGCTCTGCTCGCCGCTGTGGATGTGGATGTAGTCGCGCTCGGCCTCGATCCAGCGGATCGCGGGCACGCCGATGCGCAGGTAGGTGCCGCGCTGCTCGACCCACAGTTCGCTTTCGAAACGGGGCGGGGCCGGGTCGCGGTCGCGGCTGCGCAGGTCGGCGATGATCGCGCGAAGTTCGGCGATGTCGAAGCGGGACTGGCGGTCGGTCAGGTGCTGGCGGGCGCGGTCGAGGGCGGCGGCGAGGCGATCGAAGGCGACCGGCTTCAGGATGTAGTCGATCGCCGCGGTCTCGAAGGCGCGGGTGGCGAAGGCGTCGAAGGCGGTGACGAAGATCGTCGCCGGCCGCGCCTCGGGCGGAAGCCGTTCCAGCACGTCGAAGCCGTCCAGCCCGGCCATGCGGATGTCGAGCAGCAGCACGTCGACGACCCGATCGGCGAGCAGGTCGAGCGCCTGCCGGCCGCTGCGCGCGGTGCCGACCAGGGTGACGCCCGGCATCTGCCCGAGCGCGATCTCGAGCCGGCGCAGCGCCAGCGCCTCGTCGTCGACCGCAAGCACGCGGAGCGGCGCGGTCATGCCCGGACCAGCGGCATCGAGACGCGCGCGGTGAAGCCGCCGGCGTCGCTGCTGGTGTCGAGGCGCGCTTCTTCCCCCCATTGCACGGCGATGCGGTCGCGCACGTTGCGCAGGCCGATCCCGCCGCCGCCGCCATCGGCGCGCGATCCCGGGCCGTTGTCCGACACTTCGAGGACGAGGGTGCGCCCGGCATCGGCTTCGGCGGCGTGGACCGAGAGGCGCATGCGTTCGGGCGGCTCGGGCACGCCGTGGCGAAGCGCGTTCTCGACCAGCGGCTGAAGGATCAGGCTCGGCACGCGGGCGTCGACCAGCGCCTCGGGCAACGCGATGGCGATGTCGAGGCCGTCTTCGAAGCGGGTCGCCTCGATGTCGAGATAGAGCCGCTGCAGCGCGATCTCGTCGGCAAGCGCGATGTTGCCGAGCGGATCGCGGTGCAGGGTCTCGCGCAGGAAGGCGGAGAGGCCGAGCACCATGCGGTCGGCATCGGCGCCGCGGCCGTCGAGGATCAGCGCCGAGATGGCGTTGAGCGTGTTGTAGAGAAAATGCGGGTTGAGCTGGAAATGCAGCGCACGGATCTGCGCGGCCTGCGCCTGTTCCCGCAGCGCCGCCAGCCGCTGCTCGCGCGCGACGATCTCGGCATTGTAGGTGATCGCGAGGGCCGCCGCGGTCCACAGCCCCATCGGCGAGAACCAGACGAAGGCATTGAGCACGAAGTTGCGCCAGAACGGATCGAGCGCCATGCCGGCGACGAGGCTGATGACCATCACCACCGCCGAGAAGGCGATCGCGCCGAGGATGGTCAGCGCGAGGCTGGCCAGCAGCTTGGCGGGCAGGCGCAGCGCGCTCGTGCGGCGCAGCACCTCGTAGATCGCATAGCAGATCACCGCGCCGCCCAGGCAGATCGCAAGCTCGGAAGGGGTGGTCATGTAGGTGAGATAGCGGACCAGCGGGGAGGGGGCGGTGCCGCCGGGCGGCGGGCCGCCGCGCACCATCTGGAAGGCGAAATAGGTGGTCTGGAGGCCGACCCAGTAGACCGCGAGCACCGCCGCGACGAACCGCCGCTCGCCCGCCCGCGGGCGCGGCGGAAGCCGGTCTCCGGGACGTTCGCCGGTAAACTCTGGGGCCGGGCTCATCACGGAACTGTGCGCCCCGTCGCCCGCCCCTGTCCATCGCGCATCGGTGGGCAGGCGGAAGGATGCGGCGCCGCCGGTCAAGGGATCGACAAGCCCGGCGACGCCGCTCACGGCCTCAGGCGGCCGTGAACCGGAAGGGCGGTCGGGCCGCCAGGCGATCCCGCCGGCGCAGCGCGCCGCCGACGAGGCCGAGGCCCGCGATCATCATCGCCCAGCTCGCCGGCTCGGGCACCGCGCCGTTGAGGTCGACGCGGACATTGTCGAGCGCGGCACCGGCATTGGCCGGCGATCCGCCGTTCGAGCCGAAGGCCAGGGTCGTCGATCCGCCGATGGCGGTGAAGGTGAAGCTGTTGGTCTGCCAGTCCATCGCGGTCGGCCGCGCCGTGCCGGTATAGGCGGAATCGAGCACCAGGCTGCCGTCGATGAGGACGTGGATCGAGGGCCTGGCCGATCCGTAGGGATTCATCGATTGATCGAAGGTCACGGTGTAGGTCCGGCCGGCGATGGTGTCGAAGGTCTGCGAGATCCGGCCCGGCTCCCAGCCGGCAAGATCGATGCTCTGCTCGCCCTCGGCGGGGGTCCACAGGCCGCGGCCGGTGATGTCGGCGCTACCGAAGTCGACGGTCCAGCCGGTCAGCGCGGTGTCGCCGGCATACATCGTGTACCATTGCGCCGGATGGACGGTCGAGGTCTCGAAATTGCCGTTGATGAACGCGGCAGCGTGAGCCTGTCCAGCGGCGAGCGCGGCGGCCAGGGTCAGGAACGACTTCAGCATGATTGACCTTCTCGATGACGTGGTCGCCGGAGCGACGCGGCGCGGTTAACCCGTCGCCGCGATGCGCACAGATGCTCCGCGACCGGCCGCTGGGCCGTTGGCGCGGGTGGTGGCGTGGCGCGACGAACCGCCGAATCCGCGACATGAACGGCGCGCGCGGGCCGCACACTGGCAGGCGGCGGGGTGCGTCCCCATCTTTCATGCCATGAGCGAAGGGACGATCGGCATGGGAGTGTCGCGGCGCGAGATGCTGGCGGGGGCGGCCCTCGGTGCAGTGGCGCTGGCGATCGGCTGGCGGGGCGAGGCGGCGACGCCGGCCTATTCCTTCACGCTCAGCGATGCCGAATGGCGCCAGCGGCTCTCGCCCCCCGCCTATGCGGTGCTGCGCCAGGCGTCGACGGAGCGGCCCTTTTCCAGCCCGCTCAATGCCGAGCATCGCCGCGGCACGTTCACCTGCGCCGGCTGCGCGCTGCCGCTGTTCGCCTCGACCACCAAGTTCGACAGCGGCACTGGTTGGCCCAGCTTCTGGCGCCCCCTGCCGAAGGCGGTCGCGACCAGGAACGACAGCATGTTCGGCATGCAGCGTGTCGAGGTGCATTGCCGGCGCTGCGGCGGCCATCTCGGCCATGTCTTTAACGACGGCCCGCCGCCGACCGGTCTGCGTTACTGCATGAACGGCGTGGCGATGCGCTTTGCACCCGCCGCCGGAACCGGGTGAGACGCGGCGCGAGACGGTGTATGATCGCCGCCTGCGCGGTGCCTGCGCGGCACCGTCGCGCGCAGCGAAGTCGGCTTCCGGCGCGGGCAGGGCCTGTTCACAGCGCCGACATGCCGTCGCGGCAGAAGGCCGTGACGATCGAGACTTGCCAGGAGGTTGAACGATGCTGGTCGGCGTGCCCAAGGAGATCAAGAACCACGAATACCGGGTGGGCCTGACCCCGGCGGCGGTGCGCGAATACACCGCGCACGGCCACCGCGTCATCGTCCAGACCGGTGCGGGCAAAGGCATCGCCGCCGCCGATTCCGTCTACGTTGCCGCCGGTGCCGAGATCGTTCCGACCGCCGAGGAGATCTTCGCCACTGCCGAGATGGTGGTGAAGGTCAAGGAGCCGCAGCCGAACGAATGGGTCCAGCTCCGCCCCGGCCAGATCCTCTTCACCTATCTCCATCTCGCCCCCGATCCCGAGCAGGCCAAGGGGCTGATCGCCTCCGGCTGCGACGCGGTCGCCTATGAGACGGTGCGCGACGCCTCGGGCGGCTTGCCCCTGCTGGCGCCGATGAGCGAAGTCGCCGGCCGCCTGTCGATCGAGGCCGCGGCGACGGCGCTGCGCGCCGTGTCGGGCGGGCGCGGTCTGCTGCTGGGCGGCGTGCCGGGCGTGCCGGCGGGCCGGATCGTGGTGCTGGGCGGCGGCGTCGTCGGAACCCATGCGGCGCGGATGGCGGTCGGCCTCGGCGCCGAGGTCACCATCCTCGATCGCTCGCTGCCGCGGCTCCGCCAGCTCGACGAGCTGTTCGACGGCCGGGTCCGCACCCGTTTCTCGACGATCGACGCGATCGACGAGGAGATCGCGGCGGCCGATGCGGTGATCGGTGCGGTGCTGGTCCCCGGCGCTTCGGCCCCCAAGCTGATCACCCGCGCGATGCTCGGCCGCATGAAGGAGCGGGCGGTGCTGGTCGATGTCGCAATCGACCAGGGCGGCTGCTTCGAGACCAGCCACGCCACCACCCATGACAACCCGACCTACGAGGTGGACGGCATCATCCACTATTGCGTGGCCAACATGCCCGGGGCGGTGCCGATGACCTCCAGCCACGCGCTGAACAACGCCACCCTGCCCTACGGCCTTGCCCTTGCCGCCAAGGGCATCGCGGCCTGCGACGAGGATCCCGGCCTGCGCGAAGGGCTGAACATCAAGGCGGGCAAGATCGTCAACGCGACGGTCGCGGAGAGCCTGGGGTTCTAGAGCGTCGGGTCAGAACCACCGTCATGCCGACGAGGGTCAGGGCATGACGGTGATATATTCTTTGAGCGCGATTACGGCTGCAGGATCGTGTCGACCGCTTCGGGCAGCAGGTCGGGGAAATCGAGCGTGTAGTGCAGCCCCCGGCTCTCCTTGCGCGACAGGGCGGAGCGCACGATCAGGCCGGCCACCTCGATCAGGTTGCGCAGCTCGATCAGGTCCGAGGTGACGCGGTAATTGCCGTAATATTCCGCGACTTCGCGGCGCAGCAGGGAGACGCGGTGCTGGGCGCGCTCCAGCCGCTTGGTGGTGCGGACGATGCCGACATAGTCCCACATGAAGCGGCGGATCTCGCGCCAGTTGTGCTGGACGACGATGTCCTCGTCCGAATCGGTGACCCGGCTCTCGTCCCATTCCTTGATCGCCGGCGGCCCCGGCATCTGATCCCAATGGGCAGCGATGTGGTTGGCGGCGGCGTCGCCGAATACGAGGCATTCGAGCAGCGAGTTGGAGGCGAGGCGGTTGGCGCCGTGCAGGCCCGACTGGGTCACCTCGCCGGCGGCATAGAGGCCGGGCACATCGGTCCGCCCGTCGAGGTCGATCAGCACCCCCCCGCAGGTATAGTGCATCGCCGGCACGACCGGAATCGGCGCCTTGGTGATGTCGATGCCGAGCGGGAGCAGCTTGGCGTAGATCGTCGGGAAGTGGTGGATGACGAATTCCGCCGGCTGATGGCTGATGTCGAGGTGGACGTAGTCGAGGCCGAGGCGCTTGATCTCATGGTCGATCGCGCGCGCCACGATGTCGCGCGGGGCGAGTTCGGCGCGCGGATCGAAGTCGGGCATGAAGCGATGGCCGCCGACCCCGGGCACATGGTCCGGGATCTTGAGCTGGCCGCCCTCGCCGCGCATCGCCTCGGTGATCAGGAAGTTCTTGACCTCCAGATTGTAGAGGCAGGTCGGGTGGAACTGGTTGAACTCCATGTTCGACACACGGCAGCCGGCGCGCCAGGCCATGGCGATGCCGTCACCACTGGCGCCGCGCGGTGCCGTCGAGAACTGGTAGACGCGGCCGGCGCCGCCGGTGGCGAGGATCGTCGCCTTGGCGGTGAACAGCGCCACCTTCCCCGTCGGGCGGTGCAGCGCGTAGACCCCCCAGACATGGCCGTCGCCGGAGTATTTCACGCCGTGGCGGCCGGTGGCGAGGTCGATCGCCGCCATTTCGGTGACGAGATTGATGTTGGGATGGGCCCGGGCGGCGCGCTCCAGCGCCTGCTGCACCGCCCAGCCGGTGGCGTCGTCGACATGGACGATGCGGCGGTGGCTATGCCCGCCCTCGCGGGTCAGATGCCAGCGATCGCCGTTGCCGGTATCGCCGCGGTTGAACGGCACGCCGAGAGCGGCCAGCCGCTCGATCGCGCGCGGGGCGTTCTCGACGACGAACTCCACGGTGCGGCGGTCGTTGAGGCCGGCGCCGGCGACGATCGTGTCATCGACATGACTTTCGAAAGTGTCACCTTCTTCCAGCACCGCGGCGATGCCGCCCTGGGCATGGGCCGTCGAGCCTTCGGACAGCCCGCCCTTGGCGAGCACGACGACGCGAAAACGGTCGGCGAGGTTCAGCGCGGCGGTCAGCCCGGCCGCGCCGGAACCGATGATGATGACGTCGTAACGATGGTCAGCCATCGAAGCTGGTCACTTCCTCTCTTGTCCCTTCCGACGAGCGGGGGGCGTCCCCCGCGACTGGTGTCGTCTCGGACAAGGGACAGCGATCCGCCTTCGCAGGCAGGACGCCGGTTGGCTAGAGGTTTGCGTATGTTCTGGCGATCCGGGAAAGCCCTGCCCCTGCAGGGAGAGCGATCGCATTCGGTTTGGCGGTGGCTTGGTCAGAACGGAACGGTGCCGCCGACCCTCACCCGCAAGGACCCACGAGGAGAAAGGATAACTGCGGCGCGCCCGTTATCAGGCCTGGGCCGGCGCGTTGGTGAGGTTCAGGAACACGTCCTCGAGGTCGGCCTCGCGCGTCGAGACGTCGACGATGCCGAGGCCGGCGGCCTGGACCGCGCTCAGCACCTCGCCGGCGTTCACCTTGGCCTTCGAATAGGTGATGGTCAGCGTGCGCGGACCCTTCAGCTCGATCTTCTCGAAGCAGGAGGCGACCGGGGCGGCTTCGAGGTCGCGGTCGACGGTGACTTCGACCGCCTTCTCCTGCGCCATCGCGACCAGCGCGCGGGTCGGCTCGTTGGCGATCAGGCGGCCGTGATTGATGATCGCGATGCGATCGCACAGCTCCTCGGCCTCTTCGAGGTAATGCGTCGTCAGCACGACGGTGACGCCGCCGCGGTTGAGTTCACGCACATAGGCCCAGAGCTGCTGGCGGAGCTGGACGTCGACGCCGGCGGTGGGCTCGTCGAGGACCAGGACGGGCGGGGTGTGGACCATCGCCTTCGCGACGAGCAGGCGCCGCTTCATGCCGCCCGACAAGGTCCGTGAATAGGCGCGCGCCTTATCCTCCAGATGGACGGCGCGAAGCAGCTCCATCGACCGCCGCTTTCCCTTGGGCACGCCGTAGAGCCCGGCCTGGATTTCCAGGGTCTCGTAAGGCGTGAAGAAGGGATCGAACACGATTTCCTGCGGGACGATGCCGATCGCGCCCTTCGCATTGCGGCGGTCGTGGTCGATGTCGAAGCCCCAGATGTCGACCTTGCCCGAGGTCTTCTCGACCAGGCCGGCGAGGATGTTGATGAGCGTCGACTTGCCGGCACCGTTCGGCCCGAGCAGCCCGAAGATCTGGCCGCGCGGCACGTCGAAGCTGACCCCGCCCAGCGCGCGCTTGCCCCCCGCATAGGTCTTGCAGAGGTCCTGGATGGAAATGGCGGCCTGCGACATATGCGCGACATAGCGGCTGCCGCCGGCAACGTCGAGGATGCGTAAGGGATCGCGCGGGTTCCCGCTGCATGCCACGTTCGCAAGCGCAGCAAATATCCTGGCGGCGGAGGCTCGCTGGCCCTCTCGCTCGGCGACTCGCACTGCAGGGGAACCCGCTTTACCCTGTGTGAGATCCCTCCGAAAAAATTGTGCGCCGCAACAGGAACTTGGCGGACAGCTGCAAGTTTGGGGTTGATCTTCGCGGCGCAGCACGTCATTTTGGCGAGTGAATGAACGTTCATTCACTGGCCTGCCAAGGTAAATCTATGCGTCGACGTCTTCCGCTGGCCGCCATTTTCGGGCTGGCAGCGCTGCTGGCCGCCTGTGGCAAGGATCAACCACCGGCACCGCCGCCGCCGACCGTTGGCGTGGTGACCCTGAAGAACGAGCCGGTGACGCTCACCACCGAGCTGCCGGGGCGCATCGTGGCGTTCGAGACGTCCGAGGTGCGGCCGCAGGTCTCTGGCGTGGTGCGTCGCCGGCTGTTCGCCGAGGGTGCCAATGTCCGCTCCGGCCAGGTGCTCTACGAGATCGAGGACGCCCCGTATCGCGCCGCGCTCGGCCAGGCGCAGGGCGCGCTCGCCCGCGCCCAGGCCTCGATCGAGGCGACGCGGCTGCAGGCTGCGCGCTACCAGGAACTGGTCGGGATCAACGCGGTCAGCCGGCAGGAAGCCGACAACGCCAGGGCCTCGGCCGGCCAGGCGCGCGCCGATGTCGTCGCGCAGCGCGCGGCGGTGCAGGCGGCGCAGGTCAATCTCGGCTTCACCCGGATTCGCGCGCCCATCTCGGGACGCATCGGCCGGTCGCTGTTCACGCCGGGCGCACTCGTCCAGAGCGGCCAGGCCGATCCGCTGGCGACGATACAGCGCCTCGACCGCGTCTATGTCGACGTCACGCAATCGGCCGCCGCCACGCTCGACCTGCGCGCGGCGCTCCGCAACGGCTCGGTGACGCGCGGCGGGCCGGACAGCGCCCGGGTCCAGCTGATCCTGCCCAACGGCGCGACCTATCCGGTCGAAGGTCGTCTCCAGTTCTCCGAAGTGACGGTTGACGCGACGACCGGCGCCGTGACCTTGCGGGCGACCTTCCCGAATCCCGACGGCACCTTGCTGCCCGGCATGTACGTCCGCGCCCGGCTGGTCGAGGGCACCCGGACGCAGGCGATCCTTGCCCCCCAGCAGGGCGTGACCCGCAACGAGCGCGGCGAGGCCGTGGCGATGGTGGTCGGCGCCGGCAACAAGGTCGAGCAGCGTACCCTCAAGACCGATCGCGCAGTCGGCGACCGCTGGGTGGTGACCGAGGGCCTCAAGCCCGGCGACCGCCTGATCGTCGAGGGCCTGCTCAACCTGAAGCCGGGTACGGTGGTGACCCCCGGCGCGCCGCAGCAGGTGACGCGCCCGGCCGGGCCGGCCAGCACCGCGCCCGCCGCGAGCGACGGCG
>Ga0207668_10002458_pt1 | contig 10817 bp, 11 predicted proteins | sample KBSS43metaG_FD_184323 | JGI IMG/M metagenome (GOLD analysis project Ga0207668, IMG submission 184323) | Switchgrass rhizosphere microbial communities from Kellogg Biological Station, Michigan, USA - KBS S4-3 metaG (SPAdes) (version 2) | ecosystem: Host-associated > Plants > Roots > Rhizosphere... | reverse complement strand
GGGAACATGTGTGCACTGTGGTGCAGATCGGCATGCGCACCACCCGGGTCCGGCTGGTTACGGGCGAACTGCTGATCATTTCGAACAAGAACCTGCTCGACAAGGAAATCCGCAACGTCACCCTGCGCAATCATATCCGCCTGTCGTTCATGCTGGGGGTGACTTACGAGACCAGACCCGAAACACTGGCGCGCATTCCCGATATCCTGCGCGAATTGGGCGAGGGTCAGGGCGCCGAGGTCGCGCGTGCCGGGTTCGAGGCGTTCGGCGCCAGCTCGCTCGACTTCGCGTTCATCGTCGACGTGCCGGGGTCGGACTGGTCGGTCGCGCATCCCACCCGCAACCGCCTGCTGGTGGCGATCATCGAACGGTTTGCCGCCGAGGGCATCAACCTCGCCTACCCGACCCAGCTTACCTACACCGCAGCGCCCGATGGCACGCTGATCATGCCTTACCCCGAGCAGGGCTGAAGAGGACGATGACCCCTGCCCCTCTGACCCCCTAAACCCTAACCCCCTAACCCCTGCCTCCCTGCGTTACCGCGCGGCCGCGATGAACATCGCCGCGTCCAGCGCAAAGCTGCCGTCCGCCTCGATTCCCAGCCGCTCGCGCACTTGCGCCCCGGCTTCGGCCTGCAACTGTCGCAGCATCGCCTGCTTTTCGGACGGCGTCCGAGTGCGCGCGGTCCATTCGGCAAAGTCCATGCGCATCTGCCGCAGCGTCACGCTGCCGATGGCGAAGCCCGCCTGCTCCAGCGCCGCTGTCAGTTCGGCTTCTGTGTAATTGCGGACGTGCGAGGGATCGCGCAGATATTCGATCGTCTGCAGATGGGTGTCTGCCGCGCGGCTTCCCGCTGCGGTCGTATCGATGAAGGCCAGCAGCGCGCCGCCTTGCGCCACCCGGCGGGCCTCGGCCAGCCCGGCATCCAGATCGGCCCAATGATGAGCGGTAAAGCGGCACAGGACCGCATCGAAATGCCCGTCCGGAAACGGCAGGTCCTCGGCCGCCGCAATTACTCCAGTGACATTGCCCAGCCCGCGCTCGGCCGCGGTATGCTCTACCGCCGCGATCATCTGCGGCGTCAGATCGCAGGCCACCACGGCCCCCACGTGCGGTGCCGCGCGGTAGCTGACGTGGCCCCCGCCGCAGCCCAGATCCAGCACCCGCGCGAACGAGCCGGCCGTCAGCACGGCCTCGATCCGGTCAAGGTCCGGTCCGGACGAATGGACGGCGCTGGTCACATAAGCGGCCGAGCGCGGGCCGTAGTGAGCAATGGTTTCGCGGTGATGCAGTTCGGTCATGGAAGTTACCTCCTGCTCCTTCGGCTACATTCGCGTTAAAGTGGTACAAGATGCAATTTTATCCTGTTATAAATGGTGCCATGCTGCTGACCATCGAACAGCGCCGCGCGCTTGGCGCCTTCATCCGCGCCCGGCGTGAGGCGCTGGTGCCGCTCGATCACGGACTGTCGCCACAGGGCCGCCGGCGCACGCCCGGCCTCCGGCGCGAGGAAGTGGCCCAGCTCGCCGGTTTCAGCACCACCTGGTATACCTGGCTGGAACAGGGCCGCGACATTTCGATGTCGGCCACCGCGCTTGCCCGGCTGGCTGGCGCACTGTCGCTCGATCCGGCAGAGCGGGCCTACCTGTTCGAACTCAGCCGCCACCGCGACCCGGCCGAGCCTCCCGCCGCGCCTCATGAACACCTGCCCCCCGCCCTCGCCGCGACGGTCGATGCGCTGGCCCAGCCGGCTTACGTCACCGACCGCCTCCTCAGGGCGTGCCACTGGAACGCGCCCGCCGCCGCGCTGCTGGGCCCATGGCTGGGGGGCGGAGAACCCAGCCTGCTGCGCTACATGTTCCTCGATCCGTTCGCCCGGTCGTTCGTGGCGAACTGGGAGGAGCGCGCGCAGCGCCTGCTGGCCGAGTTTCGCGCCGATATGGCCCATGCGCCTGGCGACGCCGAGGTGTCCCGCCTCGTTGCCGACCTGACCGCCCGCAGCCCCGATTTCGCGCGGCTGTGGACCCATCATCGCGTGCTGGCGCGCGAAGGCGGCGAACGGCGCTTCCATCACCCCGAACGCGGTGAACTCAGCGCCGAGCAGCTGACCTTCGTGCCGCTGGGTCACCCGGACTTCCGCCTCGTGGTGCTCGCCGAGATGCCCGTAAACCCGTAGCCTGAAGGCCCGACCGCCCGGCTAACCGGTGAAGAATGGATGCGGCCTTTGCCACCAGGTGTGCTAGCAACTCTCACTCTGGGAAATGGCATCACGGTTGTTCCCGACCGATAAGGCAAACACATTTCATGGCAGTCCCCCCTTGCTTTCAGGGCCCTGGTGCTCTCGGCTGATCCGATCTCCAGCACCGCAGTAGAGACGCGGATGAACGCGCGCGTCGCAGGCTCGGGCGCGCGGACGATGATGTTCGCCCATGGCTATGGCTGCGATCAGAACATGTGGCGCTTCGTCGCCCCTGCCTTCGCGCCAGACTTCCGGACTGTCGTATTCGACTATGTGGGCGCGGGCGGCTCCGATCTTTCCGCCTACGATCCTGTCCGGTACGGCTCGCTCGATGGCTACGCCGATGACGTGATTGCGCTAGCCCGCGCGCTGGGCGTGAAGGACGGCGTGTTCGTCGGCCATTCGGTCAGCGCGATGATCGGCCTCATCGCCGCCAGGCGTGCGCCGGAGCTTTTCTCAACCCTTGTCCTCATCGGCCCGTCGCCCTGCTACATCAACGATGCCGACTATGTCGGAGGCTTCAGCCAGGCACAGATCGACGAATTGCTGGAATTTCTCGACAGCAATCACATGGCCTGGTCGCAGGCTATGGCGCCGGTGATCATGGGCAATGCCGATCGGCCGGAACTGGGTGAGGAACTTGCCGCCAGCTTCTGCCAGGTCGATCCCGAGATCGCCAGGCGCTTCGCCCGCGTGACGTTCCTGACGGACAGCAGGGCCGATATTGGCAGCATCGATGCCCGCGTCCTGATCCTCCAGTGCCGCGAAGATGTTATCGCCCCGCCCAGCGTGGGCGAATATGTCCAGGGCGCCATCCCGGGCAGCGAACTCGTTTTGCTTGATGCCATTGGCCATTGCCCCAATCTCAGCGCCCCCGGCGCCACTATCGCTGCGATCCGGGCCTTTGTCTGAGTGGCGGCACCATGCCCCCGAAGCCGGGGCCCAAATCACAAACGGCCTCGATTTCGAAGACCTGTTCGAAAACGCGCCCTGCGGCTATCTGGTGGCAGACGGCGACGGCCGCCTCCTCCGCACCAACCGGACCTTTGCGGAATGGATCGGCCTTGACCCCCGCGACCTTCCCGGCATGCGCATGACCGAGCTGCTCACAGTTCCCGGCAAGATCTTTTATGAAACGCATTTCGCGCCAACCCTGCGGATGAGAGGTCGTCTCAGCGAAATCGCGCTTGATTTCGTCACGGCCGACCAGCGCAAGATTCCCGCTCTGGTCAACGCCGTTGAAAGCAGCGGCGGCACGGAAGCCGGCCCCCAGCTGCGCTTCACCGTGTTCCCGGCCGTCAAGCGGCGGGGCTACGAGCAGGACCTGATCGACGCCCGGGCGAAGGCCGAAGCCACGATCGTGACCGAGCGCGCCGACGGCGAACTGCGCGAGCAGTTCATTGCCGTCTTGGGCCATGACCTGCGCAATCCGCTCGCATCGATCACCAGCGGCATCCAGATGCTCGCCAAGGAAAGCCTGAGTGAGCGCGGACAGAAGATCACCGCGCTGATGAACGGCAGCGTGGTGCGGGCCGCCGGGCTGATCGACAACGTGCTCGATTTCGCACGCGGGCGCCTGGGGGGCGGCATCACCCTCTCGCTCAGCTCCCGCGAACCGCTTGAACCGGTCCTCCGCCAGGTCGTGGCGGAACTTCGCTCGGTCTCGCCCGGCCGCGAGATCGCCGCGCGCTATGAATTGCCCGATCCTGTGACCTGCGATCACGTGCGCATCGGCCAGCTCCTTTCCAACCTGCTCGGCAACGCGCTTACGCACGGCGCAAAGGACCAGCCTGTCAGGATCGACGCCACCACCGCACACGGCGAATTGATTATCGCCGTGTCGAACGGCGGCGCGCCGATACCGGCTGCCGCACTGGAAAAGCTCTTCCAGCCGTTTTTCCGCGGCCATGACCGGGTGCGCCAGGGGCTGGGCCTGGGCCTTCACATCGCGTCCGAAATCGCCCGCGCGCATGGCGGTACGCTGATCGCGCGCTCGGACGAAGTTGCAACCACGTTCGTTTTCACGATGCCGCTTTGCGGGGTCGGTGCCGATCAGAAATAAGCTCGTACCCCAAGACGCCGCTCCCGCGTTGTGGAGTCACTACATGGCCGGGCATTTCCCGAGCGGAGAGCCTAAAAATGTCTACTGCCGTCACAATCTTGACCGTTCTGGTCGTCGAAGATGACCAGCTTGTCCGCATGCACGGCATCGGCGTGCTCGAAGAGGCAGGCTTTCAGGTCATCGAAGCGGACAACGCGGATGTTGCGCTGGAAATCCTCGACCGCGGCGTGCCTGTAACCCTGCTCTTTTCGGATATCGCCATGCCCGGCAGCATGGACGGCCTCGAACTGGTGCGCGTGGTCCACGAACGCTGGCCATCGGTCCGCCTGCTGCTGACCTCGGGCCATCACCGGCTGATGGAGGGCGAGGCACCCGAGGCGGTCCGCTTCGTCCGCAAGCCATGGAACTCGGAGTCGCTCGTCGGCCATGTCCGGGAGCTCGTCAACAGCTGACGAGGCGCGGAAATCTGCTATATCTTCTCGAAGGGCGGCGCTGATTGCCCAGGAACATGACTCCCACAAAAAACGATAGTGCGGGATAGGATGATGGGACGATTTGAAGGCAAGGTCGTGATCGTAACCGGTGCGGGCCGCGATATCGGGCTGGCGGTGTCCAGGGCCTTCGCGCGCGTAGGCGCCAAGGTCGCGCTCGTCGGCCGCAGCGCCGGTGCGATCGCGGATGGCGCCGCTGCCATCAACGGCGCGGGCGGCACCGCCATTGCGGTCACCTGCGATGTGTCGAGCAAGGATCAGATCTACGCCGCGGTAGAGCAGGTCGCAAGCAAACTCGGCCCGATCGACGTATTGGTGAACAACGCGCACGATACCAGCGATTCCCAGCATTCGTTCCTGCGCACCACCGACGAAACGCTCGAACGCCTGATGACCACCGGGTTCAATGCCACCGCCCACTTCATGCGGGCCTGCTTTCCGCACCTTAAGGCGCAGAAGGGCAAGGTCATCAACTTCGGCTCGGGCGCGGGCGTGGCCGGGTTCTCGCCCTACTTCGCCTATGCCTCCGCCAAGGAGGCCATCCGTGCCATGACCCGCGTGGTTGCGCGCGAATGGGCCAAGTACAGGATCAACGTCAACGTGGTCTGCCCGGTGTCGGCCACCGAAGCGCTCGCAAAGGCCGAAAACAATCCCGAGGTCGCCGCCTTCGTCGCCACCATTCCCATGCAGTACGCCGGATCGCCGGACCAGGATATCGCCCCAGTGGTGCTGTTTCTCGCCTCCGAGGAAAGCCGCTACATGACCGGACACACTTTCATGGTCGATGGCGGAAGCATGATCGACGCCGGACGCTGAGGCCCCCTCAAATGTGCACCAGCGCGGCCACTTCGTCGGCGCCGCTGTCAGCCGTGCGGCCCTCCTTCACGATCCGGCCGCGCTGCATCACGAAGTAGCGGTCCGCGAACGACCAGGCGAAATCCAGGTTCTGCTCCACGATCAGGATCGCCACGCCCAGTTCGCGCCGCACCCGCAGCAGCGCATCCTCGATCTGCTGCACGATATTGGGCTGGATGCCCTCGGTCGGCTCGTCCAGCAGTAGCAGGTCCGGCCTTCCCGCAAGCGCGCGGCCGATTGCCAGTTGCTGCTGCTCGCCGCCGGACAGCACCCCCGCCTTGCGGTCGGCGATCTGGCTGAGCTTGGGAAACAGCTCAAACACCATGTCCGGCACCCCGCGCGGGCCCTCGAAGCTCTTGCCCGCCAGAGCCGAAAGGCCAACCTCCAGGTTCTCGCGCACGGTCAGGTGCGGAAACACGTGGCGGCCCTGGGGCACCAGCCCGATCCCGCCGCGCGCGCGCTGGTGCGGCGATTGTTCGGTCACGTCCTCGGCCTTCCAGTATATGTGTCCGTGCGTCGCCCGGATCTGGCCGATGATGGTTTTCAGCAGCGTGGTCTTGCCCACCCCGTTGCGCCCCAGGATCGCGGCGGCATCGCCCTTGTCGAGGTCGAACGCCACGTCCCACAGCACTTCGCCCTTGCCATAGGCGGCGCCCACGCTGCGCAGGTTCAGCAATTGTCCCGGAACCTCGATCGTCATCACGCCCTCCCGAGATAGATCGCGGCCACTTCCGCATCGGCGCGCACTTCGGCCAGGGTGCCTTCACGCAAGAGCTGGCCTTGATGAAGCACCACCACGCGCCCGCCCAGCTGCGCCACGAAGTCGATGTCATGGTCGATCACCAGCACCGCGTGCTTGCCCACCAGGCCCTTGACGATCTCGGCGGTCTGCGTACTTTCGGCTGCTCCCATGCCGGCGGTCGGTTCGTCCAGCAGCAGAAGTTCCGCGTCGGTCGCCACCACCATGCCGATCTCCAGCCACTGCTTCTCGCCGTGGCTCAGGTTTCCCGCCAGCGCGTCGCGGCGCCCTTCAAGCCCGACCAGTGCCAGGATTTCCTCCGCCCGCGCCTGGGCCGCCTCGTCCGGGCGGCGGGTCAGGCTTTTCCACCAGCGCCGGTCAGTGGTGGCCGCGATGATCAGGTTGTCGATCACCGAAAGCGCCACCAGCACGCCGGGGGTCTGGAACTTGCGGCAGATGCCCTTGCCCACCACCGCGTGCTCGGCCGCGCCCTGGATTTCCTCGCCCCTCAGCAGCACCCGCCCGGCAGATGGCCGCACCCGGCCGATGATGGCATCGCACATGGTGGACTTGCCCGCACCGTTGGGGCCGATCACGACGGTCATCGATCCGGCCGGAATGGTCAGCGACAAGTCGTTGATCGCCTTGAACCCGTCAAAATCCACGGTCACGTTCGCCAGCTCAAGCAAAGGCGCGCTCATTGGCCGGTCTCCTTTTGCGAAGAGCTGGAAGCCGGTTTCCTGGCCTCGGCGCGGCGTTCGGCGATTTCGGCGAACAGGCCGGCGATGCCGCGCGGAAGCACTGTCACCACCAGGATGAACAGCAACCCCAGCCCGTACAGCCACAGCTCGGGCAGCGCGGTCGAAATCTTGTCCTTGGCGAAGTTCACCAGCAAGGCGCCGATGATGGCGCCCGCCACGCTTTCCCGCCCGCCGATCGCCACCCAGATCACCATTTCGATAGACGGCACCACGCCCACCAAAGCCGGCGAGACCACGCCCGCGTGCAGCGTGAACAGCGCGCCCGACACGCTGGTCAGCAGCGCGGCCACGGTAAACGCCAGCACCTTGTAGGGCGCGGGGTCATAACCCAGGAAGCGCAGCCGGTTCGAACCATCGCGGCTGGCGCGCAGCATCTTGCCGAAGCGTCCGCCCAGCAGCCACAGCAGCCCGCCCGCCCCCGCCGCCACGAACAGCACGGTCAGGTAATAAAGCCCCAGCACGGTGGCCGGCCGGTTGAGGTTGAACCCGAACAGGGTGTGGTAATCGGTCAGCCCGTTGAACCCGCCGGTCTTGCCCTGCTGGCTCACCAGCAGGGTTGCAAAGGCCAGCGCCAGCGCCTGCGTTATCAGGGCAAAGTAGACGCCCCCGATGCGGCGGCGGAAGATCGCCCAGGCAAACAGCGCCGCCACAATGGGCGCCACAATGAACACCGCCGCCACTGCCACCACCGGGCTCTTGAAGATCGCCCACCACCACGGCAGCGCGGTCACCCCGCTCCACACCATGAAGTCGGGCAGTTCCGTCGGCCCCAGGTCCGCCAGCTTGAGATGCATCGCCAGCGCATAGCCGCCGATGCCGAAGAACACCCCCTGCCCGAGGCTCAGCACCCCGCCTTCGCCCCACAAAAGCACCAGCCCCATCGCGGTCAGCGAAAGTGCCAGGAACCGGGCCAGCAGGTTGAGGTCGTAGGGGCTCAGCAGCCACGGGGCCACGCAGGCCAGCAGCAGCGCGGCCAGCGCGCCCAGCAGCTTGGCCGGCAGGGCAGGTTTGGAAGTCGTGCGCAGCATGGGCCGGTCCTATTCGGAATCGAGCGCGCGCGATCGCACCGCGATCACGCCTTGCGGCCGGAACTGGAGGAAGACGATCACGAACAGCAGGCTCAGAACCTGCGCGAAGCTCACGTCGACGAAGATCTGCGCCAGCGCCATGAACAGGCCGATCATCAGCGCGGCGATCGCGGTGCCCTGCAACGAACCCAGCCCGCCCAGGATGACCACCAGGAACGCGGTGACGATATAGCTCTGCCCCACGTTGGGCGTCACCGGCCCCAGCAGCGAAAGCACCACCCCGCCCAAGCCGGCAACCGCCGCGCCGAGCGAAAACACAAAGCAATCGACCGCGCGCACGTTCACGCCCATGGCGGCGGCGGTCGGCCGGTCCTGGTTCACTGCACGCACCAGCAGACCGATGCGGGTAAAGCGCAGGATCGCGGCCATTCCGGCCAGCACCAGCGCCGCCAGCAGCAGGATGAACAGGCGGGTGGCGGGCAACTGCAGGCCGCCGAACGTCAGCCCCCCGTCAAGCCAGGCAGGCGCGGTCACCGAGACGCCGGTCGCGCCGAACAGGTCGCGCGCGCCCTGTTGCAGGATCAGGCTCACGCCCCAGGTGGCCAGCAGGGTATCGAGCGGGCGCGCCGTCAGTCGGCTGATGAGCCCCACTTCCAGAAGCGCGCCCATCAGACCGGCGCCCACGAAGGCGAACACCATTGCGGCCAGAAGCCCCATCGGGCCGGGCACGATCTGCATGGCAACATAGGCAAGATAGCTGCCGAGCATCAGGATCTCGCCGTGCGCCATGTTGATCACGCGCATGAGGCCGAAGCTGAGAGCAAGGCCCATGGCGGCCAGGATGTAGAGCGAGGCGACGCTGAAGCCGTTGAAAAGCTGGCCGGTCAGGAAGGCGGCGTCCATCGGGAAATCCCTTTGGTCTGGACTGGAAGGTCAGGTCGGAAAACAAGTCCGGCGCTGCGGCCCTGCTCCTGCCCCGTGCAAACGCGCAGGACAGGAGCGGGCGCAGTCCACCGGCTGACGGTCCGGGCGGCCTGAGGGAACCGCCCGGACCATCCGGGTCACGAGATCTTGCAGGTCTTGCCGGGGAAGCTCACCGGATCATACGGGTCCGGGTTGATCGCGGCGGTCGAGTTCCAGATGATCTTGAATTGGCCGTCGGGCTGCGACTGGCCGATATAGGCGGTCTGGACCAGGCTGTTGTTGTCCATGAACTTGACCGGGCCCATCGGGGTCGGGATCGCATCCAGGGTCACGGCTGCGGCGCGAACCTTGGCCGGATCGGTGCTCTGGGCCTTTTCGACCGCGGCCTTCCAGACATAGACGTCGACATAGCCGTGGATCATCGGGTCGGTGATCACCGCGTCCTTGCCGAACTTGGCCTTGTACGCCTCGATGAACTTGGCGTTATCCGGCAGCGGCAGGCTCTGGTAATAGTTCCAGGCCGTATAGCCGCCTTCCACCAGCGAAGGGCCCATCGCCATCGCTTCCTGTTCCGCGATCGAGAAGCTCATCACCGGAACCACCTTGGGCCCCATCCCGGCGGCAGCCATCTGCTTGAAGAAGGCCACGTTGCTGTCGCCGTTCAGCGTGTTGATGATGATGTCGGGCTTGGCGGCCTTGATCTTGCCGATCACGCCGGAAAACTCGGTTCCGCCCAGGGGCTGGTATTCCTCGCCGGACAGCGTCAGCCCGTCCTTGGTGATGTGGGTCTTGAGGATCAGGTTGGCCGTGCGCGGATAGACATAGTCCGAGCCCACCAGGAAGATCTTCTTGAAGCCCTTTTCCTTGGCCCAGTCATAGGCCGGCAGCGCCTGCTGGTTCGGCTGCGCGCCCGAATACATGATGTTGGGCGAACATTCGTTGCCCTCGAACTGCACCGGGTACCACAGCAGGTTGCCGGTCTTCTCGAACACCGGCAGCATCGCCTTGCGGCTGGCGGAGGTCCACCCGCCGAACACGGTCACCACGCCATCGTCCTGAACCAGCTTGCTGGCCTTCTGCGCGAAGATCGCCGGGTCCGAAGCCCCGTCCTCCACCACGGGGGCAATCTGCTTGCCCATCACGCCGCCGGCGGCATTGATCTCGTCGATGGCGAGCTGGGTGGCGTTCTTCACGGTCACTTCGCTGATCGCCATCGTACCCGAAAGCGAATGGAGGATGCCGACCTTGACCGCATCGCCGCCACCGGCCGCGGCGGTTTCCTCACCTTTCTTGCACGCCGATAGCAGGGCCGTACCGGCCAGCACCGCGGCAAGGATCGTCTTGCGCTTGATGATTGACATGACATGTCCTCTTCTTGGGCAGGCCCCGTGGGCACTGCCGGATGGGAATGGCTGTTGGGAAAGGCGGCTCAGAACGCCGCGCTGATCGAGCCGACCACGGTCGAACCGGCGCGGTTCTTGCCGTAGGAGTTGGCCGAGAACTTGTTGGTGTCGATATAGGCTGCGCCGAACGTCACCGGCCCGGTGGTGTAAGTCGCGCCCAGCTGCCAGTTGACCTTGTCGTCCCAGCCGGTGCCGTCCTCGTAGCCGACCAGTGCATTCAGCCCGATGCCGGTATCGGCGATCTTGTAGCCCGCGCTGGTGTAGACATAGGTGCTGTGGCCGCCGCCGTTGTATTCGTCATGCACCGCGCCCACG
>Ga0207668_10002457_pt1 | contig 10817 bp, 8 predicted proteins | sample KBSS43metaG_FD_184323 | JGI IMG/M metagenome (GOLD analysis project Ga0207668, IMG submission 184323) | Switchgrass rhizosphere microbial communities from Kellogg Biological Station, Michigan, USA - KBS S4-3 metaG (SPAdes) (version 2) | ecosystem: Host-associated > Plants > Roots > Rhizosphere >... | reverse complement strand
ACCGGGAACGACATCGTCGGCGCGTGGAAGCCGTAGTCGATCAGCCGCTTCGCCACGTCGTCCACCGACACCCCGGTCGCCTTGGTCAGCGGCCGCAGGTCGAGGATGCACTCGTGCGCCACCAGGCCCTCGTTGCCCGCGTACAGCACCGGGTAGTGCTCGCGCAGCCGCGCCGCCACGTAGTTCGCCGCCAGCACCGCGACGCCGGTCGCCGCCGCCAGCCCGTCCGGGCCCATCATCCGCAGGTACGCCCACGAGATCGGCAGGATGCCCGCCGAGCCGTGCGCCGCCGCCGCGACCGCGTGGTGGTCACCGGGCTCGAGCGGGTCACCCGGCAGGAACTCCGCCAGATGCGCGCGGACCGCGACCGGGCCGACCCCGGGACCGCCACCGCCGTGCGGGATGCAGAACGTCTTGTGCAGGTTCAGGTGCGACACGTCCGCGCCGAACTTGCCCGGCCGCGCATAGCCGACCAGCGCGTTCAGGTTCGCCCCGTCGACGTACACCTGGCCGCCCGCGTCGTGCACCGCGCCGCACAGGTCCGCGATGCCCTTCTCGTAGACGCCGTGCGTCGACGGGTACGTCACCATGATCGCCGCGAGCGCGTCCGCGTGCTTCTCGATCTTCGCGGCCAGGTCGGTCAGGTCGACGTTGCCGTTGTCGTCGCAGGCCACCACGACCACCCGCATGCCCGCCATGACCGCGCTGGCCGCGTTGGTGCCGTGCGCGCTCGACGGGATCAGGCACACGTCGCGGTGCGTCTCGCCCCGCGAGCGGTGGTAGCCGCGGATCGCCAGCAGCCCGGCCAGCTCACCCTGCGAGCCCGCGTTCGGCTGCACGCTCACCGCGTCGTACCCGGTGATCTCCGCGAGCCAGCCCTCCAGCTGGGCCACCAGCTTCTCGTACCCGGCGGTCTGCGACGCCGGCGCGTACGGATGGATGTCCGCGAACTCCGGCCAGCTCACCGGCTCCATCTCGGTGGTCGCGTTCAGCTTCATCGTGCACGACCCGAGCGGGATCATCCCCCGGTCCAGCGCGTAGTCCCGGTCGGACAACTTACGCAGGTAGCGCAGCATGCTGGTCTCGGAATGGTGGGTGCGGAACACCGGGTGGGTCAGGAAGTCACCGGTACGGGCGAGCGCCGCCACCCCCGACGGCGCCGGCTCGGCCGGCCCGGCCCCGAACGCCGCCAGCACCGCGGCCACATGCCCCGCCGTCGTGGTCTCGTCGCACGCGATCGACACCCGGTCCGCCGACACCAGCCGCAGGTCCACCCCGGCCGCCGCGGCCGCCGCCACCACCGACTCCGCCCGGCCCGGCACCACCGCCGTGACCGTGTCGAAGAACGCCTCGTGCGCCACCTCGACACCCGCCGCGGCGAGCCCACCCGCCACCGCGAGCGCCCGCTCGTGCACCCGCCGCGCGATCGCCCGCAGCCCGTCCGGCCCGTGGTAGACCGCATACATGCTCGCCATCACGGCGAGCAGCACCTGCGCCGTACAGATGTTGCTCGTCGCCTTTTCCCGCCGGATGTGCTGCTCCCGGGTCTGCAACGCCAGCCGGTACGCGGGCGTGCCGTCCACATCCTTCGACACCCCGACCAGCCGGCCCGGAAGCGACCGCTCCAGCCCCGACCGCACCGCCAGATAACCCGCGTGCGGCCCGCCGAACCCCAGCGGCACCCCGAACCGCTGCGTCGTCCCGGCCGCGATGTCCGCCCCGATCTCCCCGGGCGGGCGCAGCAGCGTCAGCGCCAGCAGATCGGCCGCGACCGTGACCAACGCACCCTTCTCATGCGCGGCGGCCACCAGCGCCGCGTGGTCACGCACCGCCCCGGACGCCCCCGGATACTGCAGGTGCAACCCGAAGAACTCCGCGGGCAACGTGGAGTCCGAAACCAGCACGATCTCGATGCCCAGCGGTTCCGCCCGGGTCCGCAGCACCGCGAGGGTCTGCGGCAACGTGTCCGCGTCCACCGCGTACACCGGGGATTTGACCTTGGAAGCCCGCCGGGCGAGCGTCATCGCCTCGGCCACCGCCGTGCCCTCGTCCAGCATCGACGCGTTCGCCGTGGCCAGCCCGGTCAGATCGGTGACCATCGTCTGGAAGTTCAGCAGCGCCTCCAGGCGCCCCTGGCTGATCTCCGGCTGGTACGGCGTGTACGCCGTGTACCACGCCGGGTTCTCCAACACGTTGCGCCGGATCACCGCGGGCGTCACCGTGCCGTAGTAGCCCAGCCCGATCATCGACGTGGCCACCGTGTTCTGCCCCGCGATCGCCCGCAGCTCGGCGATCGTCTCCTCCTCGGACGCGGCCGGCGGCAGATCCAGCGTCCCGTGCCAGCGGATCACCTCGGGGATCGCGGCATCCATCAGGGCGTCCAGCGACGCGTACCCGATGGTCTTGAGCATATGGGTCTGCTCGTCCGGATCGGGACCGATGTGCCGGGATGCGAACGTCATGACGGGCTCCAACCGGGAGAGGTCGACAAGGCGGCCTCCCCCTCTGTCACACCCACCCGGGCATTTCAGAGTCGCCTGCCCACGCGGTCCTTTTGCCTGAGAGGTTCCGGGGAGGATTTGCCCCTTCGGCGCCGCCGGAAACCCCCGGCGGTCTCTCCCGCATGGCAAGCACCAACCTACCAGCGACCATGGTCCACCCCGGCATTCGTAGGGTGTCCCTGTGACCTACACCCCCGCGGGCGACCGCTACGACTCCATGACCTACCGCCGTGCCGGGCGCTCCGGGCTCAAACTGCCCGCCATCTCCCTCGGCCTGTGGCACAACTTCGGCGACGGCCGGCCCGCCGAACGCCAGCGCGACATCATCCGGCGCGCCTTCGACCTCGGCGTCACCCACTTCGACCTGGCCAACAACTACGGCCCACCGCCGGGCAGCGCCGAGACCAACTTCGGCCGGATCCTCGCCACCGACCTCCGCCAGCACCGCGACGAGATCATCATCTCCAGCAAAGCCGGCTACTACATGTGGCCCGGCCCGTACGGCGAGTGGGGCTCCCGCAAATACCTGGTCAGCTCCCTCGACCAGTCGCTGCGCCGGCTCGGCGTCGACTACGTCGACGTCTTCTACCACCACCGGCCCGACCCGGACACCCCGCTGGAAGAGACCATGACCGCCCTCGACGCGGTGGTCCGCGCCGGCAAGGCACTCTACGTCGGCATCAGCAACTACACCGCCGAACAGACCGCCCGCGCCGCCGCCATCCTGCAGGAACTCGGCACCCCGCTGCTGCTGCACCAGCCGTCCTACTCGATCCTCAACCGCTGGATCGAACGCGACAACCTGCTCGACACCCTCGACGCCGCCGGCGCCGGCTGCATCGCCTTCAGCCCCCTGCAGCAGGGCCTGCTCACCGACCGCTACCTCGGCGGCATCCCCGACGACAGCCGGGTCCGCACCAGCGTCTTCCTCAACGAGAGCGACCTGGACAACAAGACCATGGCCCGCATCCACGCCCTCAACGACATCGCCAAACGGCGCGGCCAGTCCCTCGCCCAACTGGCCCTCGCCTGGGCGCTGCGCGACCCGCGGATGACCAGCCTGATCATCGGCGCGAGCAGCGTCGCCCAGCTCGAGACCAACGTCGCCGCCCTGGACAACCTCGACCTCACCGAGGACGAACTCGGCGAGATCGACGGAACCGGCCTGGACCTTTGATCGAGCACACCATCCTGGCGGTCGTGGTCGGCTCCCGGGCGTACGGCCTCGACGGCCCCGCCTCCGACCACGACCGCCGCGGGGTGTACGCCGCGCCGACCCGCGCCTTCTGGCACCTCGACAAGCCGCCCACCCACCTGGACGGCCCCGCCGAGGAACAGTTCTCCTGGGAGATCGAACGCTTCTGCACCCTCGCCCTGCAGGCCAACCCGACCGTCCTGGAGGTGCTCTGGTCCCCGCTCGTCGAACAGGTCACCGCCGACGGCGAAGACCTCCTGGCGGTACGGCAGGCGTTCCTGTCCCGCAAGGTCTCGCAAAGCTACGGCGCGTACGCCCGCGACCAGCTCACCCGCGTGCAGGCCCGCCGCGACCGCACCGGCGAGACCAACCACAAACAGGCCATGCACATGATCCGCCTGCTGCTCGCCGGCGCCCACGTGCTGCGCACCGGCGAGGTCCTGGTCGACGTCCGCCCACTGCGCGACCGGCTGCTCGCGGTCAAATCCGGCGCCGTGCCCTGGCCCACGGTCACGGCCTGGGCCGCCGAACTGCAGGAAGACCTCTCCGCCGCGCTCGCCGAAACCCGGCTGCCGGAAACACCGGACCGCGCCAAAATAGATCAACTGCTCTACCGCGTACGGGAAAGGGGTCTGCGATGACGGTCGACGTGCCCGACTGGGCCGCCGAGACCGCGCGCGCCCTGCCCTATCCGCTGGTCTTCGCCACGGTCAGCGGCGCCCACCTGTACGGCTTCGCCTCCGTCGACTCCGACCTCGACCTGCGCGCCGCCCACCTGCTGCCGGCCGCCGAGGTGGTCGGCCTGCGCACCGGCCCCGACACCATCCAGCGCGACGGCCTGCGCGACGGCGTCGAACTCGACGTGGTCAGCCACGACCTGCTCAAATTCGCCAGGCTGTTGAACAGCCGCAACGGCTACGTCCTGGAACAACTGCTGTCCCCGCTGGTGGTCGTCACCGGCCCGCTGCACGCCGCCCTCAAGGCCCTCGCCCCCGGCCTGATCACCAGCGGCCACGCCCACCACTACCTGGGCTTCGCCGCCGGCCAGGAAAAGCTGTTCGCCCGCACCGGCGAACTGAAGCCGGCCCTCTACCTGCTGCGGGTCCTGCTCACCGGCATCCACCTGATGCGCACCGGCGAACTGGAAACCGACCTCGGCGTGCTCGGCGCCGCCCTGCCGTACGTGCCCGACCTGATCGCCCGCAAGCGCGCGGCCGAACACGGCCCCTTCCCCACCGAGTTGGCCGCCCCGCTGCACCGCGACGTCCAACGCCTACGCACCGACCTCGAAGCGGCCCGGGACGCGTCGCCGCTGCCCCCGCACCCGGCCCGCTCGACGGTGGACGCCCTGCACGACCTCGTGGTCCAGGCCCGCCTCGCCACCACCTGACCGCCCCGCCCTCCCCGCGCCGGCCCCACCTCACCCGCCGACCTCACCCACCTCACCCCGCACCGCACCGCCGCCCGCCGCGTGGATCTTGGGGAGCTGTGGTCGCGTCGTCGGGCTCAGCTCCCCAAATTGTGGGTCGGTCGGCGAAGCCGTCGTGTTTCGGTGTGCGGCTTGCCGCACGGCCCGTAGGGCGTCCTAGGATGCTAGGAATTGTGGTATGCGGCGGATGTCGGTTTACTCTGATCACATGCCAGCCGCCACGCGTGACGCCGTCCATCTCAGCCGGCCCCACCGGCCGGTGCTGGTGGTCGGCACCCTCGGCGAGCTGACCGGCCCGACCCACGGCATCGTCGAGCTTCCGCTGCGCCTCTGGTGGAACCCGCAGCGCGCCTTCGACCTGGCCGAGCCCACCATGCTCGCCTGGATGTACGAAAACGTCCTCCGCGAGGCGATCCGGGTCGACGAACTGCGCGCCTACCTGGACGGCGCGACGCTGGTCCGGCTCTGGCCCGAGCTCAACCTCCCCCGCGCCGTCCGCGCCGCCTGGGAGGCACGGCACCCACGCCTGCGGCTGGCCGCCGCCGCGCAGGCCGCCGACCGCCTGGCCTCGGCCGCCCGGTAAGTCTGGACCGGCCCGTGCCCAGGCACCGCCCGCTCGGCCGACACCAGCCACCAAACCCGCAGGCCGGCAGATGAGCGTCGACGACCTCTACCGCGACGTCGCCCGGATCGCCCTCGCCGTCGCCACCAAGCACGGCTTCGTCCTCGGCGGCGGCGTCGCCTGGCTGGTCAACGGCCTCGTCCAGCGCCCCACCGAGGACGTCGACCTGTTCACCGACACCGCCGGCGGGGTGGCCGCCGCGGCCGGCGAGGTCGCCGCCGCGCTCACCGCGGCCGGCTACCGGGTGGTCCTCGAGGAGGGCGACGAGCTCTTCGACGGCATGTCCGCCGACCTGCAGGAGTTCCTGGTGACCGCGAAGGACCGGGCGCTGCGGCTCACCCTCTGCCGGCTGGACCGGCGCCGCGCCCCCGTGGTGATGGATCTCGGCCCGGTGATGCACCTCGACGACCTGGTCGCCACCAAGGTGGCCGCGCTGGTCAACCGCCGCGAGGTGCGCGACTACATCGACGTGGCCGCCGCGCTGGGACGGTACGGGCTGCCCCGGATCCTCGAGCTGGCCCACCACGCCGATCCGGCGCTCGACCCGGCCGATGTCGCCGACGCCGGCCGCTACCTCGATCGCCTGGACAACGCCCGTTTTGCCCGCTACGGGCTCAGCGAGGAGCAAATCGGACAACTACGGGAACGCCTAGCGGAATGGCCACGCTCCTGATCCATATAGTTGAGCAATCATGACGCTGACCGATCGCCTGCCTGCCAACGCCGACCCCGACACTGTCTTCGACGCCTTCCAGAAATGGGCGACCGAGCAGGGCCTGGCCCTCTACACCCATCAGGAAGAGGCCCTGATCGAGCTCGCCACCGGGGCGAACGTCATCCTCAACACGCCCACCGGCTCGGGCAAGAGCCTGGTCGCCACCGGGGCGCACTTCATCGCGCTCGCCGACCAGCGCACCACCTTCTACACCGCGCCGATCAAGGCCCTGGTCAGCGAGAAGTTCTTCGCCCTGTGCGCGGCCTTCGGGGCGCACAACGTCGGCATGCTCACCGGCGACGCCAGCGTCAACGCGGACGCCCCGATCATCTGCTGCACCGCCGAGGTGCTGGCCAACCTGGCGTTGCGCGAGGGCGCGGACGCCGACGTCGGCCAGGTGGTGATGGACGAGTTCCATTTCTACAGCGAGCCCGACCGGGGCTGGGCCTGGCAGGTGCCGCTGGTCGAGTTGCCGCAGGCGCAGTTCGTGCTGATGTCCGCGACGCTGGGCGACACCACCCGCTTCGTCGACGACCTCAGCCGGCGCACCGGCCGGCCCACGGCCGTGGTGGCCAGCGTCGAGCGGCCGGTCCCGCTGCTTTTCTCGTACGCGATGACGCCGCTGCACGAGACGATCGAGGAGCTCCTCTCGACCAAGCAGGCGCCGGTCTACATCGTGCACTTCACCCAGGCCGCGGCCCTGGAGCGGGCCCAGTCGCTGACCAGCATCAACATGGCCACCCGGCAGGAGAAGGACGCGATCGCCGCGGCGCTCGGCAACTTCCGCTTCACCGCGGGCTTCGGCCGTACGCTGTCGCGGCTGGTGCGGCACGGCATCGGCGTGCACCACGCGGGCATGCTGCCGAAATACCGGCGCCTGGTGGAGACGCTCGCCCAGGCGGGGTTGCTCAAGGTCATCTGCGGCACGGACACCCTGGGCGTCGGGATCAACGTGCCGATCCGTACCGTGCTTTTCACCGGTTTGTCGAAGTATGACGGGGTGAAGACCCGCCTGCTGAAGGCGCGCGAGTTCCACCAGATCGCCGGCCGCGCCGGCCGGGCCGGGTTCGACACGCTCGGCACGGTGATCGTGCAGGCGCCGGAGCATGTGATCGACAACGAGCGGGCCCTCGCCAAGGCCGGCGATGATCCGAAGAAGCGGCGCAAGGTGGTCCGCAAGAAGCCGCCGGAGGGCACCATCGGCTGGGGCCAGCCCACCTTCGACCGCCTGGTCGCCGCCGACCCGGAGCCGCTGACCTCGTCGTTCCAGGTGTCGCACGCCATGCTGCTCAACGTGATCTCGCGGGGCGGCGACCCGTTCGCGGCGATGCGCCACCTGCTCACCGACAACCACGAGGAGGCGGGGGCGCAGCGCCGGCACATCCGGCGGGCCATCGCGATCGCCCGGGCGCTGCTCGCCGGCGGCGTCATCGAACGTACCGAGAACGGCACCTACCGCCTGGTCGAGGACCTGCAGCTCGACTTCGCGCTCAACCAGGCCCTGTCCCCGTTCGCGCTGGCCTGCCTCGAACTGCTCGACCGGGAGGCGCCGGACTACCCGCTCGACGTGGTGTCGGTGATCGAGTCGACGCTGGAGGACCCGCGGCAGGTGCTCTCCGCGCAGCGGCAGCGGGCCCGCGGTGAGGCGGTCAACGCGATGAAGGCCGAGGGCATCGAGTACGAGCAGCGGATGGAACTGCTCGAGGACGTCACCCACCCGCGGCCGCTGCTGGAGTTGCTGGAGGCGGCGTACGAGACCTACCGGCGCGGCCACCCGTGGGTCGCCGACTACGAGCTGAAACCCAAGAGCGTCGTCCGCGACATGTACGAGCGGGCGATGACCTTCACCGAGTACGTGTCGTTCTACGGGCTGCCCCGGTCCGAGGGTCTGGTCCTGCGCTACCTCGCGGACGCGTACCGGGCGCTGCGCCAGACCGTGCCGGAGGACGCCCGTACCGAGGAGCTCTCGGATCTCATCGAGTGGCTCGGCGAGCTGGTCCGGCAGGTCGACTCGAGCCTGCTCGACGAGTGGGAACGGCTGCGCAACCCGGGCGCCGAGCCCGCCGAGGTCCGCCTCGACGACCGGCCGCCGGCGGTCACCCGCAACACCCGCGCGTTCCGGGTGCTGGTGCGCAACGCGCTGTTCCGCCGGGTCGAGCTGGCCGCCCTGCGCCGCTGGGACGAGCTCGGCGAGCTGGACGGCGAGAACGGCTGGACCGCCGACCGGTGGGCCGACGCGATCGAGCGGTACTTCGACGAGTACGACGAGATCGGCACCGGCCCGTCCGCGCGCGGCCCCGCGTTCCTGCACATCGACGCCGGCGTGGCCACCTGGACCGTGCGGCAGGTCTTCGAGGATCCCGACGGCGACCACGACTGGGGCATCGACGCCACGATCGACCTAGCCGCCTCGGACGAGGCCGGCGCCGCCGCGGTCACCGTCACGGCGGTCGGCCCGCACTGACGGCGCGGTCCGGGCACCGGCCCGGGTCGCGCCGACCCCGGCGGCCACCACCAGGGCCATCCCGACGGCGCCGGCCAGGTCCGGGAACTGGTGCAGCCCGACCGCCCCGACCAGCAGGGCGATCGCCGGTTCGAGGGCCATCAGGGTGCCGAAGGCCGCGGCGGTCAGCCGGCGCAGGGCGAGCATCTCCAGCGCGTACGCGACCAGCATCAGCACCCCGAGCCCGGCGCCGAGCACCGCGTCCTCGGCGGTGAACGCCCCGAACCGGGCGGGCGGCACGGTGAAGGTCGCGGCGACCGCGGCGACCGGCATCGAGACGGCGAGGCCCTGCAGCCCGTGCATCTCGTCGCCGACCTTCTGGGTGAGCAGGATGTACGCCGCCCAGCACGCCGCCGCGGCCAGCGCCAGCCCCACCCCGGCCAGGTCGACCACGCCGCGCCACGGCGCGGTCAGCAGCACCACGCCGCCCCCGGCGAGCAGCGGCCACCAGAGGGTGCCACGCCGCCCGCGGGCCACCGCCACGCCGAGCGGGCCGAGGAACTCGATCGCGCTCGCCGTGCCCAGCGGCAGCCGCCCGGCCGCCGCCATGAACAGCACGGTCGTGCCCGCGGTGGCCAGGCCGAGCAGCGCGGCGGCCCGCAGCTGCGCGGCCCCGAACGCCCGCAGCCGCGGCCGCACCAGCACGAGCAGCAGCACGCCGGCCGAGGCGAGCCGCAGCCAGGCGGCGCCCTCGGCCCCGACCCGGTCGATCATGCCGACCGCGCCGGCGATGCTCAGCTGCACGGCGAGCATGGCCGCCACGGCCATCGAGGTCCCGGTCTTTACGGTGGTCATGCCGCCCAGTAGACGTCGCGGAATTGTTCGCGTCCACGTGCCGATGCTGGACATACCGTTCGACGATTCCGAACAATAGCCGGGTGGAGACGCGCAGGCTGCGGTTACTCGTCGAACTGGCCCGGCTCGGCTCGATGCGCGAGGTCGCCGAGGAGATGGGGCTCACCACCTCGACCGTGTCGCAGCAGCTGGCCATCCTGGCCCGCGACGCCGGCACCGCCCTGGTCGAGCCGCAGGGCCGGCGGGTGCGGCTCACCCCGGCCGGCCGGCGGCTGGCCGAGCACGGCGTGACGATCCTCGCGGCGGTCGAGGCGGCCCGGCTCGACCTCGATCCCGGCGCGGAACCGGCCGGCTCGCTGCGCGTCGCCGGCTTCGCCACGGCCATCCGCCGCTCCCTGCTGCCGGTCCAGCGGCTGCTGTCGGTGGGCCACCGCGACGTACGCCTGCTGATCCGGGAACACGAGCCGTTCGAGGCGTTCGCCCTGCTCGACTCCGACGACATCGACCTCGCGCTGACCTACGACTACAACCTCGCCCCGGCCGGCTTCGAGAGCCGCTACGAGACCCGACGGCTGTGGAGCGCCCCGTGGGGCCTCGGGGTGCCCGCCGGCACGGCCGCCGCCGACGCGTGGCCCCGGGACTGGATCGTCAACTCGCGCAACACCGCCGACGAGGATGTGGTACGCACCCTGGCCGCACTGTCCGGCCACGAGCCCCGGGTCGTGCACCGCTGCGACAGCCTCGAACTGGTGCAGGACCTGATCGTCGCCGGCCTCGGCGTCGCCCTGCTCCCGATGGACATGCCCGGCCGCCCCGGCATCGACCTGCTGCCGCTCACCGCGCCCGCGGTCGACCTGCGCGGCTACGCCGTCACCCGGCGCGGCCGGTCCGCCTGGCCGCCGCTGGCCCTGGTGCTGAGCCTGCTATGACCGGGGGCCTGCGATGACCGGGGGCCTGCGATGACCGGGGGCCTGCGATGACCCGGGGGGCCTGCGATGACCGGGCCTGCTATGACCCGGGGGGCCTGCGATGACCGGGCCCGCTATGACCGGCCCAC
>Ga0207668_10002456_pt1 | contig 10818 bp, 9 predicted proteins | sample KBSS43metaG_FD_184323 | JGI IMG/M metagenome (GOLD analysis project Ga0207668, IMG submission 184323) | Switchgrass rhizosphere microbial communities from Kellogg Biological Station, Michigan, USA - KBS S4-3 metaG (SPAdes) (version 2) | ecosystem: Host-associated > Plants > Roots > Rhizosphere >... | reverse complement strand
ACTCGGCGATGCCGGCGACGGTGTAGCGGTACTCGTTCGGGTGCGCGATCAAATCCTTGCATCGCGACGCGTCGAAGAAGTCGCCTGGGGTCGGCAGCTTGTCGATGCACTCGGGTTCGTCGAGCATGACCTTCCGTCGATACGCGCGCAGCTCGTCGGCGCTGAGCGCGGGAATGCGTCCCTCGCCGATCTGCTGCCTGTGCCGGACGACCTCACGCCGCGCGAGCTCGCTGTACATTGAGAAGTGCAGAATTCCACCCTGCCGCAACCTGGTGACGAGTGCGATGCCGCCGCGCACGGGATCGCCAAGGTGATGCAGCACGCCGGAGCACTCGATGAAGTCGAACGTGCGATCGAAGCCGGCCAGGTCGTAGATATCCATCTGCAACGGCTCGATGTTCGCGACACCGTAGCGGCGCGCCATACGCATCATGTAGGCGAGGCTCGAGCGGCTCAGGTCCGTGCACAGCACGTTCGCCTTCGGGAACGCCAGCGCCATCTGAATGGCCTTGCGGCCGGTCCCGCAGCCAGGCATGAGAATGTCGCAGGCGCCGTCGAGGATGGGTAGTGGCTGCTGGAAGAACTCACGGATCCAGCGTACGCGCAGCTCGTGCGCATGCTTCACGAGCGAGATCCAGCGCGGATACGGGAAGGCCTCATACATCGCGCGCACTTGCATCGAAGTCGGATCGCTGATCGGCGCGAACGTCGGGATCGCATCCTTGATCCTGATTTCCGCAGCGTGCTCCGCGCGGTGTCCACGCAGGGTTTTGCCGACAACTCCCGGGACGTCGCCGGGGAGCGTGTGCGCGGGCTGATAAAGAGCGCGGACCGCAACGTCATCGCCGTTCAGAGTCTGGCGCAACTGATGCTGCTCGGCCTCCGAAGCGAACCACACGTATTCGTTGTTCGCGCATTGCTGAATAAGGGCGGCGACCAGCTCCTGGTGCAACGCTGCCGATGGCGGATTCAGCAATAGCTGCTTCCTGACCTCCGTGAAAAGCAGCTCGACCTCGTAGTCGCGGTTAATGTCTTCGCGCAGCGCGTTGAGCACCGACGGCGCGTCGCGAAACGGGGCTGCGAGAAAGGACTGCGCCGCTTGCGACCAGCCGAATCGACGGCCGTGACGTATCGCCTCATCGAGCGGCCGCGCCGGGCGGAGGATGCGGATAGCTGGCGCAATAGGAGAATTCACCACGGCACGCTTCAGTGCGTGCTTCAACTGATCGGACAACATAATCCGTTAGCTCCATTTGTCGTACTGCTATGAATATACGATCGGGCTCAAGAAGTACGTGAAACCCAATTCTTGTCGAAGTGACTACGGCCCTGGCGATGTCCGCCGGCTGCGAGGTTGAGTTCACCGGCACCGGCTACCGCGTCAAGATGCGATCGGGATCGTGAAGATACCGACGCCGCGTCGCGCTCAAAGACAGTCGCTGCTACGGCGACTGCTACGGTGAAAACCCACTGGAACGCTACGGGAACGGAGCCGAAAACGCCGCGCGGCTGGCCTTGAGTTCTCCGTTCACACACACGCCAGTGCAGCCGCACTCGCAGTCACACCGCCGTTATAGGTATACGAAGTCACCGCACCCGATGGATCAGTGATCGTTGTCAAGTCGCCATCAACGTGAGACATCGTGATGGTATGTCCGAAGGAATCTTGAGCAGACGCTAGCTGCCCGAGGCCGTCATAGCTCAACGTGATGACAGTGCCCTCGCGAGCGACGAGGCGGCTGAGGCGACCGACAGAGTTGCTCGAGCTGCGAGGCTGCGCCGCGTGCGGTGCTATTGACGCTCTCACCATCGACGCCAGCCCCGTGAGTCCATGCAGTCCTCCGAACAGGCCTCGATGCTGCTACCGCGTCGACTCCCTATGCATCGCGAAGGTTTGGGAAACGATCTTGCCGTTGCGCACGACGAAGGTATCGGTCCCGAGAGGGATCTCACTGCCCGCGCTCCAGGTAATGTAGGCCAGGTCGCCGTCGACTTGCAGGGTCCGGAGCGCGAAACGTTTCGTAACATCTGGCGGCAGCGAGGCGATGAAATCCTCGAAGAAGCTGCCAATCTCCTGCTTCCCGCGATAAGTCCTGACTTCACTGTGGAACCGCGCATCGTCGTCATAGTCACTCAAGATGGCGGCTATGCCTTGCTGCTCGAGGAAGGCCTGCAAGTGATTGCGGACGATGGCTTCGGTGGCGGACGGGTGATTGCTCATGATGGGTCTCTCCTCGGACAGAACTTGCGTTCAACGCTTGACGATGACAACTTCCAGGTATTCGGCGGGCACGACGAGCGAATCTCTTCCCGCCGTGTTGAGGCGTTCCAGCAGGTCGGTGATGTCCCGCTCCAGCGCTGCCCGCTTGATCTCATCGAGTGCGGCGAACGCCTTGAGCATGGGTCCATAGAAATCGCGGAACACCTGGATAAAGTGCGCACTCGAGCGATAGCGGAAGTTGAATTGCCTGCGCACGCAGCGGATGTCGGCGGCCTGAGAACCGAAGAGCGACACGATGTGCGGCTCGGTTCCCCACAGTACGGGAGACTTGAGGCTCGCGGGCGGAGGAAGGTAGGCGCCGATCACCTTGAAGAGCTGGCCGATGAAGCCCTCGGGCGTCCAATTGGCGAGCCCGATCCGGCCGCCATCGCGGGTCACGCGCAGCATCTCGCGGGCTGGGCGAGCGTGATCGGGCGTGAACATCGCGCCGAAGGTGGAGAGCGCGACGTCGAAGCTCGCATCGGCGAAAGGCAACGCCTCGGCATCAGCGACCTTGAACGCGACCTTCAATCCTTCGGCGTCCGCGCGCGCCTTGCCCTTGTCCAGCAGGGCAGGGACGTAGTCGGTAGACGTGACCTCTGCAAAGCGACGGGCGGCCGCCAAAGTCGCGTTGCCGTTGCCCGCCGCGACGTCGAGAACGCGCTCTCCCGCGCGCACATCAACCGCTTCGGCGAGCAACTCGCCGACGATCTGCACCGTCGTGCCGATGACGGCGAAGTCGCCACTCGCCCAGGTGGCTTGCTGCCTCGCCTTGATGTCGGAAAGGTCCGGTCCCGCAGACTGCGAATCGCGTGAGTTTGCAGGGCCTTGGATCGCGCTCATGATGGTCTCCGGATGATCCAGTGATCGTGGTGATCGGCGAATTGCAGTATGTCCGCCAGGCTCCCGGTGCCGCCCATCCAGGAGTCTTCGATACTTGACCGCGAGTCCTCGATTGCCGGGTCGCTGCTTGCGTTGCGCGGCGCATGTCCCTGAGACTCGATCACCGATCCGCTATGAGCCACGACATCCTTTCAGACGTGCTGCGCAACGTTCGCCTGCGGGGGGCGGCCTACTACTACGTGTGTGGGCGCAGCAGCTGGGCTGCTGAGGCTCCTGCGTCGCGGGAGATCGCCGCAGCAGTCATGCCGGATTCAGAGCACGTCATGGGGTACCACGTCCTCATGCGAGGCACGTGCTGGGGCGCGATCGTGGGCGAACCGCCGGTACGCGTGGCGACAGGCGACATCGTCCTCTTTCCGCAGGGAGATCCACACGTCATGTCCAGCGCGCCAGGCATGCGGGCTCCCACGGACGCGTCGAGCTACGTCGTGCGCACGCAGGACCAGCTGCCCGTTGGCTTGCATCTCGACGGCGGCGAGGCGCGCGTCGGGATAGCTCCTGATGAGCTCTACGACACGACAGTCTTATGCGGCTTCCTGGGTTTCGACCTGCGCCCCTTCAATCCCCTGATCGCGACACTCCCGCGACTCATGCATCTGCGCTCGAGCGATGGCCAGGACTGGATCACTCAGTTCATGCGACAGGCCGTCGCGGAATCGACAGACAAGCGCCCGGGCGGAGAAGCCATGCTCGAGCGCATGAGCGAGATGATGTTCATCGACGCGGTACGTCGCTATGTCGACACGCTGCCTGAGGACAGCCTTGGCTGGCTCGCGGGTCTTCGCGATCGCTTCGTCGGGCGGGCGCTCGCGCTCATGCACGATGCCCCGGCGGCGGATTGGACAGTGGACGAGCTGAGCCGGCGAGTCGGGCTGTCGCGATCGGCGCTGCATGAGCGTTTTGCCGAGATGATCGGGCAACCTCCCATGCAATATCTCGCCAACTGGCGGATACAAGTCGGTGCAGCGCTCCTGCGTAACACGACCGCTACAGTCGCGTCGGTAGGGCAGGAGGTCGGCTATGAGTCCGAAGCGGCGTTTGCCAAGGCTTTCAAGCGACTGGTCGGCACGCCGCCCGCCCTATGGCGTCGGCAGACAGCGCGTCGGCCGCTGCCAGTGTCTGCCGCGGGGACACAAGCGTAGGTCCACGATGAATACCACGACAGAAGCTCCCACCGGATGTGTTGCGGCAACGGAAACCGGGGCGAGGAGATTTTCGCGAACTTGTCGAAATGCGCCAGTAGCCGAATAGCGCTCGATCCCACGCGGTCTTCATCGTATGACGGGAAGGCATCGCGTTGGTTGACTGTTGCGAGCCGTGGCCTCGGTGGCGAAGTACCGTTGCAGATGCTAGATACCGATGTCGGCACACAACACGTGCAACAGGAGCTGTGCGAGATCGAATTCGGCATGCCACTTTGAAACTCTTGCGCTTGTAGCTTCCATGTCGACCAACCTGATTCTCAATACCGACTCGTACAAGGTCTCCCATTGGGTGCAGTACCCACCGGGGATGGACGCGATGTTTTCGTACATCGAGTCGCGCGGCGGGCTGTACGACCGCACGCTCTTCTTCGGACTCCAGGCGATTCTCAAGGAGCATTTGAGCAAGCCGGTCACGGCCGCCGACATCGACGAAGCGAAGGAGCTGCTGACCGCACACGGCGAGCCTTTCAACGAACGAGGCTGGCGTTACATCGTGGATGCGCATGGCGGGCGCGTTCCGGTCATCATTCGCGCCGTGCGGGAAGGGACAGTCGTGCCGACGCTCAACGTGCTCGCGACTGTGGAGTCCACCGACCCGCAGTGCTTCTGGATCGCGTCGTATCTGGAAACTCTGCTGCTGCGAGTCTGGTATCCGACGACAGTTGCCACCATCAGCTGGCACATCAAGCAACTCATTCGGCGCTATCTCACCGAGACGAGCGACGATCCAACCAGCCAGCTGCCTTTCAAGCTGCACGACTTCGGCTCCCGCGGCGTGTCGAGCCTCGAATCCGCGGGGCTGGGCGGCCTGGCTCATCTGGTGAATTTCAAGGGAACCGACACGGTTGCTGCGCTCGTGGCGGGACGCAAGTACTACGCCGAGCCGCTCGCTGGATTCTCGATCCCGGCCGCGGAGCATTCGACGATCACTGCCTGGGGCAAGGAAGGAGAAGAGGCAGCCTACCGCAACATGATTCGCCAGTACGGCAAGCCAGGCGCAGTCTTCGCATGCGTCTGCGACTCCTACGACGTGTATGCGGCAATCGAACATCTGTGGGGCGCGCGATTGAAGCAGGAGGTGATCGACTCCGGGGCAACTGTGGTGATCCGGCCGGATTCCGGCAATCCGCCTGACGTGGTCGAAAAGTGCGCGATCCTTTTGGACCGCGCCTATGGCAGCAGCCTCAATGGCAAAGGCTTCAAAGTCCTCAACCACGTCCGGCTGATTCAGGGCGACGGCGTCAATGTCACGAGCATCGAGGCAATTCTCGAGCGCTTGCAGCAAGCCGGATTCGCGGCCGACAACATCGCCTTCGGGATGGGCGGCGCGCTGTTGCAACAGATGAATCGGGATACGCAGCAATTCGCGATGAAATGCTCGGCAGCTCGCATCGATGGCAAGTGGGTGGATGTCTACAAGGATCCGGTCACCGATCATGCGAAGGTCTCGAAGAAAGGACGCCTGGACCTGGTGCGCGACGCCACGACGCGCGAGTACCGGACGTATCCAATGGGCGACGCGCCTCCCTCGCGCAACAGCGAGCTCGTCGAAGTGTTCCGCAACGGCGAGCTGCTCAAAGACTGGACGTTCGCAGAGGTGCGCGCCCGCAGCGAGCTCGCCTGAAGGCGATCCGTACTTGGGGCAAGCCCGCGTGGCTGTACTGCCGGTGCTGGCGCACGGAAGGTGCGTGCTAGCGTCGAGCATGGCCTCGCGACTTTGGTTTGCCTGCGCAGTAGCCGCATGCATAGCGTCGCTAGCTCTCGCCCAACCGGCACCAGCGGAGGGTGATCCGCTCGCGCAAGCCATTGCGGCTGAGCTCGATGCATGGACGACTGCGGCTGAGCCCACGATTCACGGCGTGCGCATCGCACTCGCCGAGCGGGTCCAAGAGTTCTATGCGCGCCGGGGATTCCGCGCGGCCTGGAGTAACGCGCGCAACGCCGAACAGTTGCGCCGCGCGCTCGCGGAGAGTGACGAGCAGGGACTGGATCCGAAGGACTATCACCTGCCGCTGCTCGAGGACTTGGCCGGTCAGATCGGACGAGCTGCGGCGAGCGATGCTCTGCGAGCCCAATACGATGTGCTGCTGACCGAGGCGCTGCTGCGGCTTGGCTATCACTTGTCTTTCGGCAAAGTCGATCCGCAGACGTTCGATCCGCAGTGGAACTATGGACGAACGCTGGCGAGCATGGATGTGTCGCACAAGGTCGAAGAGGCGCTCGCGGCTGAGGACATCTATCAGCGTGTCGAGGCATTGAGGCCCACGCACTCCTTGTATACGGGACTCGTGCGCGAGCTGGCTCGGTATCGCGCCGCTGCGCAGACGCCGATAGCGACGCTAGTCGCAGGGCCGACGCTGCGACCCGGCGACAGCGATGCGCGAGTTCCGGTGCTGCGTGCGAGGCTGATCGCCAGCGGCGACCTTGATCGGGCTGCGGCCAGCGACGCGCTCGACTATGACGCTGCACTCGCAAAGGCAGCTCAGTCCTTTCAAGCACGCATGGGGCTCGCGAGCGACGGGGTCGTGGGTGCAGACACGATCGCCGAGCTGAACGTTCCGCTCGCCGATCGCATCATCCAGTTGCGCGTCAATCTCGATCGCGGCCGCGTGCTGCTGCAGGATCTGCCCGACGAATTCGTCGTCGTCAACATCGCGGCTTTCACTGTGTACCTCGTGCGCGGCCAACAGGTTGTCTGGCACGCACGCGCGCAGGTCGGCAAGCCATATCGTCGCACGCCGATCTTCCGTTCCGAGATCAGCTACGTCGTGCTCAATCCGACCTGGACGGTGCCGCCCGGCATCATCGAGCACGACATCCTCCCCGCGGCACAGCGCGATCCTGCAACGATCACACGCAAAGGGCTGCGAGTTCTCGATGCGCAGGGGCAGGAACTGGATCCTGCCTCCATCGATTGGTCGCAATATCGAAGCGGCCATATTCCTTACACGCTGCGGCAGGATCCCGGCCCGTCGAATGCGCTCGGACGGGCCAAGCTGATGTTTCCGAATCCCTATCAGGTATACCTGCACGACACGCCTTCGCAGGCCTTGTTCGAGCGCGCCGACCGCGCGTTCAGCTCCGGTTGCGTACGGGTAGAGCGCGCGCTGGAGCTCACCGAACTCGTGCTGGATGACCCGGAACACTGGAACGCTGCATCGATCGCCGGCACGGTCGAGCGAGGCGAGCTGCGCACCATCACTCTGAAGAAGAACATTCCAGTGTTGTTGGCCTACTGGACCGCGTGGGTGGACCCGCAGGGGCGCATGAACTTCCGCCGCGACCTCTACGGCCAGGATGCAAAATGGGCGCAGGCACTCGAAGCGCGCTTTGCCGTCCGGGCCCGACCGTTGTTCCAACCGCGCCAATAGCCGACGGCGCGTGTGTCGCCAAATGCGAACTGCCTGTCGTCATTTGTAAGCTCCGCAGAGCGCGCCTCCTTCTAGCTTGCTCGACATGCGAATCGAGCAACTGACCTGCTCCATCGGCGCCGAGCTGATCGGCGTCAGTCTCGCCGACGCCGCGCGCGATGACGCGCTGTTCGGCGAGATCAAGCATGCGCTGCTGCGGCACAAGGTCCTGTTCTTGCGCGACCAGGACATCTCGCGCGCGGACCACGTCGCGTTCGCGCAGCGGTTCGGCGCGCTCGAGGATCACCCGATCGTCGGCAGTCATCCGGATCATCCCGGCCTGGTTCAGATCAACAAGACGCCCGAAGGTCCGATCGACCGTTACGAGAATGCGTGGCACACGGACGCGACCTGGCGCGAAGCGCCGCCGATGGGCTGTGTCCTGCGCTGCATCGAGTGCCCGCCGGTCGGCGGCGACACCATGTGGGCGAACATGGTGCTCGCGTACGAGAAGTTGCCGGATGAGATCAAGACGCGGATCGCTACGCTGCGCGCACGTCACAGCATCGAGGCTTCGTTCGGCGCCGCCTTGCCGCTGGAGAAGCGACTCGCACTGAAGGCGGCGTATCCGGATGCCGAGCATCCGGTGGTCCGCACGCATCCCGAGACCAGCGAGAAGGCGCTATTCGTCAATGCCTTCACCACGCACTTCACCAACTATCACACCTCGGCGAACGTTCGTTACGGCCAGGACGCCAATCCCGGCGCGGCCGACCTGCTGCGATATCTCATCAGCCAGGCTTTCGTCCCCGAGTACCAGGTGCGCTGGCGCTGGCGGCCGAACAGCGTGGCGATCTGGGACAACCGCAGCACGCAGCATTACGCGGTCATGGACTACGCGCCCTGCCATCGCCGGATGGAGCGCGCGGGCATCGTCGGTGACCGGCCCTTCTGAACGACACAGGAACCCGCCATGAACTTTCTCGACGGCTCGCTGTTCCCAGAAAATCAGCAGAAGCTGGTGATTACCGCCGCGCCCTACGGGCCGGAGTGGATGCCCGCGGACTTTCCCCAGGACATTCCTGTGTCGATGGCGGCGCAGATTCAGAAGGCCGTCGACTGCTACAACGCCGGCGCCACCGTCCTGCATCTGCACGTCCGCGAAATGGACGGCAAGGGCTCGAAGCGGCTGTCCAAGTTCAACGAGCTGCTGGCGGGCATCCGCGCGCGCGTGCCGGACCTGATCCTGCAGGTCGGCGGCTCGATCTCGTTCGCGCCGGAAGGGTCGGGCGAAGTCGCCAGATGGTTGTCGGACGACACGCGCCACATGCTCGCCGAGCTGCAGCCGACGCCGGACCAGGTGACGATCGCCATCAACACCAATCAGATGAACATCGTCGAGCAGATGTGCGACGCCGACCTGGCGGGCACGTCGATCGCGCAGCCGGACCTGTATCGCGCTTACCGCGAGATGACGATTCCGGCCGGCCCGGAATGGGTGGAGGAACACATCCGCCGGCTGTCGGCGGCCGGCATTCAGACGCACTTCCAGCTCGCCAACGTCGCTCAGCTGGAAACGGTCGAGCGCATGATGCGTCGGGGCACTGCCAACGTGCCGCTGATTCTCACGTGGGTCGCCATCGGCGGCGGCTTCGACGCGCCGAACCTCTACAACCTCAGCAATTTCGTGCGCGCGTGCCCGGACGGCGCGGTGCTCACGCTCGAGTCTTCCATGCTGAACGTGCTGCCCATCAACATGATGGCAATTGCGCTCGGCCTGCACGTGCGTTGCGGAATCGAGGACAACCTCTGGACGCAAGGACGCGATCGCAAGATGAGCTCGGTCGAGCAGGTCGAACAGCTCGTGCGGATCTCGCGCGAATTCGGCCGCGGCATCGCCAACACGGAGGAGGCGCGCTCCATCTACCGGATCGGCACGCTTTACGGCAGCGCCGACGAGACGCTGGCGGCCAACGGCTTCGCGCCGAATCGCAAGCCGGGGCGCGTCGGCTTTACGCAGCACGCGGCGTGCGCAGAAAGGCCCACCAAGTCGCCAGTCCGCAGGGTCAGTGGTTGAGCACGATCCTGATCGTCCCGGGCCTGCGGGACCACGTCGACGAACACTGGCAGACGCTGCTCGGCGGGAAGCTCATGTGGTCGCGTCCGGTCCACACGGTGCTCCCGCTTGGACGCGAAAATCTGGGTCTGGTGGAGCGGGTGGATGCGATCCAGATGGCGCTCGATTCGATCCGGGGGCAGGTCACGATCGTGGCGCACAGTGCCGGGGTTATTGCGCTCGCGCATTGGGCGCATCTGTATCGACGCGCCGACATCGTCGGTGCGTTGCTCGCGACGCCGGCCGATCTGGAAACACCGATGCCTGAGGGCTACCCGCCGCTGGCAGCATTGCAGAAGCATGGTTGGCTGCCGGTGCCGCGCCAACGATTGCCCTTCCCAAGCATTGTCGCCGCGAGCAGCAACGACCCGCTGGCAGCGCTGTCACGCGTCGAAGAGCTGGCGGGGGACTGGGGCAGCCACTTGGTGCGGCTCGGTCATGTCGGGCACCTGAATCCCGCGTGGGGATTCGGTGAGTGGCCACAGGGTGAGGAACTCATTGCTCGGCTCGACTTAATGCAGCCAGCGCGATAGGCACAGCACCAGTGCAGCGAGGAACACCGCCTCGCCGAGCATCAGCACCACGGGCTTGAGGCCGACGGCGACGATCTGCTTCAGCTGCGTCTTCATGCCGATGGCACTCATCGCGACGATCAAGCACCAGCGCGACACGTCGTTCGTGAAGGTCTGCAGTGGGCCGCCGATCCAGCCGATGCTGTTGATCCCCGCCAGCAGCACGAAGGCGACGGCGAACCATGGCAGCAACGGCGGGCGCTCGGACGGCGCAGCGCTGCTCTCTGTGCGGCGGGTGAGCATCGCGGCGCAGGCGATTACCGGCACCAGCATTGCTACCCGCATCAGTTTCACGATCGTCGCGATGTCGCCGGTCTCGCGCGAAATGCTGTAGCCGGCGCCCACGACGTGGGCGACTTCGTGAATGGAGCCGCCGATGAATACCCCGCTCGTGACCGCCGACACCTCGAGG
>Ga0207668_10002452_pt1 | contig 10828 bp, 8 predicted proteins | sample KBSS43metaG_FD_184323 | JGI IMG/M metagenome (GOLD analysis project Ga0207668, IMG submission 184323) | Switchgrass rhizosphere microbial communities from Kellogg Biological Station, Michigan, USA - KBS S4-3 metaG (SPAdes) (version 2) | ecosystem: Host-associated > Plants > Roots > Rhizosphere >... | reverse complement strand
GCCGCCGATCAGTGCCAGCCCGCCGATCGGCGTGATCGCCCCGAACCAGCGTGGGGCGCCCAGTGCCATGGCGTAGAGCGTGCCGCCGAAGATCCAGCCGCCGACCACGAACAGCACCGCCGCCGCTTGGCCGCGCGCGATGCCCAGCGCCACCACCGCGGCGACGGCGTGGATCAGCTGGTACTGCCCGCCGGTCCTGAGCCATTCCGCCGCCTGGCCCTGCGCGCCATGGGCGCCGAAGGCACCGGCGACGACGGCGGCGGCGCCCGAGAGCGCGGCGATCAGCCCGAGGATCATCTCACAGCTTCCCTGATGACGGGCGGAACATCATCTCCGACGCCGCGAACAGGTCGCCGGCGGCGCGCTGCTGGCTCAGCCGCTCGGCGTCGCGGCGGCGGTAATCCTCCTCGACGCGGTTGATCTCCTCCAGCTCGACGCCGAGCTCGTCCATCACCTCGCGCGCCATGCGGATCGCGCTTTCGAGGACTTCGCGGGTGATCCCGGCCAGTTCCAGCCCGGCATATTCGATGATCTGGCGCCGGTCGAAGACGCGGACGAACAGATGGGTGCCGGGGAACGCCTCCTGCACGGTCGCCAGCCGCTCGGCCGGGAAGCTGCCGTCCTGGCAGAACAGGATCGCGCGCGCCTGCTCTGCCCCCGCGGTGCGCAGCAGGTCGACCCGGGTGCCGTCGCCGTAATAGACCTTGGCGCCGAACGCGTCGGAAATCTCGATCTGCGCCGGCTTGCTGTCGATGAGCGTCACCGGCAGTTTCTTGGCGGTCAGCATCTGCGCGACGGTCTGGCCGAAGCGGCCGTAGCCGACGACGATGATGTCACCGGCCGCGGCCTTGTCCGGCCCGTCGAGATCGGTGCGCGGCTTGGCCTCGGTGCGGAACCGGCGCGCGATCTCCATGAGGAACGGCGTCGTCGCCATCGACAGGGTCACCACCGCGCCGAACAGGCTGGCCGCTTCCGGCGCGATCAGCAGCGCGTTCTGCGCCTGGCCGAACAGGACGAAGCCGAACTCACCGCCCTGGCTGAGCAGCAGGCCCAGCGAGAACGCCTCGCGTGCCTTCATTCCGAACAGGCGCGCGATCAGGAAGATGATCCCGGTCTTCACCCCCACCAGCGCGGCGGCGAGCCCGATCACCGCCATCGGCCGGTTCATCACCACGCCGATGTCGAGGAGCATCCCGACCGCGAGGAAGAACAGGCCGAGCAGGATGGAGCGGAACGGCTCGACATCGGCCTCCAGCTCGTGCCGGTAGGGCGAGTCGGCGAGCATCACGCCGGCGACGAACGCGCCGAGGGCGGTCGACAGGTGCAGCGCCTCCATCACCGCGGCGCTGGCGATGACGGTGAACAGCCCGGCGACGACGAACATCTCGCGCTCGCCCAGCCGGCCGATCAGCCGGAACAACGGGTTGAGGATGAAGCGCCCGGCCAGCACCAGCCCGGCGATGGCGAGGACGGTATAGACGGCGAGCAGCCAGCCCGGCGGCGCATTCGGATCGGCCGGCGCGCGCGACAAGGCGGCTATGATCGTGATCAGCGGCACGATCGACAGGTCCTGCAGCAGCAGGATCGAAAAGGTCCGCTCCCCGAAGGGCGTGTTGAGGCGGCCGGCCGAGCGCAGCATCGGCAGCACCTGCGCCGTCGAGGAGAGCGCCAGCGGCAGGGCGAGCGCGATCGCCGCCTGCCAGCTGAACGGCGTCGCCAGCCACACCACCGCGATCAGCGCGATGCCGCAGAGCACGACCTGGGCGAGACCGAAGCCGAAGATGTCCTTGCGCAGCCGCCACAGCCGGTTGGGGTGAAGCTCCAGCCCGACGATGAACAGGAGGAGGGTGATGCCGAGCTCGGCGATGCCCAGCTTCTGCTCGGCATCCCCGACCAGCCCCAGCCCCCACGGCCCGATCGCGACGCCGGCGACGAGATAGCCGAGCACCGCGCCGAGACCGAGCTTGCGGAACAGCAGCACCGATACGAGCGCGGCACCCAGCAGGATGACGCCGTCGTGGAAGAGGTTCCCCCCGCCATGTTCCATCAGCCGTGCCCCGCCGCGTTGCCGGCCGCCTCGGCCACCGCCTCGAAGGCGAGGCGGATCGAAGGATGCCGGGCGGTGAACGGCCGCGCCGGCGCGAACAGCTGGAGCCCCGGCCAGTCGCCCGGATCCTCGCGCGTGCCGGCGAGGAAGGCGGTCAGCGCGTCGCGCGCGCCGGCGAGGTCGGCCGGGGTCATGCCGATGGCATGCGCGCCCATCAGCGCGGCCGAGGCCTGACCGAGCGCACAGGCCCGCACCTCCTGCCCGATCGCCGCGACCCGGCCTTCGGCATCGAGCGCGACGTCGACGGTCACCCGGCTGCCGCAGATCGGCGAGCGTTTCTCGGCGGTCGCCTGCGGGTCCGGCAGCCGCGCCTGATGCGGGATGCTGGTGGCGAGGCGGAGGATCTCGGCATTGTACAAAGCGGCGGACATGCGGATCTATCTAGGGGGTGATCGTGACCGGCGAAAGCCGGCCCGAGGGAGGACGCTGCAATCCCTGTCCCGCCGCGGCCGTGGCGCGGCCCTAACCCGCCTTCCGCGTCGGCACCGGTACGTTGCAGACGTCCACCCCGCCCGCCGGCCGGATGTAGAACGCGTCCCGCCGGTTGGCGCGCGCCTCGGCAAAGGCGGCGAAGGTCGGCGAGTCCGTGCGCATCACCTCGTAGCGCGGGCGCTCCGCCGCCGGCATGTCGGCGGCGATCCAGGCGCGGCGGATCGGCACGTTCTGCTTCGGGTCGGTGTAGAAGCCGATGTCGCCAGTGCCGCGCGGCAGGGAGGACAGCACGTCCATGCCGCCCACCACCCGCCCGACCAGCGCGATGTTGCGGTCGAGCTGGCGCGGCGACTGGCCGATGACGACGTAGAGCTCGGTCGAATCGCCGGCATCGGGCGGCATGTCGCGGCCGACGCCGACCATGCCGTAGCAATGGGTCAGCCAGGCGAGCGTGCCGTCGCTGCCGACCGGCCAGCCATCGGCATGGCCGGTCATCGGCGCATAGGGGTCCGCGAAGGGCAGCCTGCGCAGCGCAAGGCCGCTTGCGGGGCGCGCATATTCCTCGGGCGGCTTTTCCACCAGGCCGGCGGGCCTGGCGCGTTTCGGATCGGCGCCGCCCCATTGGGTGACGTAATTGTCCTGCACGCGGACGATGGCATTGCCGTCGAACCACTTGCCCCGCGTCAGCGCGACGACGTTGGCGACATGGACCGGCGCGAAGGCCGGCGCGAGTTCGATCGCGACGCGGCGGCCGTCGCCCATCTCCATCAGCAGCAGGTTCTCCGGCGCGACCGGGCGCCAGGCCGATGCCGGGGCGGCGGCGACGATCTCGGCCGGGGCGAGCGCAGGGGCGGCTGCGATCAGCTCCGGCGAAAGCCCGAAGGAGGCGGCTGCGAGCGAAAGGGCGATGGCGGTGCGGCGTTTCATGCACCGCGGTCTGCCATGGCCGCCGCGATGGCGGAAGTGGGGTGGTGTCGATGGAACGAACCGCGCTAATCCGCCTTCTATGCCCATGCCGATACCGGAAACGCCCCTCAGGTGACGCCTCTCCCGCCTCCGCCACCCGCCCTTCTCCACGATGCCAGCCTGTTTCTCGATTTCGACGGCACGCTGGTCGAGCTTGCCGCCACGCCGACGGCCGTCGTGGTCGACAGCGCGCTCACCGACCTGCTGGCCGCACTCGACAGCGCGCTCGGTGGCCGGCTGGCGATCGTCAGCGGCCGGTCGGTCGAGCATATCCGCGGCTATTTCGCCGACCTCGCCATCCCGGTCGGCGGCAGCCACGGGGTCGAATTGTCCTGGCCCGACGGTCGCACGACCGCACCGCCCGCGTCGGCGGCGCTCACCGCGCTCGCCGCGCGGGTGGATCGGTTCGAGGCCGACCATCCCGGCGTGCTGATCGAGACCAAGCCGTTTGGCTTCGCCTTCCACTACCGCCAGGCGCCCGAGGCGGAGGCCGCCTGCCACGCCATCGCCGAGGCACTCGCCCGCGAGGCCGATCTCCACCTTCAGCCCGGCAAGATGATGATCGAGGTCCGCCTGTCCGGCGCCGACAAGGGCACCGCCATCGCCGCGCTGATGCAGGACCCGAAGATGGCGGGTACCCGCCCGATCTTCATCGGGGACGATCTCACCGACGAGCCGGGCTTCGTCGCCGCGGCTCGCTTGGGCGGAATTGGGATACTGGTCGGCCCGGAACGGCCGACCGCGGCAACCTATGGACTTGCCGGCGTCACGGAAACGCTCGCATGGCTGAAAAGCGCGATCGGAGGGACTGGATGACATCGCTGGACCTCTGGCCGATCGGCAATTGTCAGGTCAGCGCGCTGGTCGACCGCAGCGGCCGGTTCGTCTGGGGCTGCATACCGCGGGTCGATGGCGACCCGATGTTCTCCGCGCTGATCGGCGGCGAGGAGCCGGCCGGCGGGTTCTGGGCGATCGACCTCGACGATTGCGTCGCGACCGAGCAGAGCTACGTCCGCAACACGCCGATCCTGGTCACCCGCCATATCGACGGCGGCGGCAGCGCGATCGAGGTGATCGACTTCTGCCCGCGCTTCCAGCGTCACGGGCGCAGCTACCGCCCGGTCGCCTTCGCCCGGATCGTCCGGCCGGTCGCCGGCAGCCCGCGGATCCGCGTCCGCCTGCGCCCGACCTGCGGCTGGGGCAGCACCTGCGGCGAACGCACCGGCGGGTCGAACCATCTGCGCTACCTGTCCGACGACCAGGTCGTCCGCCTGTCGACCACTGCCCCGGTCGGCCTCGTCCAGAGCGAGCGGACCTTCCGGCTGGAGAAGGCGCTGCACTTCTTCCTCGGCCCGGACGAGAGCTTCGTCGGGCATCTCGCCAGCAGCGTCGAGCAGATGCTGGTCGACACCACCGCCGAATGGCAGCACTGGACCCGCGGCCTCGCCATCCCGCTGGAATGGCAGGAGGTGGTGATCCGATCGGCGATCACCCTGAAGCTCTGCCAGCACGAGGAGACCGGCGCGATCGTCGCGGCGCTCACCACCTCGATCCCCGAGCATGCCGGATCGCAGCGCAACTGGGACTATCGCTACTGCTGGATCCGCGACGCCTATTACACGGTGCAGGCGCTCAACCGGCTCGGCGCGCTCGACGTCCTCGAAGGCTATCTCAGCTACCTGCGCAACATCGTCGACGGCGCCAAGGGCGGGCATATCCAGCCGCTCTACGGCGTACTCGGCGAAGCGACGCTGGAGGAACGCTTCGCACCCGGCCTCCCCGGCTATCGCGGCATGGGCCCGGTGCGCGTCGGCAACCAGGCCTATGAGCAGATCCAGCACGATGCCTATGGCCAGATCGTGCTGTGCGCGGTCCACGCCTTCTTCGACCAGCGCCTCTATCGCATCGCCGGGCTGGAGGATTTCGAGGCGCTGGAGAAGGTCGGCGAGCGGGCGTGGACCTACCACGACCAGCCCGATGCCGGCCTGTGGGAGCTGCGCACCCGGCAGAGCGTCCACACCTATTCCTCGGCGATGTGCTGGGCGGCCTGCGATCGTCTCGCCAACGCCGCCGAACGGCTGGAGCTGAGGGACCGGCAGGCGTTCTGGGCCGACCGCGCCGCGCGGATCCGCGAGGGGATCATCGCCGCGGCCTGGCGCCCGGAGACCAACCGGATGTCGGCAACCTTCGCCGGCGACGATCTCGACGCCAGCCTCATCCAGCTCCTCGACCTGCGCTTCCTCTCGCCCGACGACCCCAAGTTCCAGGGGACGCTGACCGCCGTCGAGGAGGGGCTGCGCCGCGGATCGCACATGCTGCGCTACGCCACCGAGGACGATTTCGGCCTGCCCGAGACCGCGTTCAACGTCTGCACCTTCTGGCTGATCGAGGCGCTGCACGCGACCGGCCGCACCGCCGACGCCCGCGCGCTGTTCGAGGAGATGCTGGCACGGCGCACCGCCTCCGGCCTGCTTTCCGAGGACATCGATCCGGTGACCGGCGAGCTCTGGGGAAATTACCCGCAGACCTATTCGCTGGTCGGCATGATCAACTGCGCCGCCATGCTGAGCAAGCCGTGGAGTGCCATCCGATGAGCCGGCTGATCATCATCTCCAACCGCGTCACCGCCGCCACCCGCGCCCATTCCGGCGCGCAGGGCGGCCTTGCCGTGGCGCTCTCCGCAGCGCTGCGCGAAATGGGCGGGATCTGGTTCGGCTGGTCGGGCGAGACCACCGACCAGTTCACCGGTCATATCAACTTCCAGCGCGAGGACGGCGTCACCACCGCGACCGTCGACCTGGAAGAGCAGGACGTCGAGGAATATTACAACGGCTACGCCAACCGGACGTTGTGGCCGCTGTTCCACTACCGCATCGACCTTGCCGAGTACGAGCGCGGCTTCGCCGGCGGCTACCAGCGGGTCAACGAACGCTTTGCCGATACCGTCCGCCCGCTGATCGAGCGTGACGACCTCGTCTGGGTGCAGGACTACCACCTCCTCCCGCTGGGCCATGAACTGCGCCAGCGCGGGCTGAACAACCGCATGGGGTTCTTCCTCCACACCCCCTGGCCGCCGCGACGCCTGCTGTCGACCCTGCCCGAGGCGGTGGAGCTGGTGCGGACCCTGTTCGCCTATGACGTGATCGGCTTCCACACCCGCGAATGGCTGGAATCGTTCGAGAACTTCGTCGTCGCGGAGATGGGCGCGGTCACCGAGGGCGACGACATCCTGCTCGACGGGCGGCGACTGAAGGCGATCCTGTGCCCGATCGGGATCGACGCCAAGGAGTTCAGCGCGCTGGCGAACAGCCCGCGCGCGCGCCTCACCCATCGCCGGATGCGCGACAGCGCGGTCGGCCGCGACATGATCATCGGCGTCGACCGGCTCGACTATTCGAAGGGGCTGGAGGAGCGCTTCCTCGGCTACGAGCGCTTCCTGCGCGAACATCCCGAGGAGCGGAAGGAGATCTTCCTCCTCCAGATCGCCCCGCCCTCACGCGGGGAGGTGGGCAGCTACCAGAAGATCCGCGCCGCGCTGGAGAGCCTCGCCGGGCGGATCAACGGCGCCTATGCCGATCTCGACTGGGTGCCGATCCGCTACGTCAATCAGGGCTATCCCCGCGTCGACCTCGCCGGCGTCTACCGCGCCGCCAAGATCGCGCTGGTCACGCCGCTGCGCGACGGCATGAACCTGGTCGCCAAGGAATATGTCGCCGCACAGGACCCGGCCGATCCCGGCGTCCTTATCCTCTCCCGCTTCGCCGGCGCCGCCGACCAGATGACCGAGGCGGTGCTGGTCAACCCCTACAGCGCCGAGGAGATGTCCGACGCGATCCTGCTGGCGCTGCGTATGCCGCGCGAGGAGCGCATCCGCCGCTGGGAGAAGATGATCGAAGGGGTGATGAACCAGGACGTCGTCTGGTGGCGCCGGCAGTTCACCGACGTGCTGATGGCGGTGCCTCAGTCGCCCGCACCGGCGACCGCCACGGGGAGCTGAACTTCGCCGCGCCTCCGGCTTGCCGCCCTTCGTCCTGAGTAGCTCAATGGCTGCTCAGGACTGGCGCGGCGGGACCGGCGCCATTGGCCTGTCCGACGATCTCCTGCCGGCGGCGGACCAGCGCCCATGGCATCTCGTCGCGGATGAATTGCAGCATCGCCTCGCGCACGTCGCAGCGCAGGTCGAAGGCGACGCTGGCATCCTTGGCGGTCATCAGCGCGCGGACCTCGACCGAGCCGTCGGGCTTGGTGTCGGTGACCTGAAGGTTGAAGAAGCGCTTGTCCCAGCGCGGATTGGCCCTGACGATCTCGCCCAGCTTCTCGCGCAGGCGGGGGATGTCTGCCAGGGGATCGAGATACCAGAACACGCTGCCGAGGAGCTGGCTGGTCTCGCGCGTCCAGTTCTGGAAGCTGTCCTCCAGGAACTTGGAGACCGGCACGATCAGCCGGCGATCGTCCCAGATGCGGACGACGACATAGGTCAGCCGGATCTCCTCGATCCGCCCCCACTCGCCATCCATGATGACGACGTCGTCGATGCGGATCGGCTCGGTGAACGCCATCTGCAATCCGGCGATCAGGTTCTTCAGCGCCGGCTGTGCCGCGGCACCGACCGCCAGCGCGGCGAGGCCGGCCGAGGCGACCAGGGTGACGCCGATGCTGCGCACCGCGGGGATGCTGATCAGCATCAGGCAGAAGGTGAACAGCAGCACCACGCACAGCGCGATGCGGTGGAGGATCGCGGCCCGCGTCCGCCGCCGCCTTGCGCGCAGATTGTCCTCGACGCTGATGTCGGCGCGAAGCTGGACGATCTCGTTGGCGGCGGCCATCAGCGCGATCACCATCCAGCCGAGCAGCGCCGGCATGACGAGCCCGGCGGTCCGCCGCCAGATCTCCAGCGCGCCCTCGCCCAGCGACAGAGCCGGCTGCACCGCGGTTAGCGCGAAGGCGATGGTCAGCCAGCGGCTGGGCCGTCGCAGCCGGGCGACGACGATGTCGTCGGTCTGCGTCTTGGTCCGCCGCGCCGCACGCACGCTGATGAAGAAGATGATGCGGTGCACGATGAACGCGGCGGCGATCGCCGCGACCGCGACGAGGCTCGACTGCACCCAGCCGGGCACGCGATCGATCAGGACGTCCAGTCGGTCCACATGCGTCTCCCGCAAAGCAGCATTCGGCGGATAACGGGGGTTTTCGCGAGGCGTTCCCGAAGTGGGGTGGATGGAGCCGGGGACACGACCAGGATCCTCCCCGGCACGGGGAGGATCCAACTTCCGCTTTTGCGATCGACGCCCTACGGTCGCGCATCGATCACCCGCCGGGAGGCAGATTTGCGCGGCATCACGATACTCGGCGGCTTTGCCCTCGCCGCCCTCCCCCTCGCCGCGGCGGCGCAGACCGTCGAGAAGCCCGCGGCCCTCGTCGCCGACGGCATGCCGCCCGTGCCCGCTGCGCTGGCGGCGGCGACCCGCCCCTACCTGGAATACCGCACCGCGACCTTCGAGGGCTGGGATGCACGCGACGGGTCGATCCTGATCACCACCCGCTTCGGCAACACCAGCCAGGTCCACCGCGTCCTGGCGCCCGGCGGCGACCGCACCCAGATCAGCTTCGAGGCGGACCGCATCGCCTCGGCCTCGGCGGCGCCGAAGACCGGCGACGTCACGGTCGTCCAGAAGGACGTCGGCGGTAACGAGTTCTTCCAGCTCTACACGCTGAAGGACGGCCGCCTCACCCTGCTGACCGACGGCAAGAGCCGCAACGAGTTCGGCAGTTGGAGCGGCGACGGCAGGCTGATCGGCTACAGCTCGACGCGGCGCAACGGCACCGACAGCGACCTCTACGTGATCGACCCGCGCGACCCGAAGAGCGACCGGATGGTGGCGCAGGTCGATGGCGGCGGCTGGCAGTTCCTCGATTTCGCGCCGGGCAACGCCACCGCCGTCGTGCTCGAATACGTGTCGATCACCCGCTCGCGCCTGTGGTCACTGGATCTCGCGACCGGCAGGATGACCCCGATCGGCGACCACGCGAAGGAGGTCGCCTATGGCGGCGGCGCCTTCGCACCGGACGGCACCTTCTGGGTCACCTCGGACGAGGATTCCGATTTCCAGCGGCTCGGCCGTATCGATCTCGCGACCGGCAGATTCACTCCCGTCCCGAACGCGCCGAACTGGGATGTCGAGGAGTTCGCGGTGGCGCCCGATGGCCGCTTCGTCGCCTTCATCGTCAACGAGGCCGGCACCTCGCGGCTGCGGCTGCTCGACACGAAGACCAACGCCGTCCGCAATGTCGATGCGCTCCCGGCGGGGGTCGCCTTCCGCCTCGACATTGCCGAGAGCGGTCGGATCGGCCTGACCTTCACCTCGGCGCGCAGCGCGTCGGACGTCTACAGCGTCGACCCCGCCACCCTCGCCGTCACGCGCTGGACGATGAGCGAGACCGGCGGCCTCGACCCGCGGGCCAATGTCGAGCCCGAGCTGGTCGCGGTGAAGAGCTTCGACGGCGAGACGGTCTCCGGCTTCCTCTACCGCCCCGACCCGAAGAAATTCCCCGGCAGGCGCCCGCTCCTCTTCAACATCCATGGCGGGCCGGAGGGGCAGACCCGCCCCGGCTTCCTCGGCCGCAACAACTATCTGCTGAACGAGCTGGGCATCGCCATCTTCTTCCCGAATGTCCGCGGGTCGACCGGCTATGGCAAGCGCTTCGTCGGCCTCGACAACGGTCCGTTCAAGCGCGAGGATTCGGTGAAGGACATCGGCGCCTTCCTCGACCGGCTCGAAAAGGACCCCGGCCTCGACAAGGCCCGCTTCGCCGAGACCGGCGGGTCCTATGGCGGCTATATGTGCTACGCCAGCGCGATCCGCTACGGCGACCGCTTCAAGGCGGCGAACTGCATCGTCGCGATCTCCAACTTCGTCACCTTCCTGGAGAACACCCAGAGCTATCGCCGCGACCTGCGCCGCGTCGAATATGGCGACGAGCGCGACCCCGCGCAGCGCGCCAAGCTGACCGAGATCTCGCCGCTGACCAGCGTGGCGAAGCTGAACATCCCGCTGTTCGTGGTCACCGGCGGCAACGACCCGCGCGTGCCCGCCAGCGAGGCCGACCAGATCGTCAAGGCGGTCCGGGCGAAGGGCGGCACCGCCTGGAGTCTGCTCGGCCAGGACGAAGGGCACGGTTTCGCCAAGAAGGCGAATGTCGACTACCAGTTCTGGTCGACGCTGCAGTTCTGGGACCAGACCCTGCTCGCGAAATAGCGGTCAACTCCTCCCCGGCACGGGGAGGGGGACCGCCGCGAAGCGGTGGTGGAGGGGGCCATCCACG
>Ga0207668_10002445_pt1 | contig 10839 bp, 13 predicted proteins | sample KBSS43metaG_FD_184323 | JGI IMG/M metagenome (GOLD analysis project Ga0207668, IMG submission 184323) | Switchgrass rhizosphere microbial communities from Kellogg Biological Station, Michigan, USA - KBS S4-3 metaG (SPAdes) (version 2) | ecosystem: Host-associated > Plants > Roots > Rhizosphere... | reverse complement strand
CACAATTGACCAAGACATCGAGCTTCTCGGTCTGCTGGGCCAGCGCCTCGACGGCGGCATCGCTGCCGACGTCCAGTTCGCGGATGTCGATACCGGCGAAGTCAGGATCGATGCGCCGCGCCTCGAGTTCGGCCGTGCCCCACCCGGTGGCGATCACGGCCGCGCCGGCCTTGGCGAAAGCGGTGGCGATGGCGCCTCCAATCCCACCGGTCCCGCCTGTGACGAGAACGCTCTTTCCCGCGAAATCAAACATGTTCCGCACTCCGCGCGATGCGGCGGAACCGCTCTTCGGTGGATTCCATCGCCGCGATCAGCGCCGGTGCGTCATAGGCGACTACGAGATAGGCACCCTTCGGCGCCACGGCCGTATTCTCGGCGATCGAACGCAGTGTCTCGGGCTCAATGGTGTCCAGCCCCAATTCGGCAAGGCTGCGGGGCAGGCCGATACGCCCGTAGAACTCGGCAAGATCGGTGATGAATGCGTCCGACCGTCCCTCGGCCGCAAGTTGCACGAGGACGCCATAGGCGATGTGATAGCCATGCGGCGCGCGGTCGACCACCGGCGTACGCACCAGACCGCGCGTGAGGCCATGAGCAAGGCTCAGGCCCATGTTCTCGAAGCCCAGCCCGGCCATCAGGATATTCGCCTCGACGACGGCCTCGAACGCTTCGTTGGGCGTGCCGCTGCCGGCAGCCGCCATGGCCGCTTCGCCGAACTCCCGGATCGTCTCGTAGCAGCCATTGGCGATGTAGGCGCCAGTACGAAGCTGGCGGGTGTAATGCGCATTCAGGCCGCCATGCGCCTGCGATCCCTCGCCTTCGAACTTCTTGGCGATGGCGTCACCGATCCCGGCGCGCAGGAATTGGGCGGGCGCGCCGGCCACCAGCTTGGTATCGACGACCACCGCCTCGGGATTACGGCCCAGCGATTCCACGGCGACCATCCGGTGATGTTCGTCATAAACGGCAAGGCCGCTTGCGGTCGGGCTGTCGTTCGAGGCGACGGTCGGAACCGAAATGAAGCCAGTCCCCACCCGGATGGCGCAGCCCTTGCCGATGTCGAGCGCCTTGCCGCCACCCATGCCGACGACAAGGTCCGCACCGGCCGCTCGCGCCTGCGTTGCCAGATCGTCCATCAGGGCGGCGGTGACTTCCCCGCGGATCGCCGCGATGTGGTGGATGGTGTCACCAAACAGCTGCGCGAGGCGATCGCCGACCAGCGCCAGCACGTCCGCGTCGACCACCAGGAACGGCACAGAGCCGCTCTGTGCGCAAATGCGCGGCAGAACGTTCAGCGCATCGGGACCCTGGTAGTAGCGATGCGGGCTGCCGAAAATCTTCACGTCCGGATCAGGGCGGGTGTCGTCCATGGCGCTGCTCTCAAGTTGAACTCGATACGGGCGATGCCGCCATCGTGCAGCCGGGTCCAGTCCAGTCCACCAGTTTGACGCGGCTGCGGCCGAGCATCGCGTACATGCTGCAAAACACGGCGCGAGTGCAAGGCGATGGTCGTCATGATCTAAGTGCCGCAAAGAAGTATGGGAGATCATATGCAAAACCAGGGCACCATCGAAGCGCGGCTCGCCGCGCTGGAGAGCGAAGCACGGTGGCAGCGCGACCAGATCGAGATCCGTCAGGTCATCGCCAGCTACGGTCCCCTGGTAGATGTGTCGGACCGGCTCGAACGCTCCCGCATCCTGGCGCAGCTCTGGACGGAGGATGGCATCTACGACATCGGCGGCGTGCGGTCTTGCCAGGGACGGGACGCGATCGCCAAAGTCTTCGAAGAACGCCATTTCGGCCAAGTCCCCGAAGGCGTGTGCCACGTCATGGGGCTGCCCCATGTCCATATCGAAGGCGATACAGCGGTCGCCTTGAACTACACCTGTGTCATGCGTCCTGACGGTGACGATCGCTTCTACCCTTGGCGAGTGTCGGCCAACAAGTGGGAGATGGTACGACAGGATGGCAAGTGGCTGATCCACCGGCGCACCAATCGCCTCATGACGGGCGATCCCGATGCTCGCGCGATGCTGGAGCATATCGATCAGATGACACCCGACTTGTCCCCGCCGGGGTGATGGCTCGCGCTTGAGCAGCCTCTATTAAGCGTTGATCCGGGACCAGAAGTCGGGCGTCATGTCCACGCGGATGCGGATGAGCTGGCGCGATGTGAACAGCCAGCGATCCCCCTCCTTGCGAAACGTCTCATAGTAGTGGCCATAGCCGTGCAGGTGCTCCTCGACGTCGCCGTTCTGCCACCACAGCGAGTCTTCCATGGCCCAGATCCCCTTCGCCTCGGTGTCTGACAGGAAATCGATCTCCGCGCCGTGGCAGTGGTGGACCGAGGTGATCGGCGTCGGGTGCATGAAGACCCGCGCCAGCTGAGCTGCGATCGCCTGCGGACCGACAACGCGCCCGCGGGTTCCTTCCGAAGAAACTGGCTGATCCTCGGCGGGAAGGCTGTGCTTCCACGTTTCGGAATAGGCGTCGTCCGCATGGAGACTGGCGTAACCGTCCCACATCTTCAGATCCATGTAGCGCAGCTTCTTGGCAAACAGGTCCTTGATGGCATGGATCGCCAGCAGCTTCTCGATGTCGTTCATGTCGACCTCCCTATCAGAGCGACGCTCACGGACGCGGAAGTCGTCAGACGAGCGAGGACAGCTGGTCGCGCGAGAAGGGTATCGGAGGCTGACCCCATCGCTTCCAGTTCTCGCGGATCACGGGTGGTGCGCGCGTCGTAATTGCTCGACTTGAAGCCGAGCGCGACCGCGTTGCGTGCGGAACGCGCGAAGCGGGCGATGACATCGGCGATCTGCCCCTCTGTCATAGTCTGCGTGGGTACCGAGGCTCGCTCGATGTAGTGTGGAGCGAAGCTCGTGGAACCGGGTGGTGCCGATCGTGCCTGAAGGACGCAGGCTCTCGACCGCCTGATCGGGCGTGCCGCCGCCATGCAGCATGCCCTGGTGGAACAGCTGCGAAACGATCCGGCCGCCAGCTAGGTGCACATCCTGGATCACGGCGCGTCAAGCCTGCAGCGCGGCTTCCCCGTGCATGCGCGGCGTACCGCCGTGATCGTACGATTGGGGATGGTCATCTCCCGCACGCTGATCGGCTCGAAGAGCGGCGCGGTTAGCTCCGCCGTCATTTCAGCCGGGACAACGCTGCTGGATCGTAGGGAACGAAGTTCCCGCCGGCACGCGCCTTCTGGACCCATCCTGCGTCGCTGATCAGGGCGCGGCCCACCGCGATCATGTCGAACATGCCTTGATCGTAGAGGCGGCGCACGGCATCCAGATTGTTGAGAGCCAAAGTCTCGCCGCGACCTTTCAGCGTATCCTGCAGCCAGTTGTTCAGGCCGATGCCTCCGACCGCCATGCTGGGCTTGCCAGTCAGCTTCCTGGCCCAACCCGCCAACGTGATCTCTGAGCCGGCGAAGGCGGGCATGTCGAACCGGCGGCTGCTCGCATCGAACAAGTCCACTCCCGCATCCGAAAGAGCGCCCAGGATGATCTCCAGTTCCTCCGGCGTGTCGGCGAAACGGGCCTTGTAGTCCTGCTGCTTATGCTGCGAAATGCGCAGGATGATCGGCTTGTCCGGACCGATCTGCCGCCTGATTTCACGCACCACCTCGGCGCCGAACTCGGCGCGCGCGCGCGGATCACCATTGAAGCGGTCGGTGCGCTGGTTGGTGTCCCGCCAGAAGAAGGTATCGATCAAGTATCCATGCGCGCCATGGATCGCCACGCCATCGAAGCCGACATCCATGGCGTGCCGGGCGGAGCGGCCATAGGCCGCGATGACATCGGCGATGTCGGCCTCGGACATCGGTTCGGTCGGCTTGCTGACCCGCTCGACATACGCTGCCTCATAGGAGACCAGACCGGGTGTGCCCCATAGTCCGGAGGGTCGGTGCCCGAGGTGTTCGGGCAGAGCGGACCGTGCGGGGTCCCGCAGGCAGCCCTGGTGCCACAATTGCGGTACGATCACCGCGCCCTCCGCATGCACGGCATCGACCACCGCACGCCAGCCTTCCAAGGCGGCATCGCCGTACATGTGTGGGATCGCCGTGCCGTCAACCGCGACCGGATGATCGATACCCACACCTTCGGTCACGATCATGCCGACACCGCCAGCGGCACGGCGGCGGTAGTATTCGACGACATCGCCCGTAGGAATACCGCCCGGCGAGTATTCGCGCGTCATCGGCGCCATCGCAATTCGATTGCGCACCGTCATGGACCGCAACGCGATAGGCTCGAACAGCGGCGCGGCGATGCTGTCGATTGTATCGGCATTCGCATTGTCCATGGAATTCTTCTCCTGAAGGCTTCGACGGCGCGCAAGGCCGGACGCTTCGTCACATAAGCTGGTTGGGAGCAGCGATACTTGCGCGCATCCACCCAGCCAACTTCATCCCGACATTCTCGGTCTTACCGTGCCTGTTGAGAGAGCGGGAAACACTCTAACTTACAGATGGACGAAGGCAAGTTGGCGGACGATCAGAACAAATTCAGCGTCGAGCCCCCATCGACGCGGATGGTCTCGCCCGATACGAAGCTGGCACGGTCGGAACACAGAAACGATACGATCGCCGCCATTTCCTCGGTCCGGCCCAACCGCCCCATCGGCGTCGATTTCGCGATCCGGTCCGGGGCATAGCCCGCGCTCTTGTTGTACTCGTCCGCCAGGGCCGAGGGGAAAGGACCGGTCGCGATCGTATTGACCGTGATGTTGTCCTTTGCAAACTCATAGGACATCGTCTTGGCCACCGCTGCAGAGGCGACCCGCGTGTTCTGCGCCGGCAGCGAGAAGCGCAAGTGCGGCGTCTTCACTCCCATCGATGCCATGGCGATGATGCGCCCCCACTTGTTCTCCTGCATCGCAGGGATGACCAGCCGCGAAAGGCGGACCAGCGACATCGTGTAGTTCTCATGCGCGGCCAGGTAGTCATCGTCCGAGTTGTTGAGGAAACCCTCGACATTGCCTGGCGTCGGGGGATTGACCACGAGGATGTCAGGCGTGCCGAACGCCTTTGCCGCTTCGCCCACGATGTAGTCGGCCTCCTGCTGGGCCACCATCCCGCCGACGACGCCATGCACGCTGCCGCCCTCATTCGTGATGGCTGCCACGGCCTGCGCGACAATCTCGGGCTCACGGCCGGTCAGGACGACATTTGCGCCCTCTTTCGCCAACTCTTTTGCAATAGCCAGGCCACATCCCCGACTACCGCCGGCGACGAGCGCCACTTTACCTTCGAGTCCGAAATCCATTCACCCCCTCCAACAATCAATATCCGCTACATCACGCGCTATTCTCAGTCGGTCGTCATCTCACGGATTAATATAAAACGATATCACAGACTCGATATATTGTGATTTGAACCATGGCTGGTTTGGCGTATGCCATCGTGACTACATAGATATAAACAATGAGCTGGATGACGAAAGGATGTTACCGTCATGGACCTTCAACTGAACGGCAAAAGAGCGCTCGTCACCGGCAGCACCGCCGGCATCGGTGAAGCGATCGCCCGTACTCTGGCTGCGGAAGGCGCCATGGTCGTCGTCAATGGCCGCAGCGAGCGACGCGGCAAGGCGGTGGTCGAAGCCATCACGGCGGCGGGTGGCACGGCGATCCTCGCCCTTGGCGACGTGGCCGATGATGCCGGCGCGGACAGCGTGTGCACGGCCGCCAAGGATGCGTTCGGTGCCATCGACATCGTTGTCAACAATGCGGCCGGCTTCGCCAGCGGAAGCAGCGTGGCGTCCTTCTTCGGCGTCAGTCTCCAGGATTGGAACCGCACCTACGACATGAACGTCGGCGCCGCGGTGCGCATGATGCAGCGGCTCGTCCCTGCCATGCAGGAGCAGAAATGGGGCCGCATCATCAACATCGGCAGCGTCGGCGGCTGGCTGCCATCGGGTGAGTTGCCCGACTACGGCGTGGCGAAAACCGCGCTGATGGGCCTGACTGCGTCTGCGGCCAAAGCGCTTGCCGGATCGGGCGTGACGGTAAATTGCGTGCTGCCAGGGATCATCTACACCCGGTCGGTCAAAGCCTGGTTCAAGGCGATCGGCGAGCGGGAAGGCTGGGGGGACAATCGCGAGAAAAGCGAAGCGTTTCTGCTGAAGCAACAGCCACAGACGGTGCATCGGGTCGGTCATGTCGATGATATCGCGACCATGGTGACGTTCCTCGCCAGTCCGCTGTCCGGGTACATCAACCAGGTGAATCTGCGCGTGGACGGCGGCGCCTTTCCCGTCGTGGGCTGATCGGCCCCGCCCGGGAAGCCGCGGCCGCACGTCGGAGAGGCCTGCGGCTCCATCCTACATCAACTGGTTGGCAGGAACGTCTAGCCCATCCAGCGGTCGATCGAAGCCACGGATCATCGCGGTGACCGTGTAAGATGCCAACAGGACGCCATCCTGCGAGAACACTGTACCGTGCCCCTGCGCAAGGCCGCGGCCCGCGTAGATTGAGGGATTTGAGTAGAGAATCCACTGCGATACGTCAGCGTCGGCGTGGTAGGCGATGGCGATCGACATGACCCCCGTCGACATCGTTACATGCGCATCGCCTTCCTTGATCCCTTCGTGAGGGAGCATGGAAGCGCCGATCGTCATGTGACCAACGCATTGCGTGAGCAGCGCCTGGTTGAGCAGTTGCGTCGCCGGCTTGTCGCGGCACCGCATCCAGCAGTGCAGCACCGGCGGACCAATACGATCCTCGTGAGGCGTGTAGTCACCGTTCACGAAGCGTGCATCGCGGCCGGTCATGCCGAAGTCGAAGTCAGGGCATTCGTCCGGCCCGGGAACCTTCGGCATCTCCACCTGATGCGAGATCAGATCGGGCACGTCTTTGTCGAGCAGCACCATTGTCGGGCAACGCAGCTTGCCCTCCTGCTCCGCCGAAACCAGGACACTGGCGAACGTGCGGCCGGACTGCAGGATCTCGGTCCTGAAGTCGAGTGGGATGTGAAAGCCGGCGACGCGTACGAACTGCGCGTAGGCCGAGATCACCCGCTTGCCGGGCACGGCCTTGGCGGCCGCGACGATCGACTGCGCCAGCATCTGGCTGCCCTCGACCACGTTGCGCGGCGCATTCAAATGCGGCGGCGCCGTGAAGACGTTCGCGGCGGTCGGCTGCAAATCGATTATACGAATGAGGTCCTGCAGATCCCCCCAATTCTTGTCGTAGAAGTCATTTGTCGGATTTTCGACCATGTGCCGCTTACGCCTTCTTCGGGATCGGGAAGATGGCCACTCCGATCGAGACCGTCACGCGATCCTGGTAGAACGCGATATGACCGGCAAGCTGGCTGACTTCGGGATACGGCGTCTCGTAGGCCCAGGCGACCGGTCGCTCCTTGTCGCCGCCTGCCAAAGCCCAATACGTGGCGACGCCCTTGTATGGGCAGTGGCTCACGCGGCCTTCGATCTTCTCCAGCTTCGACATGTCGACGTCGCCGCGAGGGAAGTAGAATACAAGGCCGTGGTTCTGCTCGTCGACCAGCAGGGCGCGCTCGGTCCGCCCCAACTGGGTGCCGTCCTGTGCCGTGGCGGTAACCGGATTGCGGCGCCGGAGAACGTCCACGCGGTAGTCGAAACGCTCATCGTAAGCAGGACCCCAGCTGGGGTCGATTTCCGTTTGTGCCATGATGCTTCCTAGCCCTTGATGCCGAGGACGTTGTTTTGGGTGAGGTCGTGAAGCCGAGTGTAAGGCGAGCGCAGGCTCGCGCCGCGCTCAACGCTTTCCTTCGAGCAGTCCCTTGAGGTTCGAGCTCATGAACATCTCCTGCTCGGCAGGCGTAAAGTCCTTCACCTCGTTGATGAAGTCCAGAGGCAGCAGCAGACCTTCCGGATGCGGCCAGTCGCTGCCGAACAACAAACGCTCGGCGGAAACGTGCTGCTTCAGTTCGTTGAGGTCTTCCTCGTAGTAGGGCGCCACGTAGACGCACTGCTGGAAGGTCTCCACCGGGTCCTTTGCGAAGCTCTTGGGCATCTGGCCGTAGGCGCGCTTGAGCATGTGCATGAGATGCGGCACCCAGATCGAACCGTTCTCTGCGGAGACCCAGCGGATGTTCGGGAACCGGTCCATCACGCCATGAGCGATCAGCGCCGAGATCATGTCGGCAATCGCACGCCCTTGCGTGTCCATGCAGGCTTTCAGCGGATCGGAACGGTCGAACGCCAACGCTTCGTTCGCCTTGCTCCCCCACCAACGGTAGATCTGCTCGTAACCCGAGTCCGAGACATGGAGCACGACGAAGATATTGGATTCATTCACCTTGGCCCAGAATTTGTCGAACTCGGGCGACCCCGGCGAACGCGAACCGAACAAGCCGGGCACCGGCGCCGGGCGGATCAGGATCAGGCGCGCGCCACGCTCGAGCGCCCAGTCCAACTCGTCGCAGGCGAGGTCGACGTCCGCCAGCGAGATGTAGGCACAGGGGAATAGGCGGCCCTTGTAATTGAACGTCCACTCATCCGCGACCCAGGCGTTGAGCGAATGCACGCAAGCCGCGGCCAGCTCCACGTTGCTGCCCATGTGGCCCTCGATCACCGAGGCCAGCGTCGGAAACACGAGCTGCGCCTGGACCTTCTGTTCGTCGAGCAGCTTGAGACGCGCTTCGGCTTGGGAGAATTCGGGCTGCGCCGCCAGGACATCGCCCGTCAACTCGCGCAGCGTCTTGCCTTCCTTGTTATCCCCCCGGAACCACAATTCGTGAGTGCCAGGGGCCGCGACCACGTCGAAGGTCGGGTTGGGGATGTAATCGCTCAAATGGCCGCTGATCGCGAGCTTGGTACGTCCCTCCACCTGGACATACTGGAAGTCCTTGTGGAACTTCTTGGGCAGATGCCGACGAAAGGTGTCGTACGTTTCATAATAATGGCCGTCGGCGTCATAGACGGGATAGCCCAGATCTCGGGTCTCTTTGACCCGTTCCATAACGTGTTGGACTGCCACTCGCGCTTCTCCCGATTGATCCTGCGAGCTTCGCGCCCGCACGGCGATGCGTGAGGGGCTAGAACTCCGGGATGGTTCTTGAATCCAGATAGCCAGACTGAGACGATCGAATCAATCTGACGATGCGTCAAAAATGCCATGGCGCCGGATGAATGTCCACAGCAGATCGTCAGGCCGGGCACTCAAGATCGGTCACTCGCGTCCGCCGCACACATGCGTGTTTGGCCCGGCCGCGCCGTACGCGCGGCCGGTTATCGTGCGGCGCTTTGGGCGAGGTGCCCGACTACCCCGCTTCGTGTAGCGAGAATATCTCCTTGGCAACGATGGTACCGGACTTGCTCTGATCGAGCGCGGAGATGACCTCGCTGGTCGTTTCCCCAAGGGTTTTCAAGGTTCCGCCCAGGTCGTCGGTTTCCACTTCGTAGATCGCGACATACTTCCAAGCCGGAGCACCGGCGACGTTCACGATCTTCGTGCGGAAGCGGCGCGCACTGACGATCCCGGGAACGCTCAAGATTTCCGGGATATGGGTTTCATTGTACCATTCGTTGTAGACATCCTCCTGACCTTCCACGGCATCGGTGAAGGCCAACAAAACGTGCTTTGCCATAAAGACTCCTGCTCAATCGAATGTGGACGAGGGCTTGGCGGCGACTGCGCAGCCTTAGAGGTTACCGAGGCGGCGCCTTGGCTGTTGCAGTCAGGATGTACGATGGCGGCGGCGGCAGCGCCAGGCCGCCTCGAAGCCGCGTGACCAGACCCTCGGTGCCCTGTGCAGTCCTCTCGGGCGAGGGAGCGCCTTCCCAGAAGGCCGCCCAGGCGGGCAAAGTATCGTGAAAACCGGTGTCGGCCGGCAGTCCGCCCGGCCACCGCAGCCGCTGAGGGCCCAACGGCGGATCATCATGGGCCGTCGCGTAGAGCCGGGTTTGCACCCGGCCGCGGAATAGCCAGCAGCCGTCACGCCGCACGTAGCGATCGTGATACAGCAGGCTGGCCGTCACCCACTTGTCCCCCACCTCATGCTCGACACGGCAGCTGGCCAGGCCCGTGGCATCGTCCGGCCCCAGGAACTCTATCAGGTGGTTCGTGACATGATGCGCGCTGGCCGTGAACTGGCGCAACGAAGCGTCGAAAATCTCGCGCAGGGCCGGCCGACCGTTTCGACCTGGCCCCACACGGACATCATCGACGTATAGCGCAACGATTGCATCGAGGTCCCGCGCATCCATGGCCAGGGCATAGCCATACGCCAGATCACGGATGGCCTCGCGCGCTTCGATCCGGTCCAGCCGGGCAACCACCTCGGACAAGATCAAAGCAACTTACCCTTAGCGGATGAACTGCTTTACGTAGTCCTCGCCGAGACCCTGGTCCCGATACCATTGATCGCAATAAGACAAGAGGCTCAAGCAATTGTCATAAGCGATCGGCTTGTCGTTCTCGTCCACCGAGACAAGACCGCCATGCATGACATAAAGCGCCATCATCTTGTTGGTCGAAACCGTCAGGGTATGAATGTCGCCCGTGGGTTCCCAGACGAAGCTACCGGCTTCGGCGACCCAGTCATGCTCGGGATAGTACCAGCTGCCCTCGATCGTGTAGGAATAAACCGGCCCGTCATGAACATGGCGACCAACGATCCCCGGCTTCTCGTAGCGCAGCACGTTGACGGTCACGCCCCCGGCGACATCGAACATCAAGGGCAGATACCAGTGGCCGGCCGGGCGCCGGACCCACTGCGGGTTATCCAGTTCCGGAATTTTGTACACCACGTCCTTGGGAAGATGCACGCTTGCCAGGCCTTGCGGCAGCAGCTCCTTAACCAGACTGTTCATTTAACTCTCCTGATCGCGTCAACATAGCGCC
>Ga0207668_10002442_pt1 | contig 10848 bp, 7 predicted proteins | sample KBSS43metaG_FD_184323 | JGI IMG/M metagenome (GOLD analysis project Ga0207668, IMG submission 184323) | Switchgrass rhizosphere microbial communities from Kellogg Biological Station, Michigan, USA - KBS S4-3 metaG (SPAdes) (version 2) | ecosystem: Host-associated > Plants > Roots > Rhizosphere >... | reverse complement strand
CGACACGTTGGCCGGCGGCCAGGGCAACGATCAGCTCTTCGGCGGTCAGGGCAACGACACCTTCGTGTTCCAGCGCGGGGACGGCCGCGATACCGTGTTCGACTTCCAGTCTGGTGCCGGTTCGGAGGACGTGCTCCAGCTCGATGCCGCCGCCTTTGCCGACTTCAACGCGTTGATGCAGTCGGGCGCGGTGTCAAACACCCAGATCGGTACCGAGATCGAATACGCCGACGGGTCCAGCATCACGCTGATCGGGGTCAACAAGGCTACGCTCACGGTGGACGACTTCCGCTTCGCCTGATTACCCATGCTGGTTTGATCACATGAATGGGGGCGCATGCGCCCCCATTTTCGTGTTGTTAGATATCTGTAACAATTCTCGGCTACGGCCAATGCCGGACGAGTGAGCGCACCCATTGACAGCCAGCCGGCAACAATCCGGGAATACCCGCAGCGAGCTCAATGCTGCGCTCGCACGTTGTCGTTCGGCTTTCTTTGCGATCGCCGGATTCAGCGCGATCCTCAACATTCTGGCGCTGACCGGTTCCATGTTCATGATGGAGGTCTATGACCGGGTTCTGCCGAGCCGAAGCGTGCCGACGCTCGTGGGCCTGCTTGCGCTGGCACTGGTCCTCTACCTCTTTCAGGGATTGATGGACGCCCTGCGCGGCAGGCTGCTCGTTCGGATCGGCCTCGGCCTCGACCAGCAAATGTCGGATCGCATCTATGCGACGGTGATGCGCTTGCCTATCCAGGCGCCGAAGCGCGGTGAATCGATCCAGCCGCTGCGCGACCTGGATACGGTGCGCGCCTATCTGTCCGGCCCCGGACCGACAGCGTTCTTCGATTTGCCCTGGGTGCCTCTCTATCTCGCGATCTGCTTTGCCTTCCACTTCTGGATTGGCGTCACGGTGCTGGCGGGCGCGCTGGTACTGGTTTCGCTGACGCTGCTGTCGGAGCTGCTTGCAAAACAGTCCGCGCTCGACGCCAATCGCATTGGCAACCAGCGTGCGCGGTTGGCGGAGACGAGCCGTCGAAATGCCGAGGCGCTGACGGCGCTCGGCATGGTGAGCTGGACTTCCCGCCGCTGGCAGGCATTGAACCGCAAGTTCCTGTCCGGGCATGCGCAATCAAGTGATCTCGCCGCGGGCCTTGGCGCCATGGGACGATCATTCCGGATGATGCTACAGTCCGGCGTGCTTGCCGTCGGCGCCTACCTCGTGATCAACCAGCAGGCCACCGCGGGTGTCATTATTGCATCGTCGATACTGTCGGCGCGGGCGCTCGCGCCGGTCGATCTCGCGATTTCCCACTGGCGCAGCTTCGTCGGCGCCAGGCAGGCCCGCGAGCGTTTGAACAAACTGCTCGTGCTGCTGCCGGAACTGCGAAATCCGACGTCTTTGCCAAAGCCGCAACGCGGCCTCACTGTCGATAATGTCAGTGCGGCGCCGCCGGACGTCCAGCGGGCGGTCGTGCATGAGGTGACGTTCTCCCTGAAGGCCGGCAACGGGCTCGGTGTGATCGGTCCGAGCGCGTCGGGAAAATCGTCGCTTGCCCGGGTTTTGGTGGGTCTGTGGACGCCCGCGCGCGGCGCTGTTCGGCTTGACGGCGCGACGCTGGACCAATGGGTTCCCGATGTACTCGGCCGCCACGTCGGCTATCTGCCGCAGGACGTCGAACTGATCGAAGGGACAGTCGCAGAAAACATTTCGCGGTTCGATCCCAACGCCACGTCGGAGGCAATCATCGCCGCTGCGAAGGCTGCAGGGGTAAACGAACTCGTGCTTTCGCTGCCGCAAGGCTATGACACGGAGATCGGGGAGCAGGGCTCGGCCTTGTCGGCTGGCCAACAGCAGCGCGTAGCCCTGGCACGTGCCCTTTACGGCGATCCGTTTCTGGTCGTGCTGGACGAACCGAACTCCAATCTTGACGCCGAAGGCGACGAGGCGCTGACGCAGGCCATTCTCGGCGCGCGGGCGCGCGGAGCGATCGTGGTCGTGGTCGCGCATCGGCCGAACGTGTTGTCGGGAGTCGATCATGTGCTCGCGTTGAATGGCGGCCGTCAGCAAGCCTTCGGCCCCAGGGACGAAGTGCTGGCCAAGGTGCTGCGGCGCGACCCTGTTGTCAGCGCGCCCAAAGTCGTTCAAGCCGTCCAGGGATAAACCATGTCCGACGCAGATTTGATTGACCCGCGTGCGTCAATTCGACGGCACATCGTGCTGGGGCTGGCTGCCGTCATGCTCGTCGCGGGGGGCATCGGCGGTTGGGCTACAACCACGGAAATTTCGGGCGCCCTGATCGCGCCGGGAAGTGTTGTGGTCGAATCCAGCGCAAGGAAGGTTCAGCATCCGAGCGGCGGCGTCGTCGGCGAAATTGCAGTGACCGGCGGGTTGAACGTCGCGGCCGGCGACATCCTGATCCGTCTCGACGAGACCATGACGCGGGCAAATCTGCAGATCGTGTCGAAGACCCTGGACGAGATGACGACGCGGCGCGCGCGATTGCGGGCCGAACGCGACGGTGCATCGGAAATGTCGTGGCCGTCTGCGTTCAGCAACCGACGGCAAGACGAAAGCATCATCGAGCTGATGGCCGATGAGCAGCGCCTGTTCGAACTACGCAGCAGCACCAGGCTTGGCCAGAAACGCCAGCTGCGCGAGCGGATCGCCCAGCTCAGGGAGGAAGCCAACGGGATCATTGCTCAGCAAGCGGCGAAATCTCAGGAACTGGTTTTGGTCAACAATGAACTGGAAGGCGTGCGGGAACTCTGGTCGAAGCAGCTGATTCAGATGAACCGGCTGACCGCGCTCGAGCGCGAAGCGGCGCGGCTTGATGGCGAGCGAGCGCAGTTGATCGCCGCGGCGGCGCAGGGGCGAGGCAAGATATCCGAGATCGAACTTCAGATTACGCAGATCGATCGCGAATTGGCGAGCGAAGTCGGCCGTGAATTGCGCGAGATCGACGGCAAGGCCGGCGAATACGCGGAACGGAAGGTGGCGGCCGAAGACCAGTTACGGCGCATCGACATCCGGGCCCCGATTTCAGGCACCGTCCACGAATTGAACGTCCACACGGTTGGCGGCGTGATCAGCGCGGGCGAGCAATTGATGCTGATCGTTCCCGCTTCCGAGCGTTTGACGGTGGAGGCGAGGGTCTCGCCACAGGACATAGATCAGGTCCGGGTAGGCCAGACCGCCGCGCTGCGGTTTTCTGCCTTTAGCCAGCGCACGACGCCGGAGATCAACGGGGCCGTCAGCCGGGTATCGGCCGACGTGACGACGGAGCAACGCACCGGCATCGCCTACTATACGGCGCGCATCGCCATCGGACCCGATGAACTCGCTCGCCTCGGCGATGTCAGGCTTGTGCCCGGCATGCCCGTCGAAGCGTTCATCAAGACGGCCGACCGGACGGTTGGATCCTACCTTACCAAGCCGCTGTTCGACCAGGTTGCCCGGGCATTTCGCGAGCGATAGTTTCTTCGCCTCTGACTGCTGACGAGCGCGGATCCGGTCCTCCCCGGCCGTTCCGCGCGGCAACCGGCCCCAGCAGAACCATGAGACTTTGGCTTGATTTCTCGACGGCGGTTTGATGAGCGGCACTGGTCTTGAAGCCCTGAAATCACGATTTTCCCGGGAATAGCTCCCCGGTTGGCGGGGGACGAGGAGACAGGTGAGATTGCCCCGCGTTGCCAGCCATTGAGCCGGACGCGCTCCTTCCCCCGAATAGCTGCATCGGAAGGCGTAATACCAATGATCCCGGCACTTGCGCCAATGCGTGTTCTGCGTGGAGCAGACCGAATGCCATGCTCCATTTCATAACACCGCGGCCGTAATAGGCTTTCCGTATTAAAAATAAGAAGAATTGCCCGATAACCCGTCAGCAGGCGTCTTTGCATGCGCCACCCGATTGAGAAATCACCGAGGGACGGAACAGCGATCATCCTTGAGGATGATGCAAGCGGAACCTATGACGTCGCTCACTGGTCGAGCGAGGCGGGGGAATGGCTCGGTGAAAACGGCGAGCCGACCAGGATCACGCCGACGCACTGGTATCCCATACCGCGCGATCAATATCTCACGGGAGATGACGAAAGACCGCACGACCAATCGCGAGTCGGCCGTTGGCGGCGCCTTGCACTCTCGATCGCTGTAACTCTCCTTGCGGGAGCGCTCATTGCCACGTTTTTCCGCGCCGATGTCGCCGCCTATGTGACGCGATACGCCGGTCAGGAAGACATATCCAGTGTCAATAAAATCGGCGGGTATATCACCGGGCTGTTGACGAGCCCGGGTTCACCGAAAAGCAACCTGGTTGCCCAGGGACAGGTCGAAGCCGATCAGGCCAGCGCGCCAGCGGAAGCAAAGCAAGCCGCGCAGGCGCAGCAGATCGCGGCGGTGCCCGTAGCGGAAGCGCAACGCGCCCTCGAGGAGGATCGAGCCGAAGGGCCGGCACAGGAGCCTACGGAAGTCCGACGCGCTGTCGAGGGGCTCGACGTGCAGCTGCAGGCGGAGAAGAGCGCGCGATCGTTCGAAGAGGACCGCGAAAAAGCGGCCGCTCTCGCGCTGGAGGCGGCTGCCGCGCGAAAAGAGCTGGCCGCGAGCACGGAGCAACATCGTCAAGCGCTCGAAGCGGAACGCGCACGCGGGATCGCACTGGCGCGTGCGCTGGCGACCGCACAGCGGGAAAATGAGAAGCAGGCGGGCCTATTGAAGGCAGGCGACGAAACCGCGCAGCTCAAGCAGGCGGAGGCGGTGAAGAGCGCACGATCGCTCGAAGAGGAGCGCGAAAAAGCGGCTGCCGCACGAAAAGAGTTGGCCGCGAACACGGAGCAATATCGGCAAGCGCTCGAGGAAGAACGCGAGCGCGGCGCCGCACTGGCGCGCGACCTTGCGACCGCGCAGCGGGAAAATGAGAAGCAGGCGGCGATGTTGAAGGCAAGCGCCGAAACAGCCCAGATCAAGCAGGCGGAGGCAGCGCAGAGCGCGCGATCGGTCCAAGAGGAGCGCGAAAAAGCGGCCGCTGTCGCGCTGCAGGCCAACTCCGCACGCAACGAGCTGGCCGCGGGGACCGAGCAACATCGTCAGGCGCTCGAAGAGGAACGCGCGCGCGGCGTCGCGCTGGCGCGCGAACTTGCGACCGCGCAGCGGGAAAATGAGAAGCAGGCGGCGCTGTTGAAGGCAAGCGCCGAAACCGCGCAGCTCAAGCAGGCGGAGGCAGCGCAGAGCGCGCGATCGTTCGGAGAGGAACGCGAAAAAGCGGCGGCTCTCGCGAGGGAGGCCGCCGCCGCGCGAAAAGAGCTGGCCGCGAGCACGGAGCAGTATCGTCAAGCGCTCGAAGAGGAGCGCGGACGCCGTGCGGCACTGTGGAGCGAACTCGCAACGGCGCAGCGCGAAAAGGAGATGCAGGTTGCACAGTTGCGCCAGACTGGCGACGAAACAGCGCAGCAGGCGGAAGCGGCGCGGATCGCACGATCGCTCGATGAGGAGCGCAAAAAAGCGGCCGCTCTCGCGCTGGAGGCCGCCGCCGCCCGAAACGAGCTGGCCGCGGGCACGGAGCAATATCGTCAAGCGCTCGAAGAGGAACGCGCGCGGGGCGCCGCACTGGCGCGCGAACTTGCGACCGTGCAGCAGGAAAATGAAAAGCAGGCGGCACTATTGAAGGCAAGCGACGAAGCAGCACAGCACAGGCAGGCGGCGGAAAGCGCAACGACGGAACCGCGACAACAGCTGCGGCACGAGCGCGACAGGACCAGGGCAATGGCCCGCGATCTCGAACCCGCCCGGCGCACGGTCGGTGTGCGCACCACGCCCGGACCCGCGACGAGTAACCCAACCTCCAGGGCGGCACAAACAGGGGAGGTGGCTGCGGCGGCGCAGCCGGCGGCCGCAGAGGTGAAAGGCGGTCCGGAAGCGATGAGGTTGATCGCGCGCGCCAGTGTGCTGCTCGGTCAGGGAGATATCGGTTCTGCCCGGATCGTGCTCGAGCGCGCCAGCGAAACGGGCAGCGCAAAGGCGAGTTTCATGCTCGCAGAGACATATGATCCTGCCGTTCTGACCGCATGGGGGACTTACGGAACGCGCGGCGAGGTGACGAAGGCGCGTGAACTCTACGCGAGGGCTCATGCCGGCGGCATTTTGGAGGCGAAGAATCGATTGAATGCGTTGCCTCAGTGAGAGGATGAAGTGAACATGTTTTCAGGACGACACTTGTTGCTGCTGGCCGTGTTGACGTCGCTTGTTCCGGCGCTTCAACCAGCCAATGTGCAAGCACAGACAGCCAATGTGGATGCGCGGAGTGCTTCCGCGCCGCGACGCATCCCCGTTCAAGAGACGCAAAAAGAGAAGATAAATGCCTGGACCGTCGGCCTCGCCGGCGGCTTGCTCGAAGGCGCCCCCCTGCGTCTTGCGGCCGAGATGGCCCGCGTCGTCGATGATGGCCCGAATTTGCATGTCCTGCCGATCGTCACGCGGGGTGCGACCGAAAATCTGAACTCGCTGCTTTATTTGCGCGGCGTTGATACGGCGATCATCAATTCCGACGCGCTCGAAGAGTACAAGATTCAGGTCCCGGAGATCCGGCGTCGGATCACTTACCTGCTCAATCTCTTCCCGTCGGAGCTGCATATCTTTGTCCGGCCCGAGATCGAGAGCCTGCAGGATCTCGCTGGCAAAAAGGTGAATTTCAACACCCAGGGCACGGCGGCGGCATATTCGGGGCCGCTGATCTTCAGCCGCCTCGGCATCAATGCAGAAAACACTTTCATTCCGCATCAGGTCGCGCTGGAGCAGATGCGCAAGGGCGAGATGGCAGCCGTCGTCTTCATCACGTCGAAGCCGGTCGACGCCTTCGTAAAGGGGCGCTGGGAGCCAGGCTTCAAGTTTCTTCCGGTGAAATACGAAAGCAAATTCGAGGATTACTATCTTCCCGCGGTGCTGGAGGCGGCTGAATACCCTGGTCTGATCAAGCAAGGCGAACGTGTGTCGACGATTGCGGTGCCGACCGCACTTGTCGCGTTCAACTGGCCCGCGAAGACAAACCGCTATCAGCGCGTCGCCCGCTTTGTCGACATACTGTTTTCGCGCATCGACAGGCTGCAGGCGCCGGGCTTCGACCCGAAATGGAAATCGATCAATCTCGCTGCGACGGTCCCTGGCCTCGATCGCTTTGCGGCAGCGCAGGAATGGCTGGATCGTCAGACGCGCGCACCGCGGGCGTCGCGATGAAAGCGATCCCCCTGTCCGTGGCATTCGAAGTCGCAAGCGGGATCGCTTTAGCGCAAGGCGCGGCCGATCCGATGGCGCATCTCCGCGCTTGCTCCATGATGGAGCACGCAGAGCGGCTGCAATGCCTGGACAGACTGTCGCGTGACATCGCAGCGCCGGATCGGGCGGCGGGGGTCGGCGACAACTGGATCATCAGCGAGACCACCTCGCCGGTAAACTATACGCCGATGGTGACCGCCACCGCGTTCTCTCGCGGCGGCTCCGATGGCTCCTTGATGCAACTCGCCATTTACTGCCGCAGCGGCCGCACCGATCTGGTGGTCTCAGGGCCCGCCGTCTCCGGTGGCGGCGCGGACTACACCATTTCCTACAGCGTCAATGACGGACAGCCGGTGCAACTTGCGGCAGGTTCGCCATCGTTTGGAACCGGCGTTGCGTTCGCAGGTGACATCGTACGCCTGCTGCAGTCGCTGCCCGAGGACGGTCACATCGCCGTTCGCATCTCCCCCCGTGGGGGCGCTGCCCAGGACGGGCGCTTTTCGCTCGGCGGATTAAAGACGGTGCGGGAGAAACTGGCGGCGGCGTGCAGATGGCCAAACGCCGTTGCCGGGCCGCGGAACTAATGGTCATCGAACCATCACGGGAGGATGCATGATGAGAGGGATTGGAAATTCCGTCAGAGCGGTGGCTGGCGTCGTAGCGCTGCTCATTGTCGTTCCGCCGTCGGCGGAAGCGCAGCAGGTGCAGACGCAACCGGCAAAGCAGACGTTGAAGCAGACATCGAAGCAGGCATCGAAGCAGACATTGAAGCGGCCCGTCGCCGCCAAGAAGCTGACCTTGAATCAGCCCGCCGCCGAGAAGAAGTCGCATCGCCTTGTCTTGCAGGTGAATGTGAACGATCCCGCAACGATGAATCTCGCGCTCAACAATGCGACGAATGTCGCGCAATATTACAAGGATCGCGACGAGAAAGTGGCAATCGAAGTCATCACGTTCGGTCCCGGTCTGCATATGCTGCGCGCCGACACATCGCCGGTAAAAGCGCGAATCGAGGCGCTTGCGCTGAGCAGCCCGGAAATCTCCTTCAACGCCTGCGGCAATACCCGCGAAAACATGAGCAAGGCCGAAAGCAAGGAGATTCCACTGATCTCGGAAGCGAAAGTCGTGAAGTCCGGCGTCGTGCGTGTCATGGAGCTGCAGGAACAGGGCTGGACCTATGTAAGGCCCTGACGCGGTCGGAAGCTACGACCAAAACTCCACCACGCCGCCAGGAAACATCAAGAAACATTCAGAGTGGCGCAGGTCCGTTCGTTCCGCAAAACCGCTGAGGGACCAGGCGACTGAGGGACCAAGCGACGTCATTTCGGGTGTTTGGCGCTGACGCAAATCAGGAACAGCGGGTTGGCAACCTCAAAGGTCGGGACCTGGCGTCGCTGCGGCGCACGCTCGGACTTTGGAACCTTGGCCGGGCGCAAATCAGTCGCGGGGGTCAAAAATGGCGAGCGCAAACTCCCTCTATCGAATAGACGCGGCCCTCCGCGATGAATGGGATGCGCTCCTTCGATACATGCATCGGAAGGCGTAACACCATTGATCCGGCAGGTGCGCCGATGGCGCGTCCTCCGCGGAAACCGACCGGGTGCCAATGTCAGGAATTCATGGTCAGCTTATGAGGCCCGGATGAACTGACCGTCGCCGTGGTTTCCAGGGGAATGATCTCAACCACGCTGTCCGACCCAATGCCGGTTCCGTTGCGGCCGGCGGCGATTGCGACTTGCGTACGGTTGCATACGCCCAGCTTGCGCATGATCTCCCGGACATGAACCTTCACGGTCGTTTCCGTCATTCCGAGCTTGCGGCCGATCACCTTGTTGGGGTCGCCGAGACAAAGGCAGGTGAGAACGGCGTATTGCCGCTCGGTAAACTCGGGAGCAGGCCGAACGCCGTTGGTTCCATGGCCGAGCCGGAGGCTGGTCGCCTTGCCATCGAAAAGGGTGGAGGCTTGCCGTTCGAAAATGCTTTCGTCCGGCCCAAGGGGCGGCGCCTGATCGTGTCGCTCAGCGTCCGGGAGCGGTTGCTCCTGGAAAAGCTGGTGTTGCCTGCTTTCGGTCGGGAACCCGCCGCCCAACGCATGGCCGGCCATGATGGCGGTCGGCGGAAAATAAGTGCCGCCGTGCAGAACGAAACTAAGGGCTTGCAGCGCAAGCTCCGGCGGCATGGAATTGCTGAAGTAACCCTGGGCTCCGGAACGCATCGCAGCAATGACGGTGGCAGGATTTTCGTCGTCGGAGACGATGGCAAGCGCAGCCTTCCGGCGCAGCGTCTGCAACACCTGTATTTCGCCGAAGATTTCGTGGGCAGAGGGAGCGCCGACACTGTAAATCAGCATGTCGCACTCGTTACGCTCGACAAGCCTGGCGTGGGCTTCGTCCGGATCGAGCGAGATCAATTCGACTTTTTCATTTGCGGCCCAAGGACTTAAAAAGCTCTCTACGCGAGCCCGTCGAAAGGCCATGGCATCAACAATAAAAACTGTCTTCCGGGATGGGACTAGCATGACGCGCCCCCTACATTATGCTTACTACAAATTATGCCCTACTAGGCTATCGATAGATTCCTTCCGAAACGATGACGTCGCTATGAATTAGTTCACTTAGCCTCTAAATTGTTCAAAAAACTGTATCCTCATTAGAGGCCCCTGCCAAGAACGTTGAATGTGACAGAATGTCGTCCAAAAAAAGGGGGAACCGCAGCGATATATCGGCAATAACGCGACATTTTGCATTCCGTGATTGCCAAAGAACGATCGCCGCAACCTTGGTAATATATCTTTCGATAGGTACTTATCAAGACCGCGGTCGAACAGAACGTCGAAGCCGTGGTCGCGGACGGCCCTTCCACCCCTATTCGGGCCCGCCGATAGCGGTTTCGGGGAATGCAATTCGACCCCGGCGAAGCGGAGCAATTGCCGGACGCTTGTTAGAGCGTTTTCGAGCGAAGTGGATACCGGTTCGCGTGAAGAAAACGCGTCAAAACAAGAATCTAGAGCTTCGGTTCTGATTCAATCAGAACCGATAATGCTCTAAGCCGCCGTCGTGGAAAACTGGTCTTTCGGCATCATTGAATGATCTTCCGCGCCTGTCGCCTCAATGCAAAGTTTAAGCGCCCCGCCCAGGCTGGCAGCAGCCAGGTCGGCCTTGGCTCCTTCGCGGAGGCTTTCCAGCGCCGCCGGGTCCATATCCTTCATCCAGCAACCCAAAATGATTGTAGCCTTCGGCAATTTACGGCGAAGTCGTCGGACGGAATAACGCATGTGGGCCGGGCTACCCGCGTCCATATAGATCAAACAGACGATCGCGACCCCGGTTGTCTCTAGCCGAAAGATATTAGCGGTCGACAACGCGCCGGCGGCCTCCACGCGGGCTGCTAGACCGTGCGCAGTCGAGAGCTGACCGAGCATGATCGCGGCAGCTTCGTCTAGGAGACTATGGCCAGCCACGCAGAGGACCGGATGCTCGCCTTGCCATTCAGGGGGTAAATCTCCTTTGCTGAGAATTGGCAGATTCTCGTAAGGCGCATCTTCCGCCACGGTCTCTACCGCGGAAGTAGCTTCCACGTCGGT
>Ga0207668_10002438_pt1 | contig 10857 bp, 7 predicted proteins | sample KBSS43metaG_FD_184323 | JGI IMG/M metagenome (GOLD analysis project Ga0207668, IMG submission 184323) | Switchgrass rhizosphere microbial communities from Kellogg Biological Station, Michigan, USA - KBS S4-3 metaG (SPAdes) (version 2) | ecosystem: Host-associated > Plants > Roots > Rhizosphere >... | reverse complement strand
GAGGCGGTCGGCCTGCTGCTGCCCAACGTCAACGGCGTCGCGGTCGCATTCTTTGCGCTTCAGGCCAAGGGGCGCGTGCCGGCGATGCTCAACTATACCGCGGGGCTCGCCAACATCGAGGCGGCGTGCTCGGCGGCCGAGATCGGCACGATCGTAACCGCACGCGCCTTCGTCGAGCAGGCGAAACTCGGCGAGCTGATCGCCGAGCTCGGCAAAAGCCGACGCATCCTGTGGCTGGAGGACATCTCCGCCGCGATCGGAACGCGCGCCAAGCTGCGCGCGCTGATTGCCGCCCGGTTCGCCCGCTCCGGCCAGCGGCGCCGGCAGATCGATCCTGCCGCGCCCGCCGTGATCCTCTTCACGTCAGGCTCGGAAGGCTTGCCCAAGGGCGTCGCGCTGAGCCATCGCAATCTGATCGCGAACTGCCAGCAGCTTGCCGCCCGGATCGATTTCAACCCGACCGACGTGGTGCTCAACGCGCTGCCGGTGTTCCACAGCTTCGGGCTCACCGGCGGCACGCTGCTGCCGGTGCTCAACGGCATCCGTACCGTGCTTTACCCGAGCCCGCTGCACTACCGAATCGTTCCCGCGCTCGCTTATGATTCCAACGCGACGATCCTGTTCGGCACGGACACCTTCCTCGCCGGCTATGCGCGCATGGCCAACCCCTATGATTTCTACAGCTTGCGCTACATCTTTGCCGGCGCCGAGAAGGTGCGCGACACCACGCGGGCGGCCTATGCCGAGCGCTTCGGCCTGCGCATCATGGAGGGTTATGGCGCGACCGAGGCCGGCCCGGTGATCGCGGTCAACACGCCGATGCATTTCCGCGCGGGCAGCGTCGGCCGGCTGCTGCCGGCAATCGAGGCGCGGCTGGATCCCGTCCCCGGCGTCCCCGACGAAGGCGGGACGGTCGGGCGGCTGTTCATCCGCGGCCCGAACATCATGGCGGGCTATTACAAGAGCGATTCGCCGGGGCTGCTCCAGCCGCCCGCCGGGGGCTGGCACGACACCGGGGACATCGTCCAGCACGATGATCAGGGCTTCGTCACCATCCGCGGCCGCGCCAAGCGCTTCGCCAAGATCGGCGGCGAGATGATCTCGCTGCCAGCGGTCGAAGGCTATGCCGCCGCGGTCTGGCCGAGCCACGACCATGCCGTCGTCACCCGCCCCGATCCGCGCAAGGGTGAGCAGCTCGTGCTGTTCACCACCGCGCCGGGCGCATCCGCCGCGCAGCTCCAGGAATGGGGCCGCGCCAACGGCGTCGCCGAGATTTCGCTGCCGCGCGACATCCGCAATCTCGACGCGCTGCCGGTGCTCGGCACGGGCAAGCTCGACTATGTGACGATGGCGACGATGGCCGCCTGATCGCTACCCCCGTCAGGCGCTCTCGTGCTGTCGCAGATGCGCGCCGATCAGCGCCTCGCTGGTCGCGATGAGCGACTGCGCGGGACCCTGGCTGCCGAAGACATGATAGGTGGCGAACGCACCCTCGATCACCAGCATCAGTCCGTCGGCCAGTGCGACGGGATCGCTCACCGGCAGCTCGCGCGCCAGGTCGACGATCAGCGCACGTAGCTCGGTCTTGCAATCTTCCGCAATCACCCGGCCTGGGTGGCCGGGCTCGGGCATCTCGACTGCGACATTGCTGATCGGGCAGCCGCGGAAATCAGGACAGGTGATCTTCTCGGCATAGTGGCGAACGAGCGCCCTTATCCGTGCCATCGGGTCGTCACCGGCGCTGGCGACTGCGGCATAAACCGCCTCTCGTCCCTCGCTGACGCTCGCCTCAAGACAGGCAGCCACCAGATCATCCTTCGATTTGAAGGCGCGATAAAGACTCGGCTTCGTCACGCCCGCCTCACAGACGATCTCGTCCACGCCGACCGCACGGATGCCGCGCCGATAGAATAGCTCGCGCGCCGTATCGAAAATCTTGGAAGCCGCCGATTTCCTGACGCTTCCTGGTCCGCAACCCCCACAGTCGCTCAAAATTTCCACCATCAGCCGAGCATCCCATCCCCCCTTGCTTGACAAGCCATGTAACCGATCGGTACGTGGCCTTCAAGAGACGTACCGATCGGTAACATCGGTCCGCCCGCCCGAGGAAATCCCCCGAGGTATCCAATGTATTATTCTGCCGTCGTCCCCGACTCGTCCTCCGAAGGAAGCGCGTTGCCCTGGTATCGCAGGCGGCGCGCGGCCTATGTCGCGCTGCCGATTGTCGGGCTGATCCTGCTCTTTCTCGGCGTCCGGCTGTTCGGCGGCAGCACACAGGCGGCACCCCCTCCCCCGCCCGTCGTCACCGTGTCGAAACCGCTGTCGCGCATGGTGACCGACTGGGACGATTATGTCGGTCGGTTCGAGGCGAGCCAGGCGGTCGAGATAAGGCCGCGTGTCTCGGGCCAGCTCGTCGGCATCCACTTCCGCGATGGCGAGATCGTCCGCAAGGGGCAGCTCCTCTTCACCATCGATCCGCGGCCGTTCACCGCTGCGCTCGCCGAGGCGCAGGCGCAGGTCGCCAGCGCGAGCACCGCGCTGTCGCTCGCCCGCGCCGATCTCGCCCGCGCCAGCCGGCTGATCGCCGATGAGGCGGTGAGCGCCGAGGAGGTCGATTCACTCCGCGCCCGCGTCCAGTCCGCGCAGGCGCAGCTCGCCGCGGCGCAGGCGCAGGTGCGCGCGCGCCAGCTCAACGTCGAGTTCGCGCAGGTTCGTGCACCGGTGACCGGCCGCGTCTCCGATCGTCGTGTCGACATCGGCAACCTCGTTGCCGGCGACACTGCCGCGGGTGCGACTGTGCTCACCACCGTCAACGCGCTCGATCCGATCTACTTCGCCTTCGAGGGATCGGAAGCGCTCTATCTCAAGCAGCGGCGAGCGAAGGCGAACGACCAGCTCGTCGAGGTCCGCCTGCAGGACGAAAGCGGCTACAATTGGCGCGGACGCGTGGATTTCACCGACAATGCGATCGATAACGGATCGGGCACGATCCGGGGTCGTGCGGTGATCGCCAATCCCGAATATTTCCTCGTGCCGGGCATGTTCGGCAACATGCGGCTGCAGGGTGCGGCACCGCACCGCGCGCTGTTGGTTCCCGACGGCGCGATCGTCACCGATCAGGCGCGCAAGATCGTCTACGTCGTAGCGCCCGACGGCACCGTTGCCACACGCCCGGTACAGATCGGCGCACTCGCCGAAGGATTGCGCGTGGTCCGGTCGGGCATCGGGCCGAACGACCGCATCGTCATCCAGGGTACGCAGTTCGCGCAGGCGGGCAGCAAGGTTCAGACGACCGCCGGACGGATAGAGGCGACTCGGCCCGGCCCGACGCCCGCCGTGACGACGCCACCCGCTTCGCAGGCGACGGTGGACGCCGCGAACTGAGCGGCCGGCAGGGGGGATCTCAAGATAGAGGACAAGAAGGCATGCGTCTCAGCCATGCATTGATCGAGCGTCCGATCTTCGCCGGCGTGATCGCGGTGGTGATCACGATCGTCGGAGCGCTGGCCTTCTTCGGCCTGCCGGTGGCGCAATATCCCGAGGTCGTCCCGCCGACCGTCACCGTCAGCGCCAACTATCCCGGCGCCTCCTCGCAGACGATCGCCGACACTGTCGCCGCGCCGCTCGAGCAGGAGATCAACGGCGTCGACAACATGCTCTACATGTCGAGCCAGTCGACCGGCGACGGCAAGCTGACGATCACCGCGACGTTCAAGCTGGGCACCGACCTCGACGAGGCTCAGGTGCTCGTCCAGAACCGCGTCGCACTGGCCGAGCCGCGGCTGCCCGAGGAGGTCCGCCGCCAAGGCGTCGTCACGCGCAAGACCACTCCAGATTTCCTGCTCGTCGCCAACCTGGTCTCGCCCGATCGGTCGCTCGATACCGCCTATATGTCGAACTATGCGCTGACCCAGATGAAGGATCGCATCGCGCGCATCGACGGCGTCGGCGAGGTCCGCATCTTCGGCGCGCGCGACTATGCGATGCGCGTCTGGATCGATCCCGGCCGTGCCGCCGCGCGCAACATGACCGCCGGCGAAATCGTCGAGGCGCTGCGCTCCCAGAACGTCCAGGTCGCGGCCGGTGTGATCGGCAAGCCGCCCGAGACGACCACGCCCGCCTATGAGCTGAATCTCGAGGCGCAGGGCCGCTTCACCACCGCCGATCAGTTCGCCAATATCGTTATCAAGACCGATGCCGAAGGGCGACTGACCCGCCTGTCCGACGTCGCCCGCGTCGAGCTGGGTGCCGAGGACTACGGCATCAACATGTATCTGAGCGGCCAGCCATCGGTCGGCATCGGCATCTTCCAGCGGCCCGGCACGAACGCTCTCGGCGCGGCCGACGCGGTACTCGCCGAGCTAAAGACGATGTCGCAGACATTCCCGCACGGCCTGCAATATCAGGTGATCTACAACCCGACCGACTTCATCCGCGAGTCGGTCGGCGCGGTGCAGGAGACGCTGCTCGAGGCGGTCGTGCTGGTCGTGATCGTGATCCTCGTCTTCCTGCAGAGCTGGCGCGCGGCGGTGATCCCGGTGATCGCCATTCCCGTCTCGCTGATAGGCACTTTTGCGGTGCTCGCCGCCGTCGGATATTCGCTCAACAATCTCTCGCTGTTCGGGCTGGTTCTCGCGATCGGCATCGTCGTCGACGATGCGATCGTCGTGGTCGAGAATGTCGAGCGCAACCTCGAGCATGGGCTGTCGCCCCGCGAGGCTTCGCACCGATCGATGGACGAGGTCTCGACCGCGCTGGTGGCGATCGTGCTGGTGCTGTGCGCGGTGTTCGTGCCGACGATGTTCCTCACCGGCCTGACCGGGGAATTCTATCGCCAGTTCGCAGTGACAATCTCCAGCGCGACGATCATCTCGCTGATCCTTTCGCTGACGCTCTCGCCGGCCCTGGCCGCGCTGCTGCTGCGGCCGAAGAGCCCAGACGAGCCCGATGGACGCTGGGCGCGGATGGCGTATGTCGGCGGCAAGCGCTTCAACGCCGCGTTCGATCGGCTGAGCGACTGGTACGCCCGCTCGACGCGGCGGCTGCTTGCCATGCGCGGGCCGGTGCTCGTCGTTTATGGGGCGCTGATCGCGCTGACCGCGATGGTCTTCACCGCGACGCCGACCGGGTTCGTGCCGCAGCAGGATCAAGGCTACGTCCTCGCCGCCACCTTCATGCCGCCGGGCACGTCGCTCGCCAACACCGATCGCGTGCTGCGCGACGTCGCCGACCGGATGATGAAGATCCACGGCGTGAAGGGCGCGGTGATGCTGTCCGGTTTCCACGGGCCGACCGGAACAATGGCATCGAACGCAGCCGCCGCCTTCCTCGTCTTCGACAGCTTCGAAGAGCGCGCCAAACACGGCTACAACGAGGCCTATATCATCGGGGAGGCGCGCAAGATCGCCGGCACGATCGACGCCGGCCGGGTCTTCGTCATCCCGCCGCCGCTGATCCGCGGCATCGGCACCGGCGGCGGCTTCAAGCTGATGCTGCAGGACCGCTCGGGCCGCGGCTATGACGAGCTCAACAATATCGTCTGGGGTGTGATCGGCGAGGCCAACAAGGATCCCAACCTTGCCGGGGTGCACAGCAAGTTCGAAGTCGGGGCGCCGCGCATCTATGCCGACGTCGATCGCGCCAAGGCCGATATGATCGGCGTGGCGCCGGCCAGGGTGTTCGAGGCGCTGCAAGTGTATCTCGGCTCGGCCTACGTCAACGATTTCAACCTGCTCGGCCGCACCTACCGGGTGATCGCGCAGGCCGATCTGCCATTCCGCGACGACATCGGAGACATCGCCCAACTCAAGACACGGTCGAACTCGGGGGCGATGGTCCCGGTCGGCGCGGTGGCGACCTTCCAGGACCGGACCGGGCCTTACCGCGCCATCCGCTACAACCTCTATCCATCGATCGACATCGAGGGCGACACCGCGCCCGGCCATTCCTCGGGCCAGGCGCTCGCGGCGATGGAGCGGCTGACTGCACACCTGCCGGCCGGCGTCACCACCGAATGGACCGAAGTGGCCTATCAGCAGAAGATCGCCGGCAACGCCGCGATCCTCGTCTTCGCCGCGGCGACGCTGTTCGTCTTCCTCGTGCTCGCCGCTCAGTTCGAAAGCCTGATGCTGCCGCTCGCGATCATCCTGATCGTGCCGATGACGCTGCTGGCGGCGATGGCCGGAGTGAACCTTCGAGGCATGGACAACAACATCCTGACGCAGATCGGCCTCGTCGTGCTGATCGGCCTTGCCGCCAAGAACGCGATCCTGATCGTCGAGTTCGCGAGGCAGGCCGAGGAAGAAGGACTTGGCCCGGTCGACGCGGTGGTCCGTGCCGCACAGGCGCGGCTGCGCCCGATCCTCATGACCTCCTTCGCCTTCATTCTCGGAGTGGTGCCGCTCGTGATCGCAAGCGGACCCGGCGCCGAGTTGCGCCAGGCGCTCGGCACCGCGGTCTTCTCCGGGATGCTCGGCGTCACCTTCTTCGGCCTGGTGTTCACCCCGGCCTTCTACGTGACGACCCGCACGCTGGCGGAACGGATGCGCGGCTGGCGCGGGCAGCGTGGCGGGCCGGCGGAGCCTGCACTGGAGCCCGCGGAATGAACCTTCTCCTCATACGGAATCTGCTCCTGACGGCATCGGCAGCGCTTGCGCTGTCGGCATGTGCTGCTGGGCCCGACTATGCGCGGCCCGAGCCGCCGGCGACTGCATCGGGAGCCTTCGTCGCCGCCCGGCCGGCGATCGTGACGCCCGAAGCGCCCGGCGGCGAGTGGTGGCGACTCTACCAGGATCCGGTCCTCGATCGGCTCGTCGCCGATGCGTTGCGCGCCAACACCGATCTTCGGGTCGCGATCGCCAATATCGAACGCGCGCGCGCGCAGCTCCGCGAAAGCCGTTCGCAGTCGCTGCCGCAGACGAGCATCGACACCGGCGCCACCTACGGCCGCAGTTCGGCGAACCAGCGCCCGCAAGGCGCGGATCGCGAGGACTGGACGATCGATGCCGGCCTCGGCGTCGCCTATGAGGTCGATCTCGCCGGCCGCGTCCGCCGCTCGATCGAGGCGGCCCGCGCCGATACGGATGCCGCTGGGGCGGCGGCCGACGCCGTCCGCGTCGCGATCGTGGCCGAGACCGCGCGCGCCTATGCCGATGCGTCGTCGGCGGCCGAGCGGATCGGCGTGGCGCAGCGCACGCTGGAACTGCTCGAACGTACCGTTCAACTCACCAACCGGCGCTACGAAGTCGGGCGGACCAGCCGGCTCGATGTCGCCCGCGTGCTTGCCTTGCGCAACCAGCAGCGCGCGCTCATTCCGCCCCTCCGTGCCCAGCGCGACGCTGCTCTGTTCCGCCTGGCCTTCCTCACCGGGCGCACGCCGGCGGAACTGCCGCCCGAAGTCGGCCAGCGGGCCGCCACCTTGCGGCTCGATCGCCCGATCCCCGTCGGTGACGGGCGCCAACTGCTCGCTCGCCGGCCCGACGTGCGCGAGGCCGAGCGGAGACTCGCTGCGGAGACCGCGCGGATCGGCGTAGCGACCGCCGATCTCTATCCACGCATCACCCTCGGCGGATCGATAGGGTCGACCGGCAACTCGCTTGGCGACATGTTCGGCGCGGGGCCGCTACGCTGGCTGGTCGGGCCACTGCTGAGCTGGGCCTTTCCCAACATGGAGGCGAATCGCGCCCGCATCGCGCAGGCCGAGGCTTCGACCAAGGCGGCGCTTGCAGGGTTCGACGGCACCGTGCTGCGCGCGTTGCAGGAGACCGAGACCGCGCTCTCGACGTATGCCCACGGTCTGGAACGGCGGCAGGCGCTGCGCGAGGCAGCGGATCAGGCGCGGATCGCGGCCAACATCACCCGCGCACAGCTTCGCGAAGGTCGGGTCGACTCGCTGGCCGTGCTCGATTCCGAGCGAACGCTTGCCGGCGCCGAGGCCGATCTGGCGCTGAGCGACGCGCAGGTCGCCGAAGCGCAGATCGACCTGTTCCGAGCACTCGGCGGCGGCTGGCAGGAAGCCGCGACGGACGGCGCGGTCGCCTCGCGCTGAGGGGTTAGGACTTGCCGAGCGATGCCCGCTTGGCCACTGCCGCCGCCATGACCGTCAAAATCGACATGGGATTCGACGCGGGCGGCCACCCCGTCGAGATCGACGTGGAGGAGTTGCTCGCAACGCGCTTGCTCGTCCAGGGCAATTCGGGCTCGGGCAAGTCGCACCTGCTGCGCCGGATGCTCGAGGGCAGTGCCGATCACGTCCAGCAGGTGATCGTCGATCCGGAGGGCGACTTTGTTTCGTTGGGCGACATCTACGGCCATCTCGCCATCGATGCCGCCGATTACAGCCTCACCGAGATCGCCCGCGCCGCCGCACGGGTGCGCGAGCATCGCGCCTCGGTCGTGCTCAACCTTGAGGGGCTCGAGGTGGACGGCCAGATGCGCTGCGCCGCCACCTTCCTCGCTGCGCTGTTCGAGGCGCCGCGCGATCATTGGTACCCGGTGCTGGTGGTGGTCGACGAGGCGCAACTGTTCGCGCCCGCTGCTGCCGGCGAGGTCGCCGAGGACGCGCGACGGATGTCGCTGGCGGCAATGACCAACCTGATGTGCCGCGGACGCAAGCGCGGGCTCGCTGGCGTGATCGCGACTCAGCGGCTGGCGAAGCTCGCCAAGAACGTCGCGGCCGAGGCGTCCAACTTCCTGATGGGCCGTACCTTCCTCGACATAGACATGGCGCGTGCGGCCGATCTGCTCGGCATGGAGCGCCGGCAGGCCGATGCGATCCGCGACCTTGCGCGCGGCGAGTTCCTCGCGCTCGGTCCCGCAGTCTCGCGCAGGCCGCTCTGCGTGCGGATCGGCGAGGTGCGTACGGCGGCGAAGAGCACGAGCCCGAAGCTGATTCCGCTCCCGCAAGCACAAGCCGTCGGTCTGGGCGACATGTTCGCCGCGCGCGAAGAGGAAGCCGCACTCCCGCCTCCCCCGCCCGCCCGCGCCCCGATGGACGAGATCATGCGCCGGATCGCGGCACCGCCCCCATCGCCGGTACCCGACGGGCCGGAACTCGATGCCAGCGAGTGCGATGCAATCCGCGCTTCGGTGATCGCCGAGATCGCGGGCGAGCCGGGCCGCCGGCCGTCCGCCCATCTCTACCAGGATTTCCTCGTCCGTTGCCGGATGCGCGGAGTCGCTACGCCGCTTCCGCTCGACGCCTTTCGCCAGCGGCTCGCGCTCGCGCAGGCGGGCATCGGCGACGGCGAAGATTGGGAGGGGGCGCTGGCGCTGGCGCTGTCGCTGCCAGAGGAGATGTGGGCACCTTTCCTGGGCGTCGCCCGCGCCGCGAGAGCGGGCGAGCATTGCCCCGACAATGCCGAGATCGCCCGGCTCTACGGAACGAGCTCACCCGGCCGCGCTGCCCGCATGCTCGCCTTCGTCGAGGAGACAGGGCTGATCGTCTGTCGCGTCGACCTGATGGGCAAGCGATCGATCAGCCTGCCACATTTCGGCTGGACCACGGCGCCGGCACTGCCGGAGGCGCCACGCGCAAGCTCGGGCCGACGTTCGCCTGCGAAGCGGCGCGCGTTCGAGAGCTGACAGGTGTGGAGTGGAGGTCGACGAGCGACGTCATGGCTCCCTGCCATTCAGTCGCGCTAGGCGTAACCCGGTAAACCCGCGGCCATCGCCGGCGAGACAGCGATCGTCGTGCTGGACGCGCACACCGCTCAGACGAGCTTCGAAGCCGCGTTGCAGCGAATGGTGGACCAACGAGGAACAAAATGGGCACTGGGTTCTCGTTGTTTCGAAAGAAGATTTTCAGATCGGCTTCGACGTGTGGGGCTACCGCACGGGTGAGTTAGAGGAGGAGGTGCGATCGATGGTGCCGTCCCCGCCTGAGGTTATCACTGCCGGAGAGATCGCCGCGAAGCTCTGTCGGACCGGCCCTCGGTACTCACGCGAGTTTCTGCGGGCGGTTCAACGGTGCCTCCGGAACATGCGGCTTGAAGGAAGCGCTCGTTCCGTCCCGCACGGAGACTGGCCGCAACTCGGCTGGCATAGGACGGCAACCCTCAGCTAGGAAAGCGGTCGGGGGTCGCGCGAGGAATGGTTATGCTGAAGTACCAGCAAAGGCTGTTGGTTGTCGCGATCGCCTTAGGAGGATGTACGGTGTCTGAGCCCTCTCCGGCTCTCCAGCTTCGAGTGGCTGCCACCAGCGCTGGCGAGTGCACGCTCAGCTTGGATGGGAAGACGCTAAGCGCCGACGAGCTGACCGAGACATTGAAGATTAGTGGCGCGCAAGAGGTTCACCTGAGCGGCATGGACATGTCGGTGCCCTTCCGCTGTGTTTGTCCAACGGTTGCCGCTCTGCAAAGAGCAAACGTGCCGTTCCGACTCGGCTTCATTTCCGAGCCGCCAGCCGACAGTGAAAGCGCCCGGCCGAATGACTGAAGGTCCGTGAGGTTTGGCGGTTTGCGGTCCCTCCGCTTTCCGCGTAGCTTTCGCTAAGAGCCCGTTTCGGAACGCTGTAGGTGGGCGGCTGTCAGTTAGCTCAGGCTTAGCAGGATGATGACGGCGCCTGCGATAGCGCCGATGCCATAGACGGCCATGTAGAAGCGGAAGCTTGTCGGATTACTGTCGCGATCGGCCGCGAAGGTGGGCCAGCGCGCAGGGATGCGGCCGGTGAACATGCCGCAGGCCAAATGGAACCCGCAGATCGCCAAGATGGCGGCGCCGAACCAGTTCACTCGATCCACCCTTCTCATGGTTGAGCATCGCGGCACGGGCTGATTCAAGGGGGTTGCTTACAACTTCCCTGGACAGACCATGTGGCCCCGCGACACTCGTCGGCAGCATAGCCGCGACCATCTTGCA